>Ga0101944_10001306_pt1 | contig 53569 bp, 39 predicted proteins | sample DewCreD2012metaG_FD_75245 | JGI IMG/M metagenome (GOLD analysis project Ga0101944, IMG submission 75245) | Hot spring sediment bacterial and archeal communities from British Columbia, Canada, to study Microbial Dark Matter (Phase II) - Dewar... ... | reverse complement strand
CAGAAGGGGACAGCACCGCCACCCCCTGCCGATCCGTCGGCGATTTTGGGCGTCGAGCCGGAGTCGGGTTCATCGGCCGGAGCGAACGGGTTGACGTCCGGATCGTCGATGCCAAGCGCGTCGAATCGTTGGACGCGATTGTATTCCGCGCCGTCATCGCTCCGACGGACTACCAGTTTGACGCGGCACCGAATGCGTGGCGGCAGCGGCCGTTCCAGTTGCTCCAAGGAAACAACCCCGATTTTCCCCAAATCGCGCTTAGCCATTGGCAACGCGGTCGGCGTAAGCCAAACATCATGCCAGAAGCGGCGGCCTTGATGTTCGCCTTCGAGCACTTGGAACGTCAGTTTGTACCCGGCCGTCCCCTTCGTCTTGCTGGTGAAGAGTTCTCCGGCGACGATCCGGGCGACGTATTCGCCCGGCGGCAGGGGTGCGAAGTCCGACGCGGCTTCCGTTTCGGACCACGCATGGGATAGACTTTGCAGGTCGCCTTGGTGTAGAATGTCAGACAGAGATTTGCGTTGTGACATGGAAGTTCTCCGTTACTCGGCAGCGCCGGCGGTCAGTCCCGCCGGCGTTGCGGTTTCTTGATACGGGAAAAGCAAACGTTGTGGGCCGTCCTGGTCGGCGGCCTGGTCATCGGGCCGGTCGGGATGGTCGGCCAACCACCGCATGGCGGCGTCGCGGTCCACCAGGGCCCAGACCGATACGGGTCGGGCGTGGGCGTCAGGGCGACGCGCCGGCACGTACCCGACACGGCGGATGATGCCCTCCCGCGCCAATGCGGACGGAACCGCCCCGAAACACTTCGGGTTGATGCCGTTCGGCAACTCCACCACGTCGCGCACGTCATCGGCGGTCGCCTGCCCCGTGGCCAGCAAGGCGGACAGTAGCGCCCGTCGGCCCCGCAAGACGTACAGTTCGCGGCGGTCGGCCAGCAAGGCTATCGCTTCGGCCTTGCGGCGATCGCCGTCAGCCTGGTTGAGAGACTGCGCGCTCATCGGTCGCCCCTCCGCTCAACACGGGGGCACCCGGCGGCAATCCATTCGTCGATAGCGTCGAGGTCCCAGCGGACCAGCCGTCCAAGTCGGATTGGACGTGGCAGCCGGCCGGCGTCGCATAGCCTGAGAACATGCCTTTTCGAGACCGCAAGCCTTTCGGCAACAGCGGCCACGTCGCCAAGGCGTCGCCCGGTGTGGGGGACGGAAGCAGAAGGCGTCATCGCAAAAACTCCTCTTGTTGGTTCGCGGCCGACACCGCGTCAGCCGTGTTTCCGGAGTATATGCGACGAACTAACTAACAAATTCGAGAGGGGCTATTTGTTCGGAAAATCGTCCCACGGCGACACGAAAAGTCTTGCAAACACGGACGTTACGGTTGGGGCCTTTTTTCCTAACAAAACACACTTGCTTAACAGCGCACCTCAAGGAATCAAATTCCGGATTTCCGGCGGATGCGCATCGACCGCCACGACACGATCCTTGCAAGTTCCTTGCGCGATAACGGCGGGTCGTGGTCTCTACAGAAATCTTTCATCGTCACGCCATCCGCGCGGGCCTTCTCCCACTCTTCGAAAATGTCCTGTCGCCAGCGCTCTTCAACGGATGAGAGTGGTTTGCGTCCCCGCTTAGCCTTTTTCCCCCGTACCGACGATGAATCCCGGTCAGCCCTCCTTTTGCTCGAAGCGGCCGTCGGCGTCGAGTCGGGGTTGCTGGTCGCCTGGTTCGGTGGCGACGGCGCGGGATCGGCAGGGTGGTCCACTTCTTCGCATGGAGCCGCCGAAGAGGGCGTCGGCGTCGAGTCGGGGTTGCTGGTCGCCTGGTTCGGTGGCGACGGCGCGGGATCGACAGGGTGGTCTACTTCTTCGCGTGGAGACGCCGAAGCGGCCGTCGGCATCGCGGACTGGAGAGAAGGTGCGAACCTCTGTCGTGGGATCGGAATGTCGCCTGTATCGCGCGCCACGGCGATGCCATACGGCGTAGCTTGAGTCAGTGTGTGGTGGGTCTTCAAGAAGCCACGCCATCTTGCCTCAGCAATTGCCGCGTCGGCCTTCCGACAGTCAAACTGTCCATTGGTAACAAGGCGTCCCAGTTGGATCAGCACTTGCTGAATACGATCCGTGAAAAACCACCATCCGTCGAATGCTCCCGCAATTCTTACTTTGAATCGCTCCGGTTCCCCACCTTCGTCAATGGCCATTACTGCCGCTACGGGCGCAATCTTCCATCCGTAGGGGACATTGTTCAAAAGCAGACGCGCAGCGCGGCTAAGCCACTTCCGCGCTTCGGCGTTGACTTCGCCTTGGAAACCGCACGCCGAGAGCCACTGGGCGGGAACGTCCGTCTCGTTGGCGTCGAGATTCGCCATGATGCTTCCTTTCAGGTCTGCGCGGGCCGACCCGGGGCGTGGTGGTGCGAAAGGAAGCGGAACCACCACCACGCGCCCGGGCCGCTTGGCGTGCCAGGTGGCCACCCGGCACACTCACCCGCGATGGGCGATGATAGTATACCAGCCGTCGGAAACTTGTCACGCGCTGGCAAGCCGGGCCTCGACGGGCCTGGGCGTTAAAAAAGTCTCGGACCGTGACTGTTCCGGTGGCCCTTTCGAGCGAACCGCGTCAGGAAGGACCCGTAGAGTGTTTGCCGTCCTTCAGGGTCAGGATCGCGGCGACCAGTCGTTTCCTTGCGGCCTGGTCGAGCCCGGCGATTGCGTCGGCAATCAAGGCCAATGGGTCAGCCCCTTCGCGTTCTCGCCCAGTGTCGGCGGCGTCCTGCCGTCCGGCCGGTACGCGGCGGTCGGGCCCGGCGTCCGAAGTCGAAGCGGTCGGCCCTTCCGGTCTGGTCGAGGTCGTGTCCGTCGAGGTCTTCGGCCTGGTCGAAGTCGTGTCCGTCGAGGTCGAGCCTTCCGGCCTGGTTGACGGCCGGCGCGATCCCGCCTTCCGTCGAGCGTCGTTTGCGGTTTCGGCGTTGCTGGTGCAAACCCTGGTGCAAACCGGCGAAGGCGTTTCCTTAACCTGTTGCCCTGTAACGTCTTCCGACGGTGAGCCTTTACCCTGATAAGGTAGAGGTCTCTGGTTCGAATCCAGATGCACCCACTCCGAAGACCCGTTGACAGTTGTTGTCAGCGGGTCTTTTCTTTTGACCAGACAAGCACTTACGTCAAGCCGTCGGCAGGAACCCGGTTCTCCCATCCACCGGGCAATCCGCCCCCACTTCGGCGAACAAACCACCCAGCAATCGCCCCACCTCGGCGATTGAAATAGGTGTTGTGTCGCTGAGGGCCGTGGGCAGGACAAAGGAAGGGACTCTTGGCGCCCCGGAGGCTTCACGCTCGGTGCCCGCTTGTAACCGACAAGGCCCGTTTGCCTGCACTTGTTCCAGGAATTGCTGGCGGATAGGCTGAGCGATCAGCAGGGACCTTTCATCGTTGGCCGGTCGGGCGCGGTTGCCGATTCGGGCATCTTGGGCGCCGCGGTTTCTCCCGGAGGGAATCATGCCGAGGCGGAGAGGCTGGCATCCATCGCAAGAGAGCGACGAACTGGTGTTTGCCGCGTGCGACCGGTTTCTCGCGCATTTGCATCGCCAATGCGCGCACCAGGGCGAACCTGGAGCTTCGGATGTCGCTGCGGGCGAGGGCTCGAAGTCGGGCGAAGAGGCCCCCGAATCGGCGGCGGCGATCGCCCAATGGCTCAACCGCGAATTCAATCGGCACGACATCACCCGCGAACGCGTCTATCCGCTGTTCTGGGAGGCGGCGCGGAGAAAATTCCTGTTTGTTCAGCCGCCGCGCGAGCGGGATCTGGCCCGCCGGATCGCCGAGCTTTATGGATTGTCCCTGGCAAGCGATGTCCCCGAGACGATTCAAGTCGTCAACGCCCGGGGCCCCGGCGTGCTTCGCCACGTGGCCAGCGTGGGCGCCGACGTGGTGCTGGCGCTGATCAAGCGATTGGGGAGGAAGAAGCAGGAGGAGCGACGGGCGGACGCTAGCGTCCACGTCGGGCTGGGCGGGGGAGTGACCGCCATGATGGTCGCCGAGCGGCTGGCCAGCCGGATCCGGTCGGACCTCGAGTGCCCTAAGCTCGTGCTCCACGCCTTGACCGCCGGTGGATTCCTCGTCGATCAGCCGACCGAGGCCCCGGTCACCTACTTCAGCTATTTCCACGACGTGCTCAACGAGCCGGAATACGTGGGGCTTTTTTCGGCCACCGTGGTGCCGCGCGGGCAGTACGAACAAGTGATCGCCAGCCCGGGCGTGCGCGAGTCGTTCGCCCGGGCCGACGAAATCGACGTGGTGATCACCTCCTTCGCCTCGGCCGACGATCCGCACGGGCTGTTGAAGAAATACCTTCAGCACCTGATTGAAAAAGGCGAGATGGACCAGAAGGCCCTCGAAGCCATGGAGGCCCTGGGGTGGGTCGGCGACGTGCAGTTTCGGCCGTACACGGCCGAAGGCCCGATGGATGATGGATGTCCGGTGCAAGCCGTGACCTTGTTCGAGCCTTCAGCGCTCGTGCAGCGCGCAAGCCAGCCCGACAAATACGTCGTGCTGCTGGCCGGCCCCTGCCACGAATGCGGCAAGACCAAGACCGCGGCCCTGATTCCCCTCCTGCGTCAACCCCGCCTGCGGCTTTGGACGCATCTGGTCACGGACTTGAAGACGGCGCACGAACTCGTTATCGCCGGCGGGACTGCTCCACCAGGCTGATCGACCAGGAGCGTGAAATCGCTATTGCTTTGCCGGGGCGTCGGTCGCAAAGGGATCGGCGTCGGCGGCGCCGGGCTTGGGCTTGGCGTTCTTTTTCGTGGAACCCTTGTTCGGGCCCTTCTTCGCCGGCGCGGGTTCGGCGGCGAAAGGATCGGCGTCGTCGGCCGCCGCTTTCTTCTTCGGAGTGGCCTTCTTTTCGGCCGGGGCCGCAAACGGATCGGAATCGTCGGCCGCAGGTTGCTTCGCGGCGGGTTGCGTTTCGGCCTTGGCGGCCGGGGCGGCCATGTTGTCGTCCGCCGGGGCGGCGAACGGATCGGAATCCTCGGCCGCGGCCTTCTTCTTCGGGGCGGCCTTCTTTCCCGCCGGGGCGGCAAACGGATCGGTATCGTCCGCAGGCGCCTTCGCGGCGGGCTTCGCCTCAGCCTTCTCGGCCGGGGCCGCAAACGGATCGGAATCGTCGGCCGCCGGTTTCTTGGCCGCGGGCTTCGTCTCGGCCTTCTCCGCCGGGGCGGCGAATGGATCGGAATCGTCGGCCGCCGCTTTCTTCTTCGGAGTGGCCTTCTTTTCGGCCGGGGCGGCGAACGGATCGGAATCGTCCGCAGGCGCCTTCGCGGCGGGCTTCGTCTCGGCCTTCTCGGCCGGGGCCGCAAACGGATCGGAATCGTCGGCCGCCGCTTTCTTCTTCGGAGTGGCCTTCTTTTCGGCCGGGGCCGCGAACGGATCGGAATCCTCGGCCGCAGGCTCCTTGGCGCTCGGTTTCTTCTTTGCCGGGGCGGCGCCTGCGTCGGCCGCCGGTTTCTTGGCCGCGGGCTTCTTTTCCGCGACGGGGCTGGGAGCAAAGGGGTCCGCGCCGCCGGCCGCGTCCGGAGCCGCTGGCGCCATGTCCGCGTCGGCGGGCGCTGCCGGCGATGCCGCGGGTTCGGTCGCTGGGGGCGCCGTCGGGCGCCCTGCTGGCTTGGCGGCCGGTTCCCGGGTCGGCGGCTCGCCGAAGCTCACGTCAGGGGCGACAGGCAGTCCCTTCCCGGCCGGGACCGGCGCGGCCTTGGACTGCTGCTCCAGCACTCGGCTTTCTTCACGCCGCAACTCTTCGTAACGGGCGCGGCGGAGCTGCTCGGCTTTCTGATAGGCCGCCACCCTGGCCTTGGTTCGATGCTTCTCGATCTTCATCCGGTCGGCGCCTTGGACCCGTTCCAACGCCTTGCTGATGTTGAACAGGCGGTCGATGTCGGAACTCTCCAGGGCAGCGCCCTTGCTGAAGTCCTGTTCGGCTTCTTCGTCCCGGCCCAGTTTGGAGTAGGCAAGGCCGCGGAAGTAATAGGCCCGCGGATCCTGGCTGCCGGCAGAAAGCGATTCCGTCAGCAGCTTGTGCGCCTGAACGTAATCGCCTTCAAAAAAAGCGTGGACGCCTTTTCCATAGAGGTGATCGGCAATGCCGTCATCACCCGGCGACATGGCGGGGCACAACACAAGCAGCGCGCCTGCCACAACAGCAAGTCTCTGAACCATGACCACGGACTCCTCGCAGGGACGACGCAATCGGTAGAACGGCTGTGCACGCGAGCCGCCTGAGCACTCCCCTTGGCAGCGCACACCGGATGCACCCGTTCAATACTAATTCCGCGATCATCCAATTGCAAGCAAACCCTTGGACGCAACCGGATTCCACAGCGAGGGAGGACCACGGACCAACACCGCCCTCCCTGAGACCTAACGCCCCCCTCCCTTTTTTGATGGCTTTGCAAAAAGAGAGAAACGCGAGGCGTTGTGCAGCCGGGGAGGGGGCGGGGATTATGCCGTCGCCCCGGCCGTGGCGGCCGCGGCCTCGGGTTCCTTGCGTTTGCCGGTCAAATCGGCGAGCGTCTCCGGAAGTTCAATCCCGCCGATGTCCTTCATGACCTGCATCATGGGGGGTAGAGTACGGGCCATGTTGTGGAGAAAGTTGGCGGTCGCACTCGTGCCGCCCTGGCCGCTGCCTTCCCAAACCACGACCTTATCGAACTTGATGTTCGAGATGGCCTTGGCCGAGGCCTCGACGAGGTTGTCGAAGTGCTCCAACAACATGAGCTGGAAGGCTTGCTGGGCGCCGCCGCAGGCCTCGATGATCCGCTTGAGGCCGTCGCCTTTCTTGGCAAGGATCTCGTATTGGCCGCGGGCCTCGGCCTCGAGCCGGGCGAAGATGGCAGCGGCCTCGCCCTGGGCCTCCAGGCGGCGTTTCTCGGCCTCGGCCTCAGCCTCGACCACGATCTTGGCCTTCTCGGCCTTGGCCGGGGCTTCGAGTTCGGCGCGGCGTTTGGCCTCGATTTCCTGCGCTTCGGCCAAAGCCGCCTTGGCCATGGCGAGGTGTTGGGCTTCGAGGACGGCGGCTTCGGCCTGGCGTTTGCGGGTTTCGCCCAACTCGTAGGCGATGGCCCGCTTCACCTGAAGATCGGCTTGCGAGGCCGCTACCTGGGCCTGGGCCTCGTTCTCGCCCACCGTGGCGGCCGCGTTGGCGTTGGCCAGCCGGATGCGCATTTCCCGCTCGGCGTCCTTGACTTGGGCCTCGCGCTCGAAGGCCGCCCGCTGCTCGCCGATTGCCTGTTCTTTCTCCAGCTCCGCGACGCGGACCGCCTGCTCGCGGAGGGCTTCGCGCGTGCCGATTTCGCGGATCTTGTTGGCGTTGGCCACCTCGACGGCCTTCTCGCGTTCGGCCTCGGCCACGCGAATCGCGCCCATTTTCTCGTTGTCGGCGACGTCGCCGCGGGCCTTCTGGATCGCTTGGGTGGCGGCCTTCTGGCCGATGGCCTCGATGTAGCCCGACTCGTCGGTGATGTCGGTGATGTTGACGTTGATCAGCACGAGGCCGATCTTGCGCAGCTCGGGCTCCAGCGATTCCTGAATGTTGTGGAGGAATTTGTCGCGGTCGCGGTTGATGTCCTCGATGAACATCGAGGCGATCACCTGGCGCAACTGCCCGAATATGATGTCTTCGGCCTGCTTCTGGATCTCCTTGGTGTTCAGGCCCAACAAGCGGATCGCCGCGTTTTGCATCAGTTCTGGCGTGGTGCCGATGGCCACGGTGAACACGCTGGGCACATTGACCCGGATGTTCTCGGCCGACAAGGCGCCGCGGAGCGGGATCTCGATCTGGATCGGGTCCAGCGAGAGCCAGTCGTAGTCCTGAATCAGCGGCCAGACGAACCGCGCGCCGCCGTGGACGCAGTCGGCCGCCCCGCCCTTGCCCGACTTCCCGTAAACCACCAAGACGCGGTTGCTCGGGCACCGTTTGTAGAAACGGATGGCCAGGACCAAGAGGGTGAAGACCAGCGCGCCGACCAACCCAGCGCCAATGGCCGCCAACGCGCCCAGCTCGGAGCCCGCCGCCAGCACAAGCACGTTACGCATCGCATACTCCTTCATCAGAAGCCAACGGCCGGACTTCGACCGTCTCGGAATTGACCACGCCGACTACGACAACTCTAGCTCCCGTGGGGATCGTGTCGCCGGGCGTGACGGCCTCGTACTCCATGGTCCGGTTTTGCAGGTTGATCTGAATTTTCCCAGCCCCCGAACGATGGCCCGGGATACGGAGGTACACCGTGGCCGGCTGCCCGACGGCCCGGCTCAACCGGACCGTCCCCTCCGCCTGGAGCGACGCCAAGGCCTGCATCACCCAGTAGACGGCGTACATCGCCGTCGCCCCGCAGGCCGCGGCAATCACGAGCGCGGTGGCATCGGACTGGTCGGCGGCCAAGGCAATGAGCCCTCCCATCCCGAAAAACGCCATGGCCGCCACAATCCCGCGGAGCGAGAGGATGGCGAACAGTTTGGACGATCCATGATCGATCACGGCCTTGGCCGGATGGTGATGCAGGTCGTGCGCTGCGTCGGCCGGAACTTGCGCGTCCGTTTCCATTCCCGACCCGACATCCCCGTGAACCTCGCCGCCAAGGTCATGGCCCGCGTCGGCGCCCAAATCCGTGTGGAGGGCGTCGCCGCCCAAGCCGATGAAGGTCATGATCGCCTGGAGCACCAGAAAGGTTCCGCCAAACGCCGCGCAAATGAGAAAAAGCGTGTGCACCGGCCACCTCCTTCACTTGAGGCTCGCTGCTCCCAAGGCTTATTCGCTTCCGACCAGAGAATCTTGTTTGCTCGCAAGTATAGACCTGCCAAGCAGTTGCCGCCATCGTGCGGGGATCGAGCGAGTCGATCGCTTGCACAAGGGTTGGCGGCCGATCCGATCGATGCCCCCGGCCGCTGCCAAAACCGCGGCCGTTCATAGGCCGGGAACTGGCTCCTTGTTCAGGCCGTTTCGGATCGAACAAAGTGCCTGTGCCGTTGCCGGCGAAGGGAACGGTCCCCGTGAAAGGCTTCCCAAAAGCATGCTCTCCCGGTCCCGCGGGGCATCGCTCATACACGTCTCCGTGCATTTTCACGAGGAATCGATCGCACGACGGAGGCAGGCACGTTTCGGGGCCTTCTCCGAGCCGGCTTGACCTTCGCGTCCCGCCCGAGGACAAGGGTCAGCCGCCGCGTTCGGCGTGGGCCGCGCGGCGAAGTTCTTCGTTGGCGCGCATGGAGCAGAACTTCGGCCCGCACATGCTGCAATAGCGTGCGTCGTCGCTTTGGCCAGCGGGGAGGGTCTCCTCGCGCATGCGTCGGGCCGTTTCCGGATCGAGCGCGAGGCGGAACTGCTCGTCCCAATCGAAGGCGAAGCGGGCGCGGGAAAGGGCGTCGTCGCGCTGGCGGGCGCCAGGCCGCTGGCGGGCCAGGTCGGCGGCGTGCGCAGCGATCTTGAAAGCGATGACGCCGGCGCGCACGTCGTCGAGGGTGGGCAGGCCCAGGTGCTCCCTAGGCGTTACGTAGCAAAGCATCGAGGCCCCGTACCACGCCGCCATCGCCGACCCGATCGCGCCGGTGATGTGGTCGTAGCCGGGAGCGATGTCGGTCACCAAAGGGCCCAAGAGATAGAACGGGGCTTCGTGACACCACTCCATTTGGCGGCGAACGTTCATCTCGATCTGATCCATGGGCACGTGGCCCGGCCCCTCGATCATCACCTGGCAGTTTTGCTCCCACGCCCGAAGGGTCAGGTCGCCCATCACCTTCAATTCGGCGAATTGGGCCTCGTCGCTGGCGTCGGCGATGGAGCCGGGACGCAGCCCATCGCCCAGACTCCAGGTCACGTCGTACTCGCGGAGGATCTCGCAGAGTTCGTCGAAATGCGTGTAGAACGGATTCTGTTCGCGGTGGGCCGCCATCCACCGGGCCACGAGGGAGCCGCCCCGGCTGACGATGCCCGTCACCCGTTTTTCGGCCAGAGGCAAGTGCTCGCGCAACAGCGCGCAGTGGATGGTCATGTAGTCCACGCCCTGGCGGGCCTGCCTTTCGACCACGTCCAAAAAGTCCCGCGGCCGCATGTCGACGATGTCGTCAAGCTGCTCGGCGACCTGATAGATCGGCACGGTTCCCACCGGCACGTCCACCGAGTCGATCATCCGCTGACGGATCGTTTCGATTTCCGGGCCCGTCGAAAGGTCCATCACCGTGTCGGCCCCGTAATGGACGGCCGCCCGGACCTTCTTCAACTCGCAATCGCTGTCGCTGGTGACCGGCGAATTGCCCAGATTGGCGTTGATCTTGGTCCGGGCCGCGATCCCAATCCCGATCGGCCGCAGGCCCTTGCGGAGGTGGACCTTGTTGGCCGGGATCACCATGCGGCCGCGGGCCACCTCGCTGCGCACGAACTCCGGGGCAAGCCGTTCAGACTGGGCGACCGCCTCCATTTCGGGGGAGATGATGTTGGCTCGGGCCTGCTCGATTTGGGTCATCTTGGGAAGGGAACTCGCTGGGAAAGCCGCGCCATAGGGGCTGAACAAAACCGCTCGCCAGGCGCCTTCATCCTACGACCCCCGCGAAGCTTGTCAACCGCATCCCCCAAACCGGACGGAAGGCTTTTGCTGAATCAGTCCACGCTGCGGATAGGCATTGGGTTGGGTTTTCAAGTCTCCGCGCCCGACGCGTTTGGCGCCTCGTCGCCGAGCCCACCGCCGTTGGAGTCCGGCGCGAGCGAAGATCCCAGCCCTGCGGCCCCGCGATGGTGGTTCACAAGCCGGCTTTGTCCAAGACGAACTCCAAGGCGGCCTTGCCGTCGGAGTAGTCGGTGGCGTGGCCGCCGTCTGGACGATGCATGAGAAGCACGTTGGGCTGAAGCTTCCGAACGATTCCGGCGAGCCGTACAACGCTGTCGGGCGGGACGATCGCGTCGCGGCCGCCGGTCGTCAGGCCAAGGGGCATCGTCAATCGTTCCGGCCAATACTCGGCGCTTCGCTTCTTGTACTCTTGCGGGATGGCCTGTTTCGAGCCGCCGAACGACTCGCGGATGGCGTCTTGGAAGTTCTCGTACTCCAGGTGGTTGGCCGTGCCGTTCATGGCCACCACGCCGTGGACCAACTCGGGGTGAAGCGCGGCAAAGCTCAGCGCCGACGCCCCGCCCATCGATCCTCCGCACAGGATCGTCTTGACGATGCGGTAGCGGCCCTTGAGGTCCTCGAGAATCTGCAACAGGTCCGCCTCGGCCTTCGGGCCCATCCAAGAGGCGGTCGCCCGATAATCGGGCGAGACCAGGATCATTCGGCGAGCCGCCGCCACGTCGCGGGCCGCGCGACACTCGTCCCGCGGATGATTGACGTATTGCCAACGATCCGATCCATGCCCGTGCAGCACCACGAGGAGGGAATGAGGTTTGGCCGGGTCAAAAGGCTCGGGCAGCACGACGACGTAGCGCTGGGTGGAACCGTCCACGCGCGCGACAAAGGCGACGTCTCGCGGCCGCGTGTTTTCCGCTGCCTGCGCCGCGGCGGCGCCGAGCAGGACGACCAACCACTGCCATTTCATGTTCGATGTTCCACGTTGATCTAGCGCGCTCGATCGCCCAACAGCATCTGACCGCTCAGAGGCTCCGGGCAGCCCCATTTTCGCAAACTTCGCCGGGAAGATCAGGTCACTCCCCGTGAACGGTTGCCGCGGACCATCCACGCGAGGCGGCGCCTCACTGGGTTTGCTTCGGGGGATCGGAGACCGCCGGCAGACCGACCGCCAGGCTCATCTTGTCGGGCGGCTGCGGGGGCTGGGCGCCTTGGTTGATCTTGAACAGCGGCAAGTAGCGGTAGTAAACCTCCAACGTCAACGTGCTCATCGCCGTCATGTAGACGCGGCCCGCGCGGGCCCAGGTGTCCACGCTCGGCTGCTGAGGATCCCAACTCCCTTCGGCGCAACCGCCCTTGCACTGGGTGTCGATCAGCGTGCGCCGCATCGGCCGGTTCCACCGGTCCCATTCCGGACCCATGAAATTGTGCATCACCAGCGTGGCGTAATACCAGTAGTAGATGTCGCGGTTCAAATTGGCGTCGGGCAGATTGGCCAGGAGAAACTCCCGGCCCTCGATCATCGAGGGATCGTCGCGGGCGATGCCGATGTATTGTTGGCAGAGCATTCCCACCGCAGTCATTGAGGCCTTGATTCCGTGCTGATCGTACGGCTGATACTTGTACAAGCCGCGGTGCTTGCCTTCGGCCACCGAGGCCAGATATTTTCGCGCCCCTTCGAAGGCCATCGAGCTGACGCCGATTCCCGCCATTTGGGCGCTTTTAAGGGCCATCACCTGCCAGCCGAGGACCGAGGTGTCGCCGTCCTGGCCCGGCATGTAACGCCAGCCGCCGGTGGCCTCGTTCTGCGCCCGTTCGATGAACCGAACGGCCTTGTCGGCCGCCTCGCCGATGTTTTTGTCGCGGGTCATGGCATAGGCCTCGCAGAGGGCGATCGTCGCCAGGCCATGAGAGTACATCGGCTGGGGGGCGCCGGCCGAGAGGTCGCCCGTCTTGGGGTTCTGATGCTTGAGAAGCCACGAGATCCCCTTCTGAACCCGCCCTCGATACGGGCCGTTGCCCTTGTGCGTCTCGCCCGCCCCCAAAAAGGCGAGCAAGGCCAGGGCGGTGGCCCCGGCATCGTGGGCAATATCGCCAGGTCCGCTGCACGATCCGCCCTTGCAGTGTTTGGTGTGCTGGAGGGTCCAGTTGCCGGCGGGGGCTTGATGGCGGGCAAGCCAGTTGAGTCCTCCGGCCACGGCCCGTTCCGAGGGACCAGTCCCACCGCTGACTCCCGCAAGGGCCTTTCGGGAACCTTGTCCGCGTCCCCCGAGCCCCTCGCCGAGCCCTCCGCCGGCCCCAGGCGTGTCGCTCGTCCCGTCGCTCGATCCCAACCCGCCGCGCCCTCCCGGCCCGCGCCGAGGTACGGAGAACCCCCCCAACCCCCCTAGCTTAGGTCCTGTCGCGTCACTCGGCCTGCCGCCACCGGGTGCAATGAAGGTGTCCGAATCGTCGATGTAAATCGCCTTTTGCGGTGCTTGAGGGCCCAACAGAAGCGTGTCCGGGCCCAACCTCGTGTACTCATAGGGGGCGTCGCCGATCTCGAAACGGGGGACCTCCAGTTCGACCCCATCCCCCTGGCTGGCGGGTTCCAACGTCAAAGTCTCGTTCGGCGACGATGGGCCAAAAACGCCAGGAAACACATTCGGCAAGAGCGACAGGACGATCCCTAGCACCACAAAGCCGATCGCATGGACCAAAAAGCTGGTGGTGTACCAATAACCACTTTGGAGGTACCATGCGCGGAGGGCCTCGCTCAGCGGCACGCCTTCGGGCACGTATTGCCTGATGAGCCGGTTGATCAATTGCACCATGAGCGACGCGCCTTGGAGAGACACCACGATTATACGGCAAAGCTTCCCCAATTACCAAATCATACCACCCCCGTTCGGTTCCACTGACTTTGCCCGCGATCAGCGACAGCCTAAAGTTCGCAATTCCGGAAAAATCGGCCCTCGATTTGCAAGGCGGCGCGAATGCCTGGTGAGCGTCAAAAACTGGCCGCGCAACGCAGACGCCCCCCTGCGTCGCCGCCCAGCGCTTTGGCCACTGTTGGCCGATGCCAAAAGGACTTATACTGGAGTTTTACGGCTTAACCCAATCCAAGGACTGTCCCCTACGGCAGGTCCCGGTTTTGGGTAACTGATAGTACGATCGCTGTTTACAGGCCGGGGACTGGCTAGTTTTTCGACCCGTTTGGGACCGAAAAGTCCGCCTGTCTTCTTACCGGCAAAGGGGGCAGGCCCGTTTTCGCGGACTTCGCCGCGAGAATCGGGAAAGTCGCCTTCAGCGGCTCCTTAGTGCGACATCGCGGGGACGCAGGACGTGGCATTGCGAGAGTCCATGGAGAAGACGAAAGGCCAGATCGAGGCTGAGATCACCGAGGCCGTCATACGGTTCGAGAAGGAATTCATGGGTCGCGGTCCGGTGGAAGCCAAGACCTACCTGATCGACGACATGGTCTTGGTCCGCTTGAAAGGCGTCATGTCTCGGGCCGAACAGCAGCTTGCCTCGGAGGGAGATGCCTCGCGGGGACGGGACCTGGTCAAGCAAGTCCGGCGCGAGGCCCTGGAACGTGGCCGGCACCTGTTGGACGCCGTGGTCCGCGACGCCGTGGGCGTCGACGTGGTCAGCCTTCACACGGACATCAGCACGGTAACCGGGGAAAGGGTTATCGTGTTCACCCTGGGGCCCCGAGCCAATAGTCCCAAATAGCCAAGAGACGCTCGGGATCAGCGAACCACACCCCCCGGATTTGCGGCCCTTGAAATTATTCTGTTTTTGGCTATTATTGGTTCGGAAACAGCGGTCGGACGGAACGGCTGGGCGTCGATTGGCTTGGCTGCCGTAGGACCATAAGGAGGCGTTTCAGGTTCGAGCTACCCCCGCAAGGGGGAGAGATTGAAAGTGAAAGCCGGAGGATCGCCGTTGCGCGGGGATCCGCCGGCTTTTTTGTTGCGCAACGCACTGGGGAGATAAAGATGGCAACAGTGGTGGCTGGTACGACGATCGATATTTCCGAAGCCTGGCCGGAAATGGGGTTTCCGGACGAAATTGTGGACGTCTTGCGAAACTGCAAGTCCTTGTATTTTCCCCGCAACCGAGCCGACGTCTTGTCGCTGGCAATGGGCGGGCAAAGCGCGGGCGTTTACGAGGTGGCGTACGACATTCCCGGCCGGGGTCGCGTGGTCGAGGCCACGGTCGCCCGTTGCAGGAACGGCCTGGCGGTCAATTACACCGAGCCGTACATGCGCCGCCGCGATCCCGAATGTTCGGTGATCGGCGACGGCCGTCCCACGGACAAGCAATCGTTTCGCGACCGATTCGGCAAGCCCTTCGAACCGCTGCGCGAGGAGACCTTCGCGTGGTTGAAGGAGCAGGACCTGGCGGTGTTCGCCTTCATTCTTGGCGGATTCGAGCGCGAGACGGGGCTGGGAGCGCTGCTGATTGCCCCGCGGAACGCAGGGTTTTTCATTGGCGGACTGGCCGACCTCCAGGAAATGCTTCCGCCCGACGAAGTGCCGGAGAATTTCCGCGTCCGCGCCGTGATCTACGTGGCGCCGCCGTTCCGGCACACGCACTTCGATGGCAAGCAGGTGGTGGTGCACTATCGCACCGAGGAAGTCCATGAGGTGTTTTCCTACAACCTCTACCCCGGCCCTAGCGCGAAGAAGGGCATTTACGGCGTGTTGTTGGCGATCGGCGAAGACGAGGAATGGCTGACGCTGCACGCCTCGACGGTGCAAGTGGTCACCCCGTATGACAACGTGACCACGATTATGCACGAGGGGGCAAGCGGGTCGGGAAAGAGCGAGATGCTCGAGTTTGTTCACCGTCAAGAGGATGGGCGGCTGTTGCTTGGCCGGAACGTGGTGACTGGCGAGGAACGGCGACTGGTGTTGAACCAGGCCTGCGCCTTGTGCCCGGTCACCGACGACATGGCCATGTGCCACCCCAAAGTGCAAAACGGCAATGGCTATCTGCGCGCGTCCGACGCGGAGCAGGCATGGTTCGTGCGGCTAGATCACATTCGCCATTACGGCACCGACCCCCACCTGGAAGGCCTCACCGTCCATCCACCGGAACCCTTGATTTTCCTGAATCTCCAGGGGGTGCCGGGTGCGACCTGTCTGATTTGGGAGCACACGGAGGATGCGCCGGGCGTGCCGTGTCCCAACCCGCGCGTGATCTTGCCGCGACGCTTCGTTCCCGGCGTGGTCAACGGCACGGTCGAAGTGATGATTCGCAACTTCGGCATCCGCACGCCCCCCTGCACCGCGGAGCGGCCCACCTATGGCATTGTCGGCTACCTGCACCTGTTGCCGCCGGCCTTGGCGTGGCTTTGGCGGCTGGTGGCTCCGCGCGGGCACGCCAATCCGAGCATCACGGACAGTTCGGGCCTGGCCAGCGAAGGGGTCGGTTCGTACTGGCCATTCGCCACGGGCCGCCTGGTCGATCACGCCAACCTCTTGCTCCGACAAATCCAAAGGACGCCCAAGGTCCGCTACACCTTGACGCCCAACCAACACGTAGGCGCGTGGTCGGTCGGGTTCATGCCCGAGTGGATCGCCCGCGAGTATCTTGGCCGTCGCGGCGTGGCCCGCTTTCCGGCCAGCAAGTTGCAACCGGCTCGGTGTCCGCTGCTGGGCTACACGCTGCAAGCCATGCAGGTCGAGGGCGTCATCCTGCCGTCTTTCTTCCTGCACGTGGAAGAGCAAGCGGAGGTGGGGACCGAGGGCTACGACCGCGGCGCGGCCATTCTCAAGGAATTCTTCGCCAGGGAAGTCCGGAAATTTCTCCAGCCCGGCCTGGACCGCTTGGGACGCCTGATCATCAAGTGCTGCCTGGACGGAGGAACCCTTCGGGACTACGAAGCCTTCATGCCCAGCGTGGACCTGACCGCCTAGCGGAAGGAGGAGACTCATGAACCAGACCACCAGCATCCGCCCCGCAGTCTTTCTCGACCGCGACGGCACCTTGATCGAAGACCGCGGCCATCTTCGAGATCCCAGTCAGGTCGCCTTCCTGCCCGGCGTCTTCCAGGCCCTGCGCCGGCTTCGCGAGGAAGGTTTTTCGTTCTTCATCGTGACCAACCAGTCCGGCGTCGCCGAGGGCTCGATCGACCTCGACGACGTCCACCGCGTCAACGCGCACGTGGTCTCGCGTCTGGGCGAGGCGGGCGTGGAAATCTCGGGCGTTTACGTCTGTCCTCACCGGCGCGGGGACGGTTGCGGCTGCATCAAGCCGAATCCCTATTTTCTCAAGAAGGCGGCCGAGGAGTTCGGAATCAGCCTTCGGCAAAGTTTCGTGGTCGGCGACCATCCACACGATGTCCGCCTGGCCGAAGAGGCTGGCGCCACGGGAGTGTACGTCTGCACGGGGCACGGCACGAAGCATCTGGGGGAACTCTCGGGCAAGGAAGCCGTCGTGCCCGACCTCCGCGCGGCGGCGGAATGGATCTTGTCGCGCTGGCCCCCGTACCGAATGCGATTCCACGTGGGCGATGCCGCGGAGCTCCTCCGCTTTGGCGGGGTGGTGGCGTTTCCGACGGAGACCGTTTATGGTTTGGGGGCGAACGCATTCAATCGGCGGGCGGTCGCCCGGGTGTTCGAGATCAAGAATCGTCCCCGCTTCGATCCCTTGATTGTCCACGTCGCGGACAAGCGTCAGGCCCGCTGCCTGGTCAAGGAGTTTCCGGCCGAGGCCTGGAGGCTGGCCGAACGCTTCTGGCCCGGTCCCTTGACCCTCGTCCTGCCCAAAATCGACTCGCTGCCGGACCTGGTGACGGCCGGTTTGCCGAGCGTGGCGATTCGGGTGCCGAACCACGCCCTGGCGCTGGCCATGCTTTGGGAGACGGGCGTGCCCGTGGCCGCGCCGAGCGCCAATCCGTTCGGCATGGTCAGCCCCACCACGGCTGAGCATGTTCGGGAGCAGTTGGAGCAGAAGGTGGACTTGATCCTGGACGGTGGGCCGTGCGCCGTCGGAGTGGAGTCGACGATCGTGTCGTTTTGCGGGCCGCAACCGATGTTGCTGCGGCCGGGCGGGCTTCCCGTCGAGGAGATCGAAGCCGTGATCGGGCCCTTGGAAGTTCCCGAGGACGAGGACGAGGCGCCGCTCGCGCCCGGTCGCCTGCCGCGGCATTACGCCCCGCGCACGCCCGTGGTCCTGGGATCGGAGAGCGATCCCTTGCCGTACGAGGGACGGTTGGGCCTGCTCTGCTTGAAGCCCCCGCGCGAAGCGGGGCGATTTGCCGCGGTCGAGGCACTGTCCAAGACCGGGGACCTCCACGAAGCGGCGGCCGGGCTGTTCGCCGCCATGCGGCGTTTGGACCGCCTGAATCTGGACTACATCGTCGCGCGGCCCCTGCCCTGCCATGGGATCGGACAGGCGCTGATGGACCGGCTGACGCGGGCGAGTTCCCACCGCCGTCCCGCCTGGGCCTGCGCGGAACCACGCGGGTCCTGCGACGGTCCTTGAGCGATAGAGACCTTGAGCGATACCGAAGTTTCCCCCTTTTCCCTTGGTTGATGGAGCCCGAGAGCACGAAAGCCATGCTCAATGACGCCAAAGTATCGATCGTGATGGGGAGCAAATCCGACGTGGACGTGATGTCCGAGGCCGCCAAGACGCTCGCCGAGTTCGGCGTGCCGTATGAAATGCGGGTCGTGTCGGCCCACCGCACGCCCCAAAAGGCCCATCAGTTCGCGGCGACCGCCAAGGCGCGGGGGATTCGGGTGATCATCGCGGGGGCGGGAAAGGCCGCGCATCTGGCCGGGGTCATGTCGTCGCTCACCACCCTCCCGGTCATCGGAGTGCCGCTCCCCACGTCCGACCTCGGGGGGTTGGACTCCCTGCTTTCCACCGTGCAGATGCCGGGCGGCATCCCCGTGGCCACCACCGCGATCGGAAAAGCCGGGGCGAAGAACGCCGCGCTCCTTGCCGTCGCAATCCTCGCCCTGGAAGACGAGAAACTGGACGCCCAGCTTGGGGCTTTTCGGGAATCGCTTCGGGCCGAAGTGGAAGACCACGACCGGGAGGTTCGTCAACGTGTTTCCGTCTGACAACACCGCGCGGGCGTATATTGCCGATTGCGGGGCGGATTCGATTGAGATCGTGTGCCGCGCGCGCCCGGACAGCGCGGAGGGCCTTCGGTGGATTATGGCGCGGGGCGACGCCGAAGACCTGGTCGATTGGTGGCGCGCCGAGGATGTCCGCGTCAAGAACGGCCAGCGCTCCGTTCGCGACAAGGCGTGGGGCAACGTGCTGGTCTCGATGTTCTCGCCTTCCGTGGTCCACGTTCGGGTGCGGGATCGGTTCGGGAACATCAAGGTCGTCGGCTATTGTTTCCCGCGAACGGTGATGGAAGAATTGGACCGCTGGCTTTCCGGACGCGCGGCGGGCGCGCCGGCGGCGCGCCGTCGTGGCTGAGGGCTTTCCCAGGAAGCGGCGGCCCAAGCGGATTTCCAACCCGCCGCGACGCCCGCGTGCGCCCAAGCCGCGCCAAGGACTTTTTTGGCACGAAAGGATGCGGGAACCATGTTGAAGACCGTGTTGATCGCCAACCGGGGCGAGATTGCGGTGCGCGTCATTCGCGCGTGTCGCGAGCTGGGCATCCGCACGGTCGCGGTCTACTCCGAGGCGGACCGCGAATCGTTGCATGTCCGAATGGCCGACAAGGCCATCTGCATCGGCCCGCCGAAGAGCAAGGACAGCTATCTGAAGATCGTCAGCGTGCTGTCGGCGGCCGAGATCTCCAACGCCGACGCCATCCATCCCGGCTATGGCTTCCTCTCGGAAAAGGCCCACTTCGCCGAGGTCTGCCGCGACTGCGGCTTCATCTTCATCGGCCCGCCGCCCGACGCCATCGCCAAGATGGGCGACAAGGCGGTCGCCAAGGAGACGATGCGCGCCGCCGGCGTTCCCGTGATCCCGGGCAGCGAGGGCACGGTCGGCGACGTGGACGCGGCCGTGCGCCTGGCCCAAGACATCGGCTACCCGGTGATCATCAAGGCGGCGGCGGGCGGCGGCGGCAAGGGGATGCGCATCGCGCGGGATCGCGACGAACTGACCTCGGGCTTCGCGACCGCGCAAGCCGAGGCGGGAAGCGCGTTCGGCGACAACTCGGTGTACTTGGAGAAGTTCATCGCGCGGGCCCGGCACGTCGAAATCCAGGTGCTCGCCGACGCCCATGGCAACGCCGTCCACCTCGGCGAGCGCGACTGCTCGATGCAGCGGCGCCACCAGAAACTGATCGAGGAGTCCCCCTCGCCCGCCGTCGACGCGGACCTGCGGCGCCGGATGGGCGAGGCCGCGGTGCGCGCGGCCAAGGCGGTGGGGTACGTCAACGCCGGAACCGTCGAATTCATCCTCAGCGAGACGGGCGAGTTCTACTTCATGGAAATGAACACGCGGATTCAAGTCGAGCATCCGGTCACCGAGATGATCACCGGCGTGGACCTCGTGCAGCAGCAGCTTCGCGTCGCCGCCGGGGAACCGCTGCCCTTCACGCAGGACGACATCCGGTTCAGCGGACACGCGATCGAATGCCGCATCAACGCCGAGGACCCGGACCAGAACTTCCGCCCCAGCCCCGGCAAGATCACGGCGTTCGTTCCTCCGTCGGGAAACGGCTGGCGCATGGACACGCACCTGTACCCCGGCTACACGGTCCCCGTCTTCTACGACTCGCTTCTGGCCAAGCTGATCGTCCACGCGGCCAACCGCCAGGCGGCGATCGGCTCGATGCTCCAGGCCCTGGACGCGTGCGTCATCGAGGGGGTGCGCACGACGATCCCCTTCCACAAGCGGCTCTTGCGGGACCCCAATTTCCAGCGCGGAACCGTTCACACCAAGTACGTGGAAGAGGAATTCCTGGCCGCGGCCGCCAACGATCCGATCAAAACCTGAGGCTGAACTGCGTGTAGTAGAAGTCGCGCCCGGGAGAGCCTCCCGTGTCGAGCAGGAACCTCCCAGGGAAGAGGTGCGAGTAACCGAACAGCACGTCCGCGCGGGGCCGGAACGTCCACCGCAGCGTCATGTCCAGCTCGCTCCCCACGTCCCGGCCCGACGCCCCCGTCGGGTCCACGCGCCGCACGGCGCCCGACGCGTCGTACATCGCGTCGCGCGCTTGCTGCAAATGGAGCACGTGGTACCAGAAGATGAACTCCAGGTCCGAGCGCGGGGCGAGGGTCACCAGGCAGTTCCAGTCCTCGATGTTCTGCCGGGCCACGATGTCCATCCAGGCGAGGTACTTGTGGGAAAACGCAAAGAGCTGGTTGAACGTGGTGTGGACGTCGTCGGTCGGGTCGCGGTCCCCGGAAGCCCAGTCGTAGTAGAACCACACCACGGGATTCCAACCGAATCGGGCAAGCTTCCGGCCGGCGCCGATCGTGTAAAAGCCCGCCGAGTGATCGAGCCCCTCGTCCGCCCCGAACTGGTAGCCTCCCTCGATCTCCCACAGCCACGCCTCGTGCTTGCCTTCCCACCGGCCGCCGAACGTGTGGTTTTCGAACATGATCGGCCCGCCGGGCCCCGTCGGATTGTAATTGCCGTAGCGCAGGTAATAGAGGTCGAACTTGTGGTTTTCCAGGCCCTTGCGAGTCAACCAGAGGCCGTAGAACTCCCGGAGCGGGTCGGGGGCGTCGAAGGTCGTGTCGCCGCCCAGATGCTGGCCGAATGGGACCGGCCGCGTCCAGAACATGTCGGCGTTCCACGCCTCGCCCTGCCAAAAGGCCTTCACGCCGTCGAAGGTCCGCCGCGTGTTGGCCCAATCCAGCGGCGAAATGAGCCGCTGGGAGCCGTAGAGCAATTCCTGGCGACCGCCGCGGAGCCACACGTCGCCCTGGGCCCCGTCCCAGACCCTCCAATCGGCAAACAGGTTCAGGGCGTCGAACCGGTTTTCCTCGATCGCCCGCGGCGGCAGGTCTCCCCAGTAGCTCACGGCGTCGTGCGCCTCGGCATAGAAACGAAACCAGTCCTGGACGTGAAAATCCCCATAGACCCGCGTCCGCTGCAAGAGGAAGTTGTCGAACCGCGTCAAGATCCGCTCTTGATGCTGGCGGAGCCGAAATTCCCCGCCCACGTCCAGCACCGCCCAATCGCCCAAGCGCCGCCGCTTGGCGAAGTCGCCCAGGTAGTAAAACTCGTTGTCCGGGTCATCCAAATAGCGGAAATCGTTTTCATAGAAGAGCCCCTTGTGCGGATTGGCCGGCGGCTTTTTGGGCGGCGCGGGGGGCAACTCGTCGGGAAGGAGCGCCGCCGCAGGCAAAGGCTCTCGCGCGCCGCCGTCCGCCGAGCGGTCGACCTCGTCGGCGAACTCGGCTTGTTGGATCCACCCGACGCGGTCGCCATCGCCTGCCAGCGCGGGCGAAACAACCGAAACCGCCACCAATGTTAAGAACACCACTATACATTTTCTCACGGTGGTTTCCCCTTTCTTGCCGATGGCGCCAGCTCTTTCGGTTTTATCGACACTTCCCCCAAAAGACTGTAAACCGCTACATCCCCTGCCGCACGGTTGTCCCGAACCGCAAATTCCGTCTCTCCGAATGGTTCGCCAATTGAGAAAGTAAGCAACTGTTGCTGGCGTCTCTCTCCCCTGCCTGCGATCCCCAACACCCAAGACATCCTTATCCGGAAAGTAAACATTCCTCAGGCCAGCCGAGGGGCAGACAAGCTGGGGAGCCGCCGTGACTCGTTCTCCGGCGAGGATTGAACGCAGGGATCCGGGCATCGCCGACAGCGGCATCGAGAACGCCGCTGGATTCAGCAGCTCAGACGCCCGGGAAGTTTCGGCGGCCGAGCGACTCGGCGATCCGCGCCAGCGCGCCTTCGACCGCGCGGAGTTCGGCGTCTTCCAGCGATGCGCCGCCGAAGCGAACGCGATAGAAGGCCTCGGCCACGACCAAGGCGGATTCGGCCAGGCGCGCCCCTTGGGCTTGTGGCTCGAGCGCCGCGGCCGCGGCCAGGGCGAATTCGCGCTGCGTTTGAGAACGCCGGCGCGAGAGGCCGCGGCGGGCCAAGAGAGCCTCGAACCGGCGATAGAAGTCCACGCTCGCTTGGACGGCGCGCCTTCGTGCGCCGCGCGCCACGAGCAAGGGAATGAGCCATCGTGCCGCGGCGGCGCGAAGGGCTCGATAAAGGCCGACTGCCCCCGCTCCGCACAAAGCCCACCAGGCCGCCGCGCGCCACGAGAACCAGCCGCTGCCGGCCGTCCAACGGTCCAGCCCCAACAAGGCGGCCAGGCTCCGCCCCCAACCGCGCCAACTTTCGGGATCGGCGACGCTGCGAACCAGGGCGCGCAGGGCGTCGGCCACGGGCTGGTAGATGGCGACCCGCTGGCGCGGCCGATCCATCTCCATGACGTAGCTGGTCCAGGCGAAATTGAGCCAGTCGAACCAGCCGCCGACCCGCGCCAGCAGGGAAGCCGTTCGCGAAGCCTCGGCCGCCGAGGGCGTGGCGTCCAGGCGAAGCCAAGCGCCGTGGAGCCACTGCCAGGAGGGGCGCTCGCGCACGACCTCGTCGGGGATCTGCGTTGCCGGGAGGTACGCTTCGACCCACGTGTGCGCGTGAAGCTGCCGTACCTGGAAGTATTGCCCCAACGCGTTGAAGTCCTCGGTGCGATAGCCGATCACGACCCGCGCGGGAATGCCTTGGCTGCGGAGCATCAAGCAGAGGGCCGTGGCGAAATACTCGCAGTGCCCTCGCGGATTCCTCGTGATGAAGTCCTCGATGGGATCGAGCGAAGCGTCGCGGACCTGGCCTTGGAGCGTGTAGGAGAATTGGCCGGAGTCGCGGAGCCGGCGTTCCAGCCATTGGGCCCGTCGGTACCGATCCGACGGCGGAATCCCCGATTCGCGGATCCACTGGGATGCCAGGGCGACCAGGCCAGGCACGGCGCTTTTTCCGTTTTCCTCGGGCATTTGCAGCAGCGGCCGAAGATCGGCCCGTTCCTCGTTGGGGGCCAGTAACGCTTGCTCGTTTCGCCAGAAGGCCGTTGTGCCCAAGGCGTACACGAAGCGATCGCGCTGATACTCGCGCCGCCGCACCAGCCGTTGCGCCCAGGCGTAGTACCCGATGCGGCGATCCCGCTCCAAAAAGGTGAACGGCCAAACGCAGAACAGCTCATCCCGATCCAGCGGCTCCAAATGGATCACCTGGCGGACCGGGGCGGGCCGGACGACTTGATCGCTGGGCGCCCAATCGGCGCTTCGGAAGGGGCGCGCGTCGAGCGGGGGACGCCATTCGCCGCGGCGGTATTCGGTGGGCACCGCCCCGCGGAGATAGACGCTGCCTTGGACCTCGTAGCGCTCTTCCGTATCGGTCTGGTGGAACCACACCCGCATGACCTCTTGCGGATTCTGAATGATCTTTCCCAGCGCGCCCAAGCGCACGCCACCGGAGAATCCGACCGTGGCTCGGGCGAACCCGCCGATTCCCCGCCACGCGCCGCGCCCCATGCGCGGCATGGCCGCGAACACCACCGCGCCGACGAACAAGGCGATCGTGCCGATCTTGAAGAGGCGGAAGAAGAACTCCCGGCCCAGCGGCACGCGCCCCGTCGCGCCCGTCCAGTACGCCGCCGTCTGATGCGCCCAGGGCCAACGAGGCGCAGCGGGGGCGGCGAGGCGAGGGCCGGTGCTCTGCGCCGGAAGGGACACGGCCTCGCTCGGCCGCTCCCTCCGACGCGGATCAGGCGGAGCCGCCCGGACGGTCGAATCCGAGACGCTGGGCCGTTCGTGCCGGCGCCATTCGCCGTAAAGAAACAACAGGGCCATCGCGCCCATCGCCGTGAACAGGTAGGCCACCAGCAGCACGCCGAACAGAATGTCTTGCGTCAGCAGGGCGGCCACCACCACCTGCAACACGCTCAGACGGACGATTTGCCAATAAACGCCGGGGTCCTTGTCGCGGAACAACTGGATCGCCTGAAGCAGGACCACGAAATCGGCCACGGCGGCGATCATCGCGAAGCGTTCCCACCGCAACGCCTGGGGCAGGCAGACGGCCAACGCCGCCAACGAGGCCCACTCCGCAACCCGCTTGCTCAACACGAACCATCGCTTGACGTCGGTGATCCAAACCGACGCCGTGGCCGCCACCATCATGCCCAGGGGCGTCAACGTGCTCCGTTGGCCCATGCCCAACAGCAACGTCGCCAGACACGCCAACGTCGCCACGTTGATTTGCAACAATCGTTCGACGTACACGCTGCACCCTTCCACGAAGGCGTGTGCCTGGGCCTTCAAGACCCGCTGCGATCTCCCTGCGCCGTTGCGTCCGCGAGCGGGTGGACCGCCCCCGCCGCGCACCCGAGGAAAACCGCTTCGGACAGGCGCTCACTCTCCCGTCCGGAAATACTCGTTCATGCCGACATCCCTTGTATTGACAATGCGGAAACGCTGGGCGTGCATGCGCCGTCGCGCGTCGGCCGGCGAAAAGATCGACGACGGAAGCTCCTCGGCGTCGATCGGCCGCGTGGTCACGAGCACGATCTCGGTGCCCGGATCCACGCTCGCCAAGGCGTTGGCCACCAGGTCGAACAGGCGATCGGCGGCCGAGGCCTCGGCCAGCGCGAACTCCTCCATGGCGCCTTGGAGGAGGAGGGCCGAGGCGGGACCGCGGAGGGCGTGGGCCGGATCCATGCTGGTGCTCACGAAAAGGTTGCTCCCTCCCCGCCGGCACGCGTCGGCCACCACGGTCGCCGCGAAGCTCACGGCCAGCTCGACGTTTTCGCGGTCCTCCGCCCGCGGAGTCGCCGGCCGCCAAAGGTCGACGAGCACGGCCAGGTCGCGATTGCGATGCTGCTCGAATTGCCGCACCACGAGCGAGCCATGCCGCGCGGAACTGCGCCAGTGGATGTGCCGCCGCGAATCGCCGCTTCGCCATGGCCGCACGCCGTAGAAATCGCCCGACACCCGACCGTGCCGGTGCTCTCGCCGATGGGTTCCCTCGAACCACTCGCGCTGCCGCGCCAGCCATTGCTGCGTCAGCCGTCCCAACCGGGGATAAACCGTCAAGGTGGCCGGCAAGCCCGCCCGGATCGTACGGCCGAACAGCCCGAAGGGGAATCGCGTGGAAACCTTGGGCACGGCGAATCGGTAGCGTCCCCGCCGCGGCAGACGCACCCGATAGCTTCGCTGGCGCGTTTCACCCGCCGGCACGTAGGAAAAAAACACCTCCGGGCGCACGACCTCGCCGCGGGCGTCACCGGCCTGGCCGACGAGTTCCTCCTCGACCGTGACGGCCCAACTTCCCAGCCGGCGACGGCGGTTGGACAGCGCGAGCTTCACCACCACGAGGTCGCCGGAGCATACGTCCGCCGGAACCACGCGCTGCACCTCCAGCCCGCGTAGCGTCTTGACGACCAGCCGATAGCTCAGCCAAAGCGGGCCCAACAACATTCCCCCCAGCAGCAAGAGCAGGTTGACCTCGCCCAGCGCGGCCCCCACGAAGACGAAGACCGTCAGGACCATGTAGTACAAGCCGTCGCGGCAAACGGTGGTTCGCGAGCGGAGTCCATAGGCGGCCGCCAGCCGTCCAGCGCGAAGGGCAAAAGCGCGAACGGTCCGAAGCCAGCGGCCAGACAGCTTCGATCCGCCGGCGCTGACCGCCGAGGCCTTCCGATTCGTCGGCAAGTTGCTGGTAGCCATGTTGAATCCGCGCGGCAACCGTGTCGCTTAGGGAGTCTCGCACAGCAACCGTTCTCCGGCCCGGGATGGGTGATTTTTAGGGCCGTTCCGGACCGAAAAACGCGCCCGCCCCTTTTGCCGGCAAACGCGATGCTCCCATTTTCGTGGACTGCGCCGCGAAACTCGCGTCAGTCCTGTGAACGCCTCTATCACGCGAATCCCCGTCGTGTCGGAACCGCGTCCGCGCGTGGTTCTCCGCTCCGGCTCCGCTCCGACTCCTGGACGGCTAAGTGGGCGCCGGCACTTCCTCGACCAGCCGCTCGATCAGGGCCTCCACCGCCTGGCGTTGTCCGCCGTGCAGGTAGCCCTTGGGAATGACGCGGTGGGCGAGGACGGGAACGGCCAGACGCTTGACATCGTCCGGCACCACGTAGTCGCGCCCCTCGGCCAGCGCCCGGGCCTGGGCAGCGCGGTACAGCGACAACCCGCCTCGGATGCTCACGCCGACGTGAAGCTCCTCGCTTTCCCGAGTCGCCTGGACGACGTCGAGCACATAGTCGGCCACCGACGGCTCCACCCGAACCTCGCGCACCGCCTGCTGGAGCGCGACGATCTGAGGACCGGTAAGCACCGGTTGCAGGGCGTCCACGGGCTCCCCGCGCCGATGGCTGGCAAGGATTTCCCGCTGGCACTTGCGGTCGGGATAGCCCACCGAAATGCGGAGCAAGAACCGATCGAGCTGGCTTTCCGGCAGCGGGTAAGTGCCCTCGAACTCCAAGGGGTTTTGCGTGGCGATCACCAAAAACGGCTGGGGGAGGGGGTGGGTCTGGCCGTCGGCCGACACCTGACCCTCGCTCATCGCCTCAAGCAAAGCGCTTTGCGTGCGCGGCGTGGTCCGATTGATCTCGTCGGCCAAGACCACGTTGGCGAACACCGGCCCCGGACTGAACACGAACTGCTGCTGGCGCGCGTCGAAAACGCTGCTCCCCGTAATGTCGGCCGGGAGCAGGTCGGGCGTGAACTGGATCCGCCGGAATTCGCCCGAGACGCTCCGCGCCAAGGCCTTGCCCACCAACGTCTTCCCTACCCCCGGAACGTCTTCCAAGAGCACGTGCTCGCCCGCCAACAACGCGACGACGCACAGACGCACCACGTCGGCCTTGCCCAACACGACCTGGGAGATGTTGGCTTCAAGTTGCTGAATCAGCGAGGTCGCTGTTGCCACAAAGGGGCCCTCCTTGAAGGGCATCTTAACGCCGTGCATCGAAACGGTCCAGGGCCGAGAAAGGACGCTCAAGCGGCCGTTCACGGGGACTGCCCCGATCTTGGCGGCGAAGTCCGCGAAAATGGGACTGTCCCCCTGACCAGTAAAGGAGACGGGCGCATTTTTCGGTGTGAAACGGCCCGAAAAATGAGCAGTTCTCCGGCCTGTGAACGGTTACGAATCGGCAGTTGCCGCTGTCGTGTCAGCCGGTCAACAGCAGTTTGCCGGGCGACTCGAGATATCCGATCACGTCATTGAGGAACCGAGCCGCGGTCGCGCCATCGACCAGCCGATGGTCATACGACAGGCTCAAAGGGAGCAGGTAGCGTGGCTCGATCTGGCCGTCGCGGACCACAGGCAGCCATCGGGAACGTCCCAACAGCAAGATCGCCACTTCCGGCAGGTTGATGATCGGCGTGCTGTAGGTTCCCCCGACCGCGCCGAGGTTGCTGATCGAGAACGTGCCGCCGCGAATGTCCTCGATGGCGAAGCGCGCGGCGCGGGCCTTCTCGGCCACCTCGCCCAGCGCGCGGGCCAACTCGGCAATCGTCATCTGGTCGGCGTTGCGGATGACCGGCACCACCAGTCCGCGCGGCGTATCCACCGCCACGCCCAGGTTCACATACTGCTTGTAAATGATCTGTTCGTTTTGCTCGTCCAGGCTGGCGTTGAGCATCGGATGGCGCCGCAGGGCCAACGCCACCGCCTTCATCACCAACGGCATCGTGGTGAGCTTGATTTTCGGACCCAGGTATCCCTCCGGAACGCCCTTGCGAAGCCGCTCCAATTCCGTGATGTCGGCGTCGTCGAAATTGGTCACATGGGGGATGGTGCGGGCCGATTCGGCCATCCGCGCGGCGATGGTCCGGCGGATTTGCGACATCCGCTCGCGCCGGACGGGGCCCCAGGCGTCCGTGCCCGGCTCGCCCGGCGGGACCACCGACTCGACGCCCGCGGCGGGCCTCATGGGCGTCATCGTCGCCGCGCCGGCGGCAGCCTGCACGTCCTCCGGTGTGATCCTGCCGTGCTTGCCCGTCCCCTGGATGCGACGGAGATCGACCCCCAATTCCCGGGCCAGCCGACGCGCCTGGGGCCCGGCCGGCACGAGCGACACGTCGTCGGGGAGCGACGGCGCTCGAGTCGAGGGCGAAGCGGTGTCGTATTCCGTCTTCGAAACCGCGACGGGGGCCATCGCCTCGGCCGCCTCGGAAACGGCCGTCGCGGACCGCTTTTCCGCTGCCGGCGAGGGCTTTTCCGCCCGAGGCGGCGCGACCGGAATCTCCTTGCCGCCCGACGCCGCGTCTTCCCCCTCCACGCTCACGATCGTCTGGCCCACCTGAATCCGCTGCCCCTTGGCCACATGCACCGCGGCGATCTTTCCGGCATGAGGGCAGGGAATCTCGACCACCGCCTTGTCGGTCTCGAGTTCAATGACCGGCTGGTTCCCGACGATCGTGTCGCCCGGCTTCACCAGCACATTGACCACGTCGCCGCTCGTAATGTTTTCGCCCAATTCCGGGAGCTTGAAGTCGATGCTCATGGGGATGAAAGTGCGTTCATCTGTTGGGGGCTTCCGTTCGACCTTCGACGCAATCGACCGCGAAGGACACGGTTGATTATGCCCACCGGCAGACGCCGGTCAAGGACGCAAGGCCCGTCGTTCCCTCAAGAGACCCCGCCGAAGATCGCCCAGATACCCGAAAGCTTCTTGGCCCATTCCATTCCCCTCTGCGCGCTTTGCCGGTTTGCCAAACGGGGATTTACGCGCGCCAGGGTTGACTCGCCCAACGGTGCTGCAAGTGCGTTAAGCGAAATCTGCGCAACATCCAATGCCCAAGTATCAGGCAGACAGAATGACCAACATAGAGAATATGGACAATATGCGACGAATTGGCGAGTTCTTTTTTTCATGGAGCCGCTTCCGTTGGACGCGGGGGGCCAGGCCGGGACTGGGGGCCGGCGGGAAAGCTGCCGCGTAGCAAGCGTCGGATCGCCTTTCCGTTAGCCGTCGCGCGCTCTTGCGAAGCGGGTCGCAAAGAATCTTCGGTATTCACTCACAACATTGAGGGCCAGGCTCGATCTTGGCCCAAATCCATCCTGGAGGGCCACCTCCATCTTGGCTGGAATCAACCGCCATGACGGACGCAAGGCAAAGCATCCGTCAGTCACGGCCGACGCGACCGAGAGCCGTCCCTGCTGCCATGGCGGACACGACCGAGCGCATCTTGCCCGTGCCGTGCCCCCCTCACGGGCAAAGGGGCCAGCCCCACTCTCAGCAATTTCGGCACGAAACTTGGGAAAGTCTCCGTGAACGGTTACGGATCCTTAGGCCGCCGTTGACCGCCCCACCACCGTCCGACCCTTGAACCACGCCCCACCGTGGTCTCGCGCGAAGGTATTGAGAAAAAGTTTCTCTTCAGGTGCGCCATTTTCGATCAGTCTTCCCCTGCGTGCGGTGCATGCGTTCTTCCGCTCCCACGAAACCCGCCAAGTCGCAACCCCTTGCATTCTGCGCAACCGGCTTCTGGCTGCCGCGGGGTGTTTTGAGCCGCTCGGGCGGGTCTGGTACAATGGGCCGCGGTAAGGCCTGCGTGCGCGGGACGATGGGGCGCTGGGCACAGGTCCCATCGACGGTGCAACCTTCACGGGGCGGCAGACATTTCGAGGAGACAGCGTCATGCGTTCGAGGCACTCGGCACCTTCGGCGTTCGAGAACGGTTTGGCGGTCGTGAGCCGCCGGCGGTGGCTTTACGGGACGGGAGCGAGTCTGGCGGGGCTGGCGCTGGGCGATGGGCGGCCGTGGACGCTGGCGGCGGCCGAAAAGACGGCCCCCGCCAAGACGCCGCCCGCCAAGTCGTCGGCCGAGTTGGCCCCTTTGAATCGCTTTCCCCGGATGGTGCAGGAATACTTCGTCGAGCAGGTGCGCGCGGCCGAGCGCGCCGCGGAAAAGGTCCGTCGTGAACTCAAGACCAAGGCCGACGCCGAGCGTTACGTGCACGAGGTCCGGCGGAAGTGCCTGGAGTGTTTCGGACCGTTTCCGGAAAAAACTCCGCTCAACCCGAAAATCACCGGCGTGGTCGAACGCGACCAGTACACGATCGAGAAGGTTATTTTCGAGAGCCGGCCGGGCTTCCTGGTGACCGGCAATCTCTACGTGCCCAAGGGCGGCGGATTCCCCCGGCCGGGCGTGGTCGGCACCTGCGGCCATTCCTCCAACGGCAAGGCGGCCGAGGCCTACCAGTCGTTTGCCCAGGCCCTGGCCCGGATGGGCTATGTCGTGCTGATCTTCGATCCTCTCGGCCAAGGGGAGCGGACGCAGTATCCGCAGTGGAAAGCCAAGCCGGGCGAGGGCTTCGGCGTGCGCGAGCATCTGCTTTGCGGCAACCAGCAGTTCCTGGTGGGCGAATTTGTTGGCGCGTGGCGGGCGTGGGACGGGATTCGGGCGTTGGACTATCTGTTGAGCCGTCCGGAGGTGGATCCGAAGCACGTGGGCGTGACCGGCAACAGCGGCGGGGGCACGATGACCACGTGGCTTTGCGGCGTGGAGTCGCGGTGGACCATGGCCGCTCCGGCCTGCTTCGTCACCACGTTTCGCCGCAACATGGAGAATGAACTGCCGGCGGACACCGAGCAGTGCCCGCCGCGGGCCTTGGCCCTGGGACTGGACCACAGCGATTTCCTGGCCGCCATGGCCCCCAAGCCCGTCCTCATCCTGGCCAAGGAGAAGGACTACTTCGACGTGCGAGGCTCGATCGAGGCCCACGCCCGGCTCAAGCGGCTTTATCAGCTCCTGGGGGCCGAAGACAACATCGGCCTGGCGATCGGGCCCACTCCGCATGGCTATTCCCAGGAAAACCGCGAGGCCATGTACCGCTGGTTCAATCGCGTAACGAAGATTTCCGACGCCCAGACCGAACCGAAACTCGTGATCGAGAAGGACGAAACCCTTTGGTGCACGCCCAACGGCCGGGTCAGCGAGTTAGGCTCGCGGAGCGTCTTTTCGTTTACCAAGGCGCGCTGCGAGGCGTTGGACAAGACCCGTCGCCTGGAACGCAAACCGCTCGTTCAGGCCGTGGTTGAGACCTTGAAGCTCCCGCCCCGATCGGCCGATGTGCCGGAGCATCGGAACCTGCGTCCGATCGGCGGGCGGCGCTATCCGCGGCCGTTCTCGATGGTCTACGCCGTGGAAACCGAGCCGGGCGTTCATGCGTTGGTGTCGCTGCTTTGCAGGGAATCGCACGTGTCGCGGCCGCCGCAAGGCGTGGCGCGGGCGGTGCTCTATGTCTCGCACCATTCGGCCGACGCGGAGATGCGGAGCGAGCCGCTGGTCAAGGAACTGCTCGAGGCCGAGCCCGAGGCCGCCTTCTACGCCTGCGATGTGCGGGGGATTGGCGAATCGCGGCCGGACACCTGCGGGAAGGACACGTTTCTCGACCCCTACGGCAGCGACTACTTCTACGCCATCCACGCGCTGATGCTGGATCGGCCCTACCTGGGTCAGAAGACGCACGACCTGCTGCGCGTGCTCGACTGGTTGGGGGGGCAGGGGTGCCGCGAAGTGCATTTGGCCGCCCGAGGCTGGGGCACGCTGCCGGCGGTGTTTGCCGCCATGCTCTCGCCGCGCGTCGTGCAGGTGACGCTCAAGCACGCCCTCACTTCGTGGAGCGAGGTGGCCCGCGCCGAGGAATACGCTTGGCCGTTGTCGTCCTTCCTGCCGAACGTTCTTGCCCGCTTCGATCTGCCCGATTGCTATCGAGTCGTGCAAGAAAAGAAACTGCGCCAGATCGAGCCTTGGGGGCCCCTGGCCGACAAGGGATAGCCTGTCGCGCGGCCATTGCGACGCAACCACGCTACCCGTTGGACCCAGCCGCTGCGTCGGCCGGCGCGAGGAACAAGGAGCGGGCCCAGGCCCGAGCCGCTTCGGTGCGAAGCCGTTCCTGAATTTGGCGTTCGATGTCCTCTCCAGCCGAGGGGTGGGCGAGGCTCATTTCAGCCAGCGCGACGGAGTCGTGCAGGAACTGAATCTCCGGCCGAACACTGAAGCGATCTTTCCAGAAATCGTCGATCAACGTGGTGATCGCGCCGATCGTCTCTTCGTCCAACAGGGCGCGGGCCAACACCTCGCGGACGGCCGCCTCGCCCGCAGGATCGCCTGTGCGGGCTTGCGGAGAATGGCTCAATTCCAAGAGCAGGGCGGCCGAAAGAAGGGTCACGGGAGGGAGGGGCGCGGCGGGCGCCAATTCCCTGGCATGCTGGAACACCAGCAAGGCTCGGTGCACACGATCCGGCTCGTCGGGAATCGCCTCCTCCAAGGCTTCGATCAACTTGCCCGCCAAAGCCGTGTTTCCTTGCCCGATCGCCGCGATCCGCGACCGCGACAAACCCATGCACGACTCGGCCTGGTCGCACCAAGTTGCACAATCCAGGGCAACGCGGGGATTGTTCAATCGGGTCGAGCATTGGCTGCATCGACGCGAGACCTCGTCGCGGAAGAATTCCACCTTCCCCCCACACTTGACGCAGGGAACCTCGAACACCCGTTCGCCGTGCCAATACGCCCTATCTTGTCCGGGACATTTCATCGCAGGCCTCCCAACGAATCCCAACGAATGATTCTGGTCGCCCCAAAGGGGACGAATTCTTGGATCTCCTGAAAAGATGGATATCGCTCGGCGCCGTGCGCCGCCCCTGATCCTAACATTTTTATCTAATAGTGTCATCATAAATGTCAAAAAACAGGAGGTTTGCCTGGTTTTCCCGGCGTCCACTGGTTCTCACGGCTTACGGTTGCTAGTACAATGCGGTCGGGTGTTCGATGCGTGGCCCAAGGCGCCGGATCCGCGGGTCCCGCGATCAGAGATTGCCAAAGACCCGGGTTCTCGGGGCGCTGAACGATGGAGGCATCCGAGGTCGACGCCCCAGAGGCAACAACGCGACATTTTCAAGGGCTCCCGTGAGGGAACGCCAGGGCCCTTCGGTTGGGATGCGCACGGCAACGCGCAAGGCGCCGGCGCATTGAAAAGGCGGGGGATCACGTGAAGCTGGCCATCGTGGGCAAGGGAGGCGTCGGCAAGACAACGTTGGCCGCCGCTCTTGCCCAACATTTCGCCCGGCTCGCGCGTCCGGTCATCGCGATCGACGCGGACCCGGACGGCAATCTTGGCAGCGCGCTAGGCGTGCCCGAGGACCGATTACCCGATCCGATCGCCGGCATGCGCGATCTGATCCTGGAGCGGACCGGGGCGAAGGACCAGCCGGGCGGGTTCTACACGCTCAACCCCAAGGTCGACGATCTGCCCGACCGATTCTCCGTCGAGGTGGGCGGGGTGCGATTGCTGGTTCTCGGGACCGTGGAATGGGGCGGCAAGGGCTGCATGTGTCCCGAGGGCGCGGTCTTGAAGGCCTTGCTCCAACACCTCTTGCTCCGCGTTCCGGAACATGTGATTCTGGACATGGAGGCGGGGCTGGAACACCTGGGTCGGGCCTCGGCCCGCGGCGTCGACGCCATGATTTCCGTGGTCGAGCCCGGCATGAGGAGCGTCCAGACCGCCGCGCGCATCCGCGCGCTGGCCGCCGAAATCGGCATCCAGCGCACCTTCGTCGTGGCGAACAAGCTGAGGGACCCCCAGGAGCAGGAAGTGCTCCAGCGGGCCCTGGGCGATCAAAGGCTCATCGGAACGATTCCCTACTGCGACCGATTGGTCCGAGCCGATTTGCACGGCAGGCCGGTGGTCATGGAAGACGAGGCCTTTGCCGGCGCGATCCGCTCGATCGGCGAATTCTTGGAAAAGCAATTGGACTCCAAAGGAGAGGGACATGGCTGAGCGTCAGTGGCGTTCGATCGACATCGCGACGAACGAGATCCGGGAATACGCGAGCAAGGTCGGCATTGAGACGGCCTGGGACCGGCTGGAGGCCCAGGAGCCCCAGTGCGGCTTCGGCAAGCTGGGGATCTGCTGCCGAAACTGCCTGATGGGCCCTTGCCGGATCGATCCGTTCGGCGACGGGGCCCGCGAAGGCATCTGCGGGGCGACGGCCGACACGATCGTGGCCCGGAACCTCCTGAAGCACATCTGCGCCGGGTCGGCCGCCCACAGCGACCACGGGCGCGAGGTGATCCATGCCCTGCTGTTGGCGGCCGAAGGCAAGTCGGAGGCGTACAAGATCCGCGGCCGTTCCAAGCTTTATGCCCTGGCCGATGAATTCGGGATCGCCCGCGACGGCCGAAGCGACGAGGCGATCGCCAAGGACCTCGCCCTGCTGTTGCTTGGAGAGTTCGGCCGGCAAGAGGGCACGCTGCTGAATCTCGCCCGCGCCCCCGAACAGCAAAGGAAGAATTGGGAAGCCGTCGGCGCCTGCCCCAGGGGCATCGATCGCGAGATCGTGACCGCCCTCCACACCACGACGGTGGGGGTGGACAACGATCCGGAGCACATCCTGATGACGTGCGCTCGGGCCGCTTTGGCCGACGGCTGGGGGGGATCGATGATCGCCAGCGACGTGTCGGACGTGCTGTTCGGCGAACCCCAACCGTTGCGAAGCCGCGTGAACCTTGGCGTGCTCAAAGAAGACGAGGTCAACATTCTGGTGCACGGCCATGAGCCCACGCTGTCCGACGTGATCGTCGCCGCGGCGAGCGATCCCGAGCTGCTCGCCCTGGCCTCGGCCAAGGGAGCCAAGGGGATCAACCTGGCCGGAATCTGTTGCACGGCCAATGAGATCCTCATGCGCCACGGTGTCCCGATTGCCGGCAACTTCCTCCAGCAGGAACTTGCCGTGGCGACCGGTGCCGTGGAGGTGATGTTGATCGACGTGCAGTGCGTCTTTCCCGCCCTGGCCGAATTGCAGAGCTGCTTCCACACCAAAGTGGTCTCCACCAGTCCCAAGGCCAGGTTCCCCGGCGCCGTCCACATCGAATTCCATGAGGACGCGGCCTACGAAACGGCCAAGGAGATCATCCGCGTGGCGATCGAGAACTATCCGAACCGCGACCGCGCGAAGGTGAAGATCCCTCGGGTCGAGGAGAAGCTCGTGGCGGGATTTACCACCGAGGTGGTGCACAGGATCCTGGGCGGGCGGTACCGCCCCAGCTACCGGCCGCTCAACGACGGGATCCAGGCCGGGCGTCTGCGCGGCGTGGCCGGGGTGGTGGGCTGCAACAACCCGCGGTTCCCCGTCGACAACTGCCATGTGGAACTCGTCAAGGAACTCATTCGCAACGAGGTGCTGGTGGTCCAGACCGGCTGTAGCGCCATCGCCTGCGCCAAGGCGGGCCTCCTCACGCCCGAGGCGGCGATGAAATTCGCCGGCAAGGGGCTCCAGGAAATCTGCCGCGCGGTGGGCATCCCGCCCGTGCTCCATGTCGGCTCGTGCGTCGACAACTCGCGCATTCTGACCGCCTGCGCGGAGATGGTCAAAGAAGGCGGGATCGGCACGTCGTTCGACAAGCTGCCGGTGGCCGGGGCCGCCCCGGAATGGATGAGCGAGAAGGCCATTGCCATCGGCATGTACTTCGTGGCCAGCGGGATTTTCGTGGTCATCGGGCAGCCGCTGCCCGTCCAGGGAAGCCCGATGGTTACCGAGTTCTTGACGAAGACCATGGAAAAGCAGTTCGGGGCCACCTGGGCCTTCGAGGCCGATCCGATCAAGGCCGCCCGCTTGATGATCGACCACATCGACCGCAAGCGGCGCGAGTTGGGTCTGCCCGGGCCGATGTACGAGGTGCCCTACGCTCCCAAGACGGCGGAGGAGGAGCCCCGTGCCCGGCCCGAGGTCTTGGAGGCCGTGGGTGCGGGACGCTGAGAGCAACCGGGTGGCGGCGAAAACGTTCCGCGCCAGCGCGTCGGACTTGCGGCGGAACCATGTCTTGCCGCCCCTTGAACCCCCAACGAGGAATCGACCGTGAAACGCATTGTCGCTGATCCGAGAAAGTGTCTGGCGTGCCGGGGCTGCGAGCTGGCTTGCGCCATGGCCCACGCCTCGACGGACGACCTTGCCCGAATGATCGCCGAACAGGCCTCCAAGCCGCGGATCTACATCGAGTCGGCCGGAGGACTGGCCGTGCCCTTGCAGTGCCGGCATTGCGATGACGCGCCGTGCGTGCGGGTGTGCCCGACGTCGGCGCTTTCGCGGCAGGGTCCGACGGCGCCCGTCCGGTCCGACCAGACGAAATGCATTGGCTGCGCGTTCTGCGTCGAGGCGTGCCCGTTCGGCGTGATCCGCCTGGCGGCCGCCAGAGGCAGCGCGGTGCTGGGCAACGGAAAGGTCGTCCTGAAATGCGACCTTTGCGAAACGCGCGTGGCCCAGGGACTGGCTCCGGCCTGCGTGGCCGCCTGCCCCGTGTCCGCGCTGAGGTTCGAGGACGTGGATCAAGGCGCCAAGAACGCGAGGGTCCGGACCGCGATGGCCGCTTTGGCCGGGTTCGCGGACGGCCGGGAGTAGAGAACGCTTGGTCTAGGACTTCGCAAGAGGGCAGTCGACTTTCCAGCCGGAGGGACCGAAATGCCCGTCACCGTGACCGTTTGCGTGGGAAGTTCCTGTCACGTCCGCGGATCCCGGGCGGTGCTCAAGCGATTCGCGGAGGTGTTGAAAGCCGAAGGCCTCGAGGACGACGTGGCGCTGGTGGGCTCCTTTTGCCTGGAACGCTGCACCGAGGGGGTGAACTGGAAGTTCAACGAGGAAAACCTCTCCAGCGCCACGGTGGACGAGGCGGAGCAGACGTTGCGCGCGAAACTTCATGAGGCGAGGGAGCGGGACCGGGCGGCGGCGGAGGAACTCGCATGATGCGTCAGGAAGCGGTGGACCTGTATTCGATCCTCGAGCACACGCCGAACGGCATCCTGCTGGTCGATGGCGAGGCTCGGATTCGGTTCGTCAACCCCGCCTTCCGCCGGATGTTTGGCACCGGCGACGAGGACCTGACCGGCCGCAAGGCGTCGGAGTTTTTGAATTCGGATTGTTTTGAGCGGGCGATCGCGACCCAGGGCGAGGTCTCCGTCCGCGGCCACGTACCCGCCCTCGGCCTGCATTACCGGGCGGGGATCTTCGCCATCCAGGGGAGCGATCGCTATTGCGGGATCTTTGTGGACACTTCCGAGGAGGAGCGGGCCAGGGCCGAACTCTTGCAGGTCAAACGCGAGACGTTGGCCCGCGCCCAGGAAGTCATTCGCCGGCAGATGCAGACCGCCCAGGAGATCGCCGGTCTGCTCGGCGAGACCACGGCCGAGACCAAGGTGCTCTTGGCCAAACTCACCGACCTGTTCCACCTGGAGCGGACGGCGTGAAGGTCTATTATGAGTTTGGACTAAAACAGATGAACAAGCGGGGGGAGGAGCTGTGCGGCGACAGCGTCGAGTTCACCTTGAAGCCGGACGCGGCCACGCTCGTTTTCTCCGACGGGCTAGGCAGCGGCGTCAAGGCGAGCATCCTCTCCACCTTGACCACCCGCATCGCCACCCGGATGCTCGACGGCGGCTTGCCCCTGGACGAAGTCGTGCGAACCGTTTCCGAGACCCTGCCGACATGCCGGGTGCGCAAGATCGCCTACAGCACGTTCAGCATCGGCCAGTTGTCTTCGGAGGGATCGGCCGAGTTCGTGGTGTTCGACAATCCGCCGCCGCTGTTGGTTCGCGGCAACAAGGCCCAGCGTCTCGACGCCGACGAGCACGAAGTTGGCGGGAAACGCGTTTCCCGCTACTCCTTCTCCCTTCGCCCCGGCGACTGGCTCGTGCTCGTTTCCGACGGGGTGCTGAACGCGGGCATTGGCGGGGCGTACCGGCTGGGTTGGGGCTGGGAATCCCTGGTCGGCTACGTGGAGAACCACGTGCACGAGTCGCTTTCGGCCGAGGGGATGGCCGCGAAGCTCGCCCGCGTGGTCGAGGAACTGTACGAAGGCCCGCCGGGCGACGATGTGAGCATCGCCGTGGTCAAGGCCCGCCGCAAGCGCATGCTGACCATGCTGATCGGGCCGCCGGTCGAGAAGCAGAGCGACGCGCGGGTGGTCGAGGCCTTGATGTCGGCGCATGGGCGGCGCGTCGTCTGCGGGGGAACCACCGCCAGGATCGTCGCCCGATTCCTCGGTCGCCCGATCGACGTCGATCTGGAAACGGGGACCGAATCCGTCCCGCCCACCGGCAGGATCGAGGGCATCGACCTGGTGACCGAAGGCACCTTGACGGTCACCCGGGCCCTGGAGATCATCCGCCAGGACGCCCCCGGCGAGCCTTGGAAGCTCAAGGTCGACGGCGCCAACCGGCTGGTGGACTTGCTCTACGAGGCGGACGCAGTGAAAGTGATCGTGGGCCGGGCCATGAACCCGGCCCATCAAAACCCCAAATTGCCCAGAAACCTCAGCCTGAAGACCCAGGTCATCGAGGTCCTCGCCGAGGCGTTGCGCCGCAAAGGCAAGCAGGTGGAAATCGAGTATTATTGAGAACCCGGACATGCCCGAACTAGATTCCGCCCACGTCGCTCGGATCGTCGACCGCTACGGCGGCGATCCCGATATGTTGATTCCCATGATGCAAGACATTCAGGCCGATTGCGGCTATCTGCCGCAGGCGGAACTGAAGGAGTTGTCGCGGACGCTCCACGTGCCGCTCGCGCGGATCTATAGCGTCGCCACGTTCTACTCGTCGTTCCGGCTGGCGCCCAAGGGCGAGCACACGATCCAGCTTTGCATGGGAACGGTTTGCTACCTGAAAGGGGCGGGCCAGATTTCGGAGACGCTCCAGAAGGAGTTTTCGCTGGTGGCGGGGGGAACCTCGCCGGATGGAAAGTTCACGTTCTCGCCCGTCAACTGCGTCGGAGCCTGCGCCTTGGCCCCGGTGATGGTCGTCGATGGGCAGTACTACGGCAACCTGACCGTCGAGAAGGCGGTCGAGATGCTTCGCCAGGTGGCCGCCGGCCAAGCGCCGATGGGAGAACAGGTCGAGAACGCGGCGAAGGCGTCTTCGCGGAACTGAACCCATCGACGCGTCCTGCTACAGGAGGAGATCGCGGTGAGCACGACGACCCTCAGGCTGGAATCCACGAAGGACCTGGAAGCCCTGCGCAAGGAGCTGCTCGATCGGCGCGACCCGACCGCGCGGCAGGTTCGGGTTTGCCTGGGCACCGGCTGCACGGCCAAGGGGGCGATCAAGGTTTTCGAGCGATTCCAGGAGGCCGCCCGCCAGTTCAACCAAGATTCCACCGTGATCGCCGCGAAGTGCACCGGCTGTCACGGCTTTTGCGAGCGCGGCCCGATCGTGGTCGTCGATCCCGGCAACCTCTTCTATTCCGACGTCAAGGAGGAGGATGTTCCGGAAATCTGGCGCGAATCGGTGGTCGGCGGACGCGTGGTGGAGCGGCTGCTGTACAAGGACGAGGCGACCGGCTGCGTTGCCCGAACCCCGGAGGAAATCCCCTTTTACCGGGCCCAGCACCGCGTTGTCCTGGCGATGAGCGGCGTCATCGACCCGCGATCCATCGAGGACTATCTGGCCGCCGGCGGCTACGCCGCGCTGGCCAAGGCGCTGGACACGATGACGCCGGACCAGGTCATCGACGAAGTGACGCGTTCGGGCCTGCGGGGGCGGGGCGGCGGCGGTTTTCCCACAGGAAGGAAATGGCGCTCCGCGCGCGACGCCCACGGCCACCCGCGCTACGTCATCGCCAACGGCGACGAGGGCGATCCGGGCGCCTTCATGGACCGCTCGCTCATGGAGGGGTGCCCCCATGCGGTCATCGAGGGGATGATCATCGGCGCCTATGCGATCGGATCGACGCAAGGCTACATCTATGTCCGCAATGAATACCCGCTGGCCGTCGAACACCTCACGATCGCCATCGGCCAGGCCCGGGAACTCGGGCTCCTGGGCCGGAACATTCTGGGCAGCGGTCTGGATTTCGACATCCGCATCAACCGCGGCGGCGGGGCCTTCGTGTGCGGCGAGTCGACCGCCCTGATGGCGTCGCTCGAAGGCCGGCCCGGCGAGCCCCGCGCCAAGTACATCCACACCGTGGAAAGCGGGCTGCACGGCAAGCCCTCGCTGCTGAACAACGTCGAGACCTGGGCCAACGTCCCGCCAATCATCCTCCGCGGGGCCGACTGGTTCGCCTCGATGGGGACCCCGAAAAGCAAGGGCACGAAGGTCTTCTCGCTGGTGGGCAAGGTCCGCCACACGGGCCTGGTGGAAGTGCCCATGGGCATGACCTTGCGGCAGATCATCTACGACATCGGCGGCGGGATCCGCGACGGGAAGCGGTTCAAGGCGGTGCAGACGGGCGGTCCGTCCGGCGGGTGCATCCCCGCCGAACATCTCGATGAGCCGGTCGATTTCGACCGCCTGACGGAGCTGGGATCGATGATGGGCTCGGGCGGGATGATCGTCATGGACGAAGAGACCTGCATGCCGAGCGTGGCGCGGTACTTCATCCAGTTCCTCAAGGAGGAATCGTGCGGCAAGTGCACCCCCTGCCGCGAGGGCATCGCCCAGATGCTCGACATCCTCAACCGCGTGACCCGCGGCAAAGGCCGCCCCGGCGATTTGGACTCGCTCCGCACCCTCGCCGAGCTGCTGGAGGACACGGCCTTGTGCGCCCTCGGCAAGACGGCCGCCTACCCGGTCCTCTCCACGATCCGCTATTTTCAGGACGAGTACGACGCCCACATCCAGGACCGGCACTGCCCGGCCAAGGTCTGCGCCGGCATGTTCCGCTACGTCATCAATGAGGAGACGTGCCGGGGTTGCGGCCTGTGCGCCAAGAAATGCCCCATGCACGGGATCGCGGGCGAGCGGAAGAAGCCGCACGTGATCGACCAGGTCCGATGCACCCACTGTGGAACGTGCTTCGAGGTGTGCCCCTTCTCGGGGGTGATGAAGGTGTAGCCTGGAATGCGACGCGCGCCCCGGGCCCCGAGGTCGCCGCCTTCGGGCTCCACGGCGGCGGATGATTCAAGAATGAAACCGACGAACGGCAGTTGCGAACGATGCCCACAGTAACCATCGACGGAAAACCGTATCCAGCCCAGGTCGGCGAGACGATCCTCGAGGTCGCCCGGCGCAACGGGATCTGGATCCCCACGCTCTGCTACCACGCCGCGCTGGAGCCCTACGCCTCGTGCCGCTTGTGCGTCGTGGAAATCGACCGCGGCGGCTGGTGGCAGGTGGTCACGTCCTGCAATTATCCGGTCCGCCGGGACTTGACGGTTCGGGTCCAATCGGAGCGGGCGATTCGAGACCGGCAAGGCGTGATGCAACTGATGCTTGCCCGCTCGCCCGACAGTCCCGAACTCCGCGATCTGGCCGCGCGCATGGGGGTGTCGAGCACGCCCTATCCGAAAGTGACCGAGTCGCAGCGGAACTGCATTTTGTGCGGCTTGTGCGTGCGGGTGTGCGAGGAGCGGATCGGGGCCTCGGCGATTTCGCTGGTGGGTCGGGGGGTGGAGCGGGCCGTGGCGGCGCCGTTCCGCATGGCTTCGGAGGATTGCATCGGGTGCGGGGCCTGCGAGGCCATCTGCCCGGTCGGCACCATCGTGGTCCGTTTCCACCCAACGGAAGTCGAGATTTCCCCGTTCAAGACCCGCGTAAAGCTCCGCCGCTGCGCCCGCTGCGGCGAACCCCTGGCCAGCGAATTGGCCGCCCGCGCCATGGCCCGACGCGGCGGACCCATGGTTGTCGACATGCTCGAAGGCGAGGTACACTGTTCTCGCTGCAAGAGGAGTGAATTGGCAAGAGAATTGACGGCCACGCTTCCGGCGCCGCAGGGCCCGCTACCCGCGGCTTCGGGGACCGATGGCAAGAAGCGGTAGCGGAACCCGAGTTCCGAGCGGATCGGGCCGTCGAGCCGGGCGCGGCGGCCGGGAACGCTCCCCGCGGGAATCGGTCGGCCCGCTAGGACCAACCGGCGTAACGATGACAATCGCGATCCAACGTTGACGATCAGGAGGCATTGATGTCCAAGCAGGTGTTCACGCAGGTGATTCGGGGCGCCCACGAATGGGTGAAAAAGGCGGAAAAGGAGCTTGACGAGGCGATCGCCAGGCACGGAGCCGACAAACCGGTGGGCTGGCCGGGACAGACCAGCTACTGCCTGCCGATGTCGTACGCCTTGATGGGGCTCGAGGTGAAGACCGTTGGCGACTTGCGCGCCCAGGTCCAGCACGCCCGCGAGCTGCTCAAACCCGTCCCCTCCGACGAACTCTGGCTTCCCTACTTGGGCGACGGGTTGGACGCGGGAGCGGCCACGATGCTCGCCCAGGAAGTGCTGGTCGCCTTGCGGACCGTCAACGGCTTCGCCATGCCGCCCGGCTGGCAGGGGTTCATCTCCGACACGATCATGCGCGAATTGGGCATCCAGTTGGTCGACGGCCGAATGCCGGGTTTTGCGTTGCTGCTCGGCCCCGCCCCCACCACGGAAATCGCCGTGCACACCGTGCGCGAGCTTCAAAAGCGGAACATCCTCGTGTTCCTCTGCGCCAACCGCGGCGGCAAGACCGCCCGCGAGCAAATGTACGAGGGCGGCGTGCTCAAGGAGGACGCCCCGCTCAAGGAATGCTGGGACCAGTACGTGGTGCCGGTCGGGCCCGACTCGCTCGACGGCATCTACGTGCTCAACTGGTCGATCCGCAGCGCCCTGACGTTCGGCAACCACAAGCGCGGCGAATGGCGCAAGTGCCTCGATTATACGAAGCGGCGAATCCACGCCTTCGGCATCGCCTTCGGCGAAATTCCCGACGATTGGTACGCCATGGGCGCCGGCGCGATCCTCATGGGCTATCCGGTGATCTCGGATTCGAAGACCACGCCGGAGATCCGTCCGACGGGCGTCACCGTGCGCGAGGAATTGGTGGTCGAGACGGATTACGAAAAGCTCGTTCCCACGTGCATCGACACCCGGGCGGTCAAGGTCAAGGTCGAGAAGATCGACATCCCGGTGGGCTACGCCGCGGCGTTCGAGGGCGAACGCGTGCGCAAGGAGGACATGCAGATCCAGTTCGGCTACAAGTATTCCGACGCCGTGGAATACGTCCACATGGTCGACGGCAGCACGATCCAGGACGGCGAGGTGGTTCTGGACGGGCCGGACATCGATACGGTTCCCGAGGGCGGGGCGATGCCCTTGGCCATCGAGGTCCTCGTGGCCGGACGCAAGATGCACCGCGACTTCGAGGGAATCCTCGAGCGCCAAATCCACCGCTGGACGAGCCACGCGATGGGCTTCATGCACACCGGCCAACGCGACCAGATCTGGTGCCGGATCAGCAAGAAGGCCTACCAGGCCGGGTTCCGCTTGAAGCATCTGGGGACGATCCTCCACGCCAAAATGCACGACGAATACGGCGGCATCGTGGACAAGGTGGCCGTCCATATCGCCACAAGGCCCGAAGTCGTCAAGGCCAAGGTGGCCGAGGCGCGGGAAGCATTCCGCGTGCGCGACGACCGCATCGCCGGCTTGACCGACGAGTCGGTGGACACGTTCTATAGCTGCACGATCTGCCAGAGCTACGCCCCGGACCACGTCTGCGTGATCACCCCGCAGCGTCTGGGATTGTGCGGAGCGTACAACTGGCTGGACGGCCGGGCGAACTTCGAAATCAATCCCACGGGCCCCAACCAGCCCATCGCCAAGGGGCGGACCATCGACCCGCTGAAAGGCGAATGGGAAGGGGTCAACAAGTTCGTCTATCAATACTCGAACCGCAAGATCGAACGATTCTGCGCGTACAGCCTGCTGGAAGCCCCGATGACCAGCTGTGGCTGCTTCGAATGCATCGTCGCCCCGCTTCCGTTGGCCAACGGCGTGATGGTGGTCAACCGGGAATACTCGGGCATGACGCCGTCGGGCATGACGTTTGGCGATCTGGCTTCGGTGACCGGCGGCGGGGCGCAAACCCCGGGCTTCGTCGGCGTGGGCCGGCTGTATCTGTCCAGCCCGAAATTCCTGGCCGCCGACGGCGGCATCCGGCGCCTCGTGTGGATGCCCAAGGCCCTCAAGGAAGCGATCCGCGAACGGCTCCAGAAAGAGGCGGATCGGATCGGCGAACCGGACCTTCTGGACAAGATCGCCACCGAGGAAGACGCCTTGACCGAGGAGGAGGTGGCCGTTTTTGTGGAGGGCAAGGGCCACCCCGCCCTGGCCATGGCGCCGCTCATTGGATAACGCGTCCCGCGCGCGTCGCTTCAGGCATAGAATCCCAACCACGACGACCCAACGACCGCTTACGAGGGAGGAACCATGGCACTCACCGGGATTGAAATCTACAAACACTTGCCCAAGACCAACTGCAAAGACTGCGGATTTCCGACCTGCCTCGCCTTCGCCATGAAGGTGGCGGTGAAACAGGTCGGGCTGGACAAGTGTCCCCACATCACGCCCGAGGCGTCCGCCGCGCTGGAGTCGGCCTCGCGCCCGCCCATTCAATTGGTGACCATCGGCGTCGGCGAGAACGAGATCAAGATCGGCAACGAGACCCAGCTCTACCGCCACGAAGAGAAGTTCCACCGTCCCACCGCGATCGCCGTGCGGATTTCCGACCGCGCCGAGGACGCCGCGATCGCCGAGCGGGCCAAGGCCATCGGGCAGATGGTGCTGGAGCGGGTGGGGCTTCGGTTCAAGGTGAACTTGATCGCCGTGGACAACGAATCCGGCGACGCGGCCCGCTTCGAGAAGGCCGTGAAGCTGGTCGCCGAGAACTCGGGCATGGCCTGCGTCTTGATGTCGGCCAAGGCCGACCATCTCCGCCGCGCGGCGGCGGTGGTGTCCGGACAGCGTCCGCTGTTGTACATCACCGATCCGGCTCAGGCCGAAGCGGCTGCCCGCGTCGCCAAGGATGAAAAGTGCCCCTTGGCGGTCCGGGCCGACGGCGTCGAGGCCCTGGCGGAGCTGACGGGCAAGATCCAGGCGGCCGGCGTCGAGGAGATCGTGCTGGATCCCGGCACGCGGAGCGTCAAGGCCACGGTCGAGGCCCTCACCAAGATCCGCCGCCTGGCCCTCAAGAACTTCCGGCCCTTGGGCTATCCCGCGCTCGCCGTGGCCGCCAGTTCCGACCCCACCATGCAGGCCGCCGAGGCCAGCGTCTACGTGGCGAAGTATGCGGGCGTGGTGATCACCGACGCCAGCGAACCCTGGCAATTGCTGCCCATCTTCACCACGCGCCAGGACATCTACACGGATCCGCAAAAGCCCGTCGCCGTGGAGCCGAAGCTCTATTCGGTGGGCGCAGTCGGTCCCGAGTCCCCCTTGCTGGTGACCACGAACTTCTCGCTCAGTTACTATTCGGTCGAAGGAGAGGTCGAGGCGAGCCGCGTGCCGGCCTACATCCTGGCCGTGGACACCGAGGGCACCTCCGTGCTGACGGCCTGGGCGTCGGACAAGTTCAACGCCGACACGATCACCAAGGCGATGAAAAAGGCGGAAGTCGACGCCAAGATTCCGCACCACACCCTCGTCCTGCCCGGGTTCGTCGCCGTCCTGTCGGCCGGGGTGGAAGATGAATCGGGCTGGAAAGTCCAAGTCGGCCCCAAGGAAGCCTCCGGCATCCCCACCTACTTGAAGAAGCAGCAGTGGAAAGCGTGAGCGTCGGCTCGAGTCCGTTGCCGAGCGTGCGACGGGACCAGCGCAGCCCGGTCCCGTCGGAGGAAACCACGATTCCCGGTGGGATTGCGCTGCGCTGGTCCCACCCCACGGCGTTGGCCTCCAACCGTGCCTAGTTTTCGCATCCATTTTCTTCCCGACGATCAGGAAATCTCCGTCAACGACGGCCAGACCTTGCTGGAGGCCGCGCGCCGCGCCAACGTCTACGTCGGCGCGATCTGCGGCGGCGAGGGGACCTGCGGCAAGTGCCGCCTGATCGTGCGCGAGGGAGAGGTCGAGGGCGAATCGACCGAATTCTTGACGCGCGAGGAGATCCGCCGCGGCTATGTCTTGGCTTGCCAGGTGGTCCCCCGAAGCGACCTGGTGGTCGAGGTCCCGCCCGAGTCGCGGCTGAGCGGTTACGTCGGCATCGGCGGCGAGGACAGCGAGCGTTTCCGCGATTTCACGCTCCGCGAGACGGCGGCGCCCGCCCCGCGTCTCGACCCCGTGGTGAAGAAAGTCTTCCTGACCCTTCCGGAGCCCACCATCGACGATCCCACGGCGGACCAGGAGCGTTTGCTCGGGGCGCTGGCGAGGGATCGCCAGACGCCGCTTCAGATGGGCCTGAAGATCAGCCGCCAGTTGCCCTACGCCCTCCGCAAGGTGGTCCGGCAGCGGGGCAGGGTTCAATGGAGTTGGGACGGCCGGGTGACGGCCACCGTGGGCGTCCGCGGCCCGGTGCTTGAAGTGCTTTCCGTGGAGCCGGGCGACACCTCGGATCGGAACTTCGGCCTGGCCTTGGACATCGGCACCACGACTGTCGTCGCCCACCTCGTCGACCTGGTCCGCGGGACGACGCGCGAGGCAGCCGCCAAGTACAACTCCCAACTCAGCTTCGGCGCGGACGTGATCGGGCGGATCAACTACGCCCGGCAACCGCACGGCGGCGAGGATCTTCAGCGGGCGATCGTCAAGGACATCGACACGTTGATCCAGGACCTGGAGGTGCGTTCCCAGATCGCCCGGGGCGACATCCAGTGCATCGTGGCCGCCGGCAACACGGCGATGCTGCATTTCCTGCTGGGGTTGGAGCCGGACCTGATCCGGCTCTCGCCGTTCACGCCCGCCGCCGCCAGCCCACCTCCCGTCCGCGCCGCCGAGATCGGCATCCGCGTCAATCCCCGCGCGATCCTCTACACCCTCCCAATGATCGGCAGCTTCGTGGGGGGCGACGTAACGGCGGGAATCATGGCCTCCGGCATGCATCGGGCCGACGAGGTCTCGCTCCTGATCGACCTCGGCACCAACGGCGAAATCGTGCTGGGCAACCGGGATTTTTTGGTGGCCTGCGCCGCGTCGGCGGGTCCGGCGTTCGAGGGCGGGTCCGTGGCCTGCGGCATGCGCGCCACCTGCGGCGCCATCGACACCGTGCGGATTTCGCCCAACGGGGACCGTGTGTCGGTCAGCACGATCGACGGAGGCCGGGCCGTGGGGATTTGCGGGACCGGCATGATCGACGCCATGGCCCAATTGTTCCTTGCCGGCCTGGTCGATCGAGGCGGCCGTTTTCAGGTCGATCGCTGCCCAGCCCGCTTCCAGCTCTCCCCAGAGGACGACCGGCCCGAGTTCATTCTTGTCCCCCCCGCCGAGGCGGAAAACCCCCGCGGCATCGTCATCACCCAGGCCGACGTGGAGAACCTCGTCCGCACGAAGGGCGCGATCTACGCGGCGGCGGCTTGTCTGGTCAATTCCGTGGGGCTTTCGTTCGCCGACATTCAACACCTGTATATCGCCGGCGCCTTCGGCAACAAACTCGACGTCGCCAACTGCGTGACGATCGGCCTCCTGCCCGACTTGCCGACCGATCGGATCCATTTCATCGGCAACAGCTCGGTGGCGGGCGCGAAGCTGGCGATGTTGAACGAGAAATGGATGGCCGAGATGTACCGCATTCGGGAACGGATCACCTACGAGGAGCTGATGGTCAATCCGCGCTACATGGAAGATTTCCTCTCCGCTTGTTTTCTTCCGCATACGGACCTTGCCCAGTTTCCATCCGTGCCCGAGCCGGCCAGCTTGACCGCGAGCCAGGGCGCCGCCCCGGCGGCGGCATCCGTGGAGTGGGACGATCCAGCTTGTAAGAGAGGGGCTGTGTTGTGACGCTTTCCATCGCCGTCGCCGGAAAGGGAGGCATCGGGAAAACGACCCTGTGCTCGCTCTTGGTGCGCTGTTTCCGCGACCTCGGGGCCGGCCCGGTGTTGGCCGTCGACGCCGACCCCAACTCGAACCTCGCCGAGGCCCTCGGCGTCGAGCCGGGCAAACCGCTGGCGGAGATCCGCGAGGCGGGGTCCTCGCCGGAGGGCTCGCCTCCCAGCGGGATCGGACGCGTCCGCGCCGTGGGCGACGAGCTTCAGCGGGCGATCGTCGAGGCCGAGGGGTTCGACCTGATCACCATGGGCCGGCCCGAAGGGCCTCGCTGCTACTGCGCGGTGAACAACCTCCTGCGCAGCGCCCTGGACAGCCTCGCGAAGAACTATCGCACCGTCGTGGTCGACAACGAAGCGGGGATGGAGCACCTGTCGCGGCGCACCACCAACGACGTCGACGCGTTGATCGTGATCATGAATCCCACGCTCCCTTCGCTCCGCGCCGCTCGGCGCATCCTGGACCTTTCCCGCGAGCTGCCCATCCGCGTCCGACGGCGGATGACGCTGGTCAACCGCGTCGGTCCCCAGGGCGTGCCGGACGAGGTCCAGAAGGAGCTGGCCCGCCTCGACGGGGAGCGGCTTCCCGACGTCCCTCAAGACGCCGTGGTGGAGCAAGCCGGCGCGGTGGGCCGCGACGTCATGTCGCTCCCCGCCGACGCCCCGGCGCTGGCGGCGATGCGTGGCGTGGCGGAAATCCTGTGGAGATTGCGATCGTAGCCAAACCATCCGGGATGGAGGAACCTTGAAATTGCGGCGGCGCGGCACGGGTTTTTTTCCGTGTCGGGTTTCCCATGCCGAACCACGCGATTGGCGGGACCACGGAACGCGGCGGCCGGCCGCCGCGACGGCGAGATATGGATCGGGAGATGACAGAAACCTACCTCGAGGAGGACTTCCATGGCGATTCCTGACGTGAAACAGAAATGGACGGGCCGCGTCAACACGGTGACCATCGGGGCGACCAAGGCCGAAGGAGGAACGCGAGGGCGGACCGTGACCATCGGCGGCGCGACCGGCATCCCGTTCCTGAGCTTCGACGGCGAGACGCCCCATCCGCCCGCCATCGCCCTCGACGTGCTGGACAAGGCCCCCGTCGACTGGCCGGAGCCGCTCCGCGCGATCTACGGCGACGTGTGGTCGGACCCCGCCGCTTGGGCCCGCCGCGCCAAGGAACTCGGCGCCGACTTGATCAACCTCCGCCTGATCAGCACCCATCCGGAAGAGGGCGACCGCTCGCCGGAGGAGGCCGCCGAGACCGTTCGCGCGGTGCTCGCCGCCGTCGATCTTCCGCTGGTGATCTGGGGCTGCGACGTTCCGGCCAAGGACCAGCGGGTGATGCCCAAGGTGGCCGAAGCGGCCCAGGGCGAGAACTGCTTGCTCGGCGCGTGCACCGAGTCGGAATACCGCACCCTGGCCGCCGCGGCGCAAGCCTACCGCCACAAGCTGATTGCCCTGGCCCCCTGCGACATCAACAAGCAGAAGCAAGTCAATATCCTGATCAGCGACACCGGCTTCCCGCTGACCGACCTGGTGCTGTATCCCACCACCGCCTCGCTGGGGTACGGGATGGAGTACGTGTATTCGATCCTGGAGCGCGGCCGCCTGGCGGCGCTGGCGGGCGACCGCTTGATGGCCCAGCCGGTCATTCTCGACGTCGGCTACGAGGCATGGCGCTCCAAGGAGGCGCGGATCGGCGACGAGGCGACCGCGGCTTGGGGCCCGCCCAACGAACGCGGCGCCGCCTGGGAAGCCGTGACGGCCGCGGACCTGCTCCAGGGCGGCGCGGACATCCTGATCCTTCGCCACACCAAGGCCGTGGAAGTCGTGCGAAACTTGATCAACGACCTGGTGGCGGCTTAGCCTTCAGTCGGCGTCGTCTTTAAGGAAACCGTTCTCGACACCTTTGCGACCGGGAGGAACACAGCGATGATTATCTTTGGCGAACGCATCAACGGCATGTATCGCGACGTGCGCACGGCGATTGTCGAGCGCGACAAGGGCGTCATCCAGAAACTCGCCAAGGCCCAACTCGACGGCGGGGCGGACGTCATGGACCTGAACGTCGGCCCAGCCAAGGGCGACGCCGTCGAACACTTCGTCTGGCTCGCCCAGACCGTCCACGAAATCACGGACAAACCCCTCTCGCTCGACAGCGCCAAGGCCGACCTGCTGGTCCAGGTCGTGCCCCGCGTGGCCGAAGCGCTGCCGGGCACGAAGCTCATCATCAATTCCTGCACCGCCGCCCCGGACTACATGGCCAAACTGGTGCCCATCGCCGCCAAATACGGCACGAGCATCATCGGCCTGACGATGGACCAGCGGGGCGTGCCGGGGAACGTGGAGCAGCGGGTGGAGTGCGGGGCGGCGTTCCTCATGGGGGCGTTGGAGGGGGGCATTCCCATCGAGGACATTTACATCGACCCGATCATCCTCCCCGTCAACGCCGCCCACAAACAGCAGATCCATTCCATCGAGGCGATCCGCCAGCTTGCCCTGGTCAACGATCCCCCCCCCAAGTTCATCATCGGCCTGTCCAACGTCAGCCAGAAGTGCCTGTTGAACCACCTGTTGAACCGGACCTATCTGGTCATGGCCCTCGCCGCTGGATTGGACGCCGCCATCTGCGACGCCGCCGACGCCGAACTCATCGAGGCCATGATCGCCGCGGAAGTCCTGCTGGGCAAACAGCTCTACAGCGACGAATTCGTCAAGGCATGGAAAATGCAAAAGGGGCTGGCCTAGCGCGTAGGACCAAGGCCAGCCACGATCGCCGCGGAAAGTCTCCGGGTCGGCGCCGGCGGTTCGCGGCGACCGGGCCGCGTTCCCCTTCCGGTCATGAACATTGAATCGCCCAACGCGAGGTTTCCCAAGCCGCCGCCGCAGGAGAACTATCGCGTCGCGGTGGAGCGCGCCGTCGACGCCCTGCGCCAGCAGACGGCCGAGCAGTTGTCGTGGCTCGGCGCGCAACCCCGAGGGGCCCTTTGGCGGCTGCCCGTCCTCGAGGACTTCTTGGAGGTCGATTTGGCGACCGGCAGGGTGGTCACCTCGGCCGGTTTGGCGGTCCAGATCGCCTGGCAGGTGCTCGCGCTGCACTACCTTGCGGTGCTCGTCCGGCCCGAGCCCCGGCCGCCGGGGATTAGCTTCGCCGATTTGGCGTCGGGCCGCGGCTACGCCAGCGTGTACGAAAAGCGAGTCCTTCGGCGGCTCTGCGCCACGGCGGGGCGCCGTCGGGAGACCCTCTGCCGCGCCGCCGAAGGCCTCGGGGCTCATCCGGCGGAAGGCGGCGATGCGGCCTACCGCTTCAATGTCTTTCCCCGCGTGCCCCTTCAGTTGATCTGGCACGCCCCGGACGAGGAGTTCCCTCCCTCGGCCACCCTCCTGCTGCCCGACAACATCGAGGAATGGTTTTGCACGGAGGACATCGTGGTCCTCTGCGAAAGCCTCGTGGCTCGACTCGGCGGCCGGACATTCTGAAATCCTCGAAGAACCTCACTTTTCGCGCCCTTTCGGGCGGGAAAACGTTTGCCCGGTCACGGGGACAGCCATATTTCCCCGGGCTGCGCCGCGAAAATCGGGACAGTCCACGGCAAGGCGAAAATCAGACAGTGCCCGTAAGCGGCTACAAGAACGCCTTGCTGCACTGGGCGCAGAGGGCGATTTCGGCCTGGCGAGCCTGCCGGTGTTGGCGGCGGACTTCGCGGTAGGCCGGGCTGTCGAAGATCTCGCGGATCGTGGTCGCGCCGTCCAACCGGCCCAAGACATGCTGGCCGTCGTAGTCCAGGCAGCAGAGGGCAATGTCGCCGCTGGCCAGGACGGTGAACGTCCGCCAAAGCCGCGCGCAGGGCTTGCGGATCCCCGTGCGGCCGGCCGGCTGGCCCTCGCTGGCCCAATTGTGGATTTTGCCGAACGAGAAATCATCGACCCGTTTCGCCAGCGTCTCCATCGTCGCCTGGCGGTCCGTGGTGCTGCAGCAGGCCACGCCGATCTTCATTCGGGCGCCGAGTTCGTCGCGGACCTTCACCAGGTGCTCGACATTGCCGACCACGCGGTCGAACTGGAGCGGGCGGCGGATGGCCTCAAACTCCTCGCGCGTGGCCCCGTCGAAGCTGATCTTGATCTCGTCCAGCCCGGCCTCGATCAGTCCGCGCGCCCGCTCGGCCGTCAGCAGCGAGCCATTGGAAAAAATCTTGACCTTGGCGATGCCCTTCTCTTTCGCGTAGCGGACCCGCTCTTCCAGCCGTTTGTCCAAGAGCGGCTCGCCGAAATTGTGAAGGTGGATCTCCCGGCACCGCCAGGCAGCGCACTCGTCGACGATGCGGCCGAACAAAGCGTCGTCCATCCGCTCGACCGGCCGACGCATGTGCTGGTGAGGGCAGATCACGCACCGAGCGTTGCAGGCGTTGGTCGTCTCAATATCGAGGTGAATGGGGAATTCCCCCACGATCTGTTTCTGGGGATATTCTTCCCACTTTCTCCGGTATTCCCGGTATGGCGCCGACTTTTCCTTCCCCTTGTGGGGATCTTTCCTCAGCCTTATTTCTTGATACGTTGCGTTCGGGTTTACAGTGACCATGAAATGTTTCCTTTCGCAATAAGCAACCAATGAATGTTCATTTACTTAATAATGAATATCGTCGCTTTTCCCAATATCTTTAAATTTTCCCATTTGGCATCATTTCCGTAACTTCTGGGGATTTACTCTCTTATCCCTTAATATCGCAGTAGCGGGGAATGTGAGTCCTTTGGGGGGAATACCCCTTTAGGGTTCGATGGCCATGATGAAATTTTTTCATCATTTCAAAAACTTTCAGTTTTTCCGCTTGGAGGATCTGGATGATCTTCTGGTCTAAAATGCTAATCTTTTGATGGAGCGATCGGATTTCCTCGCAAACATCATCCAATGCTTCCCTTTTGGATCGAGGCAGGGGAAGTCTAGCCGTCTTTCTTTGGCATCTGCGGATCTGATTCAGAATTCTTTCCCTCTCGGCCAAAAATGATTCCCATTCAGTGATGTCTTTTCCATCCAAGCCTTTCTGAGCCTTATCCTGGGTACAATCAAATAGTTTTTTAAATAATTGAAAATATTATTAATATAAGTATTGCTATTTAAGAGTAATTGCAATTATTTTAAATTTCTATATTATTAGTAATATAGTTTTATAAAATTATTGCAATATATTATTCATTTATCAATTTAGTTACGGAGTAGGCTGTGGGACATAATTAACCTGTATTTAGCTTCAAAAGATTGTGCCAGAGCACGAGACATGATATAGTACAGTTTATCCTTCCTGTTAACTTCTGCTC
>Ga0101944_10001305_pt1 | contig 53573 bp, 45 predicted proteins | sample DewCreD2012metaG_FD_75245 | JGI IMG/M metagenome (GOLD analysis project Ga0101944, IMG submission 75245) | Hot spring sediment bacterial and archeal communities from British Columbia, Canada, to study Microbial Dark Matter (Phase II) - Dewar... ... | reverse complement strand
CGAGCCTGGCCCGAAAAACGGATTTTGACCCAAGTACGCTTGGCCCGCGAAGGCGCCTCCGGGGACCAGGTTGGTCGCAAACGACACGAACGCCACCCGTGTGCCTGGACCCGAAATCGCCGGAGCCGCGTCCGGCACCCCGGCGTTCGCCAACTCACCACGGTCGCTCACATCCACCACAAGCGTGCGTCCGATTTGCCGATCCCGCACGAACATGTTGGACGCGTGGTTGTTGTCATTGGGGATCAAGTTGGTTGCTGCCGACCCAAATGCCACAAAGCGACCGTCCGCAGAAATCGCTGGCGGGAAGGAAAAATCGTCGGCGTTGCCGCCGCGCATGTTCACGCTCACGCGCTCGATTGTCCGTTGCTGACGGTCGAACACGAACACATCGACCACGCCATTGCGGTCGTCGGCGACCAAGTTATTGGCAAGCGATTTGAAGGCAACGAAGCGGCCATCCGCACTAATCGCCGGCAAGATGCTATCGCCATTTCCCTGAGTTCCGTTGCTCGCCACACTCACCCGCTCGATGGCTCCACTCGTGCGATCGCACACGAAAATATCCACAAAGCCGTTCGTATCGCCGCTCACCAAATTCGTAGCTGCGGAAGCAAAGGCCACTATGGAACCATCTTCACTGATCGCGGGGTGAGAACTCGCACCGTTCGGCTGAACATTGCACAGGCGTTCCGTCGTACCCGCAGCCAAATCACGAACAAAGATGTCCGCAACTCGGTTGGTGTCCCCGTCAACCAAATTGGAAGCCTCGGACTGGAAGGCCACCCAACGGCCGTCGCGGCTCACTGCCGGATACAAACTATCGCCATTCCCTTGGCTTCCGTTGGTGGCCACGCTTACGCGCTCCGTCGTGCCGAGGTCCCGCCTCCGAACAAACACGTCAAGCCGGTTGTTCGTATCTCCAGGAACAAGATTCGACGCGGCCGAGTAAAACACCACTAGGTTGCCGTCGTGACTCACGGCCACGTTTCCGCCTTGCGCATGGCTCGGGCCGTTTGCTTGCGTTCCCGCGGAACTTACGCTCGCCCGCTCGACCCGGCCGCTCCGAACATCACGCACGAATACATCTCGAGCTTGGTTCGTATCGAGTACCACCAAGTTGGTGGCATCAGAGTAAAAAGCGACAACGTTCCCTTCGCGATCCATTCCCACGCCCCCAGCTGCTCCGTTGGATGCCTGGCCCGAAGGGTTGGCACTGATCAACCGTAACGGCTCTCCGACTTGAGCCCAGCACGGCAGCGATCCAAGCCACATCATCGCGATCGCTCCGATGCCAAACGTTACGAAAGTTGCCCTGCAGCCCCTGTCTCGGTTCGAGCGGCTAATCGAATAACAGCGACTTTCCACCGCCATGCTCTCCTCCTTGCGAATCACCCCACCACTCCAGATGCCCCCTTTCGCGGCTCGCACGCTTGGCCGAGAACCACGTTATGCCATCCCAAACTTGTCACCGTCGATTGTTCCCCCACTCACCCGAGCGGAGATTCAGCGGTGGCAAAGTGCCATTGTCAGGCCAGGAAGTCAACCGGAGTTTTGCTAACTGCCGAATCAAGCAGCGTGTTCCGCGCCGTGTCCCCACGGTTCTTTGGCGTGGAACGTCGCTCCAGCACGGTCGCCCTGCTGGCTCGAGCCACTCGAGCACACCCGGAACAGTCGCCACACTACACCGTAGGCGTCGTTCGTGCGAACAACTGCCCCGCTAATCCAAGGGATGCAGCCGTGGTATCCGGCGGAGACAAGGTCCATCTCACCCCGGAGGCCAAAATGAGCAGCAAGCACGAAGACATCGTCCGGCAATTTTGCGCAGCGTGGAGTCGCCGCAATGTCGAGGAGTTACTGGCGTTCTTCTCCCCCGATGCCGTCTACCACAACATGCCCCTCCCGCCGCTCCAGGGGATTGATGCGATTCGAGCTACCCTGGAGACGTTCGTGACACCAGCAGAGTGGATCGAGTTCGAAATCCTCAACATCGCAAGCCGTGGCAACACGGTCTTCACGGAACGAGTGGATCGATTCCGCTTCGCTGGGAAAGAAGTAAGCCTACCGGTAGCGGGCGTGTTCGAACTGGAAAACGGGAAGATCAGGGCATGGCGAGACTACTTCGACATGCAAACCTGGCTCCAGCAAACCACGCCTGCGTAAGCCACTAGAGACCTATCTCGGTTTCCGAGCTCGGCGCCACAATCAAAACTGCCGCTGTGTTGCTCGGCCGACCCGGATTTTTTCGCTGATCCAGCGCCGCCGGCCTCGGAAAAAGAATCCCACCGCAAGCCTCTTCATTGCGAACAACGTTGGCTTCGCGCTTCGTTTCTGGCTCGCGGGCACCTCGGCACGGCATTTGCCCTCCTTGCCAGCTATGGCTGCATTCCACTCGAGCCATGCTCTCGAATTCGGCAAGCCGCCATCAAAGGTGTGATCGGGAACCCGAACCAGGTAGCGCGACATTCCCATTGCGCGGGAACGTGCGGGCCAACGACCAGCTTCGACTCAGAGGGGACTTCATCCTCACGCCGGTTCCGTTCGACGAGTCGCTAGTTTCGACCAGTGACCTCTGTGTCCTCCTGCCTAACGGCCGCGAACAGACCATTCTGTAGGCCCTGCATCCTACATATTCCATGGTCAACCGGATGAAGGTCGGCTGAATCCGACTGCAGGGAACCGCGACGTCCTGGATTCGAGTTGGGCGGTATCATCCTGCAATCACTGAGGTAGATAAGAGCCCGATTTCCATGGGCCGCGACGCCATCGCGGGGTCTGTACGCCCAGCGGAAGCCTTGGCTGCGTTTGTCGGCGAAACCTCGGGTGGCGAGTGGGTTCTTTACCGTGGCCGACCACGCACCGCGTGATACTGGAGCTCTGGTGTCCTGGTGTCTGGAGTTGGAATGAACGCGCGTGGCTACTCGCTTACCACTTGGCGTACTGCCACTCGGCGTACCCAAGCTGGCGCTCCAGACGAACGGTCGTTCCGTCGCGGGCGACGAGCTGGCCCGTGTACCTCCCGATCAGTTGGTAGAAGTTGAGGCCCATGAACCCCAGGCGCAGGCGCTCGCGATGGCACGCCTGTGGTTCGAAGCGGAGCTGGCAATTGCCACTTCCGGAACGCATCGACCAGGATCGCATGAGATCGGTCCGTTCGTACTCGAACGCAACCAGATCTACCGGTTCCCGAGTGCCGTCGAGCCAAAAACAGTTTTCCGTGAAGCTGGTTTCGTTCACCCCGCACGAGATGTTCAGACCGACGACACGGCCGTCGCTGGAGCGACCGGCTAAACAGCCCCAATTCCAAAACGTTTCCCGCCGCATGTAGCCCGCGCTCCAATCGCGGTGGCCCAATGCTCCAGCCTTGTCCAAATCTACGCTACCCATCGCAGTACGAAGCGTACCCTGTACTCGCTGACCAGCAGTCTTGCGCGCAAACACCCAACCTGCAGCTCCGGCACGGGTGCAAATTCGGAGCGCCTGGGTGGGCGGATCGGTCTCATCCCACTCCGCATCGATGAAGAGGCTGCCCTTGACCTCCGCCGACAAGTGGCGCCGCCCGGGAGGTTCCCCAGGGCCGGTGCGGAGCTCTACTCCCCGAGCTGAAAACACGCTGTGCCCGTCTTCCGGGCTTAAGTCCATCCGCAGTTTGCGTGCGAACAGGCTGCGGAACGTCCACTCCTCCATTGCGCCCGTCTCTGGCCAGTACACGTAGACGAAGGCTGTGCCCGCGTAACGGGTGTTTACCAGTGCGCATCCGAATACAGCCGCTTCACTGAGGCCACCCAAAAACTCGAACTGCTTAAAGCCGAAGTGGCGGCGCCAGGGTCGGGCAGGGCGATCGTACTCGTCAATCAGCCGGCAGCGTCCAGGATCGATCTCTTCCACCGGCTCTTCGAAGAGGCCAAAGCGCACCTCTCCGCGCTCATCGCAAAGGGAACGCATGCCCTGTTTACCGGATGTGCGGCCACACCTCGCGCTCGAACAATCGCAGACTTTCCCAAGCAAAGTCTGGCGATAGGCCGCCCATCAGCGGGTGCAAGACCACTCGGCCGTGTTCGCGAGCCAGAGCAATGCACTGCTCGGGGGTCACCACCGCGTACACTCCTGAGCGACGTACGTCCTCGGCGCTTGTCCCCTCGACGTGCACTTGGGAGCGTTGGTCGGGGGTTTGCCACGAGGCGTACGTGGTCGCGTCGTACACCGCGTGCGGAGCGATCCGCTGCCAGACACCCTCTGGGTCGAGCGTGACGTGCACGAAGCCCGGTCCACCGGGCATCAGAGCGAAGCCCGTGTGGAAGCCGACGCGTCGGCATTCTTCTTCGTACACCTGCACGAGCCGCGGATCGCCAATGGCTGGGAGGAACGCAGCGCGCAAGCGCGCCGCGCGTCGCGCGGCCGTTTCCGTAGAACCACCGACGAAAATCGTGATCGGGTGCGCGGGGCGTGGAGTGACCCGAACGCGGCGCCCACGGTAGGTAAACGGCTCCCCTGTCCAGGCTTGCCGCAATACGTCGACCGCCTCCTCCAGCAATCGACCACGTTGTTTGCGGTCGATCCCTGCCATCTCGAACTCTTCGGCACGATAGCCCAAGCCTGCGACGATGCTGACGCGACCGCCGCTGGCCAGGTCCAAAACCGCGAGTTGCTCGGCAATCCGCACCGGGTCGTGCAAGGGCAGCAGCAGAGCCGCGATATTGATGGGAAGCCGCTTGGTCGCCCCCGCGATTGCCGCCGCTAGCGTCAGCGGCGCGGGCAAGTACCCATCGTCTACGCCATGGTGCTCCGACAGCACGCACATGTCGATCCCGAGCTCGTCGGCCCAGCGGCACATTTCCAAGCAAGCGCGGTATTGATCCGCGTGCGTCGTGGAGGCAAACGGAGGCACCCGCAAGTCGAATCGAATCACGACAATCGCCATGGCTGTTCCTCCCGTGTTCCGCGCCCCGGCTCTCGAACCGGACGTGCACTCTCCTCGCGTTCGTCGCCTTGGGGGTCTCTAACGATCGAGCAAATCGAGCTTCTCCTGCGCCGCAAACTCCCGACGCACCTCTTCGTAGTCCTCTCGGGTAAACGGCCGGAATGTTGTGTCGCCACGGCGTCGCCAATAAATCCGCGCATCGGGGATTCGATTCAAGTCGAAGTACACCTTCTTGTAGTTGCGCACCAAGACCTTCTGCGTTTGCGTGTACTCGAAGTCGTCGACGATCCGCACGAAGTCGGGGAACCATTTCCGGTCCATGCTGCCGTGCGTGACCTGATGCTCACACCAGTCGAAAAACCCCTGCGGGTCGAACTCCGCTCCATCGCGCAATTTTAACGCTGCCATCACCAGTTCGTCGGAAATGGCGCACGGCACGCCGTACGCAACCGCCAATTGCACATCGGGATGCTCCGTCAGGAGCCGCCCTACTTGCGCGGCGGAAAAATTCTCGCCGTCTTTGCGGATCCAGTCGTCCGTGCGTCCGTCGAAATACAAGTAGCGACGACCGTCGACGATGAGGATGTGACCCAAGTCGCCCGAGTGGTAAACCCCGTTGCGGTACTTTTCCTGGTTCGCCTGCGGGTTATCGTAGTACCCTTGAAACAAGGCAGTATCGGGAGCGACCCGGCAAATTTCGCCGACCGCGCGATCGTAGTTCAGCAGCTTGCCGTCTGGCCCAAGCTGCGCCGGCTCGCATTCCGACCCATCCGGCGCCAAAATCTTCACTGCTGGATCGGTAATTTCCCCGACACACCCGCGCGGGTCTCCTTTGCGGCGGAACGTACTGATGGCAGCTTCGGTGGAACCGTACAATTCGAACATGTCCTCGAGCCCGAGCCACTTCATGAACTTGTCGATGTCGGGCGGCGAAGCCCCGTTCCCCACCGCGTAACGCAGTTTGTTGCGGGGGTTGTTCGTGACCTCTCGGGCGATGCGTTCTTCGTCGCCACCAAAGCGCTTTTCGATCGCGGCGAGAACGTAGTGAACCGGCTCGCCCACGTAATTCCAGAACGTCGATCCGTAGGTAAAGATGTCGTCGAGAAATTGGCTGGCACTGAACCGCTCGCGCAACCCCATGCTCCCCCCCCACCCAAAATGCCGGCATGAAGCCAACGAACATGGCGTTCGAATGGAACAAGGGCATGCAACCGTACCCCACGTCCTCGTAGGTCAGGCCGAGGTTGGAGGACACTCCGAATCCCACAGCACACAGCTTCATGTGGTTGTTCAAAATGCCTTTTGGCAGCCCGGTCGTCCCAGAGGTGTAAATGACCATGAGGTTGGTTTCGGGAGTGACCGCCACGTCCGGTGCCGGGAGTTCGCGCTCGGCAGGTCCGACTTCCCGATCCAGGCATGCAACGTAATCCCGCTCCGGGGGGATCGCACCGCCCTGGGTGCGGAGAACCAAAATGTTTTCCTCTCCAAGCGTGCGCAGTTGTCCGCGAATGCGCTCGACCTCGGGAAGAAACTTTTCATCGACCACCAGCACACGCGCGCGTGCGTGATTGAGCACTCCTGCCAGTACTTCCCCTCGCAGTCCGGTGTTGACCCCGAACAACGTAAGGCCCGCAAACGCACACCCTCCGTACAGCGACAACAATTCCAGGTGGTTTTCGAGCAACATGGCGACATGACCCGGATGGTCGCTGTCGATCTTGCCAATCCGCTGCAACAGAAAGTGCGCCGTGCGCACGCTTTCGTTGCGGAACTGCCGATACGTCCAGCTCCGGTCGCGGTGCATGAGCACCACCTTGTCTCGCGTGACGGGATGACGCGCCCGGGCCTCGATGTGGGCGCCCACAGTGAAGCTCGGTGCGTCGAAGACGAGTGGTTCAGCCATTCGCAATCTTGCCTCCAATTCCAACGAAATGAGTGAACCGGGTTCTTAAAGGCCGGGACCAACTAGAGTCAATGCAGCCCCACATCGTTTTGCCCCGGCGCCTCGCTCTGTGGTGGCAACGGAACAACGCGAAGTCGCGGCCCACCAGCAACGCGCACGCTGTTCGCACGGATGAGCGCCGAGCTGGCGCCATCAGCTCCGCGCCCCGGGCCGTCCGCTCCCTTTAGGCAAGCGCCTGCAAGTGGCGCTGGAGGTTCTCCGCGCGTTCGCGCAAGGCCCCGGCCTTTTCTTTCTCTTTTGAGACGATCTCCTGCGGAGCTCGGGCTACGAAGTCCGCACGGGCCAGTTTGCCCTCCACTTGTTCAAGATCCTTGCGCACCTTGAGGAGCTCGCGCTCGAGCCGATCACGCACCTCGGCGGTATCTACCAGCCCACGCACCGGAACGAAGATCTCGCCAATGCCATCGACAACCACGGAGGGCTCGCCCACCGGGTGCTCCAGCGGAGCGAGAACCTCGACTGTTCCCACTCGCGCCAACAGACCGAGATACTGCTCCAGGAGGACGCGTGTTTGCGCCGGCACACCCGAGGGGAGCCGAACCGTGATCCGCGCGGAAGGAGCAATTCCTAAATCCGCACGCAAGTTGCGCACGCCGCGAATCGCGGCAATGAGCTGGCCTGCCAAGGCTTCTGCTTCCGGGTCGAGCCAGCGGTCGTCGGGACGAGGGAAGGGCGCCACCATGATGCTCGGCGCCACACGCTCGATAGGCAAGTGCTGCCAGATTTCTTCGGTCACGAACGGCATGATCGGGTGCAAGAGGCGCAACGCCCGTTCGAGTACACCGACCAGGACACTTCGAGTTACGCGCGCTTGCGGAGAGGTAGGCTCTGCCAAAGCCAGTTTGCTCATTTCGATGTACCAATCGCAGTACTCATGCCAGAGAAACTGGTACAGGCCCAAGGCGACCTCGTTGAAACGAAACTGTTCCAGCGCAGCCCGAGCCTCGCGGCTCACTCGCTCCAAGCGCGAGAGGATCCAGCGATCCGCTAGCCCAAAATCCTCGCTGCGGAACACCTGTAGCGATTCCACGCGAGTGTCCGCAGGTACCTGTCGCAACACGAACCGTGCAGCGTTCCAAATCTTGTTGGCAAAGTGCCGGCCAAGGTCGGTTTTTTCTTTCGCGTAGCGCACATCCTCGCCCGGTGGCGCCAAGGCAACGATCGTAAAGCGTAGTGCATCGGCTCCGTACTCTTGGATGACCTCTAGCGGATCGGGCGAGTTGCCCAGCGACTTCGACATCTTGCGCCCCTGCAAATCGCGCACGATGCTGTTGAAGTACACGGAGCGAAAAGGCACGTCGCCCACGAATTCGTAACCCGCCATCACCATGCGGGCGACCCAAAAGAAAATGATATCCGCGCCGGTAACGAGTACGTCCGTGGGATAGAAGCGCTCTAAGGTACGTGTGCGCTCCGGCCAGCCCATCGTCGAGAATGGCCACAGCCACGAGCTGAACCAGGTATCCAACACGTCGGGGTCCTGCTCGATGGCGCCCGAACCGCAATGCGCACAGGCGGTCGGGTCGACGCGGGCCACCGTCTCCTTCCCGCAGTCGCGACAGTACCAAACGGGAATGCGATGCCCCCACCAGAGTTGGCGGCTGATGCACCAGTCGCGAATGTTCTCGAGCCAGTGCAAGTACACACCCACCCATCGCTCCGGGGTGAGCTTGAGCGCGCCCGTTTTTACGGCGGCGATGGCCGGACCCGCAAGCGGCTTCATCCGCACGAACCACTGCGTCGAAAGGTACGGCTCGATGATGGTTTGGCAGCGCTCGCAACGGCGCACCGGAACCCGGTACGGTTCCACTTTCACCAGCAGTCCTTGCGCTTCCAGGTCCGCCACGATTTTTTTCCGCGCTGCAAATCGGTCGAGCCCCTGATACGGCCCCCCATTTTCGTTGATCCGGCCTTCGGTATCCATCACCACCAACGCAGGGAGTCCGTGGCGCTGCGCGATGTCGAAATCCGCCGCATCGTGCGCCGGCGTGACCTTCACCGCGCCTGTACCAAATTTCGGATCGACCGATTCGTCCGCCACGACTGGAATCGGGCGGCCCAGCAAGGGCAGCACAACCTGCTTGCCAATGAGCGACCGGTAACGCTCGTCCGCAGGATGCACCGCTACGCCCGTGTCGCCCAACATGGTCTCGGGGCGAGTGGTCGCGACGACGACTCCCGGGCCGCCATCCTCTGCCGGGTAGCGAATGTGCCACAGCGAGCCCGCCTCGCCGCCTTCCACGGTGATCGCTTCCTCATCCGACAGTGCGGTATGGCAACGAACACACCAGTGGATGATCCGCTGACCGCGATACAGAAGCCCCTTTTCGTACAGCCGCACGAACACTTCGCGCACCGCACGCGACAAACCGGGGTCCATCGTGAAGCGCTCGCGCCGCCAGTCGCACGAGGCCCCAAGCTTGCGCAACTGCAGCAAAATTGTGCGGCCGTATTTTTCTTTCCATTCCCAAACCCGCTGCAAGAACGCCTCGCGCCCAAGACGGTGGCGGTCGAGCCCCTCCTTCGCGAGCTGCTTTTCCACTGCATTTTGCGTCGCAATGCCCGCGTGGTCGGTGCCCGGAATCCAAACAGTTACATGGCCGTCCATGCGTTTGAAGCGCACCAAGATGTCTTGGAGAGTATTGTTCAGTACGTGCCCCATGGTGAGCACGCCGGTGACGTTCGGCGGGGGAATCACGACGCTAAAGCGCGGCCCGGGCTGATCCTCGTCACCGTAAAAGTACCCTTCTCGCTCCCAAATCGCGTACCACTTGTCCTCCACCTGCGAGGGATCGTAAGTCTTCGGCAACTCATTCATAGGACAGCACCGTCGATGCTGTGCACCGGCGCACAACGAACCGGCTTGGCTAACGTAAAGGCCTCGGACCCGCAACAGCGAGAACCGCAACTCACCACACGAACCCTACGCGGTGGCTTTTCGCACACTTAGCACCCCTCGGGGCACGTAAACCCCGGGGGTGCCTGCATGCATACCGCTCAGGGCACAAGTTCGAAGCGGTACTCGATGGTGCCCTCGATGCCCCGTCCGGCACTCGTCGGAGGCACGCGGAAGCGGCTGCGACGCGCGGCCTCCACCGCCTCTCGATCCAACACGTCGTAACCCGAGGAGCGCTCGACACGCGCGGTTTGAACCGTCCCGTCAGCCCTCAGCTCGAGTCGAACAGCAACGACACCGCTCCAGTTTCGCTGGCGCGCGACTGGCGGATACGCCGGAGCTGGGCACCGAATGCAGTATGCGCGGGCATCTCCGAGGCCGGCCCCATTGGTGCCCCCACTCCCCGAGGCACCGTGGCCGGCACCGCCGCCGCTACCTTCTCCAACGCCACGTCCAGTAGCTTCCAACGGAAGTGTCGCATTCGACTCGTTTGCCCCGGGCATTTCCGCGTCTGCGTGGTCGCTCGGCGCCGGCAACGGTCCAGCCGCTGGCGGCGCTTCGCGCTTCGGACGCGTCGCAACGCGAGGCGGGCGCTTGGGCTTCGGCGACTTCCGGTTCATGTCGCCAACCTTTGGCGGCTCGGGCACCACAGGCGGTGCCGCGCGCGGCTCCTCTAAAGGGGGACCAATCGGACGAGCGCCACTGGGCTCGCCCGCGGAGCCGGGAAGCACAGAGGCAATGATCACGCGCAGCGGAGGCACATCCGCGGCCTGCACGGGTCCACGCCAACGGCTGCACATCCAGAGCAGTGCGGCGTGAAGCACCAAAGCCACGCCTATCCATGGTAGGTACCCGCGCCAACGTGGAGCCGGTGAAACGAACAACACTTGCCCGCGGTCCGCAGGAACAGTCATTGGCAAACGCGGGTTGGGTAACGGGCACGAAGGGCCCGGGTCAAGCCCACGCGCTACCGCGCAGTTGGCACCTGGTTGTTTTGTGCTGGACGCTCGACCCTCCGCGAGGGTTTACAACACGGCCGGTCACCTCGCGTGCTTTGATGGCCGCGACCCAGCCGTTTCGCCTGCACCTTAGAGCTGCTGCCTCTGGATGAAGACGCTCTTGTCCACTTTTGAAAAGAACTGGCGATAAAATTCGGCGTCCGACACGCTGCGCACGTCCATCACCTCCCCACGATTGTCGAGCGTTTTCACCTGGAAGTTCACGCGCACTTTGGTCTCGTCGCCAAATTCGGTCACGTTCGCCGAGCATTCGACAATCGCAACTTTTCGCCACCGCGCCTCGTTTCCCCCGAACAGTCCCATCAAGAGCGCAAAGTTGGGATTTTCCACGTTCGTTTCCTTGGTGGCGGAGATCAGTCCCAGGTCGGTGTTGGCGTGTTTGACGATGAAGCCCTCGTCTTGCAGGGCGTTGATCAGTGCCTTCATGACCAGCTTGGAGTCTCTTACCGGGTACGTGCGCGTTTGAAACTCGCGGATTTGGAGTTGGGTGGAGGCCGGCTCTACCGCCACGCAGCCAAACAGAGGTGTGAGAGCAAGCCACCAGATCGTCCGAACAAAGCTGCGGCACGCCACGATCCGCCTCAAAACTTACTCGCGTGGTACGAAAACGATTCGACCCGCTGCTGGTCGTCGAACTTGATCACGACCGTCAACGTCCGCTGGCTCGACCGAGCCGCACCGGCAGCCTGCCCCGCCCCAAGAATCAGAATCGTGCCGTATAACTGACTCGTCGAGTAGGATGCCTCGGTCGCCACTTTGTCATAAACCCACGTCTCCTTGCCGGCCGCGTCGCGAGTGACGATGTTCGGGGAACCAAGACGTTCGACCACTTCTGCTTGCGACAAGCCCACGCGGATTTCTTTTTGCACAACGCCTAGCGTCATCTCACGCTCAGCCGCCGAACGCACCCGTTGTTCGTGCCAACCGCCGCCACAACTTGCTGCGCACACCAACGTACCGGCCAAACTGAAAACAAGCGCACGTTGCCCTGCGGCGATCATCCTGCCCTCTTCTCCAAACCGTTCTCGCTAGCCCCTGCCCTATTGAACCAGCCCGGCATCGGTTGCCACTTTGCCCGCAAGACACTTCGCTGGTCAAGCCTGTTCTGCAACCGCCCGCATGCAAGGCCGACGTGGCCGATCCGATCCGGAAGTGGCAACTGCCTGTCGCTTGCGAACGCATCCGTGATAAGCTTTCGGGCCATGAATCGCCGCATCGGCACCCAAGTGCTCGTGAGCTCGGTGGTGGGCGTGTTGTTTTTGCTGCTCGCGTTCCGCAACGTTTCCTTCGGCGAGTTGGGGACTGTGCTCGCGGGTTTTCACTGGCCTTGGCTCCTTGCCGCCGTGTGCGTGAGTTTTCTTCTCATGATCCTGCGCGCCTGGCGGTGGCAGCTCGAACTGTTGCCGCTCGAACACGTTCCGATGGGCCGACTCTGGGCGGTCACGGCCGCTGCGTACACGGCAATCAACTTGATTCCAGCACGGCTCGGCGAAGCCGTGCGGCCTTGGCTGTTGTCGAAATTTTCCGGGGTTCGATTGTCACAAGCGGTGGGGACGCTCGTGGTGGAAAAGCTCATGGACTCGTTTTGCATCGTCACCTACATGGTGGTGGCGCTGCTGTTCACCGAGCAACTCCCCGTTTGGGCCCGTCGCGGAGCCTTGTTTCCGGCTGTTTTCACCGCGTTGTTCGCCACCGTCGTCGCACTTGCCTACTGGCGCGGCGAGCAGTTTGTCGAACGCCGAGTGGCCGTGCTGCTGCCAGAACGATTTGGAGCTGGCCTGTTGCGTATCGTCCGTGCGGTGATCGAGGGCATGAAAGTGTTGCCCGATGGGCGGCTGCTAGCAAAAGTGTTTCTCGTCTCGCTGCTTCTCTGGTCGCTGCCAATTTGCTCGAGCTGGATCGTCATGAAGGGATTTGGATTTCCAGTGCCGTTTTCGGCGGCGCTGCTCGTGTTCTTGTTTGTGGGGATTGCCACGGCGCTGCCTAACCCGCCGGCAATGGTGGGACCCTTCCAATACGCCTGCATCCTTGCTCTTGGCATTTACGGCGTCGGCCAAGATGCCGCCCTCGCCTTCGGCCTCCTTTTAAACGCCCTTCAAGTGCTCACGATCGTGGCGCAGGGAGTTGTAGGTGCCTTGGCGCTGGGGCTTGGTTGGTCTGACGTGCAAGCGGCAGGTCGTCTGGTACGCGGCGAGGAACCGACGCCAGCAACTCAAGCGGGCGAACCCTGACTTGCACGAGGGCGCACGAACCAAGGGAGCCAGAGTGGCGCGGTCGAGTAAAGCGGCACGAGCGCGTAGACCACCCACAATGCCCACTTGGGGAGCCACCACACCTGCAACGTGCAGTTGACCACCAGAACTCCAACAAGCACGTAGTTGGCGACACCGCCCCAGTGACCGACGCGATCGGGAAACGCCACCCGACGAGGTGAAGTCGCGTTCCGCGAGCGGACCACATATGCAGTGAAGGCAAACAACACGCTTGCTGGCACCCACCAGGGAGCAAGGCCCACAGCCGTGTACACACTGAACGCAGGTACGATGAAGCCGATGTCTGCACCGTGGTCGAACCATCGCGCCCAAGCCCTGTCGCTACCGGAACGGCGTGCCCACCGCCCGTCGAGGATGTCGCTCAGCGCTGCAAAGGCAAAGGCCACCCCAGCGATCCAAGCCTTGGCCGGTACGCCGTGGTGAGCAGCCCAGACGCACGCCACGAACACCGGCGCGAGGGCGATCCGCGCACCAGTGAGCCCGTGCGCCAAAAGGCCCCACGGGACGGCTTCGTGCTGCAGAATCACTCGCCGCGTCGCAAGAGCCCGCGCAGTTCCCCGCTCTCGCGTAGCAACTCGTTCATCGTCTGGATCCATTCGGACTTCGCTCGCGCGTGGCCGCGTTCGTCGCCGTTTTCTCCCGTGGCCGCTGCGGCATGCGGCGCGCTTCCCTGTTGTTCGACCAGTCCGTGAAATTCCCTGTGACGAGCGAGCAATGCTTGGAACTTTTGATAGGAGCTGCGCTGTGCGTAGCTGCTTTGCCCAGCCAGGAACGCCTCAGCCTCGCGAATTGCCTGCGCGTAGCGATCGAGTGCCGCTTGAACCCCTTTTCCGTCTTCGGCACTCCGCAAGGTCTCTACCGCAGCCTGGGTCACCATGCCTACGTGCCGCTCCGCGCGGGCGGCGTACGTGCGGTCGGAGCACGCGACTGCAAATGGCGCGAGGACGAGCAGTGCCCAGCTCTTCCAGCGGACCCTCCCGGCGCGCTCAGCTCCGGTACATCTGCTCGATGAGGTCAGCGTACTTCTCATGCACCACGCGGCGCTTCATTTTCATCGTTGGCGTCAGCTCGCCAGAGTCGATCGTCCACTCCTGCGGAACGATCACGAACTTCTTGATCTTTTCGACCTGGCTGAGGTTCTGGTTCACCTCGTCCACGTAGCCCTGAACGACGCTCAGGAGCTTCGGGTGCTGAGCCAGCACACTCAGATCTGCGGGAAGGTCGTTTTGCTGCGCCCACGCCGTGGTCGTTTCCGGATCGAGAACGATGAGCGCAGAAACGAAGGGACGGCGATCGCCAATGACACACGCCTGTCCCACGAGCGGTTTTTGCTTGAGCATGTTCTCGATGTTCGACGGGGCAATGTTTTTTCCCCCCGCAGTAATGATGATTTCTTTTTTCCGATCGACAATCCGGATGTATCCTTCCTCGTCGATGGTGGCGATGTCGCCCGAGTGCAACCAACCTTCTTCATCGAAGGTTTGGCGGGTGAGTTCCGGCTCTTTGTAGTAACCAGCCGTGACGTTCCCGCCGCGCACAAGCAGCTCGCCATCCTCTGCGATCTTCACTTCCACACCCGGAATCGCTCGCCCCACGGTTCCAATTTTGATTTCGCCGGGGCGGTTCCACGACGTCGGCCCTGTGTCCTCGGACTGGCCGTACACCTCCGCAATCGGCACCCCGATGGCGCAAAACCACTCGATGAGCTCCGGAGCGATCGGAGCAGCGCCGCTCGAGGCAATTTTGATCGCATCGAGCCCGACGCGTTCGCGGATCATGGCGGTGATGAATGCAGCATTTTGAGCCTGCTCCGCGAGTTCCGGAGGTACCGGCTCGCCTCGTTGTTCCAGGCGCAGTTTCTGCAGGCTGACATCGATGGCATGCTTGACCATCGACCGCTGGGGCTCGTCCAGTTTCTCCAGCGCGGCCAGCAGTCCTGCCTGCAGTTTTTCCCAGATCCGCGGCACCGCAAAGAAAAATTCGGGCCGCACCTCTCGCAAATAATCGGCAATTTGCTGCGGACTCGGGCAAAAGAAGCACGTCGAGGCGCTTTTGAGATGCAAGTAATAGCCTGCCATCCGCTCAGCAATGTGCGCCAAGGGCAGGTAGGAGATGTGCCGCATCCCTGGGGTGCGCGGGAACAAGCGATCCAGAGATTCCGCGGTCCAACAAACATTGTACTGGGTCACCATCACCCCTTTGGGTGGCCCGGTCGTACCGGAAGTGTAAATCAGCGTCGCAAGGTCCTCCGGTTTTACCTGCCGCCAGCGGCGTTCGACCTCGTCGTGAGCCTCTTTGCCGCCGGACCGTTGGAGCTCGTCGAGCGACACCACTGCCGGATCGCGGGGAACTTCTTCGAAGCGGTCGATCACCACGATCTTCCGAAGTTTCGGCAACTGACCGCGAATTGCCGCAATCTTGGCAAACACCTCCGGGTTCTCTGCCACGAACATCGCGGCCTCGCAGTGGTTCAAAATGTATTCGATCTGCGGGGGCGCGAGCGTGCTGTACACCGTTACCGGAACCCCGCCCGCGTGCAGCACCGCTAAGTCGACCAGGTAATGTTCCGGCCGGTTCGAGGCGAGAATGCCGACAAATTCCCCAGGCTGGAGCCCTAGCTCCACAAAGCCGGCGGCAAGGTTGCGCACGCGTTCGCCATACTCCCTCCAAGTTAGCGCCTTCCACTCGCCGCCTTCTTTCCATTTGAGGGCTTCCAGGTCGGGATACTTTGTCACCGCTTCCTGGAACAACGTGCACACCGTTTGTCCCGCGACTTTCCGATCGATGTCCTCCTTTTCCGGGTGCGGCATCTACCTTCGAACCTCCTGGCCAGTCATGCTTGAACGAAACTTGGTTAGCCACACCGACCGGCTCTGCGCAAGCGCATCGCGTGCGAGAACCACGTTGGTTCGTCTGTCTCTGCACGCAAGGGGTTACGGGTTGCCTCGGCAAGGAAGCCCCTGTAAGCTCGCGCGCCATGCTTCCTCGAACGCCCGAAAATGGGCGCACTGGTGTAACAAAGTCGTTTACCGAGGTACTCAAGAGCTATCTCGAAGGACGACGAAAGGAGAATCGCCGATGAAGAACGCGAAAGGACTTGCCATTGCGGCGGCGGCCGCTGCCCTGTTCGCCTCCAAGGTCACGCTTGCGGGAAGCCACGAAGGCGGCACGGAAGCAAAGAAGGTCAAGTGCGAGGGCGTGAACGAGTGCCGAGGGAAGGGCGAGTGTGGCGGGGCAACCCACGACTGCGCCGGGAAAAACGAGTGCAAAGGAAAGGGCTGGGTCGAGATGTCGGCTGCCGATTGCAAAGCCAAAGGCGGCAAAGTCAAAGAAGACTGAACTGTCGGTGGCGCGCCTGGAGCGTGCCCGGGTGCCCATGAACGCCTTTGTTCCCTTTCTCGGGTACGGCATCGGGTTGCGGCCAAAACATTATCCGGAGATCCTCGACCAGTGGCCGCACGTCGACTGGTTCGAGGCCATCACGGAAAATTTCCTCGTTGCCGGCGGTCGTCCGCGACGCGTCATCCGCGAGATTCGCGCGCGCTACCCGCTGGTGTTGCACGGAGTATCGCTCTCCGTTGGTAGCTCCGATCCACTCGATTTCGACTACCTTGCTCGGGTGCGCGACTTCGTGCGCGAACTCGAGCCGGCGTGGGTGTCGGATCATTTGTGTTGGACCGGTGTTGGCGGCATCAACTTGCACGACCTGCTCCCCCTGCCATTCACCGAGGAAACTTTGCGTCACGTGGTGGAGCGGGTTCAGGCGGTGCAAGATTTCCTTGGCCGTCGGATCCTCCTCGAGAACGTGTCTTCTTACCTGGAGTTCGCGCACTCCACGATTCCCGAAGGCGAGTTTCTCGCCACCGTGGCGAAACGAGCCGACTGCGCGATTTTGCTCGACGTCAACAATCTCTACGTCAACGCGCAAAACCACGGCTTCGATCCGCTCGCGTATCTCGACGCCCTCCCGCCGGAGCGGATCGCGCAAATCCACCTTGCAGGTTATGCAGATCGCGGCACCTTCTTGCACGACACCCACGATCACCCGGTGTGGCCGCCCGTCTGGAATCTCTATCGCGAGGCCGTCCGACGCTTTGGACCAGTTTCTACACTGGTCGAGTGGGACGCGCAGTTACCCCCGCTCGCGACCGTGTTGGCCGAGGCCGAACGAGCACGACAAGTCGCCGAAGAGACACTCCATGGCTGGTCCTTCACTGCAACAGGTACAGGAGCTCCTCAGTAAGCTTATCGGCGCGCCCGAAGGGGTCGGGCCAGCACTGCCTGCACTCTCCCTCGAAGAACAGGCACGCTGGCAAGGGCTCATCCGGCACGGCGGTGCGCTCGACCCGATCGAGCGATTGGACGTCTACGCCAACATGTATTTTTTCCGCATCCGCGATGCGCTGGCGGACGATTTTCCGGTCGTTCGAGCCACGATCGGGGCGGATGCGTTCCACAATTTTGTGACGGATTATTTGTTGGTTCACCCCTCGCGTTCGTTTTCCCTGCGCGACGTCGGCAGCGCTGTGCCGCAATTCGCCCGCAGTCACCCGTACACGGGCACTTGGCCGTGGCTCGGCGACTTGGCAGCCTTGGAATGGTCTGTGGTGGAAGCCTTTGATGCCGCCGACGCACCCATGCTTTCCGCCGAACAATGGGCAGCGTACGCCGCGGAAGAGCTGGCAAATCGACGGCTCGTTTGGCACCCGTCGCTCCGGGTGCTTGCCTGCGAGTACCCGGTTCACCAAGCGTGGCAGCGCTTCCAACGCGACGAGCCCCTTCCAACTCTCGCGCCGGAGGAAACTTGGATTCGGGTGTGGCGCAACCAGGAACGCGTGTTCGTTGCTGCAATGACCCGCGATGAGGCAACGGTCCTTCGCTCGCACGAGACGCTTGCGGACGCGGGCGAGTTCCTCGCCGCGACGTACGGCCAATCGCGAGCAACGGAGTTGCTCGCCAATTGGCTCGTCGCCTGGGTGCAAAGCAGGGTGCTGTGCGGCGTCGAGCCAATTACACGTCGAGAACAAAGGTGAGGTTCATGGCCACCCGATACTCTTTGATCTTGTTCTTCTCGATCTTGGCTTGAATGCGAGTGACCTCGGCAGCAGTGACGCCGCGCAAGGTCTTGGTCGCCCGCTTCACCCCTTCTTCGATTGCCTTCTCGATCGTTTTTGCAGAGGCCACAATTTCCGTTACCCGTGCTGTCGCCATTGTTTCCCTCCGTTCTAGTGGGCTCGCCGGCGCGCGTTCGGCGCGCAACGACCCTACACCCACCGTGTGCGAACTGGCAAGGCGCATTCGGCGCGTTGGCGCAGTGGACTCCCTTGACCCGAGGCTGCACACATGAACAATGCGGCGCACGCAATTCGAGGAGTTTCTACGGAGGATCACACCATCCATGTCGGAACCATCTGCTTCGACAGCACCGCGGCCGCAACGGCCGATCGTGCCGTTTTTACGACTGGGCAGCGGAGACGACCCGCCACATCTCGTGGCCAAGAAATGCAAGCATTGCGGGGCCTTGTTCTGGGGTAACCGTGTGGCATGCGCCCGGTGCCACCGTTCGGAAGGCTTCGAGGAAATCCGGGTAAGCAATCGCGGAACGTTGTGGACGTACTCGATCGTCCATCAATCCATGCCTGGCATTCCGGTCCCCTACGTAGCTGCCATTGTCGATCTGCCGGAGGGCATCTCCGTGCGCTGCACCCTCGTGGACGTCGAACCGGACCCAGCCAAACTCCAGTTCGGGATGCCCGTGGAACTGATCACGCGGAAGGTCCGTGAAGACAAGGACGGTAACGACGTGATTGCGTTTTTCTTTCGTCCCGCACGTACCGCGTAAACCAACACCCCATTAGGCGAAGGGAGAACAGTCCCATGCGTGACGTATACGTTCTCGGCGTTGGAATGATCAAATTCGGCCGTTATCCGGAGCGCGACGTTGCCGAACTTGCAGCCGAAGCTGCACTGCTCGCACTGCGCGACGCGGACATGACCATCGACGATGTGCAGCTCCTGGCGTCGGGAAACTTGTTTCAAGCGCACGCGATGGTCGGGCAGCGAATTCTGCAGCAAATCGGCCAAACGGGGATTCCGGTCATCAACGTGGCCAACGCCTGCGCCACAGGCTCCACGGCGTTTCGCGAAGCGTACTTGGCCGTGGGAAGCGGCGAATACGACATTGCCCTTGCCGTGGGATCGGAACAAATGGGCAAAGCCGGACTCCTCGGTGCCGGCGAACGGCGGGAGAGCGTCGAGGGTATCCTTGGCAGCGGACTCATGCCGGCTGTGTTCGGTCAGGCGGGCGTCGAGCACATGCGGAAGTACGGCACCAAAATCGAGCACTTTGCGAAGATTTCCGTGAAAAACCACAAGCACTCGGTGAAGAATCCGCTGTCGCAGTATCGGGTCGAAGTGAGCTTGGAGGACGTCCTCAACGCTCGCATGGTTGCGTATCCGAACACCCTCTACATGTGTTGCCCCACGGGCGACGGCGCTGCCGCTGCGGTGCTGGTTTCCGAAAACGTGAAGAAAAAGTCGAACCGCAAGGCGGTCAAGGTGGCGTGCTCCGTGCTGACTTCGGATCCCTGGACCGAACGCGACCTCACGCTTCCCGACGTCAACACCCTCACACGCAACGCTGCGCGAACGGCGTATGAAAAGGCAGGGATTGGGCCGGACGATCTCGACCTTGTGGAACTGCACGATTGCTTCGCCACCGCCGAACTGTTGCACTACGAAAACCTCGGCCTTTGCCCGGAAGGCGAAGCGGCCCGAGCAGTGGACGAAGGCTGGTTCGAATGGGGCGGCAAATTGCCCGTGAACGTGAGTGGCGGACTCCTCTCCAAAGGCCACCCGCTTGGAGCTACCGGCGTGGCAAACATCTACGAGATCGTCACACACCTGCGGGGTGAAGCCGGTGAACGACAAGTCGAAGGGGCCAAAGTCGGGCTCGCACACGTCATTGGCTTGGGTTCCGCCTGCACGATCCACATCTTCACGACCTAGGTTCTGCCCCCGCTTCCTCGTTTCGCTCCACGACTGCCGAGCGCAAACCAGCGGGGTTGCTCGCCGGCAACTCGTGTCGGGGCGCCTGCAGCACTCAATTGGCCACGGCGTTTCGGTACGCGACGAGCTGCTCCCCCACCGGGGCGCCCTCGCGATAAAAGACAGCAGGTTTTCCGATCGGTGCGGCAACCTCTACGTCGCGTGGCCCTTCGAACACTGTACCAGACCAAAGGTGCACCCAACGGCCTTGCGGCAAGTACGCCTGCACACGCTCCACTCCGGGATCCAGCACGGGCGCCACGAACAAGTCGGGTCCTACGAGGAACTCGCGGCCACCAAGATCCCAAGCACGCGGGTCGCTCGGGTAGTGCAGAAACAACGGGCGAACGATCGGTGCTCCACTGCGGGCGGCTTCGTCGATCAGCCAGGTCCGATACGATTTCCACGAACCGAACAATTTCGCGTATTCAGAAAAGCGGCTCAGCGTTTCAGGGTCGGAGTAAAATTGGTGGTTCGCTTCCGGCAAGTTCCCTTCGTGGGTGCGGAACACCACCTGAAATGCAGCGAACTCCATCCACCGGAGCAGCAGCTCGCGCGATCGACGAATGCGCAGCAGTGGGTGGTCGATGGTGGTGTAGCCCCCAATGTCGCTGTGGTTGAAGGCAAATCCAGAAAGCCCGGAGGAAAGCAACCCGTGCACTCCAGATTTGAGCCCGTCGTACTGGTCCCACGTGACCAGTTGGTCCCCTAGCCAAAACAGCGTGCTCCATGCCGGGCTGCGCGTAAATCCAGACCGCATGAAAAACACGCCGTCCTCCTCCCGGCCAGCGCGCACGATTGCTTCGCGGTTCCACTCTGCCCACAACTCCGGATACCGATTGTGGACCACGGGTGCTTCGCCCGCGTGAAGCACCGCGTCGTAAGGTAAGCCTTCTCCAAAGTCCGCCATCCAGCCCGAGGCCCCAGCCCCCAGCACCTGGTCCCGCAAAACTTGCAAGAACCACTCGCGTGCTTCGGGATTGGTCACATCCAGTAACCCAGCCGAAAACGTCGTATTGCGAATCATGTACGGTTTGCCATCCGCCCGCCGGACCAGATATCCCGCCTGTGCCGCTTCCCGGAACAAGTTTCGCCTGTGGCCGGGCTTTTCCGCGACGTCGACCAGAAACGGATTCACGTACGTCATCATCCGAATACCGGCTGCAGCCAGATCAGCGACCAGGGTTTCCCATTGCGGATATCGGTCGCGGTCGAGTTCCCAATTCCACCAGAGTTGCTTTCCGAAGGTGGTCGCACGCTGTCCGACCCAATCCTGCAACCAAAATGCAGCAATCGGGGTTTGCCGCGCAGCGAGTTCTTCCCACACCGCCCGCACACGCTCCGTGCCTCCTTGCATGCCCACGATCGCACCACGATGCACCCACTCCGGAAGCCGTCGCATGCGGCCGAACGCGCCGGTGTGCGCTTCGATCAACTCCAACGGCGTCGAGCCCGCATACAATCGGCCCCGGAGTTGGTTCGACCACACCTCGACCTGCACGCGGTCGGATGCGCGAAAGTCGAAACTCGCGTACTCGCTGTTTTCCAACGCAAGCGAGCGCATCCGGCTCGTGAGGTAGTGTGGCACCGGAGCATACGTGGTGTGCCAACTCCCGCCCGCACCCGCAACCAAATCGAGCAAGGCTGTGACCGGTTGCAGGCCGCGGCCAATGCCCTGCTCGCTGACGAAAATCGGGACGCGACGGCCTTTGAGGTCCAAGTATGTGAACTGCTCTCCGAAACCGAACACCCGCTCTCCCGGGTCGGATCGGTACACCAGGCCGACCCGCTGGAACGCGGGATCTTCCAAAAGCAGCTCGAAACGGAGCACGCGGTCGTGTTCGACTTTGAGAGACCACACGTATCCAGTCGTCGTCGCACCGCACAGCAGGGTGCCGCGCACGCGCAACTCGCCCTCGCTCGCTACGATCTCCTCCACGAGCTGATCGGAACACTGCGTCGTGCGACGGTCTTCGATCAAGAACAGCCCCCGCGATTCGTGCACCTTCTCGCGTCCCTTCCCAGCAGTCACGAATGCCCTGCCAGGAATCGTTTCCCACACTGGATGCGCATTCGCGGGATGTCGCACGACGATTGCCGCATCGCTCCAGCCACGGCCCGTCCACTCCACCGTGAAGGCACCAAGTTGCAGCGGCGCTGGCGGGAACTCGATGCCCCCGCCCCCCAAGCGCCCCTCCGGTGCGCAACCGAAGGCGGAAACCAGAAACGCCACCCAAACGAGGCTTCGCCAGACACCAAAGACCCGACAACGCACCCGGGACAAACCTGTCGTGCAAGCACCCCCCACCGCCCAACGCGCCTGTAATGCCACGTTCCAAAGCATGACCCAGTGCCGTAGTACAGCGAACACAGCGCGGGCAAGGGAACGCACCAGAGGAACAACTGCCCAGACACGCGCTTTCGATTGCCGCTCCGATCGTTTGCCGCCGACGAGCAGTGCGACCCGAGCGGCAAGAGCATCGTACGCCCACCCGACCGACCGACGCGATCGATCCGTTGCGTCCAGCCCCCGGGGCCACGACAGTGCGCGCGCCGTCGCTATGCCGCCAAGAGTCGTGGTACCGCTGGCAACACTTGTGTCGCTGTGGCACACCACGGCGCTGTGAACCGGCACGACGACCGCCATCCCCGAGATCACCTCGAGCGCGAGCTCGGGTTGTTCGACACCACCATGCTGTGCGTTTCATCCATCATCGGGGCGGGCATTTTTCTGACTCCAGGTACCGTAGCGGAGCTCTTACCCGAACCGAGCGTGTTTCTGGCAGTTTGGCTTGTGGGCGGGTTGCTCTCGCTTGCAGGCGCACTAGCGAACGCCGAGCTTGGGGCCATGTTTCCTCGTGCCGGAGGCGACTACGTGTACTTGCGCGAAGCGTATCACCCGCTGGCCGGGTTCGTGGTCGGGTGGCTTTCGTTCTTCGTCATTTACGCTGGCACGGTAGCAACTTTGGCGGTGGGATTTGCCGATGGTCTGGCGCGGTTCCTCGGACTCGGCGATGCAGGAGTGGCGAGTATCGCCGTCCTGACCATCGCGGCGGTTTCCGCCGTCAACTATTTCGGAGTGCGCAAAGGTGCCCGGCTCAACAATGCCACTGCTGTGTTGAAACTCGGCGCGATTGTGGCACTGAGCGCCTGGGCGCTCACGAGCTCCCATGGCAACTGGGCCCATCTGTTTTCGGCCAGCCACAGCCTCCCTCCTGGAGTGTGGACGAACTTCGGCTTGGCGCTTTCGCCGGTGCTGTTCAGCTATCTCGGATGGAACGCCCCGGTGTACGTGGCGAGCGAGATCCACTCTCCCGGGTTCACGATTCCGCGTGCGTTGTTTCTCGGATTGGGGCTGTGCATCGCGGCGTACGGTTTGCTGAATGTGGTTTACTTGTACGCCGTGCCCCTCGAAGAGATACGCGGTCAGGCCAACATTGGCGAACAGGCAGCGCGCGTGCTGTTTGGCGAGGCTGGCGCCACCATCGTCGCCGCGTTGGTGCTGGCCTCGGTGTTAGGCTGCCTGAATGCGACGGTCCTTGTCGGGCCGCGGATCGCCTACGCAATGGCGCTCGACGGGTATTTTTTCCCGGGCGTGGATCGCGTCCACGACCGCTACCGTACGCCCCACAGCGCGATTGTGGCGCAGGCAGGCACGGCCATCGCGCTGGTGCTGTTGTTGCGCCAGTTCCCGAGCGTGCTCGACTACACCACGTTTGCAATCGTTCTGGCGACTGCCGCGGACACCACCGCACTGTACGCATTGCGCATCCGCCAGCCGCACAAGCTGCGACCGTATCGTGCGTGGGGATACCCGTGGCTCCCCGCGTTGTACTTGGTGGCCAACGTGTTCATCGCAGCCGTGATGCTATCGGGGCGACCATTGGAATGCGGAATCGCATTGGTCGTGACCGCCACCGCGCTACCGTTTTACTGGTATCTCAACCCGCAAGCGCAGCGCGCACACTAGTGGCCCGCACATCGGCGACACGGCGATCGCAGCTCTCGCTAGCGTTGCACACGCACTCGCTGGCCGTCGCGCAAAGGCGTCGCACTCACAACCACCAACTCGCCGCCCACGAGGCCCTCGCGGACCTGTACTCGACCGGCAAGCGTCGTACCCACCTGCACAGGCCGCGACCGCACCCTCTCTCCATCCACCAGCCACACGAAGGCTTCGCCACGGTCGTTTCGGCGCACGGCGGCAGCCGGAACGAATACCATCGGATCGCTGCCATTGGTCTGCTGCACATCGGCGAGGAATGTCACGCGCGCACTCATGTCCGGAAGGAGGCGTTCGTCCGGTTGCAAAATCCGCACTTCGATGCGCAACGTTCCTTTCGATCGGTCTACCTGCGGATAGAATTTCACGACCTCCGCAGGGTACTTTGCATCTGGGTACGCGTCAGGGATGACCACAGCTTGTTGCCCCATGTACACGCGAGCCAAATCGGCTTCGTTTACGTCGATTTGCGCGCGCATGTCGGAGAGGTTGGCCATCCGAATGAGGTCTCCGGAACCCGCAAACCCTCCCGGAACGGCAATCTCGCCCACTTCTTTTGCCTTGGAGAGAATCACTCCGTCGGTGGGCGCACGAAGCAAGGTGTAATCGAGGTTGACGCGCGCTTGCTGCAGCTCCGCCTCAGCTTGCGCTAGCGCCGCGCGGGCTACCCGTGCGCGGCTTTCCTGCACATCGAGTTCCTGTTGCGATGCCACCCCTTGCGCCCGCAAAGACCGCACGCGCTGCAGGTCGGCTTCAGCTAACTCCCACTGCGCCTTCGCCAACGCAACTTGCGCCTCGGCACGCGCCACCTGCGCACGGTAGTCGCGGTCATCCAGCTGCACCAAGGGATCGCCTTTGCGTACGCTTTGCCCCTCTTCCACAAAGTACCGTTCGATCCGCCCCGGAACGCGCACCCCGATGGAAACGTATCGTTCCCCCGTAACGATGTAGCCAGAGCCACTGAGCACGGGGAGCGGACCCGTCTCCGCGGCGGTCGTGCGTGTGGCCTCCGCCACCACAACATCGACCGCCGCACCGTGGCGCCACCAAACTGCAAGCGCGCCCGCCAGCACGAGCGCGGCAAACACCCAAGGCCAACGCCGCGGCCTTCGGGTCAACTCCTCTTCGTCGCGCCCGAGGCGCAGGGAGTTCAAGTCGTCTTTGAGCGTTTCGCTAATCGACAGTGGTTCGGTCACGGATCCTCCTACGTTCGTGCCGCTGAGTTCTGCGTGCCTCCAAGCACGTTCAGCCCCGTCGCAGCGCTTCGATGGGACGCAAACTCGCCGCTCGCGCCGCAGGCCCCAAGCCTGCTAACAGGCCGATGACGAGCGTGAGCACAAAACTCGCAATCAAGTCTCCGGCGCCGACGCGAAGCTGGACCACGTTCGTTGTGAACGTGGCCGCCCCGAAGCCAATGCCTTTTAACCAGTGTCCTACCGAAGCCGCCAGAACCACCGATAGCCCTGCGCCGGCCACAAACCCGGCCACGGCAAGCAGGAGTGCCTCGAGTTGGAATGCGAGCAAAATGCTTCCCCGGGAAAAGCCGAGTGCACGCAAAGTGCCGATCTCCGCAACGCGACTTTGCACGGCAGCGTACATGGTGTTGGCAGCACCAAACCCAGCTCCGATGCCCGAAAACACTGCAATTGCCACCACCAAAATGTAGAGGGAATTCGCCGACTCGGATTGCTTCGCATAGTAGTCGGTCTCTCGCTCGGCTTGCAGCGCATAACGCGGGTCTGCCTCGATACGGTCTTTCAGCAGCCAAAAATCCGCTTCGGAATTGGCGCGCAGGCGAATGGCCGAGTACGGAAGCGGTCGTTTGGCATCGTTTCCAAGCTCGCGAACATCCACCCACACTTCGCTTTCGAACGACGAGCCTTCCGCCGCAAAAATGCCGACGACCTTCCAACTTCCGCGGCCAAAGCGCAGTTCGCTCCCCAACGTGGTGCCTTCGTACCGACCCACCAGCGATTTGCCCACGATCGCTTCCGCCGCGCTTGGTTCGAACATTCGCCCGGCAATGATCCGCACTTGATCGTGCACCTCGAGCGCGATCGGCTCCACTCCTCGCACCAAGACATTTTCCCGCCCGCCCTCTCTGGTCCAAAAAAACGGCTGCACCACCAACTCGGGCGACACCAGTGGCTGGTCGGCCGCATTCCGCGCAATGCCGTCGTAAAAACGAATCGCCTGATACGCCGCTTGCGAGAGGGCACTCGCACCGTCGTTGTCGGACCCTTTCCGCATCACCACCAAATTCAAGGGGTGGCCGGTACTCACCAGCGTGCGTTTCAGGCTGGAAATGAGCCCCAGGAACAAGCTCGACGCCACGACGACCAAGGCGATCACCGCAATGGTCATGGTGGTCCGCAACGGCCGGTTCCAGAGATTTCTCGCGCTGTAAGAGAACGGCAGCATCGGGCGGCCTCTAGAACACTTCGTGAAGCGACTCGATCACAGGCTTCCGCGCGGCTCCCCACGCGGGCACCAACCCGGCGACCGCGCCCACTACGAGCGCGAGCGCCACACCTTGAGCAGCCACGGTTGGAGTGACCAAAAAACTTCCCAGGGGACCCAAAGCCGGAATGAACGCAGAGAAACTGCGCAGCCCGTGGGTGAAGGCGTATGCCAGACCTACGCCGCAAAGACCCGCCGTGGTGCACAGCAGCGCCGACTCGGCCAGCAGCGTGGCAAACACCACGTGGCGGGGGAACCCCAGGGCCTTGAGCACGGCAATCTCTCCCTGACGTTCACGGATCGACATGGACGCCGTATTGGCCGCGATCACCACGACGCAGGTGGCCACCAGCAACGTGACCAACAACACAATGGTCATGAACCCTTTCAGCGAGCCGAAAAAATTGCCGAAGAAGCTTTTCTCGGTTTCGGAAGCCGTTTCCGCTTCGCTGTTGCGGAACAAATCGTCGATCGCGCGCATCACAGCTTCCACACGGTTGGGGTCGTCCACGCGAACCCAAATCACGTGTGCAATTTCGAGCCCGCGACCACGCGCTGCAATCAGCGCCTCGTCGAGGTACGCGCGTTGGATCCACACCACCGGGGAGCGCTCGATTGGAATTTCTCCGACGATGCGCAAGTCGAGAGCGACTGCCCAGGCAGTACTCTTCAACGTGATGCGGTCGCCAATCTTCCACTTGTAGCGCTTCATTGTTTGGCGGCCGACCAGCGCCCCGTCGCGGTAGCGACGAAAATCGTCGAGTTGCTCCCGCGGAATGCCGTAGTCCGGATACACACTCCCCACATGCTCAGCTTCCACGGCAAAGTTCGGGAAGGTCACGCGACCCTCCTCTTCGTACGCGCCGCCAAACCACGTCGTCGCTACCGCCGCCGCTACACCCTCGACTTGCCGAACCTTGCGGGCAAACGCGTACGGCATCGAATACACGATCCCGGCCTTGTTGTGCACGGAGATGCGAGTATTGCTGGCAAGTGAGTTGAGTAATGCGTCGAGTCCTGCCGGCATGGTGAGCAAAAACACTACAAGCATGACCGCGAGCGCCACCGCGCCAAAGGTCAGCGCGCTGCGCAATTTGTTGCGAAGCAAATTCGCGTAGACGAACCTGGTGTAGTTCATCGCTTCATCCGCCTCGGCTGACCCCACCGCTCGCCGCCATGGCCACGGCCTCGTGCGCCCGTGCCGCTTCAGCGCCTTCCAAGAGTTGGCCTTTGTCCAAGTGGAAGGCGCGATCGACGAAGCGCAGGGCGCGGGGATCGTGGGTCACCATGATCACCGTTTTGCCGAAATCGGTGCGCAAGTGGCGGAGCAGGCGCAAAGTGGCCTCGGCGTTGCGCGCGTCCAGATCTCCCGTGGGCTCGTCGGCAACGATTAGGTCAGGATCGGTCACCAACGCGCGGGCAATGGCCACGCGTTGCTGCTCACCCCCGGACAACGTTCGCGGGTAATGGTGCAAGCGATGCCCAAGTCCGACAATCCGCAGAGCAATTTCCGCTCGACGAAGCCGTTCGCGTTTGTCGAGCCGTGTCAGCAACAGCGGTAGGGCAACGTTGTCGCGCGCAGAAAGAACGGGAATCAGGTTAAAAAACTGGAAGATCAAACCCACATGCCGCGCACGCCAGCGAGCCAGTGCGTCTTCGTCCAAAACATCCAGGCGCCGACCGGCGACCCACACCTCGCCTGTCGTGGGGCGATCCAACCCGGCAAGCAAATTCATCAACGTCGATTTCCCGGATCCCGAGGGGCCCATGAACGCGACGAACTGACCCGGAGGAATTTCCAACGACACGTCGTCGAGGGCGCGCACTTCGTCCACCCCGCGCCGATAGACGCGAGAAACCCGCACGATCCGAACGAGCGGTTGGGGATCTCCTGAAGCCACTGGCATGACCACAGCTATGTACCCATAAGCCAGGCAGGGAACCAGTCCAGGCTTTCCCAGTTGCTTTGCACCCATTTTGACTGCACACTGAAGGGCACCGTTAAGGATCGAGCCAGCCATGGAGCGCCACAGTCGCAGCGCCAATCGGGCCTCGCGGGAATGGGTCGTGTACGATGAGTACAGCCCTTGCCCGTACCTACCTGGCCAAATTGCCCGCATGCCGCTGCGGCTGCCGGTAGAGCCCTTGTCGCGCGAAGCGCTCTCCCAGCGCCTGGAGGCCGGCGATCGGCGCCAAGGAGCCCTGCTCTACCGACCACGGTGTCCCGGCTGCCAAGCCTGCCAAGCCATCCGCATCCCCGTGCACGCGTTCGTTCCCAATCGCACCCAACGCCGCACGTTTCGCCGCGGCGAAGCGTTGCTAGAGACCCGCATCGGTCCGCCCGTGGCCGATCTCGAACGAGTGCGGCTTTACAACCGCCACAAGATCGAACGACGCCTGCTACGAGCCGATGGACTCATCGATCGCGCGTTGTACGAAGAGTTTCTGGTCGAGACCTGCGCTGAAACGTTCGAACTCAGTTACTGGCTCGATGGCAAACTCGTGGGCGTCGCCATCACCGACCGTGCTGCCGACGCCTTGTCCGCCGTGTACTGTTACTACGACCCGGCATATCCCCGCCTGAGCCTGGGCACGTACTCCATCTTGAAGCAACTCGCTTTGTGCAGGGAGTGGAACCTCCGATACTTGTACCTGGGACTGTACGTCGAAGGCTGCCCGACCATGGCCTACAAGTCCCAGTTCTTCCCCCACGAGCGGCTCATCCACGGACGCTGGCGGTACTTCGATCGTCTCCGAGAGAACTAGCGTACCCACGGCATCCACACGCCAACACCACGTTGGAACCGTGGGCCACGCACCGGGTCCCGCACAACGGCAGAGCCAGACACGTTTTACCCCCACTCCCACCGTGTCGCTCGGTTTTCTATGTTCCACCGGCCTTGTTTGTCCGGCGAGCATGCCATGCTTTGGGCAAGCACGTTTTGCATAGGATCAAGAAAGGGGAATCATGCCGCTGTTCGAGTATCGCTGTCACGACTGTGGAGCCGAATTCGAAGAGCTGGTGCGGTACGAGGAAGCCGACCGCACCACTTGCTCGCACTGTAAAAGCCTGCGGGTAGAGCGCTTGCTATCGAAGTTTGCCGTTAGTCGCGATGCGAGCCTGAGCGCGTCGGCAGAGCCTGGTCCCTGTGGCGCTTGTGGGGCGCCGCAACGCGGCATGTGCGCAATGGAACGTGGGGACTGGTGAGCCGTACGCGTCCGCCAGCAACCCTGGTCGGCATCGACACCGGCGGCACGTTTACGGACTTGGTTGTCTGGGTCGACGGCCAGGTTCTCGTCCATAAGGTTCCCTCCACTCCGCACAACCCGGCAGAAGCCGTGTTGCGGGGTTTGCAGGAACTTCTTGGCGAGGCGCGTGGGTTTGCGGTGACCTACAGCTCCACGGTAGCCACGAACGCCCTTCTCGAGCGACGCGGGGCGCGGGTTGCCTTGCTGACCACGGCGGGGTTCGAAGACGTCATCGAGATCGGACGACAAAATCGCCCTGAACTGTACGCCCCAGAACCCCGGCGGCCGGAACCGCTCGTACCACGAGCTGCTCGCATTGGCGTTGCCGAGCGGATGCTGCATACGGGGCGGCCACTAGTTCCATTGCGTCCGCAGGCAATCGTTGCGGCGTTACGCAAGCTGAAGCAGCTGCAACCCGAATCCGTAGCCGTTTGCTTTTTGCACGCCTATGCGAATCCGCAGCACGAGCGCCGCATCGGGCGGGCGCTTGCGCGCGCCGGCTATCCGTTCGTTTCCCTCTCGCATGTCCTGGCAAACGAGCACCGGGAGTACGAGCGCTTCAGCACCACGGTGATCAACGCGTACATCCAGCCTGTAATGGCCAAGCATCTCGACGCCTTGCAGCAGGCACTGCGGAAAAAGGATGTGCGGCTCCGAGTGCTACAGTCCAGCGGAGGGGCAGTTTCCGTCGACGTGGCTGCCAGTGAAGCGGTGCGCACGTGTTTGTCGGGACCGGCCGGTGGCGTGCGCGGCGCGTGGTCGGTGGCCGCGTCGCTGGGCCTCCAGCAAGTCATCAGTTTCGACATGGGCGGCACGTCGACCGACGTGAGTCTATTGCTTGGCGGGATGACGACCACAAGCGACTGGGCAATTGGCGGTTTTCCGCTGAAGGTGCCGGCGGTCGACGTGCACACGGTGGGTGCTGGCGGGGGCTCGCTTGCGTACTTGGACGAGGGTGGACTTCTCAAAGTGGGGCCGCAAAGCGCCGGGGCCGATCCAGGCCCAGCTTGCTACGGACGAGGCACCGAGCCTACGGTCACCGATGCCAATCTGGTGCTCGGCCGCTTGGTTCCAGAGTTGTTTCTGGGCGCACGCATGCAACTCTTCCCCGAACGCGCCCGCGCTGCGATCGGCTCGCTGGCGCGCGCGCTCCGCAAAACAGTGGAAGAAACTGCGGAAGGAATCGTGTCCGTTGTGAACGCTGGCATGGAGCGCGCCATTCGGACCATCTCGGTGGAACGCGGGCACGACCCGCGCCAGTGCGCTTTGGTTGCGTTTGGCGGCGCTGCGGGCCAGCATGCCTGCGCTCTGGCAGAGGCACTGGGGATGGACACGGTCGTGGTGCCTGCACTTCCCGGACTGCTGTCGGCATGGGGCGCTCTGTTTGCGCCTTCGGAGCGCACGGCAGTCTACCCGGTGCTGGAACGCGATCCATCCTACGAACGTTTGCAAGCCTTGGCTGCGCGGCTCGTCGCGTCCGTGCAGGAGGACTTGCGCCGCGACGGCGTTGCCAACAAACGGCAACACATTTCGGTGCAGTTGGAGGTCCGCTATCGTGGTCAATCCTTCGAACTCGCCGTACCGCTTCGGCCTGACTACCGCGCTGCGTTCGAGCGAGCACACCGACGATGGTATGGGTACGCCGATCCCGGGCGAAGCGTCGAGGTGGTGAACATCCGCGCCTTCGGCCGCGAGCGTGTCCGGCTCCCGCGGCGGCTGTCGCTGTCCGCCTTCTCCCGGAAGCCAACACTGCTCCAGCAGAAGGTGTACGATCGTGGGCGCTGGTATCGTGTTCCGGTATTTCCACGCGATTCGTTTGCCGTTGGGGAAGCAATCCCCGGCCCGGCCCTCATCGTGGAACTCAGCGCAACGACATGGCTGCCCCCAGGTTGGGTGGTAGAGCGGGAGCAACGAGGTCACCTGGTCCTGCGACGACGAAGCCTGGCCAAGCGTGCGTAAACTGTGAGGGCCGACGGGGCGGCTGGCTCGCGTGAACCACGTCGGGCAACACACCATGCCCCCGGGGTCGCCTCGGCCACGCCTATGTGCCAGCCGGGGAGAGTCCCGTGGGCCTCACCTCGTCATGAACTCCTTTGATCCAACGCGAGCAGGTTTCATCCATTCACCGCGTACAACAGCTGCCGTGAGTATCTACGGAACAGTGTTCCCGCGTCAATAGTTTGCTTTGTGCTAATGCGAGCACAAAATCATCTCCCTCGTGCCGTTGCTCCGACGCTCCAAAGGAGGCGGCCACTCGTTTGGCCTTCTTGTACGAGAAAACATTTGCTGGTAGCGAGAGTTGCAACCTTCAGCGACGGCAGATGCCGCGTTGGTTTCCAGAAGAAGGGGGAGTTTCGAGACGATGAACCAGGTGAACTTGGCCGACTTGGCTCAACGCCTCATCTAGCTCCGGAAACGCCGAGGCCTCACCCAAGAAGAGCTGGCGAAGCGCTGCCGCGCAGCCCGCACCCGACTCTTCCCAGCGGAGTGGTTGCCGCGTGTGCCGCACATCCGACGAGATCGCATTGCAAAGATCGAACTTGCCGCGTCTTCGAGCGCTAACGGAGCGCGGTCCATTTGGGACAACGAAATTCGCTTGCTCGCTGCCGCCCTCGACGTCCCGGAAACGTGGCTCCGCGGTAGCACCAATGGCTGCGACGCGGTGTGGGACTGCGACATCGAACCAGCGCGAGCGCGCCCAATTGCCGATCTCATCGCCTTCCACGAGGAGAACGCCAGTGAACGCTGGACGTGGACTCGCGTGCTGCCTTGTTCCGTCCAATCCCCGGAGTTCCTTCGTCGGTACGCGAAAATTTGGGCGTCTTCGATTACCAGAGGAACAGCCGGGTACCAACATCGAGAACGGGTGGCAGAAAGCCGCCTGCTGATCGGCGAAGCCAACCGGAAACGAACATTACCGCTTCTGGCGGCAAAGAAACTCCAGTGGTTTGTCGCGCTTCCAACGGACACCATCAAATCCATTGCTCGCGGCTCCGATACATACAGCGGGATGTCTCCTTCGTTGCGCCTGCATTGCCTACGCGGATTGGTGCAGCTGCTGGAGGGGTTCCAAGAAACACTGCACCTGGTACTGGTGGGCCAAGCGACCATCACTGGCATGCCACCGTGGTTCGCATCGTACGAGGGCGTTTACGTGAGCGGCGGGCTAGCCACGTGGACCGATTTCATTCAATGGCATACGCTACCTCTCCGAGTCGCCTACTCTGGTCCAGACAATGCGGGAGCGCGTGCAGGCGACCTTTGCCCAAGCCCGGTACAAAAGGCGCGAAGAGGTGCTCGCCTTCGTCCGCCACGAGATCGACGCACTGGCTACCGCCCTCTCTCGGCGCCGAACCAAGCCCGGCATCCGCGTGGTAGCGCGTTCTGCATAGCTTCGCCGTCCGGAAACCGAAGATCGGCTCATCGACGCTCGCAAAACGCGGTAACGGGAACGTAAGCGCCCGTTCGGCCCGGCCCTCCGCGCTGCCCCTAGCTCGCGACGTTCCAGTTTCAGCCCCGTACCGCGTCCGGCCTAAGCAGCACAAAATTTCGAGCTTGCACCCAGTGCGCCACACGATGGGCAGTGCGTCCGCGGTCTGCGGCGATGCAGCAGTACACTCCATGGGGGTAGATCCCCACACACTCTCCACCCGCGCATGGATGGAGGCACCGTCCAGCCGTACACAGCCGCCCCAGACGATCTGCACAACCCACCACGACCGCGCTCTAGTACTCGATACCTCTTTTGCATTTTGCACACTGAGCGGCGGGGGGTTCCTGCCCACGAACGCTCACCGACCGTGTGGCCGAGAGACACAGACCAAAGCGCTCGCCTCATCGGCCTCGGTTTCCCTTCCCCTGCTAGGCTTTTGACTGGCAACCAGGTAAGCGAGCGATACGCGGAGGGCCAACCAGATGAGCCTCGAATCGCGAACAATGTCCGGAGAAGTCGCTTCGGAGAGCCGGGCTGTGATCGATGCAGTGCTCGGTTGGGTTTACACGGTGCTAACTTGGACCTTCGGCATCGTCGGGTTCGTGTTCTTTGCCTTTCCCGACGGAACGATCGATGCGCTCAACGCTGTCGGATCGTGGTTTGGCTTTCCTCGAGCACCGCACCTGGCACACCGATTTTGGTTGAGCCTCGGAGTCGCGTACATGGCGACGGTCACAGCGCTTGCCGCGTTCATCTCTCGCGCTCCCACAGAGCGGCGCCTCCTCATGCTCCCGCTCGCTGTCGGCAAGGCAACCAGCAGCCTGACTTGCCTTTGGTTTTTCATGTTCCACGACCACTACTTCGTTTACCTTGCAAATTTTCTCGTCGACGCCTCTCTGGCTTTCCTGGCGTGGGGCACGTACCGGGCGTCGGAACCAAACGTGCCTGGTCCCCTGTCCGCTCGCGCCCGCCGCACTCTGGTGGCCATTGGCGAGGCGTTGCTCGCATCCGGAGCGGGCGCGAACCAGCACCCGGAGGTCATGAAGTTTGCCGAGGCGGTGGAAGCGCAGCTCCAAGCGCAAGGACCACTCGCACTTCGCGGCTTCGAATGGTTGCTGTTGTTCGTGGAAACGAGTCCGTTCTGGTTTCACGCCACGGCGCGTGCGTTCTCGGAGCTGCCCGTGGCTAGCCGCGTACGGATCCTCGAAGCCATGGAGCGCAGTCGCTGCACCGTGCGCCGCCAGGCTGCGCACGCGGTGAAACTGTTGTTCGGGCTTCACGCCTACAGCGACCCGGCGCTGCGAGCCGAGCTTGGAGTGGACGACGACTGGCTTGCCACCCGGCTCCAACTCGCGCGCGAGCGACGCGAACGTGGGGAAAAAGGGCCATTCCCGGAACCCGTTCCAGTCGACTGAGCCTCGCCATGCCGGTATACGACGCTCGCACTCTTGGCCGAGACCACCGAATCGTCGCGGACGCCGTGATCATTGGTACGGGCGCGGGCGGTGCGGTCGCTGCGGCGGAACTCGCACGGGCTGGTTGGCGGGTCGTGATGCTGGAGGAAGGAGGGTACTTCACGGGCACCCATCTCGAGGGCGACGTCCGCTTTGCGTTTGCCCGGCTGTATCGCGACGGAGGACTCACGGGTACCGTGGGCCGTCCACCCATCATCGTACCCCTCGGGCGGTGTGTCGGGGGAACGACCACGATCAACAGCGGCACTTGCTATCGGACCCCAGATTTCGTGCTGGAGCACTGGGAGCGGGTGCTTGGCCTCGAAGGGGCAACGGAACTGGACGAGCACTACCGTGCTCTCGAGAAAGACCTGCACATCGAACCCGTGCCGGACGAGTTTTACGGCCCCGCAAACAAGCTGATTCAAAACGCTGTGGAGCGTGTGCTCGGCTGGCGTGGCTCGCGAATCCCGCGCAATGCGCAAGGCTGCCTCGGTACTGGGCGTTGCGCCTTTGGCTGTCCGAGCGACGGCAAGCTCGCCATGAGTGTCAGCAAGGTGCCCGAGGCCATTGCGCATGGTGCAGATCTCTGGGTTCATGCCCGAGCGCGCCGGATTTTGCTGGATGGCCGCAGAGCGTTCGGTGTGGTTGCAGATGCGCTCAGCGATGGCGGAAGGCCCACCGGGACGCGCATCGACATCCTCGCTCCGCTCGTGGTCGTGGCTGCAGGTGCGTTGCACACGCCTGCTCTGCTGCAAGCCTCGGGCGTGCGCCACCCCTGGCTCGGCCGCAACCTGCACCTCCACCCCGCCACGCGCGTGCTCGGGCTGTTTCCCGAACCCATTCGGGGCTGGCGAGAAGTGCCGCAGGCGTACAACATCGACGAGTTCATTCCCCAAGGTGTGTTCATCCAGGGGCAATTTGTCCCGCCCGAAATTCAAGCGGCAGCCGTGCCTGGCTTCGGTGCCACATACCGCGAGCGCATGCGTGCCTTCAATCGCATGGCGAGCTTCGGTGCACTGATCAGCGACGAAAGCGCTGGGCGGGTGTGGAGTATTGGGCACAGCGGGCGGCCGCTGGCCTGGTACTCGCTGAACAGCCGCGACCGGCGCAAGCTCCTGTTCGCGATCGCACGCACCGCAGAGGCGTTTTTCGCTGCCGGTGCCCAGGAGGTGTACACGGGTGTGGCCGCGCTGCCCGTTTTGCGCAGCCGCACACAAATTGCTGAATTCGAGCGCTGTCGCGTTTCGCCGAGTCAAATCGAGGTCATGGCCTTCCACCCAATGGGCACTGCCCGGTCCGGAGCACCTGAATGGTCGGTATGCGATCCATGGGGGAAGGTTTACGGCTACCACGGTCTCGCCGTTGCCGACGCGAGCCTGTTTCCCACGTCGAACCGAATCAATCCACAGCTCACGATCATGGCGCTGGTGCGCCGCAACGCCCACCACTGGGGCGCGCAGGGTTCCTGAATGGCGCGGTTCCGCGTCGCCACCAGACCCAACCAGCCTTGCTTCGATCGGTTGCAGGAAGGGGGCTTGGCGCGCTCTTGCTCGATCAGCGCGGCAGGCGTCTGCACGCGTACGATCGACCGCGCACGAGCGGACCGTGTTCTCGGCGTTCCATGGACCGGAACGAGGCTCGGGCACACGGCAGCAGCCGGTCGCATCCCGTGCGCTACTCGCCCCCGGCACACGAGTGACAACGAACAGCACGTGCAAGGGAAGAGTGCGAATGGAACGCGGCGCGTGTCGAAGACGAGCGCGAAGATTTCTCCCTACCTTTCTTCTGCGTGGGGGCGGTGGTAGCGACCACCGACGAAAGGAAGCTGCGCCATGGAGTCGAGCAGTGTGCGTGTGGAACGCAACGGGCCGGTATGGACGGTCATTCTTTCGCGTCCAGACCGCAAAAACGCGGTCGACCGCGCCACCGCCGCTCTCCTGGCCGACGCGTTCCGCGCGTTCGAGGCCGACGGCGAGGCCCGCGTGGCTGTGCTTTGGGGAGAAGGCGGTACCTTTTGCGCGGGCGCCGATCTCAAGGCAGTTGCCGAGGGCCGAGGAAATACAGTCAGTCCCGACGGAGATGGCCCTATGGGCCCCACGCGGATGTTGCTTGGGAAGCCCGTGATTGCCGCCGTCGCGGGCTACGCCGTGGCTGGTGGGTTGGAGCTGGCGCTGTGGTGCGATTTGCGGGTTGCAGAAGAGTCGGCCGTATTGGGCGTGTTCTGCCGGCGTTGGGGTGTCCCATTGATCGACGGGGGCACGGTGCGGCTGCCGCGCTTGATTGGGCTGAGCCGAGCGTTGGATCTCATTTTGACCGGCCGCCCAGTATCGGCTCGCGAGGCGTTGGAAATGGGGCTCGTAAACCGGGTGGTGCCCGATGGCACCAGCCGGGCGCACGCCGAGGAGCTCGCGCATCAGCTCGCCCGCTTTCCTCAGGCATGCTTGCGTCACGACCGGCTTTCCGCATACGAGCAAGACGGGCTTTCACTCGAGGCTGCGATGCAAAACGAATTTCGTCGTGGAACCGAAACGCTCGCGAGCGGCGAGTCGGTTGCCGGAGCCCGGGAGTTTGCGGCGGGCAAAGGCCGGCACGGCTCGTTCGAGTGAACGGCCCGCGATGGCGAGAAACAAAACAAGCAGGAGGGACCGATGAAAATTTACGATTCCCAGTTGGCGCCCAATCCGCGGCGGGTACGAATTTTCCTGGCGGAAAAAGGGATTCAGGTGCCTTACGAGCAAGTGGACATTGTCAGTGGTGCAAACCGCTCGCCGGAGTTCCGCAAGAAAAACCCGATGGGAACGGTCCCTGTGTTGGAACTCGACGATGGCACCTGCATTGCCGAAAGCGTGGCCATCTGCCGCTATTTCGAGGAGCTCTATCCCGAGCCTCCACTCATGGGTCGCGACGCGCGCGACCGCGCCCTCGTAGAAATGTGGCAGCGGCGGATGGAGCTGCACGTGTTTCTTCCGATCGCGCAGGTGTTCCGCAACTGTCATCCATTCTTTGCCGGACGCATTCGTCAGGTGCCAGAGTGGGGGCAAGTCAATCGCGAGTGGGCGCTCGAGGCGCTGGCATGGCTCGACCAAGAGCTTGCCACACGGCCCTTTATTGCCGGCGATGCGTACACGATTGCCGACATCACCGCGCTTTGCGGCATCGATTTCGGGCGAGTGTCGGACATTCGCATCCAGCCAGAACAGAAAAACCTCAAGCGTTGGTACGACGAAGTGTCGTCGCGACCAAGTGCGAAAGCCTAGCGGGGGCAACGATGAAGTTCGGTGTCGCGTTCACGAATGCGGGTCCGCTCGCCTATCCCGAGCCGTTTGCGGCGTTAGTGCGCACCGCTGAGGAGTGCGGATTCGATTCCGTGTGGACGGTCGAGCATGTGGTGGTGCCGGTGGGGTACAAGTCGCGCTACCCGTACAGCGCCGACGGGCGGATGCCCGGACCGGATGACGTCCCGCTGTCCGATCCGCTGATTCCTTTGGCTTACGCTGCGGCGATCACCGAGCGGATTCGCCTTGGTACAGGCATTTTGATCTTGCCGCAGCGGCATCCTGCGTATGTGGCCAAGGAGGTGGCCACCCTCGACGTATTGTCGCGAGGTCGGGCGATTCTCGGGATCGGAGCCGGCTGGCTTGCGGAGGAATTTGCTGCCCTCGGAATTCCCTTCGAAGAGCGGGGGCCGCGCACCGACGAAGCCATCCGCGCGATTCGCACGCTGTGGCAACCAGGGCCGCAGAGCTTCGAGGGCAAATTCTTCCGCTGGGATCCCGTAGAGTCCAATCCCAAGCCGGTGCAACAGCCGGGCGTGCCGATCGTCGTGGGTGGTCACTCGATCCCGGCAGCCAAACGTGCGGCACGCCTAGGTGACGGCTTTTTCCCGGCCTTTGGGGAGCCCGCAGCGCTTGCTCGCCTGTTGGACGCTCTGCGCACCGAATGCGCCCGCATCGGTCGCAATCAGACGGACATCGAAATCACCACGGGCGCATTCACTGTCGATGCCGACACCGTGGCGCGCTACGCCGAGCTGGGGGTGCACCGCGTCGTCATCGCACCGCCAGGGTTCGACCCCGACAGCATCCGCGACGGCCTGCGTCGTTTCGCCGACACGGTCATGCAAGCAGCGACCAAGCTCTAGTCATCTTCCCAGCCTCCCCTTGCACTCCACCCTTCCCCCGGCACCACAGGCGGCAAGGGAGGACCCGAGGCGCGAGAACGGCCACACCGGTGAGCGGCGGCGAAATAATTCCAACGCACAAGCTTGTACCGCCGTGCGCATGCATGTTCCTCACGCGCCCATCGGCCGAAACAACCCGTACCCGCGGTACCTCCCAGCCCCCAGCAGCACGGGTCCGCAAACGGCTTCGTCGAAGACGAGAATAACGTGGCCGTGCTGCCGCTCGCTTCCGTCCTTGCGCGGTAGGCGGGGAAACAAGTACGCCGGGGGTGCACCGAGGTGGGCTGAGACTGGCGTAAGCACCACCTCTCGCGGGCGCGGCAGGCCAATTGCGGCGCATGCCCCCGAAATGATCTCTGCGGCCTCCCGCTGGTAGCTGAAACGATCTTTGCCTTTCGGATGCCGGTCAAAGGCCACCGGCGTGACACTGGCCCAGTGGGTGGCCCCTCGCGGATAGGCCGTCCACGTCTCCGGACGGAGATTCCAAGGTGGCTGCTCTCCGAGATCCCGTGTCAATTCCCACACTCCCAAATGGCCAAGCCGAATTTCAGCCACGCGTCCTAAGACCCTGAGGACGGATCGCCGCTCCTCCATTTGGAGGCCCTTCGGGAGCACGGCCGCCAGTCCCAAGAGGTGACCGTCCCCATAAGGGTGCGACACGAACGGCAGAGGCATCAGGGCAAGGTGAGGACCTTGAAGCGGGCCCCCGGCCTGATCGTGGCCGCTCACGATCCCACGCAGGCGTTCCGGCAAATCGTTCAAATGGCTCAGGAGTGCCTCTCTCCAAGCTTGAATAACCCTGGCCGCGGCCCGCAGCCCAAGGGTGGCAAAGGGCCCGCTGCGCCGTTCCAAGCCAAAAACAACGATGTTTGGGCTAAACACGGTTCCAGGAGCGCTTGTTGGATCCTCCACGTGGCCGCTCCTAGCGTAGCCTCGGTAGAGAGAGACCTGCGGACGGAGTTGGTCCGGAGGGGCTCCGCCAAATTGTTCCCTTAACTTCTTCTTTGCCGCTCGCTGCGCGTTCCTATCGCGATCATCTTCTGCGGCTAGCACGAGGGATGCGTAGGCTTCGACCGCCTTAGCGTTGTATGCACGTTCAAGGTCGTCGAGCGTCCCTGGCGCACAGACCCTAAGCTGTAACTCAGCCCGCTCGTCGTCCGGGACCCATGTAAGCTTACTTACTTCGTCAGGGCGGGCTACCCACATCTGGACCAACGAAGTCGAGTGTCCGATTCGAGTGACTTTCGCACACAGCGACTCCAGCGCCGCGGCCACCGGTCGCTCGGCAGTCACAGACGGCCAAACTAGGTACGCTGTGTCCCTCTCCAGCCACGCACGAGCGAATGTCCTAGGCTGCCGTTCACGGGTAAGCTGGGGGGCCGACTGAATAATCGCAGTAGGAGGTTTGGTTACCTCCCCCGACTTGTCGTTGACAGGCACGTAATGCGTGACCACCGCGCGAGCGATCGCGCTGGGAACCTGAAGCCCTGGCGGGGGCAGCGATTCCAACCAAAGGAGCGCCTCGCGCTCCGCCGGATCTGCTCCACTAGTAAAGTGCGCGGCCGCCATCGCCATGAACACCCGCGCAGGGTGTGGCGGCCACTCCGCGCGCTCCCAGCCTGCTAGGCGCTCGTGCGGCTCGCAAGCCGCGACAAACCCGTTGAGATAGCGGATTCCGAGCGCCAGCATCTTAAGCCACCTCTCGCGACTTCTTGGCCGCCTCCAGTTGGCTCAGCCGTACCAACTTGACCAGCTCGGCCGAAGGTTTGAGGACCACGGGACGCTCAAGCCACGGCAGGCCCACTCGCTTCGCCTCTTGCACCGCACTGTTCAAGAGCCTCACCGCGCCCTCACTGGTCAGCAAGAATTGTTGCGGGTCCTCGCTCGGGTGCTCCAAGAGCTCCCACGCCATCGGACCGTCCGGCCAAAGCAAACACCGCGATCGCAGGTCCACCCCTGCCTCGAAGGCTAAAGTGGCAGCTGCTAGCGCAAGCGCTGCGAGCACCGTTCGGGCTGCCCCATCCACCTCGGCGTCCACCTTACCACCCAGCGGGAAGCGCAGTCGCCGCAGGCAGATGAGGGAAAGCGTTGTAATCTGCTCCGCGTACTCGATGGTAACCCCTGAGTTGGGAGACTCGAACGGCACGCTGGAGTGATTGATCTCAGAGGGCCGAATTCCTTTTTTTTCTTCGGGCTCTGCCACCCGGTACAGGGCCCCGTCACTGTCGGCGAACACCGGGACGTTCCTGCTGATTTCCAGCGGATCCCGGCGCACCCCACGATTTCGGTAGCCGTCTTCCCAGTGCGCCCCGATGCCCACGATCTCCGACACCATCGCTCGCTCGAACTTGGGACCTAAACCCCCTTTCGGCCCCGTCGAGTCCCACATGCCGAAGATCAACGCCGTGGGGCAAAGTTCAAAGAGCGGAGTGGCATTGGTAAGGCTAACCGTGTTGAGCGCCCTTCCTCGGTCGGACCTGCGGAACCTCACGCCATCTAGCTCGCTATCCCGGAAGATCGCGTCCGCCAGCCGGTGCGGCACCTGGAGGCTACTGACTTGTCCCACCTTTTCGATGAGCCGCCCTGCGGCCTTATCGGCTTCGACGTCTCCCGTGGGGTGGAAGTCGGAGAAGTCCACCACGACCAACGGGAGTTGGATCCTGCCCTGATCCACGGCGTCCTGCAACGCGAGCTCCATCCGGTTAGCCTGGCTTTGCACGCTGTCGAGCAGCACGCACGTAACCGGTTCGGCGCGGCCGGGAATCCGACGTTTCTCGATCGCGTAGACGGCCCCTGCAAACGTCGGCGGAAAGACCTTGTCGCCGTCGCCGCCTGCTGGGCGGAGTCTGCGCCGCGACCGAAAAGCCGCAGCACTACCTTCCACTGCGGCGCGTAAGGTTTCGAGGCTGAGTTCTTCCATAATCCCTCCTCTTCTTTTTCGTCACGTACCTCCATATAGGGTAGGGTTACACTACTCTCCGAGCCGGGGAGAAGTTGAGCTTCTTATTGGCCCCGGAACCCACCTCAATTCGGGTCGTGCGATAGGCTGCCACAATCCCTAAGGCTCGCAAAGCCGGAACGTTAGGCCTCTCTTTCACAAGCTCACGAAGCTGGACCAAGGACCGAACGGCATCCAGGCTCAGAGGGTGCTCCCAAAGAGGCCATGTGAAAGTTTGGTGATTCGGATCCCACCCAGAGACCTGGAGACGCCGACCAACGGGGGCGGCGGGGAAAACCGCGAGCGAGCGGTACGCCAGCAGGTTGGCCATCCACATCGTGCGGGGCTTATTCCCCGAAGCCGTCGGGTCGCGATCCATCAAGGCATAACGGCGGTCTTCGATCGGGTCCCAGCGCATCGACAAGCCCTGGTCGGGGTAGCTCCAAACGCTAAAGAGCGTTCTAGCCACCGCCTCTTCAGTTACTCGCGCGATAAGCTCTCGGGCAGTATCCAAAAAGTCCTGGTGTCCCGATCCCCGGATGAAGCAGAAGGGCGTCGGTTCAATGCTGTCGTTGTTTTTCTGGCGGATGGCATCCACACCGAACGATCCATACATGTCGAGGGTCTCCCGGGAGGCCTGGCTCGCCGAATTCATTACAGCTGCCACATGTTCGCGGTACTCAGATGGCGTGCAGTCAAGGCGCTTGCCAAGGGCAAGCTCAGGGCGAGGGACCACCTCGCGGAGAGCATCCAACCAACGGCGGCGCTTCTCTTGATATTCTCGTTCCAGAGGACGAAGTTCTCGTTCCTCGACCTCGGTGCGTTGGCTACCCCGCAGGCGGCGCTTCCTAATTTCCTCCCGCTTGTTTTTGATCGCGGTCTTCGCACGTTGCATTTCTTGTTCGGCACACTTCCGGCGCTTGTCGGCCTCTTTTGAAACGGTACGGCCCCGCAAGGTCTCAACCAGGAGAGCTACCAAATCATGCTGGGTTTTCGCATCCACATTCACAGCCTCGAGGACTGCCGTCCAACGGTTGGTGCACTTCCACCGAAGCCTTGGCTCGCCGCGGCCAGCGTAGTGAAGGCTCGCCATGGTGCCGAGCGCAGCTAAGAAGCCTAGCGGGTTGGTTCCATCGAGCCCCACCAGGTCAAAGGATCGAGACATCAGCTAGCACCCCCTTCTCGGACAACGAAGTTGCTGGCGTACCAGTCCGCCAAGCGCAGCAGGGCCTCCAAGTACGCGAGTCCCCACCACCCATACCGGCGTGTCAACCGCCAGAACCGTTCCGGGATGCCGGAGTCCACCCGACAAGCTGGTGGGGATTCCAATCGCGCCTCTGGGGAAAGCCTAATCTCTACGCCCGCGAGGACCCCGGAGACTGGCGGAGGCGAAGGGTCTGCGACCACTGGCGCGAAGGGCCGGGCATGACCGTGGTGGCTCGCCACGAGGTGAAGGACGAGGTCTGCCAGAATGCCGCTGGGACCTGAAGGCAAGGCAGCAAACCGCTGAGCAAGATCCATCGACAGCATCTCGTGCCGGAAGTTTTCGGGCAGGCCGGTCGCCTCACGGATCGCCCGGCGCTGGCTCGGAGAGGTAGGCACTGTCGGCGACTTCGCTATCGGCACCGGCGCGCCGGCCGCTGCTACCTCATCGCCCTGGTGGAGCAGCACCTGAAACCGAGGGTCGAGCTTCCCGGCGTCATGCCAGAGGGCCGCGAGAGCAAGCGCGTCTTGAAGATGGACCGGGAGGCATCGCTTTGCGATTTTCTCCGCAGCTCGCCGAACCAGGTGGCTATGCTCCTCTAGCGCTACGACCCTGTGCGCAGCGGACGCAAGATCGTCGTCGTCGGCGAACAGGTCCGGCTCCGCTCCGCTACGCCTCGGAGTGCGGGCTACTAAAATGAGCCCTCCGGCGGGGTGTTCCACCATCTTACCGTCCCGGGCGGCATCCAAGAGTTGAAGCCACCATTCAGGAGGCGGCGGAGGCGATTCCTCGTCCCTTCGGTGGTAGTCGAGGACCTCCTGTATCGCATCCTGGATCTCTTTCCGGAGTGGAGCAGGTGCAGCGGCCAGTTCCACTAGGTTCCGGAGAGGTGGACAATCGAGCCAATGAGTCAACACAGCCTCATTCAGGCGCACGACCGCAGACTGTCCGACAGCTACCCGAGCCAGCTCAAAGAGGTCCAGGCCCTCCCTACCCAGCGCTCGTCCGTTGCTGGCTTGGCCTAGCCACTCGATCCCGTAAGCCGCGGGAACCACGATGACATCGCCGGGTAAAATCTCGGCTGCCTCCACGACTACACTGGAGCGTTCCCGTCCCCGCCACACGACGCAGGGACGGATCCGCTTCCCAAAACGCTCTCGGTTCTCCTCCAGGCCCTCCCGGTCCTGCAGCCCCTCCACATCTCCGGACTCGTCCACTGTGGCTGCCTCCGCCAACCACGAACGCACCCGCCATAGCGACGCTTGCAGCATCTCGCCGCTCACAGGCGGGCAAAGCGCGACAATCTCTAACCACTGCCGGGTATCGGTTGTTGGGAGATCCGAGCGCCACACTACGGACACCTCCGGGGGCCCAGGCTGCCCGTGCAAGTACAGGCTCACATCCGGTTCGGGGTGCGCAGCAGGTGCTGTCTGACAGAGCAAATCAAGATGTGCGGGCAGGAGGACCGGAGCATCGGACCTCGGCGCTAGGAGCGAGGCGAGATCCTCGGCGCTGACGCTCTGGATGCGCCGTTCGAGAGCCTCGACACCCATGTCCACGACCAAGCGGCCTTCAAGATCGCTTGTGGCCTCGCTTTGTAACCACTTCCAGGTATCGACCAGTGACCTGCCGTAAATAGGGTCCGGCTGCTTAGCATCGATATCCGCCCGACGGACAAGGATCGCTCCAACTGCCGGCTCGTCCGACCCAAGTCGGGCCAGGCGCCCGAAACGCTGGCGGAGCGCGTCTAGGCTCGCGCACTCGGTAATGAGCGCATCGAAGCTAAAGTCTGCCCCCACTTCCAGGCACTGAGTAGCGACGACCACGATGGGTCGCTCAGGCTCTCGTGGACTATTCGCTTTCAGGTACGAGATCCACTTCTCGACAAGGGCGTCGCGATCCAAGGGGCGAATCCGTCCAGTCAGCAGTACCACGTCCCTGTCCTGGGACATATCTTGCAGTTTGGCGGCCACCTCCCTAGCCGTCCGGACCCGGTTTACCATGATCGCAACCCGACGCCTTCCTTCACCCACGAACCGCTCCGCTCGCTGGGCAGCTTCAATAACGAGCGGGTCAGCGTCCACTTGCCGAGGCTCCAAGAAAACGAGTTCTGCGGGTTTCGAGGTACGAAGTCTGCGGTGTAACACAGGATGATCCAGCGCTCGTTCGCGCTCGAGACCGGGAAACACGGACTCCGACGGTAGACCTCGGGGCGGAGTGGCTGACATAAGAACGAAACCAAAGGGGCTCGGAAGCGGTTCCTCTGCCCAGGCCGGTGCTCGGTAGGTGCGGATGGCCTGGAGCGTCTGCATAAACGGAACCGCGCAGTGGGCTTCGTCAAGGATTATGAGGCTATCGTTGGCGGCAAGCCCGGCGAAAATAGGTGCAGAGAGCAAGCTATGGCCGTACCCGCGAAACAAAAGCCGGGACCCAACCTGGTCCACTGTCGACGTGATCACAGCCGGTTGCGAAGGAATTCGTGCCCACCCGTCATCGCGGAGGGTGCCTCCCCGCAATCGACCTACCGACAACGGGCGACCCGTACCGGATAGATCGCGCAAACGGTCGGCTACCTCCTTAAGGGGCCCATCCTCGGCGCGTGCAAGCTTGTCCGCGAGCTCGCTGGCACGCCGAAATGCTTCGTCGACCACGATGCGGCGATCGACAACCAGCCAGATGCGTCGTGGGGCAGAGCGCTTCTCCAAGGGGTAGTGCGCCTGAGCCGCCAGCGCATACACTGCGATGTCAATGCACGCGGTTTTGCCGGAAGCCGTGGGCAAGTCCACTACAGCTGGCCATGGCTCGCGCGCAACGATCTCCGCAAGCATTATCTGCCAGGGAAACGGTTCATGGCCCCAAAGAGCCTGAGAAAACTCCGCAAAGCTACAGTTCATTCTTTCAGACTCCCGTTGGCCCTATGGTCCGGCGTCGTTTCCGCCGTGGCCGGCACTGAACCCGGCTCGGCGAGTATCCCACGCACTCAACAAAGGGCCCCTTTAGGACCGCTACCTCGACCGGCGTCTGCCCTCGAATCAAAGCCCCGAAAAAAACCGCGAAGAGGTTCATCGTTCGAAAATGCAAGCAAAGGCACCCCACAATAACCGTTGACAGCATTACGGCGAAACGTCCGTCTCTCTTCGCATCCCGACGTTCGACCCAAGCTGGGAACCAAGGCGCGTGCGTCACGGCCGTTTGCCCCCTTGTGCAATCGGCCGAGAGCGTTCGAGCTTCGCTCGGATTCGTAGTGCGATGCGTTGTTCCCACTCAACGCTCCCAAACAAGCCCGCACCCTCGAGCTGCGCGTTTCTTCGATCCTTCAATGACCTGCCTCCGTGCCGCCTAATAGCCACAGCTTCCGCGCTCTTGTCAAGATCGAACCTCGCCACGAAGCCTCCGTAACCTTTACGGGGATCTCATCTCCACGCGCCTTGCGCTTTGCCGAGGCAGTTGACAACGACCCCAGCCTTCGACGTGCGCAATTCTTGCCTTTCAAGCGCTCGCGCCGTCGAAAACGCGTTCAGCGTGGCAACAGCCAACAGAAGCAGGCACGCCGCTCAGGCGTCGGGGCGCCGTGGACGCAACAGCCACAAGTGTGCACGGGATTTGCTCGATCCCACCTTCGCATCCTGGGCATACGCCATTTGGGGGCATCATGCCGGACGACGAACAAGAAGTTCGAGACACTGACTCGCGCGCAGAAGAAGAGCCGCTGCTGGTTCCCGCTCGCATGGTGAACGAGTTCGTGTACTGCCCGCGTCTTGCCTACCTCGAGTGGGTCCAAGGCGAATGGGCAGACTCGGTGGACACCATCCAGGGCCGTTACGTGCACCGCCGGGTGGACCAAAGCAGTGGCGCACTGCCACCGCCGGGGGAAATCGCAGAGGACAGCAGGATTCACGCTCGATCCGTCACGCTTTCCTCAACCCGGCTAGGACTCGTCGCACGCATCGACCTCATCGAAGGCGACGGCCGAACGGTCGTTCCAGTCGATTACAAGCACGGCAAACGGCCGCACACGGCGCGCGGCACGTACGAGCCGGAACGCGTGCAGCTCTGTGCGCAAGGACTCCTGCTCGAAGAGCACGGGTACATCTGCAAAGAGGGGGTGCTGTACTTCACCGGAAGCCGCGAGCGGGTGCGCGTGGAGTTCGACGAAGCACTCCGAGCCGAAACGCTGCAGGCGATCGCCGGCCTGCGCGCACTGGCAGCAAGCGGACAAATTCCACCGCCGTTGGAGGACAGCCCCAAGTGCCCGCGCTGCTCGCTCGTCGGCATCTGCTTGCCCGACGAAGTCAATTTTCTCGCCCAAGGCCAACCCGGTGTTCGTCCGGTAGCAGTAGCTCGCGACCATGCCCTACCTCTGTACGTCCAGGCACACAACGCCAGGATACGCAAAGCGGGCGAGGTGTTAGAAATCGAACAAGACGACGAACACGTGCAAACCGTGCGGCTGATCGACGTGTCGCAAGTGGTGCTCCTTGGCAACGTTTCGCTCACCACGCCCGCTCTCCACGAATTGATGGCACGCGAGATCCCGGTGAGCTGGCATTCGTTCGGGGGCTGGTTTCTCGGCCACACGATCGGCACCGGACACAAGAATGTCGAAATCCGCACGGCACAGTACCGGACCAGTTTCGACCCGGCTGCGTGCTTGCGCCTCGCAAAAGGCATCGTGGCAGCAAAAATCCGCAACCAGCGCACGCTGTTGCGCCGTAACTGGAAGCGTGCCGACGATCCCGAGCCGGTACTAGCCGGTTTCGAGAGCGACTTGCGGCGCGTGCAAAGCGCCACGGAGCTCGAAACGTTGCTCGGTGCCGAAGGGCAAGCAGCAGCACGGTACTTTGGAAATTTTTCCGCGATGCTCCGGCAAGACACCGACGGACGCTTGCCCTTCGACTTCTCCAAACGCAACCGCCGACCACCCGGAGACCCTGTGAATGCGTTGTTGTCATATGCGTATGCACTGCTCACGCGTACTTGGACGGTGGTGCTCACCGCGGTTGGCTTCGATCCATATCGCGGCTTTTACCATCAGCCCCGATATGGGCGACCAGCGCTTGCCCTCGACATGATGGAACCGTTTCGGCCGTTGATTGCCGACTCGAGCGTGTTGCAAGCGATCAACAACGGAGAGGTACAAGCGACCGATTTCGTGCACGCCGGGGCGGCCGTTGCTCTCACTAACGATGGCCGGCGCCGTTTCATTGCCGCATTCGAGCGACGCCTGAGTCACGAGGTGACTCACCCGGTGTTTGGCTACCGCGTAAGTTATCGGCGTCTGCTCGAACTGCAGGCGCGGCTCCTAGCCCGCCATCTGCTGGGGGAAATTCCCGAGTACCCACAGTTCACCACCCGCTGACATGAACGAGGAACACCTTTACATCGTGTGCTACGACATCCGGGAACCGCGCCGCTGGCGCAAAGTGTTTCGCAAAATGCAGGGCTATGGCGAGTGGCTGCAGCTTTCCGTGTTCCAGTGCCGCCTGAACCGGATGCGCCTGGCTGAACTCTTGGGCGCACTAGATCAGATGATCCATCACGACGAAGACCATGTGCTCGTGCTCGATCTCGGATTGGCCGACAAGGTAGTGCCAAGAATCGTGAGCCTTGGCAAAGCAGTACAACCTGTGCAAAAAGGGCCCATCATCGTATGAACTTTTTGCCTTTGCGCTTGCGAGCGCTGCAGTGCTGGCCCCGAGCCTGGGGAGGGCTCGCAAGCCCGAGTTGTTTGAAAACTTGGCACGTTAGAACGAGTGGAGGCACCCGCTACCCGCGCCTTCCGGGGAGGCGAACAAGTGCAAATGTGCAGGGCTCGCAAACTCGCGTAGCTCCTACGCGTTTCTGGCTACTTAGGCGCGGACTGTTTTCCGCAGCGATGTGCTGCGGCCCCATTGAAGCCTTCAACGGCGTTCACGGCGCGCACGGCGCACGGGAACGTTTTCCGCAGCGATGTGCTGCGGCCCCATTGAAGCCCTTCGCGCCTCGAGGAGTAGTGCCGTTGACCCTTGTTTTCCGCAGCGATGTGCTGCGGCCCCATTGAAGCGCTTTTGCGTAACTTCTCCTCAGTCGGCTTCTCCAGTTTTCCGCAGCGATGTGCTGCGGCCCCATTGAAGCCCTAGTGCGCTAGTGCGGGCCTAGCGGGCTAGTGTGGGGTTTTCCGCAGCGATGTGCTGCGGCCCCATTGAAGCCTTGAATCGCGTTCACGGCGTTCACGGCGCGCACGGGTTTTCCGCAGCGATGTGCTGCGGCCCCATTGAAGCGCGCGCCTAGCTTGCTATCCTACCGCTACCGCCTAGCTGTTTTCCGCAGCGATGTGCTGCGGCCCCATTGAAGCTAAACGCACTGCGCGAACTCAAACGACAACTAACCCACAGTTTTCCGCAGCGATGTGCTGCGGCCCCATTGAAGCGCTCGTCGGGGAAGCCGATGGGGAAGCCGTCGGCGAAGTTTTCCGCAGCGATGTGCTGCGGCCCCATTGAAGCACCGGGAAGCCTGGTTCACCGGGAAGCCTAGTCCACGTTTTCCGCAGCGATGTGCTGCGGCCCCATTGAAGCCGTATCACCCCAGAAGTACGAATCCCGCAGCTCAAGCAGGTTTTCCGCAGCGATGTGCTGCGGCCCCATTGAAGCCCACCGGAGCGCTTTATTGCGCCGGCGGCCACAGAACGTTTTCCGCAGCGATGTGCTGCGGCCCCATTGAAGCGTCGCCATGCACGATCTCCGTGACGCGATAGTAGAGCTCGTTTTCCGCAGCGATGTGCTGCGGCCCCATTGAAGCCGACAACCGGCAACCGGCAAGAGGAACACCGGCAAGGTTTTCCGCAGCGATGTGCTGCGGCCCCATTGAAGCCCGAAACATAGTCAAGGGGGAGCGGGAAAAATTTTCGGTTTTCCGCAGCGATGTGCTGCGGCCCCATTGAAGCATGAACATGGAAGCGCCGATTGACCGAAAGCATCTCGTTTTCCGCAGCGATGTGCTGCGGCCCCATTGAAGCCAGAGGAATGGCCACGCACGAAAGCCTTGGCCACCAGGTTTTCCGCAGCGATGTGCTGCGGCCCCATTGAAGCGTATCTAGTATCGTAGTAGGACGTTGGGGGGATAAAGTTTTCCGCAGCGATGTGCTGCGGCCCCATTGAAGCTGTGCGGCTTTCGCAGTCTGGTCCAGGATTTCTCGCATGGTTTTCCGCAGCGATGTGCTGCGGCCCCATTGAAGCCAGCTCGACCCACTCGCACCGGATGCGGCCCTCCACGTTTTCCGCAGCGATGTGCTGCGGCCCCATTGAAGCCCCATATTCGCCCAATTCGTCCACGGGTACGTCAGAGTTTTCCGCAGCGATGTGCTGCGGCCCCATTGAAGCCCCGACTCCAGCGGGCTCTAGTGGGCTCTAGGTTGGTTTTCCGCAGCGATGTGCTGCGGCCCCATTGAAGCGGCGAACCACCAAGGCTTCCCCTGGGTTCGGGTTCGGGTTTTCCGCAGCGATGTGCTGCGGCCCCATTGAAGCGTCCTGGCATTGCGCGGCGGCCTGGAGCCGTATCGCTGGTTTTCCGCAGCGATGTGCTGCGGCCCCATTGAAGCACTAATTGCACGGATAGCATCCGTGGTACAGTTGTCGTTTTCCGCAGCGATGTGCTGCGGCCCCATTGAAGCGGGGCAGAGAGACAGCCGGAGCGCCTGGGCCCGGCGTTTTCCGCAGCGATGTGCTGCGGCCCCATTGAAGCTAGATATTGCTTACAAAGCCCGTTGACCTTGCAAGACGTTTTCCGCAGCGATGTGCTGCGGCCCCATTGAAGCTGCCTGGTTACGTACAAGTTGGAACAACCGCCTGTTGTTTTCCGCAGCGATGTGCTGCGGCCCCATTGAAGCCGCTTGCCGAGGAAGACCTTCCGCTTGCCGTGGAAGTTTTCCGCAGCGATGTGCTGCGGCCCCATTGAAGCTTCCATGACCTTCTCAACCGCGCGCAGCGCGCGGTCGTTTTCCGCAGCGATGTGCTGCGGCCCCATTGAAGCCCTCTTCGCGGTTCCTCTTCGGTGTTCCTCTTCGGTGGTTTTCCGCAGCGATGTGCTGCGGCCCCATTGAAGCCCCACTTCAGCGGGCTCTCGCTGAAGCGAGTCGCGGGCGTTTTCCGCAGCGATGTGCTGCGGCCCCATTGAAGCCTGGGTCAAGCATTGCAACGGTGTATGTTTCCAACAGGGTTTTCCGCAGCGATGTGCTGCGGCCCCATTGAAGCGGTGGCGTCCGGACAGCGTCCGATGTTGTTCGGTGAGGTTTTCCGCAGCGATGTGCTGCGGCCCCATTGAAGCTGGGACTTCTCCGAGCTTGCCGGAGCCGACGAGCACGTTTTCCGCAGCGATGTGCTGCGGCCCCATTGAAGCGGCTCGTACTGGGTGCCAGAACCGAGCAAGAAGAGCGTTTTCCGCAGCGATGTGCTGCGGCCCCATTGAAGCGTTGAATTGCCGCTTGGCAATGTTGCCTTATATGCGTTTTCCGCAGCGATGTGCTGCGGCCCCATTGAAGCGGGGAGTCGTTGGCGAACTCGTTCCAGGGAAGCCAGGTTTTCCGCAGCGATGTGCTGCGGCCCCATTGAAGCGCGATACGCAGTGGCTGGGGACCAGAGCTCTGGCAGTTTTCCGCAGCGATGTGCTGCGGCCCCATTGAAGCCGTGTGCCCGGGCGTCCCGTGCGCTCGGTCACCATGTTTTCCGCAGCGATGTGCTGCGGCCCCATTGAAGCATTGGGCCACACTCGGGACTATCGGTGCCGGCTGGGTGTTTTCCGCAGCGATGTGCTGCGGCCCCATTGAAGCTGGCATCTACCTGTCTGATGGAGATTGCGTGCGCTATCGTTTTCCGCAGCGATGTGCTGCGGCCCCATTGAAGCCCTACCGCGGATTGCCTACCGCGGGTTGCCTACCGTTTTCCGCAGCGATGTGCTGCGGCCCCATTGAAGCTTGAGCCGGTTTCAATAATTTTTGAAAGCCACGCAACCGTTTTCCGCAGCGATGTGCTGCGGCCCCATTGAAGCGAGAGAGAATCGCCCGCAAGGTCCTCGATAACGGAAACGCGTTTTCCGCAGCGATGTGCTGCGGCCCCATTGAAGCCAGTACTTTGGCCGTTTGCGCTGCTATTGCGTTGCTGGTTTTCCGCAGCGATGTGCTGCGGCCCCATTGAAGCGTAAAAGTACGTCGGCCAGGCATAGTCGCAGAATATGTTTTCCGCAGCGATGTGCTGCGGCCCCATTGAAGCTATCACGTTGGTGTACTGTCCCGCCTGTGGGGCTTGGCGTTTTCCGCAGCGATGTGCTGCGGCCCCACTGAAGCAGTGAGACGAGAGAAATGAGGAGTGAGGAGTGAGAGTTTTCCGCGGCGACGTGCTGCGGCCCCATTGAAGCAGCCACACGCCCTGCTCGGCGTATTCCTCACGCACCGGTTTTCCGCAGCGATCTGCTGCGGCCCCATTCAAGCATAACACGTGCTTGGCCGTGGCGGATAAAAACACATACGTTTTCCGCAGCGATGTGCTGCGGCCCCATTGAAGCCGGGTGTAGCTACCTGGTCACCGGTCGTGGTCCGAGTTTTCCGCAGCGATGTGCTGCGGCCCCATTGAAGCCACCACGGCAAGCGGAAGGCCTTCCACCACGGCAAAGAGTTTTCCGCAGCGATGTGCTGCGGCCCCATTGAAGCGCCATCGCCTCGATGGCGTGCTGCGCATGATGCAGCGTTTTCCGCAGCGATGTGCTGCGGCCCCATTGAAGCCACCGTAGACACGGGCTGCCTCCTCTGCCACGCGGGAGTTTTCCGCAGCGATGTGCTGCGGCCCCATTGAAGCTATCGATAACGCCACACCTCAACGCATCGTACCTCGCCGTTTTCCGCAGCGATGTGCTGCGGCCCCACTGAAGCAGTGAGAAGAGAGAAGTGAGGGGTGAGGAGTGAGAGTTTTCCGCGGCGATGCGATCGCGGCCCCATTGAAGCCAGCGGGCTCTCCAGCTGCAGCGAGTCGGGCTCCAGGTTTTCCGCAGCGATGTGCTGCGGCCCCAGTGAAGCAGTGAGAAGAGAGGAGTGAGGAGTGAGAGTTTTCCGCGGCGATGTGATCGCGGCACCAGTGAAGCAGTGAGAAGAGAGAAGTGAGGAGTGAGGAGCGAGAGTTTTCCGCGGCGATGTGCTGCGGCGCCAGTGAAGCAGTGAGAAGAGAGAAGTGAGGAGTGAGAGTTTTCTGTGGCGATGTGATCGCGGCCGGGACACCTGTGCCACCACGCGCCACGGGCGACCCACCGGGTCGCCCCTACATCGCCATGGTCGTGTCGCTTGTCGACACGGTCGTGCGCGGGTTGTCCGCGACCCATCGCAATGCGTTTGCGCAGGTCGCGCATCATCCCCGCCCGCGTGCCGCGCTTCGATCAAGGGCAGTACCGCTGCGGGGCGACGGCCAGCGGGTGTTCGCGCATTGTTCCTAGGCACCAAGCAGTCCGATGCCTCGTTTGGTGTGCCTGGTGCTGAGCGATCCCATCCAACGACTTGTGATCGCGGACGAT
>Ga0101944_10001304_pt1 | contig 53631 bp, 45 predicted proteins | sample DewCreD2012metaG_FD_75245 | JGI IMG/M metagenome (GOLD analysis project Ga0101944, IMG submission 75245) | Hot spring sediment bacterial and archeal communities from British Columbia, Canada, to study Microbial Dark Matter (Phase II) - Dewar... ... | reverse complement strand
GCGGGGGGATGCCATGAACAACGAGAATGACGACCGCGGCTGGCGGATCACCTTCCATATGCCGTATGCCAGTCTCGGTTTGAGCAAACCGGCTGAAGGTTCGCAGTGGCGCATGGCACTCATTTCGCACGACCGCGACAGCCGCGACGGCCCGCCCGGTACTGCCTTCATCTGGCCGGAAGCTGCCGAACGTGATGCACCGGCAACCTGGGCGGTGCTGCGCTACGGCCTGCCTTCGTACTCCCCGCCCGCCGTGCGCAACCCGACCACTCTGCTGATTCGTGAGGGGGAGAACGGCGCGGTGGTGCCAGATGCGGCAGTGGGGGGGACGATCAGTAACCAGTGCCCCGGTGATAGTTACCACATCTGGAATGAGTGGGGTAACCTTAACTACGCCGATGAAAACAGCGCGCTTATTCAGAATCAAGGTGATATTGCCGACTGGCCGTGTTTTGCCAAATACTACCTGACCTTCCCGCTTGACCGTCTGCCGCCGGGCAAGGTGATTCGCTCGGCGCAGCTGGTGCTCCATCACTGGGGCGGTTCCGGGATCATTTGCACCAATCTGGATCAAAACCCAAACCCTGACTGTGCGCGCAGCTCCTATTTGCAAATCCTTACCATTGTGGAACCCTGGGAGGAAAACACCCTTACATGGAATAATGCGCCTTTAGCCTTTGAAAATGTAGCCGTTCTTCAGGTCGACCCCTACAATATCAATCAACCGGGAGAAGATTGGCCGGGCGCTGCCCGCGAGTGGGATGTTTCTTACGCGCTGGCAAAGGCTTACGAACAGGGCTCAACCTGGATCAGTTTTGCAGTGTACAGCTCGGATAGCGCCTATCACAGCGGCAAGTACTTCAGCGCTTCCGAAACCGAGGAATGGAACAAGGTGGGGCGTCCGACGCTGATCATCGAGTACGGGGATTGAGGCTAAATTCTCCATAAAATTTTGGAATCGATGGGTTAACCCGCTATAATAACCATAGAACGGCCTTGGACAATCTACAGTTTCCTCCGGCGTTTTTTATCCTTTTAACGGCTGGTTTGCTGACAGGCTGGCTGGCGTGGTTTGTTGCCCGCCGGCAGTTTTCGGCTTTGGGCGCGCGTTCGCTCTTCTTTTTACTGTTGGGCTGCACCTACTGGTCGTTGGTGTATGCCGTTCAAAATGTGCTCACCCAATCGCCCTGGAAGGAGTGGGTGGATGTGGCTGTCAATCCCGGCATTATGCTGGTGCCGGCTGCCTGGCTGGTGTTCAGCCTGGAATACAGCGGACGCAGGCGGTACATCACCCGCCGGTTGCTCGGCCTGCTGGCGATTGAGCCGCTCACCGCGCTTGCCCTGATTTTCACCAATCGGTTTCACTACCTGTATTATGCCTCCCCCACCCGTTCATGGGTAGAAGCGGGGGGATATCTCTATCTTGATTTTGACCCCGGCTCTTTCTTCTGGCTGCATACCCTCTATTCTTATGCCCTGATTGCGATTGGATCGGTGTTGCTGCTGCTTTCGGCCTGGTCGTTGCGCGGCCTGTACCGCAAACAGGCGTTTATTCTGCTGGCTGCCGTGCTGATTCCGTGGTTCTCGAATGTGTTTTTTGTTGCTTCACCCCTCTTTGGGTTGACTTTGCATGTCGATCTCACACCAATTTTCTTTTCGCTCAGCGGGTTGCTGCTGGTTTTTGGGGTGTTTCGCTTTCGTTTGCTGGATTTAACCCCCCTGGCGCGCGACCTGCTCTTCGAAGTGCTGGAAGATGCGCTGATTGTGGTGGACGACGAAAACCGGGTGGTGGACCTTAACCCGGCCGCCTGCCGCCTTTTTGACGTAGAAGCCAGAGAGGTGATTGGCAAACCGGCTCGCCAATTGTTTCAGCCTGTGTTGGCGATTGCCCAGCGTTATGCCAATACACCGGAAATTCACGAAGTGATTACCCTGCCTTTGGGCAGTGAAACGCGCTACTTCGACCTGCGCATTTCGCCGCTTAAATCTAAACAGCGAGGATATGCCGGGCGGATGGTGCTGCTGCGCGATATGACCACCATTTACCGCGCCCAGCAAGCCCTGCAGGACAGCGAAGCCCGTTACCGCCAGTTGATCGAATCATCCCCGGAGGTGATCTTCGTGCTGGACGGGCAGGGCCGGATGTTGCTTGCCAACCCGATTGCACTGGAAAAATTTGCCCTGCCGGGGGAAGTGGTTGAGGATCGGCTGGGTATCTGCCACCTGTTTATAGAAGAAGACCGCGATGCAGTGTTGCAGCACCTCCTGCTGGCGCTGGAAACCCGCCAGCCCCAAATGCTGGAAGCCAGTGGTCTGGCATGGGATGGCCATCCGTTTGCGGTTGAAATCCATTTTTCCCCGTTGAAGTCAACCGGGCCGGTGTCTGAAGAAGTTTTGTGTCTGGTTCGGGACATCAGCGAGCGTAAAAGAGCAGAACAAAAACTCCTGGAGGCTGCCGAAACCGAACGGCGCAACCGCGAGCTGGCCGAAGCACTGCGCGAAATTGGCATGGCGCTCAGCGCCAGCCTGGATGTGGATGAAGTACTGGATAAGATTCTGGAAAGTATTGCGCTGGTCATCCCTTACGACTCGGGCAATATCACCTTGCTGGAAGGCAGGCGTGCGGTGATCACCCGTAACCGTGGTTATGAGCGGTTTGGTGAACATGTGCTCCGTGCCGTTCGGCAATTCGTTTTTGATATCGAACACACCGAAAATTTCCGCTGGATGCTGGAAAACCGCCGATCATTGATTATTCAGGATACCCATGCCTATCCCGGCTGGGTGCGGGTGGAAGCGACCGAGTATATCCACTCGTGGGTGGGTGCGCCGATCATCGTCCAGAATGAGGTGCTCGGCTTTCTTTCTCTGGATAAATGTGAAGAGGGTTTTTACCGGCCGGAGCACGCCCGCACACTGGAGCTGTTTGCCGCGCAGGCCGGCCAGGCGCTCTACAATGCCCGCCTGTACCGGCAGAGCCGTCAGATGCTGGAGCACGAGCAGAAGATCAATCAGATTCTGGAAAGGATTACTTCCTCGATTGATCTGGAGTCCACCATGCAGCAGATTACGTACTACGGTTGTCAGCTGCTGGGTGCGGATAGCGGCCTGGTGGCGTTACTCGACGAACGGCGTGATGTGCTGGTAACCCTGAGTGTCTACGATCCTTCCCAAAAGTTGATACGGGTAGATGAATCACCGCGGGGTACGGGGCTTTCGTGGCAGGCCGTTGAACGGCGGCGTATGTTGATTTCTGATAACTATTCGACTGAACCGCTATCGCGTCCAGAGATGAGAAATAAGGGGGTGTACGCCTTCCTGGCAGTGCCCATTTTGACCGAGACGGAAACCCTCGGTGTGTTGAATTACTTCATGCTCTCGCCGGAAAAGAAGTTTGATCCTAAGGTCATCGGGTTGGCAGAAACGCTTGCGCGTTACAGTGCCGTTGCCATCCAAAAAGCCCGCCTGCTGGAAGAAGCCACCCGCCGGGCGCGGGAAGCGGAAACGCTTCAGCAGGCCTCCGCGGCAGTTTCTTCGGCGCTTCGTCTCGATCAGGTGCTGGATCAGGTGCTGGAGAACCTGGAGCGGGTTGTACCGTATGATTCGTGCGCGCTTTTTCTCAAGGAAGGTGAGGAACTGCGGGTTGTGGCAGCGCGCGGTTTTCCCCATCCCGAACGGGTCAAAGGGCAGCGTTTTCCGGCGCGGGACGATTTGCTGCTGGAAAGCCATAAAACTCAATCGCCCATCATCCTTGCCGATGCGCAGAAAGATGCCCGCTTCAAACGCTGGGGTGATGCGGCGCACGTTCGTTCCTGGATGGGCGTTCCGCTGATAAAACGCAACACGGCGATCGGCTTTTTGACCATTGATCACAGCCAGCCAAATGTGTATACCGAAAACCATGCCAAACTGGCGCTGGCCTTTGCCAATCAGGCGGCGGCTGCCATCGAAAATGCGCGCCTGTTCGAATCAGTGCAGCGTATGGCGGTCAGCGATCCGCTGACCGGTCTTTACAACCGCCGGCATTTCTTCGATCTGGCCGGCAAGGAATTTTACCGCGCCCGGCGTTACGGCAAGGCGCTGGCGGTGGTCATGATGGATCTGGATGACCTCAAGAAAATCAACGATTCGTACGGACACCTGACCGGCGATCAGTTGATCATTTTCGTTGCCGAGCAGTGCCGTCAGCAGCTGCGCAAAGCCGACCTGGCTGCCCGCTTCGGCGGGGATGAATTCATCCTGTTGCTGCCGGAAACCGGCCTGGATGCAGCCATGCAGGTTGCCTGGCGGCTGCGCGATGCCGTGAAAAAGGGGTTTACGGATGAAAATGGCGGTGTGGTGGTTTCGGGGGTCAGTCTGGGGGTCAGCGCCATAGATGCGGACTGCAACTCGCTGGAACTGCTGGTCAACCGCGCCGATCAGGCACTGTATACGGCGAAACAGCAGGGCAAAAACCGGGTGTGCGCCTGGGTGGATGGTCAGGTGCGTTCCTTTGCCACCAAACCCCTCGTTCCACCCAAAGATCTGGCAGTCTAATTCACTTGCCCGGCTGACTGCGGGGAGGCTGAATCGGAACTTTCCGCCTTCCGCGGGCGGTTCAGACCCATGATGACCCCCAGCACCAGCGACCAGGCGGCCGCCAGCCCAATCTGGACTTCAACCGGCATCAGAAAAGTGACGGTATGCGCCGGGATCCAGAACCAGATCAGGGTAGCCCAGGCGCGGGTGATGCCGGTAAAACCCTTTTGTCCCAGAATCAGATTATCCTCCAGCCGGTGAAAAGCCATCATCTGCGGGCCAAAGAAGGTGTTGGTCAGTACGGAAACCGACAATGCCCAGCCCAGTCCCTGCCCTAAAAAATCGGGAAGCAAATGATGATCCAGCAGCGCGCGGGTGAAACCGCGCATGCCGGTGAACCCGTACTTGATGATGACTCCCAGCAGCGCCCAGGCGAACATTTTGGCAATCATCTGTGCACCGCTGCCGGGCAGGCCCAGCCGTCGCTGTTGAATGGTGAAAGAAATGATTTCCCCCAAGGTGCCTAGTAGGGCGAATTGCACGGCTGCCGAAAGCAGCGGGTTTGCCGTAACCCAGGTCATGTAAAAGTCCATTGGTTCACCTCCGATGATCCAGGAGCGCCGCTGCGCCGATGCCCATGATCAGAATCAGCAGACCGATGATGACGAACATCAACGGAATGTTCAGGGCAGCCGCCAGCACTCCGCTCAGCCACGGGCCGAGGAACATGCCCAGCGAATAGACCGACTGATGCAGACCCATGGCGGTGGTGCGTTCGGCGGCATCCACGCGGTTGATACTCAACCCCATCAACAACGGGTAGCCAATCCCAAACCCCAACCCCACGCAGAACTGAAAGACAAAGATCAGTGCCAGGCTGGGCGCCCAGGCTGCGCCGAGCATGCCGCCGCCCAGCAGGGTAAAACTGAGGATGATCATGGGTCGGTGACCAAAGCGCTGCGCCAGCACCGCCGCCAGACTGTTGCCGGCCAACCCGATCAGCAGGTTGAGGCTGAGCAGCGTGCTGATGACCACGTCCGATGCTTCTTTTTGGCGCGCCAGAATGGGGATGAAAGTAAAGGTGGCGGCAAAATCGGCGGTGTGGGTCAGGGCTTGCAGCAGGGAAGGCAGCATCACTTCCCGCCGGCTGGCTAACCGCTTCAGGGCGTTCAGGGAGGGCTTGTGCGGCGGCGTTTGAGCTTCAGGCAGGAAGAAAAGCAAAACCGCGGCGAACACAGCCGCCGCAGCGGCCAGGTTGAAGGCCAGCGGGTAACCGCCCAGCTCGTTCAGCCAGCCGTTGGCAGCGGTGGCTGCAATCCGCCCGGCGGTAGCCGTCATGGCCAGAATGCCGGTGGCGCGTACCACTTCTCCTGCCGAAAAGCGGTTGGAAAACAGCACTACCAGCGGCACCCAGGTGCCGGCCGAAACGCCCACCAGCGCCCGTCCGAGGATGGCGGTTTGGATGGTGGGGGCGTGGCCGAGGGTCAGCGCGCCGGCAGCCACCAGCAGCAGCCAGAGGGTGGCAAACGGCTTGCGGCGGCCGGCCCAGTCTGCCAGAATGCCGAGCGGCAGCCGCACGATCAGCTGCCACAGGCCGTACATGGAAAGTGCCGTGCCGATCAATGCCAGATCGCTGGTTTTGGTTTGCAGGTAAAGCGGCAGGGTGGGCACATACAGGTACAACGCCGACCAGTAAAGGAAGACGACCACTAAAAACAAAGTATTCAATGGGATGAACCTTGGGGAAAAGATGCGGAAAAGCCGGAATGGCTTAATTGTGCAGGAAGATGGTGGAGATGACAAGTCAAAAGGGTCAGGTTATTAAGAACAGGGGTTTGGAATAATCTCCGTGAGGTGTGAGGGAGTTTGCTGCCCTCGCTTATAACGATGGGCAACCGTTTATGGCTTACCAGACTTGTGAATGCGATGCCGTTCAAGGTAAAGACGTAAAGACGCGAAGAAAGAAAAAAGAAATCTTTGCGTCTTGGCGTTAAGTAACCTCAGTTCGGGATAAATCCTCTTGCTATTCCTTTGAGGATGTTTGACCCCCACCTGCACCTCCCCCTAAATCGCCCCAGCGATTTAGGGGGAGGCGGGAGGGGGTAATTGCTTTACTTGCGGGTTTTGAATTTATCCCGAATTCACGTTATTTTAACGTAAGCTCGGGATCAGATCAAAACCTTGCATGCAATACCAATCACCCCCACCTGCGCCTCCCCCAATATCGCGAAAGCAATATTGGGGGAGGTGGGTGGGGGGTCACACATAAGATTGCCGCGCTTGCTAAAAAGGACGGCGATTGGGCCGCAGACGGTTCTCAAAAACGGATTTTATGGGTTGATCACCAACTGCCCCTGAAAATATTGAACGGAAACGAAAAAACCGCTTGAAATTACCGTGAAAATTTGCTAACATTTGTTCAGAAAGGGTTCAAATGTAACATGAATCATGAGTCCCCGGAACACATCTCCACCCGGGAGCAACTGCTGGCGCGGGTGGCCTGGCTATATTACGAGCAGGACCTGACTCAGGCAGAAATTGGAGCGCGGTTGGGACTTTCGCGCATCACCGTCAACCGCTTGCTCAAAGAAGCCCGTCAGAGTGGGATTGTCGAAATCCGCATCCGGCCGGTTTCCTTTGACCTGCCGCTGGTGGAAATGCTGTTGCAGCGTTTTTCTTTACAGGATGCCTGGCTTGTGCCGGCTGTTGAAGAAACCGGCGAGGAACTGGCTCAATCGCTGGCGCAGATGGCAGCCCTGGTGCTGGCACAGCGCTTGCAGGAGGGTTGGACGGTGGGCATCGGCATCAGCCGCACCATTTCCTACCTTCCCGATTTTCTGGTGTTGGATAAGCCGGTCAACTGCCGGTTTGCCACTTTAATGGGTGGGTTGTACTTCCGTCCGGTGGAGATGTCGCACAACTTCGATATTCTCACCCGTCTGGCAGTGGCTACCGGCGGCGAAGCCTACTACCTGCCGCTGCCCACCTTTGTCAGCGAACCGGCAACGCGGGAGTATTTGCTGGCCGACCCGCTCATCCAGCGCAGCCTGAATGTTGCCCGGCAGGCGGACATGGCGGTTTTCAGCGTTGGCACGGTTGACCCGGCGGCGTTGTTGGTTCAGGCCGGTATCCTCGGCGAAGAAGACTTGAAAGAACTGCTGGAATACGGGGCGGTGGGGGATGTGCTGGGGTATTTCTTCGACCGGAACGGCCGGCTGGTTCCGGCGGCAGTTCACCAGCGGCTGCTGGGGATTTCACTGGAAGACCTGCGCCGTATCCCCTTGAAAATGCTGGTGGCTGGCGGAGAGCCCAAACGCCGGGCTGTCCACGCAACATTGCGCAGCGGGCTGGTGGATGTGCTGGTCACCGACACGGCAACGGCGCGCTGGCTGTGTGATCAAAAAGTAGAGGTGGAGGTGTAAGCGATGAGCAAGGAATGGTTTATCGGTTGGGATGCCGGCAGCAGCGGCGGACGCTGTTTGCTGGTCAATTCGCGCAGTGGACAAATGGTAAGCGCTTACCGGGCCTGGTCGCATCCGCCTTCAGCGGAGGGTGGTTGGGCCTACGACCTGGATACCCGCGCCGTCTGGCAGACGCTGGCTGAGCTGACCCGTGAAGTGCTGGCCAGGGCTGGTGTTCAGCCGCACCAGACAGGCGGGATTGCGGCCGTCAGCCAGCGCCACACTTCGGTGTTGATAGACGAAGCCGGCCAGGTCATTTTTGCCGCACCGAACCGCGATGCGCGGGCGGTGGAACAGAGCATGACTCTGGCAGATACGCGCGGGCAAGAACTGTATCGGCGTACCGGCCACTATCCCAGCCCGGTGTTGATGGCCGCCCGTTTGCTGTGGGTTCAAGAACACCAGCCAGCGCTGTTGGAACGCGCCCGTTACGCGCTGACGCTCAGCGACTGGCTGACCTTTCGGCTGTGCGGCACGGCGGCGGCTGAGTTCTCGCAGGCAGCCGAATCGCTGCTGTTCGATCTCCACCAGCGCAGCTGGGCCGCTGATGTGATCGCCTCGCTGGGTCTGCCGGAATCAATTTTCCCGCCGCTGGTTCGGGCGGGCAGCCGTCTGGGCGGGCTGAGTGCTGAAGCCGCCGAATTTTTGGGCCTGCCGGCCGGTTTACCGGTGGCGGTTGGCGGTGCCGACACGCAAAGCGCGCTGTTGGGCATGGGAATCACCCGCGCAGGGCAGACGGCGGTTGCCGCTGGCAGCACCGCGCCGGTGATGGTGACCACCGCGCAAGCGGCTTTTCATCCTGAGGGACGCACGTGGTGCGGTTTGCACTTGCTGCCGGAGGTGTATGTGGTGGAAAGCAACGCCGGTTCAGCCGGCACGGCCCTGGAATGGGCCGCCGGCGTGCTTTACCCCCATTCGCCTCAACCGGTGGCAGCGCTGTGTGCCGAAGCCGCAACGGCAGCGCCGGGGGCGGGCGGAGTGTTTTCCACCGTAGGGGTGCAGTTGTTCAACGCTGCCGCGCTGGGTCTGCCGGTTGATTCGCTCGCTTTTTCCACCTTCAGCCTGCCGGGCGGCAGCCAGGGACGCGCCCATCTGGCGCGGGGTATTCTGGAAGGGCTGGCAGCCTCCATGCGTTTGAACATTCAGCAGGCGCAGGAAGCCGCCGGAACAGCGGGGCAGGCGGTGCGGGCAGGCGGCGGGTTGACCCGCAGCGAAGCCTGGCTGCAGATGCTGGCAGAAATCTGCGCCCAGCCGGTTGAGATCAGCCGCACGCCGCAGGCAACTGCACTGGGGGCGGCCATCTGTGCGGCCAGCGGGGCAGGAGAATACCCCTCGCTGGCGGAAGCGGCTCAGGCATTGAGCGGTGAGTTACGCCGTTTTACCCCACAGCCGGAACGGGTGCGTTTCTATGCGGAATGGTTCAGCGAATGGGACGCCATCCGCCGCCAGCGCGAGGAAGCCGATCAGACGGCTGCCGGCAGCATCGTGCAGGCCATGCAGCAGCGGGCAGCACCTCAGGTCAGCCTGCCGCGTGATTTTCGCCCGCGCATTCTGGTCACCGCCGATTTGGGAGAGGAAGCCGTTCGCCTGCTGGGCGAACTGGGCGAGGTGACCTACGCCAGCTATCGCAGTGAGGGCAGACTGTTGAGCGGCGAAGATCTGGTAGAAGCCCTGCGGGGGTATTCGGTATTTGTCACTGAAGTGGATGTGGTGGATGCCCCCGCCCTGGCGAAACTGCCCGACCTGCGCCTGATTTTTGCCTGCCGCGGCAACCCGGTCAACATTGATTTACAGGCCTGCAGCGCAGCCGGCGTGCCGGTAATCAACACACCCGGGCGCAATGCCGATGCTGTAGCCGACCTGACGATTGCTTTCATGCTGATGCTGGCGCGCCGCCTGCCGGAAGCAACCGCCTTTTTGCGCCAGCCGGGCGGTGAAGCCGGTGACATGGGGCGCATGGGGCAGGCTTTCTTCGCCCTGCAAGGGCGAGAACTATGGGGTAAGACGGTGGGTGTTATCGGCGGCGGGGCAATTGGACAGCGGGTCATCCGCCGTTTGCTGCCTTTTGAAGCGCGTGTGCTGCTGTATGACCCCTACGTCAGTGAAGAGCAGGCGGCTTTATACGGTGCTTTGAAGGTGGGGCTGGAGGAAGTGCTTGCTCAAAGCGATTTCATCACCCTGCACGCGGCGGTGACCGATGAAAGCCGCGCCATGCTGGATGCAGCCGCATTTGAACGGATTAAACCCGGCGCGTACCTGATCAACACTGCCCGCGCCGCGCTGGTGGATCAGGACGCGCTGCTCGGCGCGCTGCAATCCGGACGGCTGGCAGGTGCAGCGCTGGATGTTTTCCCGGTTGAACCGCCGGGCAGTGACGACCCGCTGCTGGCGCTGCCGAATGTGATTGCCACACCGCACATTGGCGGGAATACCTGTGAGGTGGGCATTCATCAGGGGCAGATCATTGTGGATGAGATGAAACGCCTGCTGCGCGGAGAAGTGCCGCGTTACGCGCTCAATCCGCAAACGCTGACCAACTTCCGCTGGAGCGGGGAGCGGGCGAGTGACACGAAAGTATTGGAGCAGCTGCGCCACACCTCAACCGCCGGGGTGACCGATTTGGAAGCGGCGCGCAAAGCCGCAAGCGACACGGCGCGCAGCCTGCCTGCCGAAAAGCGCGGCGGACTGCTGAGCGGGCTGAAACGCCTGCTGGTCAAAGAGCAGCCGCCAGCCGAACAGTCTGCGCCGCCCCAGCCGCAAGGCGAACCTTCGGCCGGCGGCGGTGGAACTGCGGTGCACTTTCAGCGGCTGCTGGAACGATTTTTGGCAGAAATCGAAGCAGACCCGCAAATTCGCGCTTTCGCGCAGGATAAGAACGTGACCTTTCAATATACCCTCAAAGATTTGGATGTCACCTTCTTCATGCGTTTTGCCGGGGGAGTGGTGCAGACCGGACTGGGTGAGCCGCCGGCGGCGCCGGATGTGCGCCTGAAAATGACCGCCGACACGCTGGATGGTATTTTCACCGGGCGCTTAAACCCAACCCGCGCCGCCATGACCGGCAAAATCTCTTTCAGTGGGGATACCGCCAAAGCCATGACCATGCAAAAAATCAACCTGAACGAGCCCTATCAGCGGGCGCGTCAGGCGGTGGGTGAGCCCGGCGACCTGAGCGCGATTGGCGGTCAGCCGCCAGCTCCCGCCCCCCCGTCAGCGCCGGGCGGCATGGCTGCCCAACCAGCGTCTGCCGCGGGCGCAGCGGCGGCTTACGCTGTTCCGGCGGTGATGCGCAAAGTGGGGGATGTGCGCGATGAAATTCTGGAAATCATGCGTGAACTGTATGAACGCGGTTGGATCACTGCCACCGGCGGGAACATCAGCGCGCGGGTGGAGGGCAAGGCGGACGAAGTGTGGATCACCCCCAGCGCAATTTTCAAAGGTGACCTGCGCCCGGAGATGATGGTGCGCGTAGACCTGAACGGCAACCCGCTGGATGAAACGGATTACAGCGCTTCCAGCGAGCGGCGGGTGCACTGCGCCATTTACCGCGCCCGCCCGGATGTGCAGGCGGTGGTTCACACCCATGCGCCGTACGCCACCTTGCTGGCGCTGACCGGAACTCCCTTCCAGCCGCTTTCCACCGAGTCCGCTTTCATCGGCGAAATTCCGGTGGTGCCGTTCATCATGCCCGGCACGAACGAATTGGGCGATGCGGTGGCCAGGGCGATTGGCAAAAGTGGAATTGCGGTGCTGATGCAGAATCACGGGCTGGTAGTGGCGGGCAGCAGCCTGCGCCGTGCGGCGGATATGACCGAAGTCATCGAAACCACCGCTCATAAATTGATCACCTGCCGCTTGATGGGTGTGCAGCCGGCCGTGCTGCCGGAAGAGGTGGTCAAAACACTGCGTGAAATGGGCAGCATGTTGGCCTGAATCAACCAAACCAATTGGGCAGGGGGACGGAACAGCAGCAACAGCCAAACAAATGAAACCCCAAAAATGAATACCCCTGCAGAGCCGGTGGTTTTCCCCAACCACCGGCTTTTCTTAAGGGGATATCCGGGGTTTGCGGCACGAAAAGCGGCTTTCAGCGGGTAATCAGCGGCAGCATGATGAGATACTCACCGCCCGCGCCGCACCAAAAGCCAAGGCACTCGCTGGCAGCGGCACCGCTTTGGGCGCCGATTACTGCCTGTCCTACCGTCAGGTGAAGGCGGGCACTGGGGGAGGTCATGAAACCTCCGCTGCCGGTCAAAGGTGTGAACCATTCCAGTTTACAGTCGGCTGACTGCATGGCCCGGGCTGGGGCTGCCAGTGGACCAATCAACAGCAAAAGGAGAACAAGCACAATCCAGCGGGTTTTCATGGCAGCTTCTCCCATCAATACAGCGGGTGATGACCCAGCCGGACGCGCACCCCGCCGAGGTCAATGTAATGCGTGGTGTTCGTGACGTCAATAATCAGGGCAACACTGATGAAGCCCTCTTGCGAGTCCAGCCATTCGTAGGCGACTGGTGTAACCGAGTAAAACGTGTAAGTAGTGCTTTTCCGGTCTGTATAATCGTCAACCAGATAAACAGACTGAGGGCCTCCCCCCATATGGGGAGTGATAAGTTGTTTATAAACTTCTGTTTGGGTAATGAAGGTGGCTGAGTTAGAAACATCGTAATAAATGGTGACCTCTTCGATTTTGACCGGTTGGCCATACAAAACCGCCGGCAATTCTATGGCGAACATTACTGTTTTGTAACCGTTTGTACCGTATTGGAGCGAAATATCCCCGCTCGGGTAATAATTGATGATGGCGCCCGGCGTTATGGGTCTGATTTCGCTGGCAGGCACGAACAGGTAGGTATCGGCTTTGGTTTGCAGGCTGCCGTTATTTGAAATGCGCAGTTCATCCTCGCCGCCGTCTCCACCAAAGGCTTTCAGTAATTCTCCGCTGCCCGAATTTTCAATTACCAGACTGGCATCGCTACCGGCGGCTCTGACCCAGGCGGCAATTCCGCTGCCGGTGTTGGTGTTTTCCACCCACAGGGCAACACCGGCCGCTCCGCCGCCGGCAAGGCTTTTTACATCCAGGCCGTGCTGATTGTTGGTGGTATTCGAGATAACCGCCCCCGGTTTGAGGCTCAAGGCATACGGCACAGCGTAGATTCGCAGACGGGGGGTCATTTCACTTCCACCGTCCACCGCAACCCCCAGGTACAACTGGCGTCCATCAAAATACAGCTGGCCGCAGCTGGGATTCATGGAGAACAAACCGTTCTGAAGGGTTACCGTTTGACTGGATGCGCAGAGCGGGCTTCCGCCGGTCGGGGTATCGTAAAACCGGAAGAGCAAATTGTGATCCCCATTGAGGGGGTTGCCACTGGCATCGGTCAGCCGTCCTTGAATCGGGATGAACGAGTACATGGCTTCCTGAATGGTGCTGTCTTCGCTTTCCAAGGGTTCAGCCGGCGGAGGTTCATCTCCCTGAGCCTGTCCAAATTGAATACCGGCAGAAAGAAGGAAAGCTGCCGCCAGCAAGATCGTAATGAGACGCAAAATCTTTTTCATTGAACACCTCCCCAGATCAAATGTTGATCGCACCGAAACGACAAACCGCCAGCAGTCAACGTTGACCACTGGCGGTGAAAGCCTGCGCGTCTGAAATGTCGCGGTGCGTTGCCAGTCAGCCAGTCAACAAACCCCTCCGTTTGTCTAGACCTGGCTTAAATTGATTATAAAAACTTAGCAGGGTAAATTCAATCAAACTTTCGGTTTTTCTAAAGAACTTATGATAATGTGTACCGGAAAAAGTACGCTAAAAAACCGATTTTACGGATTCCAAAAAAACAGCAAGTCAATTTTCCAGCAGCAGTTGACCGGCTTTGCCAAAGATGGGATAAAGGACGGTTTCATCCGTGGCGCCGCTGGTGAGCAGAAAGATGCGGCAGGTGCGGGTGTAACCCCAATCGTGCAGTACACCGGGGATTGAACCGGTCTTGTGATAAAAATCCACCTCGTCGCGCGGCAGGTTGCGTTTGAGCAGCAGGTCATCCTGATTGACCAGCAGCATTGGTTCAACCCATCCCTTTTCAGCAGCATTCAGGTTCTCGAACAGGTCAAAGTAACGGATACAGTCGTCTGCGCTGATCCAGTTATCCAGCCCTTTTTTGCGCGCCTCGAAATCCATCAATTTGCGCTGCAGCTGGGTGCCGGTCAACCCCATTTCCTGGCGGAAGAGATGGTTGAGCCGCTCCAGGCCGATGCGGCGGATGATCAGGTTGGTGCACAGATTATCGGAAAGCGCCATCATCATCAGCAGAACGTCATGATAGGGCAGATGGCGCGCCTGCAGCAGCCAGGAAAAGCCCGCCCCGTGCACTTCCGGCTCATCGTCCAAATGGCAGATTTCGCGCTGGCTGACTTCTCCCTGCCGTTCCAGCAGCACCCATGCCAGCAGAATGGGGATTTTGATGATCGAAGCAGCCGGAAAACGCTGAGCGTTGCCCGCCTGAAGGGGGGCAGAAGCATTGCGTTGGAAATAAAACGCAAATTGGATATTAAGGGTATTGATTTCTGCTAAAAAAGGAGTATGATACATACTGTAATTATATCGTTGCATCCTTTATTTTCTGGAATTCTATTGGGAGCATCCAAAAAGGAATGACATATTCCCTGAAAAAATGGGAAATTTTTCACCCCTGCTGGCTCGTGTTGGCGCAGGGGTTAAATTGACAGCCCCCCGCTTAAGGTGTAGAATGCAATTTGTGCTTAAACACATTGGCTATTATTATCCCCATTTTTCTGTAAACTGAATCACCGCCCAATCCAGAGGTCAATGCATGCCCGAAATTCTTCAAGTGCAAGGTCTGGAAACGCAATTTCGTACCCGTGAAGGGACGATCCACGCTGTAAACGGAGTTTCTTTTTCGCTGAAAGAAGGTGAAACGCTGGGAATCGTGGGGGAAAGCGGCTGCGGCAAGAGTGTTACGGTCATGTCCATGCTGCGCCTGATTCCTTCTCCACCCGGCAAAGTTGTTGCGGGTAAAGCCCTGTTCCAGGGACGAGATCTGCTGACCATGTCGGATGAGGAAATCCGCCACATTCGCGGGGCGCAGATCAGCATGGTCTTTCAAGACCCGATGACTTCCTTCAACCCGGTGCTGACTATCGGCCGGCAGGTGTCCGAGCCGCTGGAAGTGCATATGGGGATGAATCACAAAGAGGCTGAAGACCGCGTGGCGGAAATGCTGGCAAAAGTCGGCATTCCCAACCCCAAAGACCGCCTGAACAATTACCCCCACCAATTTTCGGGCGGGATGCGCCAGCGGGTGATGATTGCCATGGCGCTGGTGTGCAACCCGCAGATCTTAATCGCCGATGAGCCTACCACTGCGCTGGATGTGACCATTCAGGCGCAGATTGTGGAACTGGTCAAACGCCTGCGCGATGAACTGGGCATGGCCATCATCTGGATCACCCATGATCTGGGGGTGATTGCCGGTCTGGCTGATCGGATGGCGGTCATGTACGGCGGATTTATCATCGAAACCGCGCCGGTACGCGATCTTTACGCTCACCCTACCCATCCCTATACGATTGGTTTGCTGGGCAGCCTGCCGCGTATGGATGAAGCCGGCAGCCGCCGGCTGGTTTCGATTGACGGTCTGCCGCCGGTCTTGCTGGAAAAACCCAATTACTGCCCGTTTGCACCGCGCTGCAAGTTTGCCGTCGAGCGCTGCTGGCATGAAAATCCCCCCTTGATGCAGGTTTCCCCCGATCACTACACTGCCTGCTGGGTGGATACCGAAACCGGGAGGGAGCGTTTATGACGAGCAGCGAAGTTTTGTTACAGGTTCGTGATCTGGTCAAGTACTTCCCCATCATGCGCGGTACCCTGATACAACGCCAGGTGGGAGCGGTCAAAGCAGTGGATGGTATTTCTTTTGACATCTTTCGCGGAGAAACGCTGGGGCTGGTAGGCGAATCGGGCTGCGGTAAGTCCACTGCCGGGCGAAGCATTTTGCAGCTATACCGCCCGACCTCCGGCAGTGTGCTCTTCGAAGGGGTGGATCTGGTTAAGCTCAAGGGCGAAGACCTGCGTAAAATGCGCCGCCGTATGCAGATGATTTTTCAGGACCCGTATGCCAGCCTCAACCCGCGCATGACGGTTGGGCAGATCATCAGCGAGCCGCTCATCATTCACGGGGTTGCCAATGGCAAAGAGGCGCAAGAACGTGCCGAAGAACTGCTGCGCCTGGTGGGGTTGAACCCGGCTTATACCAACCGTTACCCGCATGAATTTTCCGGCGGGCAGCGCCAGCGGGTGGGTGTGGCGCGCGCCCTGGCGCTGGAACCGGCCTTCATCGTTTGCGATGAGCCGATTTCCGCGCTGGATGTATCGGTTCAGGCGCAGGTCGTTAACCTGTTGGAAGATTTGCAATCGCAAATGGGGTTAACCTATCTGTTCATTGCCCATGATCTTTCGATGGTGCGGCATATCAGCAACCGCATTGCGGTCATGTATCTGGGTGTGATCGTCGAACTGGCCGATCGCCATGAACTGTACAATCATCCGCTGCACCCCTATACGCAGGCACTGCTTTCGGCGGTGCCGATTCCCGACCCGGTGATTGAGGCGCGTCGGCAGCGCATTATTCTCAAAGGGGATGTTCCCTCGCCGATCAACCCGCCTTCTGGCTGCCGCTTTCGAACCCGCTGCCCGCTGGCGGACACGATCTGCGCTGAGCAGCGCCCCGAATTTCGTGAGGTGCAGTCAGGCCATTGGGTTGCCTGTCACATGGTCTAATCGTAACGGTTTCGTTGAGGATCACTTAACCCTTGAAAGGAGGTGATGGCTGGAAGGAAGGAGCAAAACCCTTTTTGCTGAAGAAACCGATGAGGTTTCAAAGCCTGTATCCACTTAATCCAAATTTCTCTAGGAGGAGAAAGATATGCGTTCCAAATTGCTTGTTTTTGTGTCTGTGCTGATTCTGGCGAGTATGGTGCTTTCCGCCTGCCAGCCGGCCGCCGCAACCCCCGAAACCATTATCCAGACGGTTGTCGTCGAAGGTGAGGTTAAGGAAGTGGTGGTGACCGCAACCCCGGCTGCCCAGCAGCCCGAAACCAAACCGGCCGTGCTGCGTGTCAACCTTGGCTCGTGGCCCGACATCATTGACCCGCAGAAGTCATCCTTCGTCAATGAAATTGCTCACCTCAAACTGATCTACGAAGGTCTGACCAAGCTGGATGGTCAGCTGAACACTGTCCCCGGCGCTGCGGAGAAATGGGAATACAACGAAGATGCCACCGAACTGACCTTCACCCTGCGCAAGGGCTTGAAGTACAGTGACGGCACCCTCCTCAATGCCAAGCGTTTTGAGTATTCCATTCTGCGCAACATTGACCCGGCGACCGCTGGCGAATACGCCGCCATTACCGACAACATTGCTGGTGCAGTGGCCTGGCGCGAAGCCGATGTGGCCAACCTGAGCGAGGAAGAACTGCAGGCGCTCAAGGACGGCGTTGAAGTCAAGGCGCTCGACCTGAACGGCAACCCCTGCACCGACTACGAACAGGAAGACTGCCTGATTCTCAAAGTCGGTCTGGATGGCGACCCGGCCACCCCCGAACGTGAACCGGCGCCCTTCATGCACACCGTGCTCTCCCTGTGGGTGACCTACCCCGCCAAGGAAGAACTGATTGCGGAAGGCGGCGATATCTGGTGGACTTCCTCGAAGTACCACATCGGCAACGGCCCCTTCATCGTCAAATCCCTGGAACCCTTCGTGCGCGGTTACTTCGTCCCGAACCCCAATTACTGGGCCGGCGTTCCGACCTATGACATCGAATTCTCCTACATTACCGACAGCGCTGTGGCGTTTGAAGCCTACAAGAACAACGAATTCGATATCGTCCCGCTGGCTGCCGAAGACCTGGCAGTTGTTCAGCAGGATCCGGTGCTGAGCAAGGAAGCCCAGATCTACCCCGGCTCCTGCACCTTTGCCTTCTACATGAATCAGGACAAACCACCCTTTGACGAGAAACCGGTGCGCGAAGCGTTTGCTTACGGCACCAACCGTGAGGCGTGGGTGACCGACATTCTGCAAGGGCTGGGTTCACCAACCCTGACCTGGATCCCCAAGGGCTTCCCCGGCTATGACCCGAACGAAACCCGCTATGGCTTCGATCTGGCAAAAGCCAAAGAGGCGATTGCCAAATCCAGTTACGGCAGCTTTGAGAATCTGCCGCCCATCAAGCTGACCTTCTCCGGCACAGCCCGCAACCGCACCCGCTTTGAGTGGCTGGCTGCGCAGTGGAGCCAGAATCTGGGGGTCAAGGTTGAACTGGATCCGGTCGAACCGACCGCTTACACCGCCCTGACCAAGAACCGCGAAACCCTGCCGCAGGTCTTCTACCTCGGCTGGTGCGCCGACTATCCCGATCCGCAGAACTGGCTGAGCGTGTACTGGATGTCCACTTCCGAGTTTGCCCGCCGTTATGGCTTCTCCAATCCGGAAATGGATGCCCTGATGAAGAAGGGTGACACCACCCTCGATCCGCAAGAGCGCCTTACCTACTACGATCAGGCGCAGAAACTGCTGGTGGATACGGCTGCGGTCATCTTCATGGTCAACAACGTCAACTCCTATCTGGTGAAGCCGTGGGTGAAGGGCATCGTCTTTACCCCGCAGGACGCCGGATGGCCGGGTGATGTGGACCCGCTCTCCATTACCATTGATACCTCGATGATCCCGTAAGGGAAAACTGTACTCGAAATGAGTCGTTTGACTGGCTGGTTCTGTCCAGGCGGGCAGAACCAGCCAGCCCCCTGCCCGTTCAGACGGCAGGTTGTAATTCTCGAAATGAGGGAAGACCGTAGATGGGAAAATATCTCATTCGGCGATTGTTCTGGCTGATACCGGTGATTATCGTAGTTTCCGGGATAACCTTTATCCTGATGCACAGCGCACCCGGCGGCCCGTGGGACCGCGACACCACCGCCCGTCAGGTGGATCAAAATACCCAGCGCATTCTCAACGAGTATTACGGGCTGGATAAACCGCTCTGGCGGCAGTATGTGGCGTATGTCATCGGGGATTTCAACAAACAGGGTAAGTTTGTCTGCGGGCTGGTTTGCGGTAATTTGGGACCATCTTACCGCATGCGCGGACTGACGATTCAGCAAATTCTATTCAAGCCGCCGGAAGATAAGAACTTTCTGTACAGCCGCTTTGGTTATTCCATGCGTCTGGGGATGTTTGCGTTGTTGTTTGCGGTGGTTATCGGCGTACCGGCCGGTGTGATTGCCGCGCTCAAACAAAACACCATCATTGATTACATCAGTCTATTCATTGTCACCATTGGTATTTCGGTGCCAAACTTTGTCATGGCACTTTTCCTGATCATTCTGTTTGCCTCCACCTTGAAGTGGGTGGATGTTGTGCCGCGCAGCTGGGATGAAGTGAGTGTGTGGATTTTACCCACCGTCATTCTCGGTTTTGGCACCATGGCGCGCACGGCGCGCCTGATGCGCGGTTCGATGCTGGAAGTGATGCGCATGGATTACATCCGCACGGCGCGTTCCAAAGGTCTGGCGGAGCGGGTGGTTGTGCTGCGCCACATGATCAAAAATTCGCTCATTCCCGTTGTCACCATTCTGGGCCCGGCGCTGGCAGCATTGGTGACCGGTTCTTTCATTATTGAAACCATGTTTGGCTTCCCCGGTATGGGGCGGGCTTATGTAACGGCAATCGGTCAGCGCGATTATTCGATGATTATGGGTACCACTCTGATTTATGCCATACTGATTGCGCTGGCAAACTTGAGCGTGGATGTGGTATACAGTTTCCTCGATCCACGCATCCGGCTGGAGTGAGAGGTCAACGATGACAACTCAACCTTCTGTAAATCCAACTCCTTCTCAAATTGCCGACCTGACGATGATGACCGTCAAGCCGCGCAGTCTGTGGATGGATGCCTGGTATCGTCTGATTCGCAATAAAGCGGCGGTGGCCGGTATGGTGGTGATTGCCTTCTTCTTGATTGTAGCCATCTTTGCCAACCAGCTCGCGCCGCATAATCCGCTGCAGACCAATGCCGGTAAGAGTTTTCTACCCCCCGCCTGGATGGAAATCGGCCCGAACGGCAGACCTTCCGATCCGGCTTTCTTCTTCGGCACCGACAATTTGGGGCGGGATGTGCTCAGCCGTACCATCTACGGTGCACGGGTTTCCATGGTGGTTGGCTTTCTGCCCACCATCGTGATCATCCTGGTCGGCTCGGTCATCGGTCTGCTGGCGGGCTATAAAGGCGGGCAATTCGATAACATCCTGATGCGCTTCACGGACGTCATTTACGCCTTTCCGGATCTGCTGTTTTTCATCATCGTCATGGTGACTTTGCGGGAGACGTTCATCGGCAAGCTATTGAATGGTTTATTCCTGCTGTTCATGGCGCTGGCGATTGTCAACTGGGTGGGCTTTGCGCGTGTGGTGCGCGGGCAGGTGCTTTCGTTGAAAGAAAAGGAATTTATTGAAGCCGCCCGCTGCATTGGTGCCTCGGATGCGCGAATCATGTTCCGCCACTTGCTGCCCAACAGCCTTGGGCCGATTATCATCCTTTCTGCCCTGACCATTCCGGGTATGATCATCACCGAGGCGATTCTGGGCTACCTTGGGCTGGGCTTGACGCCTTCCACCAACCCGAATGATGTTTTCATCACTTCGTGGGGCGCGCTGATGCTGGACGGGCAGGTTGCCATCAACGCTCAACCGTGGCTGATTTTGCCGCCGGCGATCTGCGTTTCGCTGGTGGTGCTGGCGTTCACCTTCCTCGGTGATGGCCTGCGCGATGCGCTCGACCCGCGCCTGCAAGGCACTCAGTAACAAGAGCGGATAACCCTGTTCAATCCCTCCCTTTTTTAACGTGGGCTCGGGATCAGAACAAACCGCAGTGAGCAGCAAAATAGACCCCCTTCCACCTCCCCCAATATCGCTTGTGCGATATTGGGGGAGGCGCAGGAGGGGGCAAAATTCTGAAATCGGATGCAAAAAGGATTTATCCCGCACTGACGTTTTTTAGGTGAGGGATTATTTTTTTAATTCTGGTCTGAAAATTGCAAAGCGGTTGTAAAGCCGGATATACCGGCGCGCATTATACTAAAAACAAACCGGGAGGTGACTTTTTTGCCCAAACGCCGCCTGCAGCCGTATGCCTTTTCCCGCCTGCTGACCGTGCTGGTGTGCCTGACAGCCGTGTTTGTGCTGGCGTTGATGCTGCTCAGCCCGGCGCGGGTTACCGTGCAGGGGGCGGTTTTGTTCCCGGTTTCACTTCATTCGGTTCGCTCTGCCGATTACAGCGCGGATGAAATTGCCTATTCTCTGCCAGCAGTGGGGACAGCAATCATTGGTGATGCCCTGCGGGATGCTGCCCCTGATGCGCCGGACGCAGAAAAGGTTTACCGCGATCTGGAATCGCCGGTGCCCACAGCCGCGCTTCCGCCGGGGGTGACCCTGCCGCCCACCCGTCCTGCACCGACGGCAACCGCTCCGCTGCCAACCGCTGCCGCCGAACAGCCCACCGAAACCCTTGCGCCGAGCCCTACCCCCACCGAAACGAGTCTGCCGACTCTGCCGGGCATTCAGCCGGTTACCCGCACACCCACCCGCCCAATGCCGCCCACTCAGCCGCCGCGTGAGGAAAGCCCTACTGCTCAACCACCAACGGCAACTGCGCTGCCAACCGATACCCCGTTGCCGCCTACCGCCACACCCATACCGCCTACGGTGACTCCACTGCCGCCAACCGCTACCCGCACCCAACCCGGCTACCCGCCCCCGCCGATCACTCCCACCCGCCCGGCATATCCGTGATTGACAATTTTGCCAGAAGAATTGCAATTTTCCACCCCTTGCGGTAAAAATTGATAATCGCTTAATTCGGCGAAAAATCACTGCTAACTAAACGTGAGCTCGGGATCAGATCAAAACATGGCAGGCAATGCCAATGACCCCCTGCACCTCCCCCAAAATCGCAGGGGCGATTTTGGGGAAGACGGGAGGGGGATGAAAATTCGAAAGTTGATGTAAAAATGACTTATCCCGCATTGACTTAACTAATGGTCAGGAACGGTTGTGAAAGAGCTAACGATTGAAGGTCACAAAAATCGGTTGGCTTTTACCTGCCTGTTCGTCATCGAATTGTCAAAATAGAAGGCTGCCGGGTTTTGAAAAGAATACAACTGCTCAGTGGATTTCAGTACACGCTCCCTCTGCTCATCGGTATTGCACCGTTCGGTATGATTTATGGCGTGCTGGCGGTTAAAGCCGGTTTTCCGCCAGCGGCGGCTCAGGCCATGTCGGCAATTCTTTTTGCCGGCTCTTCTCAGTTTATGATTGTGAATCTCGTCGCAGCTGGTTCGCCGTGGCTGGTTGTAGTTTTAACCGCTGTGGTGGTCAACCTGCGCCATGCCCTGTACAGTGCCTCGCTGGCGCCGTTCCTTAAACACCTGCCGGCAGGCTGGAAGGCTGTGCTGGCGTATGTGCTGGTGGATGAAGCCTATGCAGTCGGTATTCACCACTATGAGAGGGAGGGGTCGGCAGGTCATCAGCACTGGTTTCTGCTGGGGTCGGGGCTGGCGGTTTGGGTGTGCTGGCAGGCCAGTACCGCGTTGGGTATTTTTCTGGGGGCGCAAATTCCCGCGGCGTGGTCGCTGGATTTTACGCTGGCCCTGACCTTTATCGCGATTGTGGTGCCCGGCCTTAAGAATCGGCCGTTACTGCTTTCGGCTGTGACAGCGGCAGTGACGACGGTGGTGGCTCATCCTTTACCCTATAAACTGGGATTGATTCTGGCGGCGCTGGCCGGGATTGCCGCCGGGTTGTGGAGTGAGCGGCAATGACCGACTTCTGGCTGATCATTCTCCTGGCGGGCGGGTTGACCTATGCGATCCGATTGTCGTTCATTGCCCTGCACGGCCGCTGGCAAGCCCCCCAATGGTTTGTGCGGGCTTTGCGCTATGTGCCCCCGGCAGTCCTCAGTGCCATCATCCTGCCTGAGTTGCTGGTCGTGGATGGACAGGTTTTGCTCTCTCCGATCAACCCGCGCCTGCTGGCGGGGACTGCGGCAATTTTGATTGCCTGGCGCAGCCGGAATGTCTTTTTGACCATTGCAGGGGGGATGCTCTTCCTCTATCTTTTCCAGTTTTTGCTGGGTTGAACTGCCTGCAAGGTTAAAAAATAGAATAAACTTATAAGGATGAGCACTGTTTTAGAGATGAGGTATGCCGGCTGACTGGTGGATGGTTTCTGCTGAACAGGTGGGCTGGTCGGCGTTGAGCGCCGGGCTGATCTTGCTACTGCCCGGTGCGGGAGTACTGATCTGGCTGGCGCGCCGCCCGATGGACTGGCTGGAATGGCTGGCGGAGGCGGTGGGTTTGTCGCTTTCATTGACAGCGCTGCTTGGCCTGGCAGGGTTTCTGGCGCACATTCGCTTCACGCCGGCCCTCATTTTCGGGTTGCTGGCCATCAGTCTGCTTTCGCTGACCGTCGGGGGGTTGCTGCGCCTGCCGCTCAAAAGGCAGCCATCCGGCTGGCGGCATTGGCTGGGGCTGGCTGCCGGGCTGGCTGCCGGGCTGGCAGGGCTGGCCGCAGCGCTCTACTGGCGCTGGTTTCAGGCGCGGGAACTGCATGTACCGGCCTGGGTGGATTCACTGCACCATACGCTGATTGTGCAAAAAATTCTGGAAAGCGGCGGCGTGCCGGCCAGCCTTGCACCGCAGGTCAACGCAGACCTTGCCTACCATTTTGGCTTCCATCTCGTTACGGCGTGGTTTGTCTGGCTGAGCGGCTGGGATGCGCCTGCCGGTGTGCTGGTGTTCGGGCAGGCGCTCAATGGGCTGATTGCGCTCTCGGTTTACCGGCTGGCGAAGGGCTGGTGGGGGGATTGGAAGCGGGCCGCTCTTGCCGCGCTGCTGGTGGCGTTTGCCTTTCAAATGCCGGCCTATTATGTCACCTGGGGGCGCTACACGCTTTCCGCCGGTCTGGTACTGCTGCCGCTGGCCATGCTGGCGGTTGAACGGGTTGCCCGCCCGTCTTCGCGAAATGCCGAGCGGATACATGTGGTGCTGCTCACCGCCGGTGTTGCCCTGACTCACCTGACTGCTCTGCTGCTGCTGGCTTTTTGGGTGGCGCTGGTGCTGGCTGAAGGGCTGCTCCGCCGCTGGCGGGGCAGGCCGACTTCTGCGGATGCCCCTGACCGGCGCAGCGCGTTGACCGCCGCCCTGAGCGCCGCCGGGGGTGTGCTGCTGGCTGCGCCGTGGTTGTGGCGCATCTGGAGGCAATTTGGAGAGAGCGCCAGCGTTTGGCTGGTTTCGCCGCTGGATGGCGGGCAGGCAGAATACTGGAACTATATCCTCTATCTCTTAGGACCGCGCTACAGTCACATTTTGTTCGCCGCCGCCGGGCTGGGGTTGGTGTGGACGCTGATTCAGGGCGGGGCGCGGCGGCTGGCAGCCTGGGGGTTGGTGATTGCTCTGCTGATGCTGCCCTGGGGGCTGCGCTTGAACCCAATCCGCCCGGATCACATGGCGATTGTGCTCTTTTTGCCGGCGGCCCTGCTGCTGGCGAACGGGCTGGTTGGGTTGGGGGAGCATGTTGAGCGTGTTCCATGGCGTTTTGTGCGGCTGGCCGGGCAGGGGGTGCTCCTTGCGGCGGCCCTGAGCATGATCGGATGGGGCGGGTGGCAGAGCCGCTCGGTCATCAATCCTGAAACCGTTTTTGTTAGCCGCGCAGATCTGCAGGCTTTCGACTGGATCCGCCAGAATACGCCCCCAGATGCGCGTTTTTTAATCAATACCACCCAGTGGATGACGGGCGTCTTTCGCGGGGTGGATGGCGGTTACTGGCTGCCGCTGATCACCGGACGGCAAACCCTTCTGCCACCGGCGTTATATACCCTGGGGAAAGCCGGGGAAGTTCAGCGCATCAACGATTGGGCAGAGCGCGCCAGCCGCCTTTCTGCCTGTGATGAGGCGTTCCGGTCGTTGGTGCAGGAAAGCGGGGCGGCGTATGTCTATCTCCGCGAAGGGCGCGGCAGTTTACAGCCCAACGCTTTGTTGAACTGTGCGGATGTCGTGTTGATTTACCGGCGGGGCGGCGTGTTCATTTTTGAAATTAAGCCTCAATTATCGCGAAGCAAAATGTTCAATTGAGATAGACCGCCTAAAATAACCAGCGTTTCGCCGGCCTGAATGCGCCTTTCGGCTGAAGGGTGCATATCCTGCTGAAGGCTGTCTTTTATCATCACGACACTGACATCATAATTTTTTTCAACCTCTCCAACGGATATACCGGCAAGGTGTGAGCCGGATTTGACTTGCAGGCGCGCGAGGCTGAGCGATTGCCCTTCGATATTAATGGGATTGGTGATGTCGGTACCGGCCGCTGCTGCGGCAAACGCCGGCGCAGCCATGGCGGTAGCGCTCATCGCAAGGAAGCCGAATTGCGCCTGCAGCGCGTCAGCGAAATCGTCGTCAAAAATACGGATAATCACTTTAACATCAGGATTCAGGCTGCGGGCTTTGAGGGCTATTTTCAGGTTCAAGGCATCATTTTGCGAACAAAGTACAATGGCGCGGGCTTTGGCAATGCCAGCGGCCTCCAGTGCTGTTGGACGCGAAGCATCATCCTGAATGACCGGAATGCCCATTTTTTGGGTCGTGTTGACCAGATCGGCGGCGGGGTCAAGTTCAATGACGACCACGGCTTCATCCAGAAAATGCAGTTTCTCGACCACCCGATAACCCAAATGTCCCAATCCAACCAGAATGATATGATTGGAAAAAGTTGAAGCAATTGCCATTTCCCACTCCTTACTGCGCGCGCGGTGGTTAAAAAGCATGATGCCAAAATCTGCCAGCCCCTGTGCCAGCGTCAACAAGCCGATTACTGGCATGAAGAAATAAAATACTTGTAAGATGGGATGATGAGGAAATTCTCCGGCTGGCTGCAGGAATGCAATGGTCAGCATCAGATACACTGCAGCAACGAAACCATCCACCGGTTCGCCAAAGCGCATTGCCAGCTGCTGATAAAGTGCACCTGCCCCTAACAAAGCAGCGGCAAAAACCAGCAGGGGCAGACGAAATTGACGCAACAACACCAGTGTATCTCGCCAGGAAGCCTGCCAGCGACGAAAAAGGGATTGATTAAAATGGCGGCGGGTCGCTTTCATGACCATTCCATCTTGCATTAAGTGACTCCACGACCTTCAGGGAGGGGATTAATCCTCCTCTGGTAGGAAGTATATCCGATTCTTTCGATTTACAATTTTGGACAGGGTGAGGATTCTGGCTATTGGGAGGGATCTTGTATGAATACACAAAACTGGGAAGAACTGGTCAAAGAGCATTTGGAATTCCTGTGTGTGAAAACAGGCGGGCGGAGTGTAGGCAGCCGGGGCAATCGCCAGGCGGCGGAATATATTCAAAGCGTCTTTTCGGCCAGCGGCTGGCAGGTACATTCTCCGCAGTTTGACTGCCTGGACTGGAAGGAGGAGGGTTGTCATCTGCGCACAGGTGGAAGGGTATATGAAGCAAAAGTCAGTCCTTACAGCCGGGGCGGTAAGTGGAATGCCCCGCTGGTCTGCGTGGGCAGCCCAGCCGAACTGGAAAGAGAATCACTGAGGGGGAAGGTGGTATTGCTGCACGGTGATTTGACACGCGAACAATGGACGCCAAAAAATTTCCCCTTTTATCAAAATGAACTGCATCAAAACTGGATTCGTCTGCTGGAGCAAAAGATGCCGCTGGCAATCATTGCGGCTACCGGTCGTGATCCACAAATGGCGGGCGGAGTTTACCCCTTTCCGCTGATTGAGGATGGCGATTTCGACATTCCATCAGTCTACCTGACCGAAGAAGCCGGAAAAGAATTGGCTGAACACGCAGGTCAAAGTGTTGAACTGGAAATTCGCGCCGAACGGTTGACGGCGCAGGGTTGCAATGTCTGTGCGGTGTTGCCCGGTAAAAGCCCCAGGCGGGTGGTTTGTTTTGCCCATTTTGATGCAAAATTAGGGACGCCTGGCGCATTGGATAATGCCAGTGGTGTGGCAATCTTACTGCTGCTGGCAAAAATGCTTGGCGGCCATGAGTTGAATTGGACGATTGAGTTAACCGCCCTCAATGGTGAAGATGATTACGCCAATCCCGGCGAGGTGGTGTGGATAAGGGAAAATCAAGGCCGGTTTGCGGAAATTGTGTTGGGGATTAATTTTGACCTGGTTGGCTATCGTCAAGGGCGCACAGCATTTTCTTTGTATCAACTTCCACCAGAATTCGAAGAGTTTGTCCGCCGACGCTTTTTGTCCTTTGAAGGGTTGATCGAAGGAGAGGCATGGTTTCAGAGCGACCACAGCCTGTTTTTGATGAATGGCGTACCAACGCTGGCTTTCACTGCTGAAAAAATGACGGACCTGATGCAGCACGTCATTCATACTGCCAAAGACACGCCCGACATTGTCGCCATTGAGCGGGTTGTTGAAACCGCATTGGCGGTTTCGGACTTGATAAAGGCGAATTCCAGTGATTAAGTCATCTTGAAGCCGAAAGAAATTTCAAAAATTAGACATCAGCATTGATTAATTGCGAAAAGAAAGTAAAATAGGGGAGTAGTTTTCTTCTGTTCGTTCGTCCTTTTTTCTTGTGAAATTTACCACCAGCATTCCCGTTTGTGATATACTCACAAACGGGTAATTGGACTATATTTGTGCGAATTGAAAGGCCCATCATGTTCGAAGACTACCTTCCCCTGCTGGTCATCCTTGCACTCGCCGTTCTGATTGGTTTCATCGTTATTTTGTTGGGGGTGTTGTTTGGGCCGCGCCGCCCCACCCCGCGTAAAATGGCACCCTATGAATCGGGCATGGTGCCGTACGGCCCCGGACGGCGGCGCATGTCAATTCGTTATTACTTAATCGCGGTTCTTTTCATCCTTTTTGATATTGAAGTGGTGTTTGTAGTATCCTGGGCGGTGGTTTTGCGTCAATTAGGGACGCTGGGACTGTTCGGGATGCTGGTGTTTCTGGTCGTTTTAGAGGTAGCGCATTTGTACGCGTGGAAGAAAGGAGCATTGGAATGGGACTAGAGCAGAAAACCGGCAATTTAGGGGTTGTAACGACTTCGCTGGAACAGGTGGTCAACTGGGCGCGCACCAACTCGATGTGGCCGATGCTGTTTGGTCTGGCGTGCTGCGCCATTGAGATGATGGCCGCTCAGGCGCCGGCTTACGACATGAGCCGTTTTGGCATGGAGTTGATGCGTGCCAGCCCGCGCCAATCGGATTTGATGATTGTCGCCGGGCGGGTGAGCCGCAAGATGGCGCCTGTTTTACGTCAACTGTATGACCAGATGCCCGACCCCAAATGGGTGATTGCCATGGGCGATTGCGCCTCGTGCGGTGGGGTGTTCAACAATTATGCCATTGTGCAGGGCGTGGACGAAGTGGTGCCCGTGGATGTGTATGTGGCGGGTTGTCCGCCGCGCCCGGAAGGATTGATTCACGGTGTGATGACCCTGCACGAAAAAGTCAAACGCGAAAAGCTGAAAGACTGGTCATAATTGCTTTACCTGTAGGGAGCAACCTGGTCTATTTCCATATTATGTGATTTTTGGAACAAGCAGGATGGAGTAACGGATGAGCGAACATCTCGAAAAAGTGGTACAGGATTTTCAGGAGCGGTTTAGCGCCAATTCGCACCGCTATGCCGGTGAAACCACCCTGATCCTCAGCCGCGAACATCTTCTGGAAGCCGTGCAGTCCCTGCGGGATGAGTACGGCTTCGATGTACTCATTGATGCCACCGCAGTGGATTACTGGCCTGAACAAGCCCCGCGCTTTCATGTGGTCTATCAGTTTTATTCGATGACCCACAATCTCCTCTTACGGCTGCGTGTGCCGCTGGATGGAAACGCCCCGCACATTGATACCATCGAAGGCATTTTTCCCAACGCCAACTGGAAGGAACGCGAAATCTGGGACATGTTCGGGATCACTTTCGACGGGCATTCTGACCCGCGCCGAATTCTGATGCCGTACGACTGGCAGGGGCACCCGCTGCGCAAGGATTATCCGCTCGGCTATGAGGAGCCGCAGTTCTCGTTCAACTATGAAGAAATTGACCGGCGCAAGCCGTATGCAAAGGAATGAGGCGGAGGCAGCCATGACCGAATTACGCCCTGTAACGGTAGATGAACTGCGACATCTGGTCAGCGAGCGCGCCCTGGCCGGCGAAACCATGCTGCTCAACATGGGGCCGCAGCACCCCAGTACGCACGGCGTGCTGCGCCTGCTGCTGGAGCTGGATGGTGAGATTGTGGTTAACTGCATTCCCGACATCGGCTTTTTGCACACCGGCATCGAGAAGAACATGGAGGCCAAGACCTACCAGCAAGCTGAGGTGATGACCGACCGGATTGATTACATGAACAACATGGGCAACAACCTGACCTACTGTCTGGCGGTTGAAAAACTGGTCGGGTTGGATGTGCCGCCGCGCGCTCAGGCACTGCGCGTCATTCTGGCGGAGCTGCAGCGCATTTCCTCGCACCTGCTCTGGCTGGGTACCAGCTCGCTGGATCTGGCGGCTATGTCCGTATTCCTGTACTGCATGCGTGAACGCGAGCTGATTCTGGATGTGTTTGAGATGGTCTCCGGTCAGCGGATGATGACCACCTACATCCGCCCCGGCGGGGTATGGCGGGATGTGCCGGTGGAATTTGAGGCCGCCGTGCGTCACATTGTGAATATCATGCCGGCGCGCATTGACGAGTACGAATCCATGCTGACCACCAACATGCTCTTCCTGGAACGCACGCAGGGTATCGGTGTGATTTCTACGGAGGACTGCAAGCGCTGGGGGTTGAGCGGGCCGGTCATCCGTGCCACCGGCTTGCCCTATGACCTGCGTAAGGTGCGCCCCTACAGCGGTTACGAGCAGTACGATTTTGAAATCCCCACGGCTACAACCGGTGATGTGTACGGGCGCTATCTGGTGCGCGTCGAGGAAATGCGCCAGTCCGTGCGCATCATCCGGCAGGCGCTGGACCGGCTGCCCTACGGGCCGGTGCGCAGCAATAACCGCAAATTTGTGCCGCCGCCGCGCTCGGAGCTGGGGGTGAGCATGGAAGCGTTGATCCACCACTTCAAGTTGTGGACGGAGGGCTTCCCGGCTCCGAAAGAGTATGTGTATGTCGCCACCGAAGGCCCGCGCGGTGAACTGGGTGTTTATCTGGAAGGGGATGGCGGACCGAAGCCCTACCGCGTTCATTACAATACCCCTTCTTTTGCCAATTTACAAGCCATGCCGATTCTCACCCGCAATCACTTCATCGCCGACCTGGTGGGAATCATCGGCAGTGTTGATATTGTTTTGGGAGATGCTGACCGTTGAACGCATTATTAGCCCAATACCCACAGGAAGTTGAGCGCATTCTGGCCAAATATCCCGCCGACCGCAAACGCTCGGCGGTGATGCCGTTGTTGTACCTTGCCCAGCGGGCGGAAGGTTACATTCGCGCGCAGGATTTACGCGATATTGCTGAAATTTGCGAGATTTCGATCACCGATGTGGCTTCCATCGTTGGTTTTTATACCCTTTACTATGATCAACCACTGGGACGTTACCACATTCAGGTGTGTACCGACCTGCCGTGTGCCCTGCGCGGTGCTGAGGATTTTCTGCACCAGTTGAGCGAAAAACTGGGCATTGGGGTTGGTGAAACTACGCCGGATGGGCTTTTCCATCTGGAAGAGGTCAAGTGCATCGGCGCCTGTCACCGTGCGCCGGTCTTTCAGGTGCAGGGGGACGGCGAAATCGTCTTCCACGAAAATCAGACGGTGGAAACGGCGCTGGCGGTCATTGATGCGCTGCGCGAGCAAGCCAGAGCAGCGAAAGGAGAAGAGGCATGAGTCAGCACATTCTCCTGCGCCATCGCGATATTCCCAACCTTGACCGGCTGGAAGTGTACCGGAAGCACGGCGGCTTTGAGGCTTTCCGCAAGGCGGTTACTTCGCTGCAGCCGGCTGAGGTGATTCAAATTGTCAAAGATTCCGGTTTGCGCGGACGCGGCGGGGCGGGTTTTCCCACCGGCTTGAAGTGGTCGTTCTGCCCCAACACCATCTGGCCGCATTATGTGGTCGCCAATGCGGATGAATCGGAACCGGGCACGTTTAAAGACCGCGAGATCATGGAAAGCAACCCGTTCCAGTTTTTGGAAGGGCTGATGATTGCTGCCTTTGCCATTCAGGCCAACGCGGCCTACATTTACCTGCGCGGTGAATACTGGCAGATTGGCAAGCTGCTCGATCAAAAGATTGCCGAACTGGAAGCCGCCGGTCTGCTGGGGGATCACCTGTTCGGCAGCAGCTACAGCCTGCGCCTCTACACCCATATGGGCGCGGGGGCGTATATCTGCGGCGAAGAAACCGCGCTGCTCGAATCGCTGGAGGGCAAACTGGGACAGCCGCGCCTGCGCCCGCCCTTCCCGGCGGTGGCCGGTTTGTACGCCCGCCCAACGGTAATCAACAATGTGGAAACGCTGGCCAACGTCCCGCCCATCATCCAGAACGGGGCGGCCTGGTACCGCGACTTTGGCACGGATAAGAGCCCGGGGGTTAAGGTATTCAGCCTCTCGGGGCATGTCAACCGCCCGGGGAATTACGAGCTGCCGCTGGGTACCACCTTCCGCGAATTGATTTACAACTACGGCGGGGGCATTCGAGAAGGACGCAATATCAAGGCGATCATGTCGGCCGGGGCATCCTCCTCGCTGATCATCGCCAATGAAAAAGCCCTGGATACCCCGATGGATTACGAATCGCTGGTGGGGCTGGGGGCTTCGCTCGGTTCGGCTTCGGTGATTGTGCTGGATGAAACCGTCAACATGGCCTGGCTGGCGCACAAAACCACCCATTTCTTCAAGCACGAATCCTGCGGCAAGTGCACCCCCTGCCGGGAAGGTACGTACTGGATGACCCACATCCTTGAACGGATTGTGGATGGCAAGGCGGTTGAAGCGGATGTGGAACTGCTGCAGGCGGTTGCCAGTCAGATGCAGGGCAAATGCTTGTGCGCGCTGGGCGAATTTTCCATTTTACCGGTGTTGTCCTCGCTCCAAAAATTCCGCGCGGACTACCTGCAAAAGGTCGCTGCGCCGTCCCTTGAGGTTGAATCATGACCAAACTGGTTACGCTGACAATTGACGATCAACAGGTGAGCGTGCCGGCCGGCACGCTGGTGGTGGACGCTGCCAAACAAATTGGAAACGATATCCCGGTTTTCTGCTACCACCCCAAGATGGAGCCGGTCGGCATGTGCCGGATGTGTCTGGTGGAAATCGGTCGCCCGATGGTGGATCGCGGTACGGGTGAAGTGCTGCTGGATGAAAACGGCAAGCCGCGCATTCAATTTGGGCCGAAACTGGAAACCGCCTGTACCACGCCCGTATCCGAGGGGATGGTGGTGCGCACCCAAACGCAGGTGGTGGCGGATGCGCGCCGTGAAGTGCTGGAGTTTATTCTCACCTCCCACCCGCTCGACTGCCCGATTTGCGATAAGGGCGGCGAGTGCCCGCTCCAAAACCTGACGATGGGTTACGGACCGGGGCAGTCGCGCTTTCTCTACGATGACAAGATTCACCTTGCCAAGCATGTCCCGCTGGGCGAATTGATTTACCTTGACCGCGAGCGCTGTATTCAATGCGCGCGCTGTGTGCGCTTTCAGGATGTGATTGCCGATGACCCGGTGATCGGCTTTTACAACCGCGGGCGGCGGCTGGAAATTGTATCCTTCTCCGAGCCGGGCTTTGACTCGATTTTCTCCGGCAATACTACCGATATTTGCCCGGTCGGCGCGTTGACCAGCGCAGACTTCCGCTTTGGCGCCCGCCCGTGGGAATTGAAGCAGTCGGCTTCCATTTGTACCCACTGCCCGGTGGGCTGTAACCTGACCTTCAACACCCGCCGCGAGGCGCGCGCTGGCGGCAATCCGGTGATCAAGCGCGTCATGCCGCGCCAGAACGAGCAGGTCAATGAAATCTGGATTTGCGACAAAGGGCGATTTGCCTATCATTACACCGAAAGCCCGCAGCGCCTGACCCATCCGCTGGTGCGGCGCGGGGAGGGGTTTGAAGAAATCTCATGGGAGGATGCTTTCCGGCTGGCTGCCGAGAAAATCGGCGCCAGCCAGCGTTTGCTGACCCTGGCCGGCGGGCGGCTTTCCAATGAAGACCTGTTCAACCTGCGCGAACTGACGCTGGCGAAAAACGGTCAAACCGTGCTTTACAGTGACATGGCGGGCGGCGACCTGACCGCCAGTTTTGGGCTGGCGCCCGGCAGTAATTTTGGCAGCATGGGCAAAGAAACCGCTATTCTGGTGGTGGCCTGCGACCTGCACGAGGAAGCTCCCCTGTGGTGGCTGCGCATCAAAGCGGCTGCTCAACGCGGGGCGCGCCTGATTGTGTTGAACCCCCGTCCGACCCGGCTGGATAAATTTGCTGCGCATAGCCTCCGTTACGCCTACGGCGAAGAAAGTGCTGCGCTGTCCGCTTTCCTGCCGGCTGCGGATGGGCCGGAAACCTACCGGGCTGCTGTGGCCGATTTTCAGAGCGCTGAAAACGTGGTGATTCTGTACGGCAGTGAAGGTATTGGACTGACCCAATCCCAGCGTTTGGCGCACACTGCGGCGGCTGTTCTGGCGGGGCGCGGCAAAGCAGGACAGGTCAACAACGGGCTGGTAGCCGTCTGGCAGCGCGCCAACGATCAGGGAGCGTGGGACGCCGGTTTCCGTCCGCTGGAGGATCTGCCGGCTGCCCTGCGTAAGGCCGAAGTTGCCCTGATTGCCGCGGCCGACCCGGCGGGTGATGACCCGATGCTGGCTCAGGCACTGGAGGAAACCGGCTTTGTCATCGTGCAGGAGTTGTTCATGAGCGAAACCGCGCGGCGTGCCGATCTGGTGCTGCCGGTACAGGCATTCACCGAGCGGGAAGGTACCTTCACTTCTGGTGAACGGCGCGTTCAACGTTTTTACCCGGCTTTACCGCCCCGCCTGCAAACCCGTGCAGATTTTGTCGTCACGGCGGGCATTGCTAAGGCACTTGGGCTGGATTTGGAAGGGCGGGCTGCTTCGCTGGTCTTCCTGCGGCTGGCGAAAACACTGCCGGCCTATGCCGGCCTGACCTACACGCAACTGGCAGAGGTGACCCCACAGTACCCGATTATTGGACGGTCGGATCTGTACTACGGCGGTACGGCTTACGACAATCATCAGGGTTTGGGTGTTCAGCTACCGTTGCTGCCTGCCGCCCAGCCGGTTGTGGCTGCGGGGGCACAAACCGCCGCGCCCACCGCGGCAGGGGAGGGAGAAATCCTGCTTGCGCCGGTGACGCGCCTGTATGACCGCGGCAGCACCGTGCTGCCTTCGACGCTGCTGCATCAACGGCTGGCGGGCAAGAGCATCCGCCTGAATCCGCAGACGGCTGCCGGCTTTGGCCTGAACGCGGGCCAGACCGTGCGGCTCAGCCGGGACGGATGGAGCGTTGAAGCCCGGGTAGAACTGGATGAGCAGCTGCCGCTGGGGGTCGGCCTGGCGGTGCGCAGTACCGGCATTCCGCTGGCCAGCGCGGCAGCGGTGCGTTTGGACCGTCTGACGGTGGCATCCGCGGATTGAAAGGAGCATTCATGATTACAGCGGCGCAATTCTGGGAATGGGTTATCAAATCGCTGATCCTGATTCTGGTGCTGACCGGTGGGTTTGCCTATGTTACCCTGTATGAGCGCAAAGTGCTGGCGCGCATTCAGGCGCGGGTTGGGCCGAACCGTGCCGGCCCGTTCGGCCTGCTCCAGCCGGTGGCAGACGGCATCAAGTTGATTTTCAAAGAGGAATTGACCCCAGCCGGGGCCGATAAGCTGCTCTTCACGCTGGCGCCGGTCATTACGGTCATCCCGGCGCTGGTGGTGACGGCGGTCATTCCGTGGGGAGAAACGATCACCCTGTTCGGCAAGACTTACACGCTCTACCTGACGGATGTCAATGTCGCCATCCTGTATATCATGGCGGTCACTTCCATCTCGGTGTACGGTATTACACTGGCAGGCTGGTCATCCAATAACAAATATGCCACGCTGGGCGGGCTGCGGGCTACCGCGCAGATGATCAGTTATGAGCTGGCGCTGGGACTTTCGTTTGTCGGGCCGATTTTACTGACCGGCTCGATGAGTATGCTGGAAATTGTGCGCGCCCAGCAGGGGTTGTGGTTCATTTTCCTGCAGCCGGCCGGATTTGTGCTGTTTCTGGCGGCTTCGCTGGCCGAGGTCAACCGCGCCCCGTTTGATATGCCGGAAGCTGAGCAGGAATTGACGGCCGGCTATCATGCCGAATATTCCGGCATGAAGTTTGCCCTGTTCTTCATGGCCGAATACATCAAGATGATTGCGGTTTCGATGATTGGGGCAACCCTGTTTTTGGGTGGTTATCTTTCGCCGCTGGCAATGTTGAGCGGTCTGCCGGTCATTGGCTGGCTGTTTGCGTCCGGGCCGCACTGGTTATTCTTAAAGGTGGTTGTGTGGCTGTTCTTCATGATTTGGGTGCGGGCAACCCTGCCGCGCATCCGTTATGACCGTTTGATGCAGTTGGGCTGGAAGATCATGTTCCCGCTGGGTTTGGTGAATGTGATTGTCACAGCAGCTGTGGTTGTGCTTGCAGGAGGTTAGAGGTATGTTAAAAGGGTTATTGACCACGCTTCGCGAGATGTTTCAGGAACCGGTGACCATCCAGTACCCGGAGGTCAAACGGCCGGTACGCACCCGCTTTAAGGGGCGGCATGTGCTCAAACGCTACGAAAACGGGCTGGAAAAGTGCATTGGCTGTTCGTTGTGCGCGGCGGCCTGCCCCGCCGATGCCATTTTTGTCGAATCGGCAGAAAATACCGATGAAGAACGTTACTCGCCCGGTGAACGCTATGCCAGCACCTACGAAATCAACATGCTGCGCTGCATTTTTTGTGGGTTCTGCGAAGATGCCTGCCCAACCGAGGCGATTGTGTTGGGCGACAATTACGAGCTGTCCTTCACCGACCGAAATCAGTCTATTTACACCAAAGATATGCTGTTAGAGCCGGTGCCGCCGGGCGGCCAGCCTACCCCGCAAAAGACCGAACCGGGCAAGTACACCCGTTCGGTGCCGGTGATGCAGGACCCACAGGATTAAAGGAGGTAAACCAAGCGAATGGATATTGGCATCCTGCTGGTGTATGGAATACTCGGTTTGACGGTCATTGTATCGGCGGTTGGGCTGATCATCAGCCGCAACGCGCTTTATTCGGCGCTCTTTCTGGTAGTCAATTTCGTTGCGGTGGGTTTGCTGTATCTGGCGCTGGGGGCGCCGTTCATTGCCTTTGCGCAGGTGACGGTTTATGCCGGCTCGATTATGGTGCTGTTTATTTTTGTGATCATGCTGCTGGGCGCTGAAAACCTGCCGCTTACCGAGCCACTGCGCGGGCAGCGCGTGCTGGGCATTTTACTGGTGGTCATCTTTCTGGCAGAGATTGTGCTTTACTATTTGCTGCGCACCACGCCGTTGCAATCCATCCCGCTCATCCCGCAAACTTTTGCCAGTCCGGCAGAGATAGGTATGCTGCTCTTCAACCGCTACCTTCTGCCGTTTGAAGTGACGGCCTTCATCCTGCTGGCGGCTACCGTCGGCGCAATCCTGCTTTCCAAGCATGAAGGACCCACCCGACCAAAACCGGGAATTCAAAAACCTGAAACACCCGTGGAGGGCTGAGCCATGCCAATGAGTTATTATCTGATTCTTTCCGCGGCGATGTTTGCCATTGGAGCGCTGGGTGTGGTTTTACGGCGCAACCCGCTGGTGGTGTTCATGTCGCTGGAATTGATGTTCAATGCTGCAAACCTGGTTTTTGTGGCTTTTTCGGCGTATCACCAAATTCTGGATGGGGATTTGTTTGTCTTTTTTGTGATGACCACGGCTGCAGCGGAGGTTGCCGTCGGGCTGGCCCTGATGGTCGCCATCTTCCGCGCCAAACGCACCATTGATCTGGATGAGATGAGCACGCTCAAAGGGTGAGGGGGGCGTCCATTTGACTTTTCAATTTTGCAATTTACCGCCGGTGAGGCTTTCATTCTGGGAATGGGAGAAGACTGAATGAACTTTGAAACGGTATTACCACTTGCGCCGTGGGTCGTTTTCTTCCCTGTGCTGGGTATTTTCCTCAACTTACTGTTTGGAAAAAGACTGGGAGAAAAGGGCATCGGCGTTATTGCCAGTCTGGCGGCCGCTTTGTCGTTTGGGGTGGCGGCGCTGCTGGCGCTTGGGCTGGCGGGACATCCGGAGGGGGGTACTTATCCATTCCTGCGCTGGCTGGCGGTGGGAGATTTCACCGCCGACTGGAACTTTCGGGTGGATACCCTTTCGGTGACGATGATGCTGGTGGTTGCCGGAGTGGGTACCCTGATTCACATTTACTCCATCGGTTACATGCACGCCGATGTGCGCCACAACGGTGACCCCGGCCGCTTCCGCCGCTTCTTTGTGTTCCTCAACCTGTTTGTGGCGGCGATGATGATTCTGGTCAGCGCCGATAACTTCCTGATGCTGTTTGTCGGCTGGGAAGGAGTTGGGCTGTGTTCATACCTGCTGATCGGCTTCTGGTTCGAGAAAGGCGCGGGCGGCATTGCCAACGCCCAGGCGGCCAAAAAAGCCTTTGTGGTCAACCGCATTGGCGATTTCGGTTTGTTGATCGCTATTTTCCTGATCTTCTACAATTTTGGCAGTCTGGATTTTGATACGGTTTTTGCGCAGGCGCCGCAGGTAGCCACAGTTTTGCCGGGAGTCATTCTGGCGATTACCCTGTTCATGCTGCTGGGCGTGACCGGTAAATCGGCACAGCTGCCGTTGTATGTGTGGTTGCCGGATGCCATGGCCGGCCCAACCCCCGTTTCGGCGTTGATTCATGCTGCAACCATGGTGACTGCGGGTGTGTATCTGGTGGCGCGCTCGCAGGCGCTCTACCAGCAGGTGGCCCTGGCGCAGGACGTGGTCATGTGGGTGGGGGCTGCCACTGCCTTTTTTGCGGCGACCATTGCGGTAGGCCAGTATGACATCAAGAAAGTTCTGGCCTATTCGACCATCAGCCAGTTGGGTTTCATGGTCACGGCGGTGGGCATGGGGGCGGCGGTTGCCGGAATGTTTCATCTGGTCACCCATGCCTTCTTCAAGGCGTTGCTGTTTTTGGGGGCCGGTTCGGTCATTCTGGGCATGGAGCATGGGCATGAACGTGCTGCTGCGCACGGCAGCCATGCGGAGGGTCATCATACCACCTTTGACCCGCAGGACATGCGCAACATGGGCGGTCTGCGTCAGAAAATGCCGGTAACTTTTTGGGTCTATTTGATCGGCGCTCTTGCGTTGGCAGGGATTGCCCCGCTTTCCGGGTTCTTTTCAAAGGATGAAATTCTGGCAGATGCCAGTTTGCATCATCCGCCGGTCTATTTTGTGTTGACCGCAGCCGCTTTCCTGACGGCGTTCTATGTCGCCCGCCAGCTGGCGATGGTATTCTTCGGTAAACCGCGCAGCGAAGCCGCCGCGGGCGCAAAGGAAAGCCCTGCGGTGGTTACCGTTCCGCTGATCATCCTGGCGGGGCTGGCTGCTGCGGGCGGATTGCTCAACTTCCCCACCACCCACTGGCTGGAAAAGTGGCTGGAACACAGTCTGTATGGGGTTGAGCCGGCCAAGTTCATCCTTTCGGTGGCGCTGATTTCGCTGGTGGTGGCGCTTGGCGGGCTGCTGGTTGGCTGGCTGATTTACGGGCGCAAACCGCTGGAAGATGCCCGCCAAGCCGACCCGCTTGCCAGACCGCTCAACGGGCTGTTTTTGGCGCTTGAAAACAAGTGGTGGGTGGATGAGCTGTATCAGGCGCTGGTTGTCAAACCCTATTTGCGGCTGGCGCAGTTTCTGGCTCAACCGGTGGATCAGGGCGTGATTGACGGTCTGGTCAATGGGGTGGGTAACCTGATGCGTGCCACGGCCCAGTCGTGGCGGCGTGTCCAAAACGGCTTTGTGCGCTCGTATGCTTTGACCATCCTGCTGGGTGTGGTGCTGGTGGTCACCTACCTGGTGCTGCGCTGAGGCCGTCATCCTGTGGATTGAGGAGTTCTCATGATTTTTGGACTTAATCCGCTTCTTCTGGTCACTTTCTTGCCGCTGGCAGGGTTTTTGATCATCCTGTTCCTCAAAGCGGAACAAAAAAATGCCATCCGCTGGACGGCACTGCTGACCTCGCTGACGACTTTTGGGGTTTCGCTGGCGATGCTGGCTTTGTTTGACCCTTCCAAAGCCGACCTGCAACTGGTGCAGCGTACCTCGTGGCTGCGGGTTGGCGGCATCTCGATTGATTTTTATCTGGGGGTGGATGGGCTGAGCATTCTGCTGGTTTTGCTGACCACTTTCCTGACCCCGATTGCCATCCTTTCAACCTGGTCAGCCGTAGAGGAACGCGTCAAGGGTTTTATGGCCTTCTTCCTGCTGCTGGAAACCGGCATGATTGGCGTTTTTCTGGCGCTGGATCTGGTGCTTTTCTACATCTTTTGGGAATTTACGCTGGTGCCGATGTACTTCCTGATTGGGGTGTGGGGTGGCGAGCGGCGGGTTTATGCTGCGGTCAAGTTCTTCCTCTTCACCATGTTTGGTTCGCTGCTGATGTTGCTGGCAATTCTGGTGATGGGGCTGCAGGTGGGCAGTTTTGCATGGAACGATTTGCTGGCTCAGCGGCAGTTGTTTGCCCAAACCCAGTTATGGCTGTTTCTGGCTTTTGCACTGGCTTTTGCCATCAAGGTGCCCATGTTCCCGCTGCATACCTGGCTGCCGGATGCGCATGTGGAAGCCCCCACGGCAGGTTCGGTCATTCTGGCGGGGGTGCTGCTGAAGATGGGCGGTTACGGCTTCCTGCGCTTTAATCTCCCGCTTTTCCCGGAAGCCAGCCTGCAAGCCGCGCCCTACATGGCGGCGCTGGCGGTGATCGGCATCCTGTATGGTGCGGCGGTTTCGCTGATGCAGAAAGATGTCAAGAAGCTGGTGGCTTACTCGTCGGTCAGCCATTTGGGTTTTGTGATGCTGGGCATTTTTGCGCTCACCCAGCAGGGGTTGGCAGGCGGCGTGCTGCAAATGATCAACCATGGGTTGAGCACCGGGGCGTTGTTCTTGATTGTGGGCATGCTGTATGAACGGCGTCACACCCGCGAGATGAGTGCCTATGGCGGCATCTGGAAGGTCATGCCGATTTTGGGGGCACTGACGCTGATTGTCATGCTTTCTTCGGCCGGTTTGCCGGGCCTGAACGGTTTTGTGGGTGAGTTCACCATTTTGCTGGGGGCGTTCGGTTCGCAGGTGTTGAACAGCCCCTACTTTGCCGGCGCGGCGACGATTGGGGTGATTCTGGCGGCAGTCTATTTGCTGGTGATGTTTGAACGGGTCTTTCTGGGCCCGGTGCGGGTGGAAGCCAATCTCTCGCTGAAAGATTTGAATGCCCGCGAGGTGATTACCCTGCTGCCCCTGCTGGTGTTGATTTTCTGGATCGGCCTGTACCCGGCTCCGTTTTTCAACCTGATCAACCCCAGCGTGGAACGGCTGGTTTCACTGGTGCAGGGTGCCGCAATGCTGGCCATTCATTAGGAGCGATGCGATGAACCTGAGCGATTTCATTCTCACACTTCCGATGATCACATTGCTGGTTTGGGCGCTGCTCCTGCTGGTGGTGGACTTGTGGGTGCCCAAGGGGCGCAAAGGCATTGTAGCGGCGCTGGCGGCGCTGGGTCTGGCGGTAACCATTGGGGTCACGCTGGCGCAGGCCGGCGGCAGTGGGCTGGCGTTTCAGAATATGATCATCGTGGATGGCTTTGCCGTCTATTTGAACGTGTTGTATCTGGTCAGCGGGCTGGTGGTGGTTGCGCTCTCTCACGACTACCTCAAACGCATGAATCTGGAACGGGGAGAGTTCTACCCGCTGATGTTCTTTTCGATTGCCGGCATGATGCTGGTGACCCAGGCTTATAACCTGATTGTCGTGTTTCTGGCGCTGGAATTTCTCTCCATTCCGTTGTATGTGCTGGCGGGACTGGCGCGCGAACGGCAGGAATCGGAAGAGTCTTCCTTGAAGTATTTCTTGCTTGGGACGTTTTCTTCGGCATTTGTGTTGTATGGAATTGCGCTCATTTTTGGGGCAACGGCAACCACCAGCCTGATGCTGATTGTCGAGCGAGTGGGGCAAGGGGCGGTCAATTTGCCGCTATTCCTTGCTGGCGCAGCCTTGATTTTGGTGGGTTTTGCCTTCAAACTGGCGGCGGTGCCCTTCCATGAGTGGGCGCCGGATGTCTATCAGGGCGCACCAACGCCGGTTTCCAGCTTTATGGCCGTGGCAGTCAAGGCGGCCGGCGTTGCAGTACTGCTGCGGGTCTTTCTGACCGCCTTCCCCACCCTGGCAGCAGAAATGGCGCCGCTTGGCTGGGGGATTGCAGCGCTGACCATGCTGATCGGGAACATTCTTGCCATCGCCCAGACCAACCTGAAACGTCTGCTGGCCTATTCCAGCATTTCGCACGGTGGTTATTTGCTGATGGCATTTGTGGCCTATGGTAACCCACAGGTGGCGGGTCAGGCGGTGGCGGCCATGCTGTTCTACCTGCTGGCATACACGCTGACAACTTTTGGCGCATGGGCGGTGGTCATTTCAGTTGAACGGGCGGATTATCAGGGTTTGGAGCTGGAAGATTACGCCGGTTTGGGGCTGAAGTACCCCTGGCTGGGTGTAGCCATGCTGGTATTCATGCTCTCGTTGACCGGAATTCCGTTGACAATGGGTTTTTGGGGTAAATTATTCCTCTTCCGTGCCACGGTGGATGCCGGTTATGTGGAGCTGGCTTTGATTGGTCTGCTTTCTTCTTTGATTTCGGCGTATTATTACCTGCGCGTGGTGGTGATGATGTTCATGCGCAGCGGTGAGCCGCGTATTCGCCGCGATGCGTGGCTGAGCCTGGTTGCGGTTGGTTCGGCGCTGGCCGTGGTTGGGTTGAGCCTGCTGCCCAATCAAATTCTGCAGATGGCCGCACGGGCGATTCTCAGTTTGCAGTAGTTGCGGTTGCGCTTTTGCGGCGGTGCAGTGTTTCCAGCGCGTAAAGTTGCAGGTTCAAAACCGCCGCTAACTCCGCAAAGACATCCGAAGGCGAATCATCTGCCGGGGTCAGGGCTGCTGATCCCGGCAAGCCGATGATTAAGGCCAGGATGCGCTGCAGAATCAATCTGCCCTGGCCGGGCTGCAGGTAGGGGAGCAAATGTTCGGTCAACGCTGCGCAAGTCGTCAGGGAAGGGTTGAGCGCCTTCTGCAGATCCTGTTGGGTGGCGGCAGACATAGATTCAGCCAGCCGCTGAGGGTGGAGGGTTAATAACGGCAGCAGCAGCGGCTGGCGGCGCAGGCTGCGCTCTACCAGGCGGGTGAATGCCAGCGTCATCAGCGGCGGGGTCACCGTACGCAAATCGGCGTTCAGGTCGGCCAACCATTGATGGAGGGCTTCGACGGTCAAGGCGAGGAAAAGATGTTCTTTGGATTCAAAGTAAAGAAAAAGCGTGCCTTTGGCCAGGTTGGCCTGATCGGCAATCTGCTGCATCAGGATCTGGTCGTAGGGTGCGTTTTGAAACAATTGGGCTGCGGCAGTGAGGATGGCGGTACGGCGGGCGTCTTTTTGGGCGGGGGAGATGGCACGGGTGCGCGGCATTGGGAAAAGGCCTCCGATAATGATGACTACGGGTCAATTATAGAGGTGGAGGAAAAGGAAGTCAAGCGAAGAAAAATTGCGGTATAATAGGCGCAACTGCCCCCGTAGCTCAATGGACAGAGTGACAGACTTCGAATCTGGAGGTTCAGGGTTCGAATCCCTGCGGGGGCGCTAAAGATTAAAAAGTGAGGTTCAGGGTCCCCGTAAGGGGATGGTATTCGAAACCCTGCGCTCCCGAGGGAGTGCTGCGCGAGGGGCGCTAAAGATTAAAAAAGTGAGGTTCCGGGTCCCCGTAAGGGGATGGTATTCGAATCCCTGCGCTCCCGAGGGAGTGCTGCGCGAGGGGCGCTGAAGGTTAACAATAAGTTACAGGACAAAAACGGTTGCCAGCCCCTCTTTTATCATTATTTTAACGTCAATTCGGGATAAATCATTTTTACATCAACTTTCGAATTTTCGTCCCCCTCCCGCCTCCCCCAAAATCGCCCCTGCGATTTTGGGGGAGGTGCAGGTAGGGGTAATCATCACTGCAAGCCACGTTTTGATCTTATCCCGAACTCACGTTATTTTAACTGCATTCAACGAGGTATGTTTTTTGCCTCTACAACATGTCGCTGGCCACAAATGATCGTCCCGTTCTCGAAATCAAGTTCCCAATCCATGATTTGTACCCTTAAGTTAGTGCGTATGGGAGGCGCAGGTGGGCCAAAAATGCAAAATCGGATGCGAAAAGGCTTAATCCCGAACTGAGGTTAAAAAACAACCCTCTGCGTCTTTGCGTCTCGGCGATAAAACTCTTTTTCACCTTTTCAAATACAATACCCTAAAGGGGGAGGCCGCCTGAACTTTGAGCGCCGATCGGGTTAACCCAAAAATCCGTCTTGTTTGGCGGGGTAATTGTGAAAAATAGAAATAATGTTCTATAAGGAGAAAATCATGACCTGGATTATTTGCCTGATCGAGGAAAAAGTCCAATTTCTGGCACAGGATGAGCGCTCAGCGGAAGAACTTTCTGCCCGGTTTCAAAGCGGAACATGGTTGCCCCGCCGCTTGAGCGAGATGCTTGCTGAAAAAAACGCCTGGCAGGCCTTACCGCTGGGCGAAGATTTACTGCTGGTCCTTCCAGGCAGCAAAAGTGAAACCGGCCCAAAACCCTGCGCCGCCTGTCCTCCGCTGACCCCCCGTCAGCAGGTCGTCCTGCAATTATTAACCGAAGGACTCACCGCCAAACAAATTGCCGCGCAGCTGGGACTTTCGCGCCGCACGGTATTTCTGCATCTGGCGGGCATCCGCCAGCGCCTGGGAGTGAGCAGCACAATCCAGGCTGTCTGGAAAATGGGCGGGCGGGAATGGAGAAGCCGCAAGGGCTAACCGGTTGTTCCTCTGCCGTTTCTTGGTAAAATCTAAATAACGTCATTTCGGCACAAGGTCAAAACCCGACCAGCAATCCAATTGACCGCTATCTGCACTTCATAAAACCCAATGGAACAACCGCTCCCCTTTCTTTTCCCGGCACTGTCCGTCAGTGAACTGACGCGCTATTTGCGCCAGTTGTTGGAAAGCGATGAAATTTTACAGGATATCTGGGTGCGTGGGGAGGTTTCCAACCTCTCCCGCCCAACTTCCGGGCATGTGTATTTCACGCTTAAGGATGCCTCCGCTTCACTGCGCTGTGTCATCTGGCGAATGAACGCCGGGCGTTTGCGTTTTGACCTGACCAACGGACAGGCCGTAGAAGCCCACGGCTACATCAGCCTGTATGAGCGCGACGGCCAGTACCAGTTGTATGTAGATACGCTGCGACCGGCCGGCGAAGGCTGGTTGTTTCAGGAATTTATGCGGCTGAAAGCCCGTCTCGAAGCCGAAGGACTTTTTGATGAAAGTCGCAAACGCCCCTTACCGGCCCACCCCCAGCGGATCGGTCTGGTCACTTCACCTACCGGTGCAGCCTTGCAGGACATGCTCAACACCCTGCGCCGCCGCTACCCGCTGGTGGAGGTTGTGCTTTCGCCGGCGGCTGTTCAGGGTGAAGAAGCCCCCGCCGCGCTGGTAGCCGCGCTCAAACGTCTTTACCGCCTGCCCGAACTGGACGCCATTCTGGTGGCGCGCGGCGGAGGTTCACTGGAAGACCTGTGGGCTTTTAATGATGAAGAGGTCGTACGGACGATTGCCGCTTCCCCTGTGCCGGTGGTGACCGGCATCGGACACGAAACGGATTTCACGCTGGCCGATTTTGCCGCCGACGTACGCGCCCCCACCCCAACCGCCGCCGCTGAACTGATCACGCCGGATATGTACGACCTGCGCCTGCAGCTGAACGAGCGCGCCAGCCGGTTAAGGGGTTGGATGCAGAGTAAAATTCACACCGAACACCGTCACCTTGCCGAACGCGCCCGCCGGCTGGCATTGCTTTCACCGCGCCGCCGGATTGATAACGACCGCCAGCAGCTGGATTCCCTGATTGGGCGGGCAGAACGCGCCCTGCTGGCCGCCATTCAATTGCAACGCACCCAACTGACCGGCTGGCAGCACCGCCTGAATGCCCTCAATCCGCTGGCCGTGTTACAGCGCGGTTATGCCGTGGTATATGACCGCAATGGCCAGGTGGCCCATAGTGTACATCAGATCCAAATTGGCGATGATCTGACCATTCGCCTGAAAGACGGCCGCGTGGATGCCTCTGCCCGTCAAATTCACCTCTACCCGCCCGAAGGAGGAGCAACCGATGAGCGCTGAAACCATCCCTGCCGATCAGATGTCTTACGAACAGGCTTTTGCAGAACTGGAAGGGATTATTCAAACCCTTGAAAACGAGCAGCCCTCGCTGGAAGAGGCTTTGCAACTGTACGAGCGGGGACAGGCGCTGGTTCAGCGCTGTGCCGCCCTGCTGGATCAGGCCGAGTTGCGGGTTCGCCAGTTGAGCGGCAGCGATTACGGTTTGGTGGAAGAAGAACAAGAGGAATGACCGTGTGGGAAGATCTGGTCAACAACCGCGTCTTTATCACCGCCATTCTGGCCTGGTTTTTAGGCCAGTTCCTGAAAGTGCCGATTGAATACCTGACCAAGCGGCGCTGGAACTGGGCGCTCTGGTTCAGCAGCGGCGGCATGCCCAGTTCACACTCCTCGCTGATGGTAGCCACCACCCTTTCGATTGGCCTGTATTACGGTTTTGATTCCCCGCTTTTTGCGCTGGCATTCGCCGTTTCGATGATTGTGGTTTACGATGCTGCCGGGGTGCGCCGGCAGGCCGGTTATCATGCCCAAAAGATCAACCTGTTATTCGAGGAATTGTTCAGCGGACACCCCATTTCGCAGGAAAGGCTGAAAGAAGTTCTGGGGCACACCCCCCGTCAGGTGATTGGCGGGATCGTGCTGGGAACGCTGATCGCGCTGATCGTTTACGGGCTGTGGCCGCCGGTCAATCCCTGAATGTGTCCTTTGTCCATCCAACAGGGGGACTTAATCCACTGGCAGAAACAAGGGAGAAGTGGAGTATAATGGTACGGATTTCGGAGAAGATTCTTTTATTGGCAGCGAAACGATGAACATCGAAAAAATCCGACAGGACTTTCCCATACTCAACGCCCAAAGCGGGCGCAAACCGCTGATTTATCTGGATAACGCCTGCCAGAGTCTTCGTCCGCTGGCAGTGATTCAGGCTGTTCAACATTATTACGAAGAATCCCCCGCCTGTGCCGGGCGCAGCATGCACCGTTTAGCCAATGAAGTCAGCCGGCAGGTGGATGAAGCCCGCCAGCAGGTCGCCAAATTCCTGCACGCCAGCCGCAAGGAAGAGATTATCTTCACCCGCAATACCACCGAAGCCATCAATCTGGTTGCCAATGCGCTGGACTGGAAAACGGGCGATGTCGTTCTGCTGACCGACAAAGAGCACAATTCCAACCTGATTCCGTGGCAGATGCTGGCCAAACGCCATGGAGTGTGCCTGAAATTTGTCCCCTCCAATTCGGATAACACCTTCAACCTCTCCGCCTACCAGCAGGCTTTGCAGAGCGGTGTTCGGCTGGTAGCCATGGGTTACACCTCCAACCTCGACGGTGTCAGCATTCCGGCTGAAGAAGTGGTGCGGCTGGCACACAAACACGGCGCACGGGTGCTGCTGGACGCTGCCCAGACCGCCCCTCACCAGCGCATGGATGTGCGCCGGTTGGACGCCGATTGGGTAGCCTTTTCGGGACATAAAATGCTTGCTCCATCGGGAATCGGAATTTTATATGGCAAATACCGCCTGTTGGAAGAGATGCAGCCCTTTTTGGTGGGAGGAGATACGGTAGCATCCTCCACTTACGAAGACTGCCAGTTTCTGCCGCCGCCGGAAAAATTTGAAGCCGGCTTGCAGGATTACGCCGGTATCATCGGCATGGGAGCAGCCATCCGCTACCTGCAGCAAGTTGGGCTGGAAGCCATCGAAAAACACGAAGTCACCCTCAACCAGTACCTCAGTGAGGCATTAAAAAGCGTGCCGGGGCTGCAAATCATCGGCCCGGCCGATGCCCGTCTGCGCAGCGGGATCGTTTCGTTTTTCATCCCCGGCGTGGATCATCACCGCATTGCGCTGATGCTGGATCAAATGGCGGGGATTGCCGTGCGTTCCGGTCAGCATTGTGTTCATTCGTGGTTTAATGCTCGCGGTATTGCCGGTTCGGTGCGCGCTTCGGTGTATTTCTACAATACCCTGGACGAAGCCCGCGCGCTGGTGGATGCGCTGATCAAGATCCGCAAGGTACTGTAACCATGTTCTGCGTTGTTTCGTTTGTCATCCTTTCCATCCTGAGTGTATTCAGCGCCGAGAACCGTTCGCTGGCGCGCGAAGCGCTGGATTGTGTACTGCGCCGGGTGACGCTGCGCCCCTGCAACACCGGTTTCGATGAAAAAATGAAGGCCAAAATTCTTGGTTTTGTCATCACCAAAACCGAAACCGGCGCCCGCATTCTCAATCGCTTTTTCGAACCGCTCTCTTGGATTTTCATTCTGCTTTTTTTGGGGAGCACCTTCTTCGCAGTGCGCGGCGTCTATCTCTTCTACGTCACCGGCTCGTGCAACGGTTTGAACCAGAGCGGCTTTTGTGTGTTTGACCCCACCGGTCAATCCAATCAAATTTCCAATGTGGGTGAAAGTTGTCCGGTGGTACTGCCGGGTGAAGATCCGGTTTCGCTCAAAGGTGTTAACCTCAGCGGCTTTCCGGTAATGAACGAAAATGGGGAAAAGAGGATTGTCTTCATCGGCTCGTATGGCTGCGAATACTCCCGCAAGGCTTATCCGGTAGTGCGTCAACTGGCCGAAAAAAGCGGGGCCAGTTTCACGTTTCTCTACTACCCCGTCAAAGAGAGCAGCGATTATCTCGCCAAAATTGGCTACTGTGCCTATCGGCAGGACGCGCAAAAATACTGGTCGCTGGTGGATACCTTCTTCACCGCCGAACGCAGTCAAATCGAAGATGAGTCCTTCATCCGTCAGACTTTGGCTGAAACAGGTTACAACCCCGAAACGATTGCCTTTTGCGCCACTGACCCGCAAACCGAGTGGACGGTCAAAAAGCTGTTGAACGAAGTGGTCAAAACCGGTTTCTTCGGCACACCCACCGTTTTCATCCAAAATGAGGTGTTGATTGGCCCGAAACCGCCGCGCGTGTATGCCATCGCTTTGAACGGTTTGCTGTATTGGGCACGCTGATAAAATTTTGATATGTTGAAACCGTTTTCTAATGTAAAATTAACGAAACGGGTTTACAATAAGAGGTCGTTATTCAAGTTGCAAGTTGTTGTATGAGGGAGTAAGTCGTATGCCGGTCTATACCTATCGGTGTGAAAATTGTGGGGTTCAATTCGAACGCAATCAAAAGTTCAGCGAACCACCGCTGGCGTGGTGCCCGGAATGCGGCAAGAAATCGCTGCGCAAGGTGTACACCCCGGTGGGCATCGTCTTCAAGGGTTCCGGCTTCTACGCAACCGATCACCGTTCGCCCTCCGGACAGACCCGCGCCTCATCGAACGGCCACAACGAAAACAAATCGTCCGGCGAATCCAGCACATCCTCAACCTCATCGGAGAAATCCGGCTCTTCCAGCAGTTCATCTACAACCTCGTAACAGGGCAGGTATTGCCTTTGGGGCGGGGGCGTCCTGATTGCCCGGTTCTTCCGGGCTTTTTTATTGGCGCGAGAGGTTTTGATACCTCAATGAGAGTTTTTGAAAGGTCGCTGTGCCTATGATGAGCAGGATCGCTTCGGATGGGAAGCCAGCCGCACCCTGCCGGCGCGCGACTTGCGGTGCAGGAGAAAAACCGTTACAATCAAAACGGTTGTTGGAGGAAAAGCATGTCGAAAGAAATCAAGAAAAAATCCACCCCGCGTGAATCGCCAGAGCAGCGTGCTACCCGCTTGCAGCGGCTGGTGTTCATCATTCTCTCATTGATGATCATTCTGGCAATGGTGCTGTCGGTGGTGTCCACCCTCTAATTCGGTTCTCTCCGCTCCCCGGCTGATTCTTTCCCATCGGAACGGCCTTTTCGAGTCAATTCGGGAACAGCAAAAATCCACTTTGGAAATGCCTTGAACCGGCTGTGGTCGGATTCTCTTTACCCTGCAAATTCAGGGGGGAATCGCTTTCCCGAATGCAAATTCAAAAACCGAAGGGAAACAGACCATGCCAAAATCAACCACACCCTATTGGATAGCCGCCTTTGTGTTGGGCAGTGGGGTAGATATCCTCTTCTGGGGAAAACCGGTTGGGATTTCGTTTTTCATCTGGGCGGTGCTGGCGTTGAGCAGCGCCTGGTTTTTGACTCTCAAATCCGGCAGCCGCCCGGCGCGAGCAAACATCTTGCTGGGGATAATCATCCTTGGGCTGGCGGTTCAACCCTTTTTACGTGCCGAGCCGTTTAGCCAGGCTTTGGGAATTCTGCTGGCATTGCTGGGATTGATGATCTGGGCCGCCACCCTGCGCAACGGCAACTGGCTGCACTTTACCCTGTGGGATTACATCCGCGCAGTAGCGGTACTGATTTTTGCCGCTTTGACCCGCCCCTTCCAGCAGCCAAACCCCGGCGAAAACCATCCAGCCAGTGGACAATATGCCGTTCATCTGCAGCAGGGACGGGCTGTGCTGCGCGGCTTGCTATTGGCGCTTCCCATCGTTGGGTTACTGGCGCTGCTGCTGGCTTCTGCCGATCTGGTATTTGCCCAACGGCTGGAATCTGTCTTGCAGGCTTTGCGGCTGGACAAACTGCCCGAAACACTCTTTCGTCTTTTTTATGTGCTGGTGTTGACAGTTGTCTTTTGCGGGGTGCTCCTGCATGCCGTTCTACCCAGGCAGGAAATCCGTCCATCCGAGAGAGAAACCCCGTTTCTTTCCCCGTTTCTGGGCTGGACGGAGAGTAGCATTGTGCTGGGCAGTGTCAATGCCTTATTTGCTTTCTTTGTCATCCTGCAATTCCGCTATCTGTTTGGCGGGCAGGTCAATATTCATGAAGCCGGTTTCACCTACGCAGAGTATGCCCGGCGCGGTTTCGGCGAGTTGGTCTGGGTCGCCCTGATCAGTCTGGGTCTGGTTTTAACCCTGCACACCATCACCCGCCGCGAAACGCCCATCCGCCAGCGCAGTTTCATCCAGCTCAATGGCCTGCTGATCGGGATGGTACTGGTCATTCTGGCTTCGGCTTTGCAGCGCTTGATTCTGTACGAACAGGCCTACGGGTTTACCCGCCTGCGCACCTATACTTATTTGTTCATCCCGTGGCTCGGCTTGCTGTTGTTGACCATTTTAGGATTACTCTTCAGCAATCAAATGCGGCGGGTTGGTTTGTTCTTGGTCATTTTTGGGTTGGGATTTGGTTTACTGCTCGGGTTCTGGAATGTGGACAGCTGGATTGCGCGCCAGAATATCCAGCGCGCCATAAATGGTCAGGACCTGGATGGAGATTACCTGCAAATGCTCTCTGCCGATGCCGTGCCAGAACTTATCCGGCAGGTCAATCAAGCCGGTTTGCCTGCTTCGGCGCGGCAGGAAATTTTAATTGGTCTGGCCTGCCGGGCTGCCCAATCAAGCCCATCCAATCCGCCCTGGCAATCCTTCAACCTCAGCCAAAACCGGGCCGATAATCTGTTGGGTAGCCATGCCGGATTATGGCAGAAGTACCCTGTCGAAGTGGATTCATACGGCAGTTACGTCCTTGTGGACGGACAACACCGCTACTGCGGATATGCCGAACGATGGGATTAACGGGGAGGAGTTTTTATGTTGGAAAAATTGTCAGTTATCTGACATTTGACCAAAAAAGGGGATGAAAATCAGGCAATTAATGGTATATTTTACGATATAAAGACACTCCCTTTTTTACTACAATCATAGGTGTACTGGCAGGTCATGCCTGCTGCATGGGAAGCCGCAGACTTCCCACTTTCTGTTTTCCAAATTATCCCAAACCCCCAAAAAGCGAGGATGCCTTATGCCTGAAGAAGATCCCCGAATTGTTGAATTACGCGAAATGCGCCAGAAGGCGCGGCTGGCCGGCGGTGAAGAGCGCATTGCCAAACACAAAGCCAAAGGCAAACTGACCGCCCGCGAGCGCATCGAGCAACTTCTTGACCCCGGTTCTTTCCATGAAATCGGGCTGTATGCCACCCATCGCAGCGATGACCTGGGTATGACCGAAAAATACCCCGGCGATGGTGTGATTACCGGTTACGGCACGGTAGACGGACGCACCATTTATGTCTATGCTCAGGACTTTACTGTCATGGGCGGCTCGCTGGGTGAAACTCAGGGCAAAAAGATCGCCGCCATCATGGACATGGCTGCTGCTGCCGGCGCGCCGGTCATCGGTCTGATCGACTCCGGCGGTGCACGCATCAACGAGGGCGTGCGCAGCCTGTACGGTTATGCCCAAATCTTCCAGCGCAACGCCTGGTATTCCGGGGTTATCCCCCAAATCAGCCTGGTGCTGGGACCGTGTGCCGGTGGGGCGGCTTACTCCCCCGCTGTCACCGATATGATCATCATGGTTGAAAAGCAGTCCTTCATGTTCCTGACCGGCCCGGAGGTGATCAAATCGGTTACCGGCGAAGTCGTGGATACCGAGAGTCTGGGCGGCGCCGATGTGCATTTGGGCATCAGCGGCACAGCCCACATCAAAACCCAATCGGATGTGGAAGCCATCGCCATGGCGCGCAGGGTGCTCAGTTACCTGCCTTCCAACAACGTCGAAAATCCGCCCTTTGTGGATACCGGCGATGACCCCAACCGCATGGACGATTCGCTCAATTCCGTCGTCCCGCTCGACCCATCCGAGCCTTACAACATGCACGAAGTCATCGAGAAAATTGTGGACAACGGCACCTTCATTGAATTACAGGCCGCGTTTGCCCGCAACGCCATCATCGGCCTGGCGCGCATGGGCGGCTACACGGTCGGTATCGTCGCCCAGGAGCCGGCTTTCATGGCAGGTTCAATGGACATTGATTCGGCCGATAAAATTGCCCGCTTCGTCCAGTTCTGCGATTCGTTCAACATCCCGCTGGTCACCTTCTGCGATTCGCCCGGTTTCCTGCCCGGGGTGGATCAGGAACACCGCGGCGTGATCCGCCACGGGGCCAAGGTACTGTATTCCTATTCCAACGCCACAGTACCCAAGATTCAAATCATCACCCGCAAAGCCTACGGCGGCGCTTACATCGTCATGTCCTCCAAAGTGATGGGGGCCGACATCTCCTTTGCCTGGCCGAGCGCCGAGATTGCCGTGATGGGCCCCGAGGGTGCGGCCAACATTCTCTACCGCAAACAAATTCAGGAAGCCGAAGATCCGGCCGCCGAGCGCAAGAAAATTGTGGAAGAATACCGCAAGAAATTCCTCAACCCGTATGCAGCCGCAGCCGATGGCTTTGTGGATGATGTCATCGAACCGCGCGAAACCCGCATGCGGGTGATTGCCGCACTGACAGCCCTGCGTGAAAAAGCCACCTCCACCCCGGCCCGCAAGCATGGCAATATCCCGCTCTAGCCGGTAAACGGATTTAAAGAGGAGCGCGATCCATGTCCGAATTACTTTCGCAAGGTTTATTAATGACCGCCATTGGGATGGGGCTGGTTTTTCTGGCACTCATCTTCCTGTGGGGGCTGATCAATCTGATTGCCAGTCTGCCCATTAAAGGCCGCAAAGAAGAGGAAGAAGAAATCCTTGCCGAAGGGCCGGAAGTTGTAACAACAGATGAACCACCCGCTGATGAACGGCAGGCTCTCCGCGCACGCGCTGCCGCAGCAGCGGTTGCCGCTGCCCTGGCCGTGCAGCGTTCGGCGCTGCGCATCGCCCCACCCGCCGGAGGGGCTATCAGCGCCTGGCAGGCAGCCCGCCGCAGCAATCAGTTTGCCCTCAACGCTCAAATCACCTCTCGAAAAACCCGGAGTTCTGTGCGATGAAACTGAATGTAAAAATCAAAGACCAAACTTTTGAAGTGGAAATTGCCGATTTGAACGCCCGCCCAATTCTGGCAACGGTGGATGGTGAAACCTTTGAGGTCTACCCTGATGAAGCCGCTCAGCCGGTCGTTCGCGCGGCAGCAGCGCCGGCCCCCACCCCTGCTCCCGCCCCGGCTGTGGCAGCCCCGGCAGCGGTCAGCCGCCCGGCTGCACCTGCTGCGCCGGTCAACGCCAGCAAAGCCCTTTCGGCGCCCTTGCCGGGAACGGTAGTCGCCGTCCTCGTCAAGGAAGGTTCGGAAGTCAAATTTGGGCAGGAATTGCTCACCATTGAAGCCATGAAAATGAAAAACGCCATTCGTGCAACGCGGGATGGCAAAATCGCCGCAGTGTA
>Ga0101944_10001303_pt1 | contig 53685 bp, 63 predicted proteins | sample DewCreD2012metaG_FD_75245 | JGI IMG/M metagenome (GOLD analysis project Ga0101944, IMG submission 75245) | Hot spring sediment bacterial and archeal communities from British Columbia, Canada, to study Microbial Dark Matter (Phase II) - Dewar... ... | reverse complement strand
AACCTTCAAAATCGCCACAGGCTCAACTCTCTCTCCTCCATTCGCAAAAGCCGAATAAGCTCTTACCAAATCAAACAACCTAACCTCCCCCCCGCCCAATGTCACCGCAAGCCCGAAGCGACGCAGATTCTCAGGCGTTGGCGCCAAAGTCTCAAATCCCATTGTCTGCGCTAATCCCAACATCTCCTTAATTCCCACCAAAGACAAAAGCTTAACTGCCGGAATATTCAAAGAAGATCCTAAAGCAAATCGCAACTGAACCGGACCGTTAAACTTGCCATCATAGTTTTTTGGTTCATAAAACTCACCTGCTTTCCCGCTTGGGAACTTGGTCGGCACATCAAGAAGCATCGTCGCAGGTGCATAACCCTTTGCAAAAGCAGCCGCATAAGTCACCGGTTTTATGGTACTCCCAGGCTGCCTCTCCGCCAAAACAACATTATATTTCCCATCATAATTTTCAGCAAAATAATTCTTCGAACCCACCATTGCCAAAACCTCACCAGTGTTTGGATTCATAACCATTGCCGCCCCGTTCGTGATATTGATGGACTCTACTTTGGCAATTTCCTCAGCAACTACCTTTTGCGCAAATTCCTGCAGCTCCAAATCCAATGAAGTTGTCACTGTATATCCGCCTTGCTCAAGTACTCCGTCTCCCAACAAGTCAATCAACTGATCTTTGGCATAAAAAACAAAGTGTGGCGCCCGAATATCATGCACTGGAGACTTGAAAACTACTTGAGGAAGTTCCGTCACATACCTCTTCTCTTCTTCAGCCGATATATACCCATCCTCTCGCATGCGTCGCAAAACTGCCGTAGTTCTGCCAACATAGGCTTGAGGATCTGAGCCGTATGGAGAGTACCTACTGGGAGCTTGTGGCATTCCTGCCAGAATCGCCGACTCAAGTACTGTCAGTTCTTTTGCCGTCTTACCAAAATATCGCTCCGAAGCTGCGCCTATTCCAATTGCTGTCCCACCGTATGGCGCTTCGTTCAGATACATTTGCAAAATCTGATCTTTGCTAAACTTTCGCTCAATCTGAATCGAAAGAACAAGCTCCTTTAGCTTCCGCATTATCGAACGATCCGAAGTTAAAAGCACATTTTTAGTAAGCTGTTGTGTAAGAGTTGAGCCACCTTGCGCGCGCCCTCTTGTAAACAAACGCGAAAAACCGCGCAAAATCCCAAACATATCAAATCCTTGGTGAGCATAAAACTCTTTATCCTCGATCGCAATAGTCGCTTTCTTTAAAGCATCAGGAACATCCTCGATCTGAATCGGCACTCGGTTATAATCCTGAAAAAAATCGTACAAAAGCTTGCCATTACGATCGACGATCTTGGTTGAAAATCCACTCCTGCGCACGACACTATTAGGATCAGGCAAATCTTTAGCTACCCAAGCAAAAACAATACTCAGTAAAATCACCGCAACAACAATACCAACCACCGCCACCACAGCTCCCCACTTAAGTAAGGTCACCCTAGTTATTACTCTTTTAACTCTTCGCATAAAATCAAGTATAACCTATCTTCCCTCCTAGACAAGACCAGAGATGCTTATTATAATCATACATACACTTTTTATATGAATCTCAACTCAGATCTGCTTACTCGTCGTGTAGCCAAAATCCTTCCACATAAAGAGGATTTAGCAACATTACTCAAAAACAAGAAAATCCGCCTCTATCAAGGCTTCGATCCAACTGGCGGTCGCCTCCACCTAGGTCACACCATAGGTCTCAGGAAACTTATGGAATTCGCCAATGCTGGTCACGAAGTTATTATGCTCTTCGGTACAGGGACTGTTCTTGTAGGCGACCCAAGCTTGCGCGACACTGCAAGAAAAACGATAACTCAAGAAGAAATTGAAGAGAACATCAAAGGTTGGCAAAAACAAGTCGAAAAAATAGTTGACTTTGACAAAGTTACCATCAAACAAAATGGTGACTGGTTAACTCGTATGACTCTCCAAGAAGTTATCAACGTCGCAAGCAACATCTCTGCCATCCAACTCTTCAAAAGAGACAACTTCACCCGTCGTCTTGGTAGGGGAGATACTGTCTGGTATCACGAAACTATGTATCCTATGCTTCAAGGGTATGACTCCGTCGTGATGGATGTCGACCTAGAGGTAGGCGGCACCGATCAAGAGTTTAACATGCTCATAGGGCGTGAGCTACAAAAGAAAATGAATAATCGAGAGAAGTTCGTGCTTACGACGCCCATGATTCCCGGCACCGACGGCAAAACCATGAGCAAAACGAGTGGCAACTGTATCTTCCTTGATAGCTCTCCAGAGGAGATGTACAACAAACTTATGGAGGTTAGTGACGATCTAATCCCAACCTACTTCGAACTACTAACCAATATCCCCATGGAAGAGATCAAAGCTCTTGATCCAACTAAACCAATCGCAAACAAAATGAAGCTAGCCGAAAACATCACTAGCCAATTCCATGGTCCACTAGCTACTTCATCAGCCCAAGTTAACTACATAACTTATGTTCAAGCCAAAAAAGCTCCAGAGAACACCCCCGAACTTAAAGTTCAAGCCAACACTCCCACGCTCGACGCGCTCAAATTGGCGAATCTAGGTGTCAGCAATAGTGATATTAAGCGCGCGCTCGAGCAGGGTGGGGTGAGTATTGACGGCGTCAAAGTTACTAATCCTTCAGCGCCGATCAAAGCCGGCATCCTCAAATTTGGCAAAAAAACCTATCGCAAAATTACTCTAACTTAACTAAAGGTTCACATTATATGCAACTCAGTAAAAAACAACGCAAAATCTGGACAGTTATTAGCGTAATCGCTGTCTTTTTCTTGGTTCTTAGTAGTTTAGCCACCGCTTTTATGTACTAAACCTTGCTAAACTTATGATCAAATGACAAATCTAAATACTCCTGTCACCGAGCTCTTCGGGATAGGTGACAAAATCGCCAAAATTCTCCAAAAAGTCGGGATCACAACCGTCAAAAACCTTCTCGAAAATTACCCCAGAACCTACAGACAGTATCGCGCGGTGTCAGCAAGCGGAGGAGAGATTGGTGACTGGGTCGTCATAAGAGGCGCAGTTAGCAAAGTAAATAGCCGCCATACAGCTCATACTACCACTCAACTAGCCACTCTCACCGACAAAAATGGGAAAGTCATTATACTTCGTTGGTTCAATATGCCATTTCTTGTCAGAAGCATAACTCAAAATTGTCAATATAATGTTCTTGGGCAAGTGACCGAGTTCGCCAACCGTCGCCAACTTGTCTCTCCTCAGCTCCACAAACTCTCCAATCTCGAGCTTGATAAACCCGAAACCGATCTATACCTTCCGATATATCGCGCAATCAACACTCTCAAACCAGGCATCATTCGCCACAAAATGGCTGACATTATAGCTAACTTACCAACTCTCACCGAGACTTTACCAAGCTCTATCCTCCAAAAACACAACCTCATCTCTCGCGACGCCGCAATCCGCAATATTCATTTCCCAAACAATATGGAAAGCTTAGAGCTTGCAATTCGTAGACTCTCCTGGGAAGAATTATTTGAACTACAACTAGACAACTTAATACTCAGCGAACTTCACAAGAAAAATCGCAAAACCACTCCACTTAACTATGACCATCAACTACTTAACACATTCTTAAAAAACCTACCCTTTACACCAACCAATGCTCAACTAAAGGCAATCAAACAAATTACAAACGACATCACCAAAAGTACCGCTATGCGCCGCCTCTTGCAAGGAGAAGTGGGTAGCGGTAAAACCCTTGTTGCCGCCGCCGCCGCCTTATCTGTTTACGCAGCTGGTAAAAAAACGCTCATTCTCGCGCCCACAACCATCTTAGCTGAGCAGTTATGCAACAATATTACCGAGTTACTTAAAGGTCATACAACCTGCGAGCTCTATACAAGTCAACACAAGCAAACTCTCACCTCAGACATTCTAGTAGGGACGCACGCTCTTCTAAGAATCAAAGACAAGCTTAAGAACATTGGACTTGTTATTGTTGATGAGCAACACCGCTTCGGCGTCGAAGACCGCGAAGCTTTAACCAAAATCTCACCAACCCCACACCTACTTATGATGACAGCGACTCCAATCCCCAGAAGTCTTGCGATGACAGTTTTCCACTATCTCGACATAACTCGTCTTGATGAGCTACCTCAAGGGCGTTTGCCTGTCAAAACTTATTTAGTAGGCGCAGACAAAAGAAAAGATGCCTATCATTGGATACAAACCGCAATCAAAAAACATAACCAAGTCTTTATAGTTACTCCACTCATCGAAATTTCCGAAGAAAAAGAGGAAACTCCTCTCAAATCAGTTAAAGAGTTAAGTAATACTTTAACCAATTACTTCCCCAATGTCACAATCGACATCCTCCACGGCAAAATGAAAGAGCAAGAAAAAATAGCCAAACTCCAAGCTTTTCGCAACGGCGCAGTTCAAATCTTAGTCGCAACCAGCATGATCGAGGTTGGGATAGATATCCCCAATGCCAACATCATGATTATCGAGAATGCCGAAAGATTCGGTCTTGCTCAACTTCATCAACTTCGAGGTAGAGTGGGTAGGGGAGGGGAGCAAGGTTATTGTCTTCTTTTTAGCGAAAGTAAAAGCGATAAAACTCGCGCCCGTCTCTCTTACTTCGTTGCTGAAACAAATGGCGAAAAGTTAGCAGAATATGACATGACAAATAGGGGACCAGGCGAGCTTTACGGCACTCAACAAAGCGGTTTCTTCAATCTCAAAGTCGGCAATCTATGGGACAAGCAAATGCTTGAAGAAACATACGCAGCAGCCAAGTTGTATATGACCAAGAAAACTCGAACATAAATAGGGTTGTTGTCAAAACAACCCACTTGCCTTACAATAACTACCCATATGACACCACTACCAAAAAGACGTTGGTCAACCAGAAGACAAGGTCAGAGAAGGGCCACTATCAAACTCGCTCTCCCTCAACTTGTTAAATGCAAAAACTGCAAACAAGACAAAAAAAACCACACCCTCTGCGCCAACTGCAAGCAGTAATGAAAACCGTCACCGACCCTCGCCATCAGTATAGAATCAATAGAGTACAGGACTTATTTGCGCACACTTACAACACCACAATTCCTTCTACACTAAACGACATACTTCCACATCTTAAAGAAATCGACACTCTTATCCAAAAAGCCGCACCCGAACGGCCTCTATCTCAGATAAATCGTATTGATCTTAGTGTTTTACGCTATGCCACTTATGAGTTATTATATTCGAAGGGTACGCCACCCAAAGTCGTAATCGACGAAGCCGTCGAGATCGGCAAAACATATGGTACCGAAAGTAGTCCAAGTTTTATTAATGGAGTTTTAGCAACTATTCTCAAATCAATATGACCATTCAAGATCTTCTGTCTAGTCTAAATCTTCAGATTAATAATGCTCACCTAATCGGCAATGCCTTCGTCCACCGCTCCTACCTCAATGAAAACAATCTTTGGCAGGAAAGTAACGAACGACTAGAATACTTAGGAGATGCCGTAATCGAACTTGCAACGACTCACTTCCTTTATACTCGCTTTCCCGAATATCAAGAGGGGATGCTTACCAACTTGCGAGCCGCCCTTGTTCGCACCACAACTCTAGCCGAACTAAGCAAAAAACTTGGCCTCAACAAACTAATGCTAATGAGCAAAGGTGAAGAAGCTGGCGGAGGAAGAGAGAACATCTCTCTCCTTGCCGACTGTTTTGAAGCACTAATCGGAGCTGTCTATCTAGATAGCGGTTACATAGCTGCCACCTCCATTCTCACCGCCCACTTGTTTCCCAAAATTAACTCCGTTCTTGCAAGTACCAGCTACAAAGACAAAAAGTCTGAGCTACAAGAAATCGCGCAAGCCAAGTATCACCTAACTCCAAGATACAACCTACTCTCCGAGTCTGGACCAGATCACGATAAAGACTTCACGATGCAAGTTGTAATCGGCAACAACAAGCTAGGACTAGGTCACGGCAAAAGTAAACAAGCCGCCCAAGAAGACGCCGCCCGAACCAGTCTTGAGATAATTAGTCGTACCTGATACAATCGAGAATACAAAATATTATTTTTACAAAAAACAACTATGCTCAAAATCAAACTCGCCAGAGTAGGTAAGAAAAGTCAACCACAATACCGCATCGTCGTAACAGAAGCGCGCGATAAAAATAGTGGCAAATATGTTGATCTTCTCGGTACTTACAACCCACTACTTAAGCCCGCTGAATTCAAACTTGACACAACAAAATACCAAACTTGGCTTGCCAAAGGCGCCCAACCAACCACAACTATCCGCAAACTTGCCAATTATCAACCAAAATCCACTTAAATAACAAAATAAGGAGTTTCCTATGCGCGAAATACTTGAATTCATCATCAAAAATATCGCCACCATACCCGACGAAGTCGTAATCACTGAAGAAGAAATCGAAGGTGTTACTACCTATAGCGTATCTGTCAATAAAGAAGATGTAGGTCGGGTGATCGGCAAAGAAGGTAAAATCATCAAAAGTATCCGTGCTATTATGCGCGTCATTGCCATCCAAAGAGGTTTAAGAATCAGAATCTCCGTCATTTCTGATGTTGTAGAAACTACAAGTAACAAAGAAGAATCTGTTGAAACAACAACACCAAACGATCAACTGACAGTTGAACTCTAGATCACATCGATTTTACTCGCTCAACTCCTCACTTATCTTATACTGCAAAAACAAGTCGCTTTTCCCTGTCGGAACCGTAAGTGAAGGATCGCTAGGTGCTACGCTGTAGGTTTTAAGTTGTGAGATTTGCTTCAACATCGCTTCTTCCTCATCAGAAAACAGCACTGTCTTTCCTTTTAGTCCTCCAGGTTGTGCCGGATCAGCATACAGCATTGATAACATAACATTTAAGCTAAAGCTCTCCTCACCCACTCGACTCACTTTCACGTCTTTAACTCGCATCAAAGGAGCCGTCATCTCTACCGCCTTTAAGAACGAGTAAATATTTTCTTGCGACCCACCAATAGTCAGTTGTGTGTCCAGGCTATGCATTCCGATAGCATCATTTTTTAGCGGGACAACATCTGCCGAAGCAGATGCAATTTCCCCCGGTGACAACTGAATACCCTTAAGCGACAACCCCAACTCCCTCGACAAACCATCGATTGTGTTTAGAAACAACAAGACATCCTTTGATGGTGGTAAAGCAGCATTCAATATCTCTATTCTCTGTTTCAAAACTGTTTTATCTAAGTTAGTCAAAAAAACTACTTGATCGGCAAGCTCTTTGCTAACTTGAACCTTACTCTGCAAAACTTCTCTACTCTCCCTTGCCCGCGAAAAAAGAGGTACAGTAACGCCTGTGAACATAAAAATCGCAACTATTGCCAGTACTATTCCTTGTACCATCACAATGTGTTGTCTCATAAAAAACGATAACTCATTAGTATTGTTTGTCATTTTTCAGCTCCCATTTTTGCCAAAGGTAGTGTCAGAGACATCATCATTGAGTACGAGCCATCTTGTGAACGACTAACTCCATCATTCACAATTTGCGTAAAGAAATCGTTAGATCCTTCAAAATACTTATATAAGTTATCAAAACTCTGCGCCGAAATCGCTACTGTCTGCATCTTCAAAACACTCTGATCATCAAAAGAAACCGACGACACCGTAACTCCTTCAATCGGCAAAGAGAATACTCGTTGCAACGCTTCTCTAGTCTCAGCGCGACCCTTCATAAAAGTAAGAATATGTTGCAACCTCGACTTAATATAAAGCTGCTGAGTACTCGCAGCCGACAACCCTTGCAAAGCGACAGTATCTTGGGCAATTTTTTTTTCAACCACTCCAAGTCTTACATTTAAAAAAACTTGCCACGCAAAAAAAGCCATCGTTATCGTCAGAACTACCACAAACAAAACTACAGCAAAAAACAGTACCTTCCGCTCCAATTGATACTGTTTTTCCGATATTAATCTACTTTTCTTAAGTAAGTTAACTTTTACCATTTGCTAAAACTCCCGCAAAGCAAGCCCCACAGCAACTGCATAACTCGCCCGATCACTAGGCAAGTTAACTCGCTTAGCTGACTTTGATTTTAAGAAAGGATCAGCCACACTCACCTCAATCCCAGGAAACTCACCTGACAGATAAGTAGTTAACTCAGGTAAGTAAGCCCCTCCTCCCACTAGCATAATACGCACGACTGCTGTCTTATATTGCGCCGTATGATACTCAATCGCCTTACGCAAATCACCAACCAAAGAATTAATAACTACCAATAAAGCAGTTTTTACCTTGCCCTCAAACTGCCTTCCGTCCAATCCATAAGTCCGCTTGTACTCCTCAGCTTGAGGAAGAGGGAAAGATAACGACTGTGCAAGAGCTCTACTCATCGCAAACCCACCAACAGGAAAAACATAAGAAAAAAGTAAAGAATCACCATCCACAATAGCAATAGTCGACGCTGTTGCTCCAATGTTGACTAGTATCGAAGTTCCACTCAATCCCCCATATGTCAAAGATCTAGATACTCCAACCATCTCGCTCTCGATCGCAATCGGCTCCAGCCCAACTCCAACAGCAAAGTTCAATACTTCCTCCAAATATTTCTTGGGAGATGCTAAAAGATAAACTAGCATCGTTTGGTCTGTCGCCTCACTAAGCGGACGCCTTACTATCGAGTAATCCATCTCCACTTCAGCGATAGGCATTGGCACAAACTGCTCAGCCTCCCAGTTAATTGCCGAAGCAAGCTCAGCATCAGACATAGCAGGCATCGATACAACTCTACTAAAAACCTTCGATTCAGATATTCCTAAAACCACTCTACGTTCCTTCATACCCATCTCCGAAAGCAGTTTTTTCAAAGCATCGCTAGCTCTCTGCTTCAAAGTAACATCACTAAAATCAACACTAGATATCGGATTAACAATGGCGCCAATCGCATCAATCCCAAAACTACTACCCATCTTAGTAACCTGTGTTACCTTAAACGAACTAGAACCAATATCAAGACCAAAGAAACTCATATGACAGAAGCTCCTTAAACAACCTACACTGTAGTAACTCTAACAACTATTATGTACAACTGCAAGCCCATGTTGTTTTACTTCACAATCGTTGTCCCAGAAAAAACCGCAAAATCAAAAACTCCTGCCGGATAATCGATAGTTCTTTTTACTTCAATCTCTTTCTTAGAATCGCCACCCTCAGCTCTTGATTGAATAAGATAAAGTTGTGAAGGTAAAGAAATACCACTCACATTTATCGTAGCTCCATTATAAACCGCTCTAAGTCTCATATAACTTGTTCCCGCAGGCACGGCAACATTTACAGTTGACAAATAATCCACTCCGCCAGCGCTCGCAGTGGCAAACCCATTCCCGCTTAGCGGGCAGTTAGATGCATTGTAGTACTGCCTCTGCACTACGCCAACACTGCTCACCAATGCAACTTCAAGTGCGGCAGGAGCCATACCACTTCCTTCACTTTGACAGCTAACATTTTCACCCAACGCCGCTCTCTTAGTCCAAGATACAGAAATCGTCCCGGTATATCCCACTAGATTAGCATGCACCACTTCACCTTCACGCATATAAATCTGAATACTTTGCAAGGGCAACACGGTGTATTGACCAGTAATTGACGACAAAGAATCCGCAATACTAGATACTCCAGTTGGGATATTACCAATTCGTATTGATCTAAGCGCCTCTTCCACCCCAGACTCAGCAACCGTGAAAGTCGCGCTCTGTTCCTTCTCTTGCCTTGCCAAGGTAACATCTGACAATGACCTGGAAGCAACCGACATAACTAGAGTTATTAAAAGTCCTAAAATCACCAACAACAACAATCCTATCTGTCCCGAATAATTTTTATTTTTATTTCTATTTTTCATACACTACTCATCAAACCAAACTTGACGCGTCAAGTCAAATTCGCCATACTGAAAATAATATGCGCAAAGGCTTTACCTTAATCGAACTCCTCATAGTCTTCTCAATTCTTGGCATCTTGACTGTATTGGGAGTAAGTAGTTTCCGCACCGCTCGCCTGAAAGCTAGAGATGTCACCCGCAAGTCAGATCTATTCACTATTAGCCAAAGTCTCGAAGCCTTTGTCAATGATCATCGTGAATATCCGACAAGCAACAACGGACTAATTGTTTGTCGCCCACCCTCGACCTGTAACTGGGGAGAGCCTTTCGTTGACGTCAACCAAACTCTCTATGCCGCCAAGCTCCCCAAGGATCCAACCGCCAACACTACTTATGTTTACGAAAGTAACGGCACGACCTATACTCTCTACGCTCGTCTCGAAAATCCTCAAGACCCGGATATTAATCTAAATATAACCACACTCTGTGGCGCAGTTGTCTGCAACTATCAAAAAAAAAGTCATAATCAACTATGAAACAACTAAAAACCGGCTTCACTCTTATCGAACTACTGGTAGTTATTGCCATCATCGCCATTCTCGCAACTCTCATTCTTACTAATATCCAAGGAGTTCGTGAAAGAGCTCGCGACCTTCGTCGCAAATCGGATCTCAGTAGTATTCAAAAATCTTTAAGACTATACTTTAACGATTATCGTATCTTTCCAACAAGCAGCGCCAACTTCGCCATCAATGGTTGTGGCGCCAGTCACGTTGCAACTTGTAGTTGGGGTGGAAGTTTTGCAACCTCTACTACAACTTACATGCAAAGACTCCCTCTTGATCCCTCAAGCACTACCACCAATCCCATCACTTATCAATATTACCGCAGTACTACCGATTCCGATCAATACATTATCGTTGCCAAACTAGAAAATAGATCAGATCCTGAAAAAACCGAGTCACAAGCCCGCTGTAGTGCAATATATAACAGTTTCACTGGCAACAAAGACGTTACAAAGGATTATGTAATATGCGCAGAGTAATAAAAGGTTTTTCACTCATTGAGTTGTTGGTTGTTATTGGTATTGCTGGAGTGATCATTGCCGTCACTTCAACAAGCTACACTACAGCTCAAAGACAAGCGCGAGACAGTCGTCGTATTCAAGATATGAAAATGGTTCAAACCGCTTTTGAACAATTCTACGCCACCAACAACTCCTACCCCAACACAGCTGCTGGCAACATCAATCAAGCTTTCCAAAGCAATGCTCCAACCGATCCCAAAACCGGCACCTACACCTGGAATACCTCCGCCACCGCATACTGTATATGCGCTACTCTTGAGGGTGCAGTAGGCAATGCCAACCCTCCTACCACAACCTCATGCTCCTGGAATAGCAACGGCTCCGTCTATTGTGTGCAAAATCAACAATAAATTACTTTGGAGAATAATTATGAAAAAAGGTTTTACTCTCATCGAATTACTAGTGGTCATCACCATTATGGCAATTCTTATTGGATTTGCCGCTGTTAACTATCAAAAAACCGTACAACTAGGCAGAGACAGCAAAAGAAAGTCAGATATCGAACAGATTCGCCAAGCGCTAGAGACTTATCGCTCCGAAAGAGGTTATTACCCCAGTACATCAGGGGGTGGGCTCAACACACTAGTTCCAACATACATAAATACACTCCCCACTGATCCAAAATCTGGTAGTTATGTTTACGTACCTGCTAGCGGCGCTTCACCTCTCACCTACGCGTTATGCGCTTATCTTGAAATCACCCCTACATCACCCGCCCCAACAGGCTGTAGTGTCTCTTGTGTTGCCGGGACTTGCAACTACGGGAAAACCAATCCATGATCAAAGGTTATACCATGATCGAACTTTTGATAATCGTTACTGTCTCAGGACTACTTATCAGCCTTGGCACTTCAGCCTACAGTAAAGCCAAAGATCGTCAAGAGCTCAGAGCAGATGTCGAGCTTACACTCGAAACTCTTCAATCCGCCAAAAAACAAGCTGTCATCGGAGAAAAAGACTGTAATGGCATTTTTCTAGGAATTCAAGTCACAATCACTCAAGGTAGTCAAAACCTTACCCATCAAGCTATTTGTCAAGGAGATGTAGGTGCTATTAAAACCAAAACGCTATTGTCCTCAACGCCAACCAGCTCGACCATCTTGCGTTTTCGACCACTAGATGGTTCGACCAACCTCGCGCCAACTGGCGTCACATTTAACCTCACAACATCAACTGGTCTCACTACCACCTTCACCATTTCACAATCAGGAGCAATTACCTATGCCTCGCCCTAAACTTCAAAAAGGTCAAACAATAATCGAAGTCTTGGTAGCTGCCGCCCTCACTGCTTTAGCTTTCGTTGGCTTACTTGCTCTAGGTAGTATCTCCATCCGCACAACCAGTTACTCTCGCAACCAAAACCTAGCAAGCTCATACTCTTCTCAAGCCGCAGACTGGCTCCGTAACACTCGCACTTCTTTTGGTTGGGGGGCAATCGCCGCCAAATTGTCTCTAGATGCCGGCGCCAATCCAACAGTCACATATTGTTTACCAACCCTTCCCACAACTCAAGCCGAGTTTATCGCTTTATCACCCAGTACTTGTAATCCCTCTCAAACTATTGACTCTACAATCTACTTGCGCAGCATCACTTTTGATCTTACTAAGCTCAACAACAATCTCATTAAAGCCATCATTGACACAAAATGGCTAGACAACACAAACCCAGGAGCCAGAGTCGAAGTAACTCTTGGAAAAACAGAATGAAGAAAGGATTTTCTCTCATCGAGCTCATCGTTGTTATTGGTCTAACTTCACTTCTTGCCGTTGCGATTACCTCAGTTGCGATGACTAGCCTTGTTGGTTCGGCACGGATTCGCAATCTTGTCAAAACCAGGCAAGCTGGTGACTCAGCGCTCAATCAAATGCAAACCAAGATCAGGAATGCTAGAAACATCATTCACTGCAACTCCACCACCGATACCTTAACAATCGAAAACATTGATGGCAGAAATACGTCGTACGCGCTCGAACTCGACAATGGGTCAATGCGCATAGCCAGCAACAGCGGTCAATATATTACTCCGCAAGACAACACAATAACCGTCTTCGACATCGAGTGTTCTCCCAATGATCAAGAGCCCAACCTCGTAAGCATCAAGTTCAGTATCACCAACACTTTCCAAAGCGCCAGATCACAAGAGACACCAACTATTCCCTACGAAACAGCCGTACAAATTAGAAATTAAAAACAACTCCAAACAAATCATTGCCCCACAACAAACTAACAAACGCTCCAAAAATCATAAAAGGAGCAAAAGGCAGTGTCTGCTTGAGAGTTCTCTTTTTGAAGAAAACCATCATCACTCCCACAATCGCTCCCAGCCAAAAAGCTAGTAGTAGCGCCACAATAGTGCGTGGATAACCCAGAATAAGTCCAAGAAGTGGCGCCAAGATAACATCTCCCATTCCCATTCCTCTCCCTTTGGTAACTTTATATAAAAACCCAAAAAACAACCACGATAAAAATGCCGCCAAATGGTACTCCCACCAGTCAATTAATCTCAGAGGTCCAAAAACCAAAATAACTAAGCGATAAACTATACTAATCAAAATCGCAGCATAAACTGGAGTTGTTGGCACCAAACCATAAGCCAAATCCATCACCAAAACTACCAATAACACAACTCCAATCATGAGCCAATACCCAGCTTGCATCGTGCGTAAAGGTTCTTGAACTAGTTGAAAAAACACACTTCCCATCACATACCACCACACAAACAAAGCTCCCATCAAAAACTCAACCATCGGGTGTATCATCGCTAAAGGTTTATTGCAACATCTACTCTTCCCACGCAATAAAAGGAAGGAAAGTAGGGGCACCATGTCATACCAAGACAAGTTGTTTTGACAATGATCACACCTTGATCTCCCACGAACCCAATCACCGCCTTCAACTGTGCGCACAACCAACACATTAAGAAAACTCCCCACAGAAGCACCAAGAAAAAACAAAAGCAACAACCAACCTATCATCTCAATCTTTTAAGGCAAACAAATCAACTCGTCCGCATCAGAGGCATCGAAAGTAAGCGTAGCATAAGCTGCTTGATTAGCGCCATCAGGACAAGCTCTCGTCGCCGTCGTCGTGGTCTGCGTCACAACTCCAAAAGATCTCAAGAAATCTGCCCCAAAATTGCCACTCTTACAACGATCAAATGCTTCACGCGCAAAAGTATTCGACTCTGGCATAAAACAGACCGTCACAGAAGCGCCAGTATTAGCCCCATTAAAGTACAAATACAAATCACGTGACGAGCCAGCCGATATACGATCGATAAAACTCGATTTGACCTCATTGGTAGAAGTCAGTTGATCAAGTACTCCAGTACCAGCCGCGTTATGTAAAACACAACCAGCTCCTAATGTACATCCATCAGCAGCAGCCACCGAACCCGTCTTGACATTAACAAAACCAACCGTCACTACTTGACCTTCAGTAGCTTGCCAAGGAAACCTTCCCAAAGAAGCATTATAACGCTCAAGCGCAGAAGCAAGCTGCGAAGCATCCGAACGCGTCCTTGTGTCACGCCCTTTACGAATCTGCTCAAGAGGGTTAAGGGTGGCAAGTAGCGCCACTGCCAAAATACCTATAACCGCGATGACAACCAGGAGCTCGATCATCGTAAACCCTTTTAGCCTCAAGTTAAAAAGCATAGCACTCCTTTTTTACATAATTCGTATTCTTAATAACTATAACACCATATTAAAAAGCGCTCGTCAAGTTGTAAATAGGTACAACGATTGCCAAAATCAAGAAAGTCACCCCCACACCTAGGATTATCATAATAATTGGCTCCATCGCAGTCGATAGATTCTTGATTGCATGTTCACTCTCTGTCTCAAAATAAAAAGCCAGACGATTCAAGATCTCGTCAAGCTTTCCTGTCTGCTCTCCAACCGAAGACATCTGTGAAATTATCATCGGGAAAGATTCGTGACGAGCCAATGAAATAGCCAAAGCATTACCCTTCTCGACATCTTTAGCCACAACATCGAGCGCCGAGCCATAAACCTCATTGTCCATAACTTCACGCACAATCTTCAATCCCTCCACAAGCGCAACTCCAGCCGACAACAAAAGCGCAAGTGTTCGTGCAAACTCCGCCATCGAAGTCATCATTCGAATCTTGCCAAAAATAGGCAACTTCAAAGAAATTTTATCTGTAGCAAGTAACCCCAGTTTGGTTTTACGATAAGCGCGAAGAGCATATATCGCTCCAGCAAACAAGAAAATCATCAAAGGCCAAGCTTTACTCATAAAATTTGAAGTATTCATAAGCGCCTTCGTAATTGCCGGTAACTCCGCCCCAAAATCCTCATACATAACAGATAGTTTTGGCAAAACCATAATCATCATCACCATCGCCACACCAATCATCCCCACAAGAACAATAGCCGGGTAAATAAGCGCTCCTTTGGTCTTGGCGCGAAACTCTCTTTGTTTCTCCAAATTATCCGCTAATCTTGCCAGAATAGTATCAAGTACTCCCGCCGCTTCGCCGGCACGAATTAACGCAAGATAAACCTTGCTAAAGGTGTCGGAGTGCGACTGCATTGCATCCGCCAATGTTGAGCCGCCTTCAATTGCCTTCAAGATATCTGATATCTTCTTCGAAAGCGCTGATGATGTCTGAACTTCTAAAATAGATAGCGCGCTAGTCAAAGGTAGTCCCGCCGAGATCATCGTTGATAGTTGCCTGGTAAAGTTGACAACATCGTCCACTTTGACGCGATCCATAAAAGAAAACATCGATCCTTGATTCTTACCAAGTTCGTGAAGTTCAACAATAACTAACTCTTGTCCTCGCAACACTTCTGCCGCCGAATCCAAACTCTGTGCCTCAACAATCCCCTTACGCAACTCTCCTTTTCTTGACCTAGCTCGGAAACGAAACCGTATCACACCCCACCTCCTCGCCCTATCAAGCGGTTAAGATCTTCGGTATTAAGCGCAAACTCGCGCGCTGTCTCAAGCGTGATCTTTTTCTGAAAATAAGCTTCGGCTAACGCCATTTCGAGAGTTTTCATACCAATCTCGCCCGAGGTCTGCATTACATTTGGAATCATATGAGTCTTGCCGTCGCGAATATTTGAGCGCACCGCCGCCGTTGCGAGCAGTATCTCAACAATCGCCACCCTTTTCCCATCTATTGATGGTACAAGTCTTTGCGATAATACTGCCTCCAAACTCCCCGCCAGTTGTGATCTTATCTGCTGCTGTTGTTCTTCAGGAAATACATCTACGATACGATCTATTGTCTGTGAAGCCGAATTCGTGTGAAGTGTTGCAAACACAAGGTGTCCTGTCTCTGCAATGGTAAGAGCTGCTTCAATCGTCTCGTAATCGCGCATCTCGCCAACAAGCACAACATCCGGGTCTTCACGCAACACACTTTTCAAAGCAATTGCCCAGGCGTGAGTATCTGCATGCATCTCCCTTTGCGAGATAATGCTTTTAATAGGTGTGTACACAAACTCAACTGGATCTTCAATCGTGATAATATGAGTCGAACGCTCCTTGTTGATCTTATCAATCATCGAAGCCAAAGTTGTAGACTTGCCGTGTCCAGTCGGACCAGTTACAAGCACCAATCCTTGCTTTAGTGTCGTAAGTGAACCAAGAAGGGGAGGGAGCATCAATTCATTAATCGACTTGATAACCTGTGGAATTGTGCGCAAAGCCGCCGCCATATTCCCTTTTTCATGATAAACATTTACCCGAAAACGCTCTCCATGCGGGATTGCATAAGAAAAGTCTAGCTCCTTATCAACCGACACCAACTCTCTTTGAGAGAGAGATAACATCGGAGTAATAATCTCTGTAACTGTCTGCGGTGTCAAAGCCGCAGCCTGAGGGACTGCCAACAATCTCCCATGTACTCTCAGCATCGGTGGCACCCCCACCAATAGATGCAAATCCGAAGCTCCATACTGCACAACAACATTCAAAAGCTCTTTAATATCCATACATTCTCCCAATATAATACATATATTTATGTCCTCGCCACTCTGAGTACTTCCTCTAAGGTCGTCATTCCCTCTAAGGCTTTAATAAACCCATCCTGAAACATAAGTAGCATTCCGTCAGCAACCGATGCTTTTTCAATCTCCACCGCAGGCGCTCTCTCCAAAATCATCTTGCCAATCTTCTCAGTTACCTTCAACACTTCGAATATTCCTGCTCTACCCCGATATCCCGTATCGCTACACTCACTACATTTTGCGCCCCTATACAACACTGGTTTAGCTAAATTATGCGATTGAAGATATGCATCATAAAGCGGCCCCAAAAACTCCTTCATCTCAGCAATCGCTTCCGGTTGTGGTTCATAACTTTCCTTACAGTGTTCGCAGATTTTTCTCACCACCCGCTGCGCAACCACACAAGTAATGGAGGAAGCAAGCAAAAAAGGCTCAGCTTGCATATCAAGCAGTCTCGGTAACGCTCCCGAACTACTATTCGTGTGCAAAGTCGAAAACACCAAGTGACCCGTGAGCGAAGCTTGAATCGCCAAATCTGCCGTCTCATTATCTCGAATCTCTCCCACCATGATGATATTCGGATCTTGACGTAAAAACGATCTTAAACCGGTTGCAAAAGTAAGCCCAGCCTTAGGATTGATCTGAACTTGATTAACACCATCAATCTGGTACTCCACTGGATCTTCAAGTGTCACAATATTAACTTTTGGTGTATTTAGCGCATGTAATATAGAATATAAAGTTGTTGTCTTACCAGAGCCAGTAGGTCCAGTAATCAGTACAATTCCGTGCGGAACTCGAATCGAATCCTCAATATGCTTAAGCGCTATCCCACGCAACCCCAACTCTGCAAGACTTGGAACATTTGAAGACTTGCGCAGTAAACGCATAACCACCTTCTCTCCATCCACAGTTGGAAGAGTAGACACACGCAAATCAACCTCTTGCCCCCCCGATCGAAAATTAAATCTCCCATCTTGCGGCACTCTACGTTCGTCAATCTTTAATTCTGACAAAATCTTAACCCGAGACACCACTGCCTCATGGACCTTACGTGGCAAAATTAGCTTTTCTTGCAAAATTCCGTCGATACGGTAGCGCACTCTCGTTCGATCTTTAAGAGGTTCAATATGCACATCTGAAGCCCTTGATTTTACCGCAAACTCCAAAACCGTTGCCACAATTTTCGCAATCGGAGCTTCACGAATAACATCGCCTATTCGCTCAACGTCCAAGATCTTTTTATTATTGCTATCTGTCTCACTCGACTCTTTCAAAACCTCAGAAACTTCCGCTGACAAGCTCTGTGAGTATCTACGAGGAACCTCGTTTTTGAGCTCTTCAGCAATCGCCAAAAAAGGTCTAATCTTATGTTTGCTCTTTGCTTCAAGAAAAGCTATTGTCTGCAAATCAAGCGGGTTTGCCATTGCAACCGACAAAACCTTAGTGCGAGGATCAATCTCAAAAGGAAGCACCTCATAATGCTCCGCAACCGACTCTGGGATTGTGTTAAGCGCTTCTGGGGATGAAGCCAAGGTTTTTAACGAAATAAACTCCACCCCAAAAAGCTTAGCCTTAGCTCGAGCAACTTCTTCTGCGCTCACCAACCCAGAGTTTACAACTATTTCATCTATTGTTTTCCCAGAGGTATAACTCTCCTGTTCAAAAGCTTTATACTGAACATCACTAAGAACACCATCCTCTAAGAGGACGAGGGCAATCGTCTTCATAACCAACAGTATGACAGCTATAATAGTTCTATGCAACTAATAATCGACGGAGCAACTGCAAGTTTAAGAGAGACTTATGTTCTCAAGCTTTTTCCTACTCCTCCCACCATTCATCTCATTCTCAAAAAAGACAAATCAACGATCTCTATCGCTGCCGTTCGTGAGTTACTCAATCAACTAGCCACAACCACTAATCAAGACCGAGTTGTCTGGATTCAAGAAGCCAACGATCTAACCAGAGAGGCAGCCAATGCTCTTCTCAAAGTTCTCGAAGAACCACCTACAAAAACTAACTTTGTCCTTACTCTCAACAATCAAAAAAGCCTTCTTCCTACTATCCGTAGTCGCTGTAGTTATCTTCACCTTCCACAAACAACATCTACCCTTCAATCAACTACCGAGCTTCAAGCAGTAAAAACTCTGATGCAACAAAAAGTAGCGGATCGTCTCAACTATCTCCCTCAGCTTGGTAAGGACCGACAAGCTCTCCTTAATTGGTTTGACAATTTATTAGTTCAGCTCGCTCAAACTCTTAGTCGTACTCATACCCAAAAAGGCAGAATAATTCTTGCTCAACTCATCAAAAACTCTCTCAATACCAGAGAGTCGCTAACTCAAAACGGCAACCTCACATTAGTTATCGGCAACTTTCTCCTTTCCTTACCAAGGTTGAAAAACTAGCGCACTACGACTACAATGAAACACCTATGACCGTGAAAAACTCTTACCAAGCCTCAGACATTAAAGTTCTCGAAGGCTTGGAACCAGTACGCAAGCGTCCAGGAATGTATATTGGCAGTACTGACGAAAGAGGGCTTCAAGAATTGGTCAAAGAAATCGTTGACAACTCGGTTGACGAAAGTATTGCCGGATACGCTAAAAACATCTACATCACTCTCACCAAAGATGGCTATGCTTGTGTCTCAGACGATGGTCGTGGCATCCCAACCGAGCTTCATCCTTCAGGGGTCTCCGCGCTCGAATTAGCTATGACCAAGCTTCACGCTGGTGGTAAGTTCGAAGAAACTGCTTACCAAGCCTCTGGCGGCCTTCATGGAGTTGGCGCTTCTGCGGTTAATGCGTTAAGTAGCAATATGACCGTTGTTGTGAAAAGGGACAATAAATACTTTACCCAAAACTACAAAATAGGCGTTCCCCAGACTTCAGTCCACGAAATCGCCGAAGACGAAGCGAAAACTATTATTCACCCTCGCCATCATAGCTTTTTAAGCCAAAAATCTGGTACCTACAGTTCATTCTCCCCTGATCCCACGATCTTCAAAAAAACCATCGAGTTTCAGTACAAACCTCTCAAAAACAGGCTTCGTGAAAGAGCCTACCTTGTCCCCAAACTCTATCTTCATCTTATGGACGAGAGATCGGGCGACATCGCCAATTTCTATTTTGAAAGTGGCATCAAATCTCTTGTTACTCATCTCAATGCTCACAAAAAACCGCTTCACGAAGTAGTTTATATGTCCGGTAACTACGAAGAATCAAGCCTTAAAATCGCCGTCGAAGTTGCCTTTCAATACAACGACTCCTTTACCGAAAATATTCGCAGTTTCGCCAATGTCATCCACACTTACGACGGGGGGACCCACCTTACAGGCTTTAGAACCGCTCTTACTAAAGTTATTAAAGATTATCTAATCAAAAAATCATCTGACAACAAAAACAAAATCGAACTCTCCGGAGAAGACTTAAAAGAAGGTTTAACGGCCGTGGTGTTTGTCAAGATGCCCAGCAACGAAATTCAGTTTGAAAGCCAAACCAAAGCCAAGCTCAACAATATGGAAGCTCAGAGCGCTGTCTATGCCATTGTCAAAGAAAAACTCGAAATATACCTCGAAGAACATCCAACAGAAGCCAAAAAAATTCTCGAAAAAGCCGAGCTTGCCGCTAGAGCTCGGATAGCAGCTAGAGCAGCCCGCGATGCCGTTGTTCGCAAAGGAGTGCTCGAAGGCACAACTCTTCCCGGCAAACTCGCCGACTGTCAGGAAAAGGACGCCTCTCTCTGCGAGATCTACATTGTCGAAGGTGACAGCGCTGGAGGCTCCGCTAAACAAGGTAGAGACAGAAGGTTTCAGGCTATTTTTCCGCTTCGTGGCAAAATCCTTAATACCGAACGAGCGCGTCTCGACAAAATTATTGCTTTCGAAGAACTCAAAAATCTCATAATCGCTCTTGGGACTGGAATCGGCGAAACTTACAACCCAGACAAACTTCGCTACCATCGCATTATCTTAATGAATGATGCGGATGTTGACGGAGAACATATCACAACCCTCGCTCTCACCTTTTTCTATCGCCATCTACCTCAAGTTATTGCCGGAGGTCATCTCTATATTGCTATGCCTCCGCTCTACCGTCTAGAAATAGACAAAAAAGAAACCTATGTCTACACCGATCAAGAGAAAGAAAACTATATAAAAGCTAATCCCAATAAAAAAATCCTCATTCAGCGCTACAAGGGACTTGGCGAGATGAATCCAGAACAACTATGGATGACAACCATGAACCCAGAACGCAGAATTCTCAAGAGAGTTACTACCGAAAATGCCGCCCATGCCGATGAGATCTTCAACATTCTTATGGGCGATGAAGTGCCACCCCGCAAAAAGTTTATTCAAAGCAACGCCACCTTGGCGCAACTAGATGTTTAAAAGGAGTAGTCTATGACTGATCAAAATCTACAAATCAAAGTCTTCATCGAAATCCCAGAAGGAGGGAAAGTTAAATACGAACTCGACGAAAAAACAGGAATACTCATGGCCGACCGTATTCTCCATACTCCTATGTATTATCCTTTTAACTACGGCTACGTCATTGGTAGCAAGGGTCAAGATGGTGATCCAACTGACATCGTACTTCTTGCCTCGGCAAACCTGCTACCCGGAGTAGGGATCAAAGCCCAGCTTATTGGTATGCTCGAAATGGAAGACGAAGAAGGAGTAGATACCAAATTAATCGCTGTTCCCATCAAGAAAGTAGATCCGCTTTTTGGTGTCTGGACTGATGTAACAGACATTCCAGAACACACCAAAAACAAGATCAAGCACTTCTTCGATCACTACAAAGACCTCGAACCAGGCAAGTTCGTCAAGACCGGCAGGTTTCTTAGTAGAGATGATGCCAACAAAATATTAAAAGAAGATCTGCAAAGAGGGGAAAACTAAGTGTCAGACGACAACTTACTACACGAACTAGATCTTGATTCCTCCGCCGACTTACCTACCGAAGCTCCAGCGGAGGAGGGACTTTCTCTCACTGTCAACAACAATCCTACCTGGGAAGTAGTAGATACAAAGTTTGGTAGGATCGCCAATGTCAAGATCGTCGATGAAATGAAAAAGGCATATCTTGACTATGCTATGTCGGTCATTGTCTCACGCGCGCTACCAGATGTTCGAGATGGTTTAAAACCAGTACATCGTCGCATCCTCTACGGGATGAAAGAGCTTGCTCTCAACTATCCCGCCAAATACAAAAAATGTGCTCGCATCGTTGGAGAAGTCTTGGGTAAATACCACCCTCACGGTGATACCGCCGTATACGATGCCCTAGCTCGCCTCGCTCAAGACTTTTCTATGCGCTACCCGCTCGTTGACGGACAAGGCAACTTCGGCAGTATCGACGGTGACTCTCCAGCCGCCATGCGCTACACCGAAGCTCGGCTCTCCAAGATTTCTGGTGAGTTACTAACTGATTTAGACAAAGAAACCGTTAACTGGATCGACAACTTTGATGGTACTTTTAAAGAGCCAACTGTCCTCCCTGCAAAGCTTCCCAATATGCTACTTATGGGAAGTGATGGTATCGCTGTTGGTATGGCCACCAAAATCCCTCCTCATAATCTACAAGAAATAGCTGATGCCGTAATTAAGCTTATCAAACTTGGTAGATCTACTCGCCAAATAGAAGTTACCGAAGAGGGGATAGAATCACGCCCCTATCTTGAGTTAACAGGACTATTTGATTCTGATGCCACTCTCGATGATCTCTTAGAACACATTAACGGTCCAGATTTTCCAACTGGCGGCGTTATCTATGACTGGGAAGCCATCCGTGAAGTCTATGCAACTGGTAGAGGCAGAGTCATCACGCGCGCGGTTGCCAACATCGAAGAAACCAAAAGTGGCAAGTTTCAGATCATCGTGACCGAAATCCCTTATCAAGTCAACAAAAGTAAACTCATCCAAAAAATTGCTGATCTCGTGCGTGACAAAAAACTAGACGGCATCTCTGACCTTCGAGACGAGTCTGACCGCGAAGGAATGCGTATTGTCATCGAGCTTAAAAAATCCAGCAAACCTAAATCAGTTCTTAATAACCTTTTTAAATTTACCGAACTTCAAAGCAACTTCCCCACCAATATGGTTGCTCTCGATGAGGCAGGCACACCTCATTTAATGAATCTCAAAACCATCCTCACTCACTACGTGAAGCATCGTCAAGTCGTAATTGTCCGCAGGAGCCAGTTCGAGCTCAAAGAGGCTCGAGCAAGACTACACATCCTCGAAGGGTATCTCAAAGCACTTGACATCATCGACCAAGTAATCGACACCATCAAAAAAAGCAAAGACACCGATACTGCTCGCAAGAACTTAATAGAAAACTTTAGTTTTAGCGAAATTCAAGCAACAGCTATTCTTGATCTTCAACTTCGAAGACTGGCCGCCCTCGAAAGAGAGAAGATTCAAAGCGAATATAACGAGCTCAAACAAAAAATTGACAATCTCATAGCGCTTTTACTAAATCCTGTCAAAATCCTTAGCACAATCGAGACTGAGCTACTTGCCCTCAAAGAAGAATACCCAGAGGGTAGGCGTACCAAAGTTATCAAAAGCAAGCTTGGCGAGTTCAGCGAAGAAGATCTCGTTGCCAAAGAAGACAATCTCATAACAATCACTAAAGAAGGCTACATCAAAAGAATGCCTCTCTCGACCTACAAAACTCAGCGTAGGGGAGGGAAGGGCGTTGTTGGGATGACTACCAAACAAGAAGATGAAATTATGCATATGGGAGTCGGCAACACTCACGATGTCGCTATGTTCTTCACTGATACTGGTAAAGTCTTTGCCACCCGCGTTTTTGAACTTCCCGAAGGCAGTAGAACCGCCAAAGGTCAGGCAATAATCAACCTTATCAACATCGAACAAAATGAGAAGGTTTTAGCTCTTCTAACAGTTAGTAAAGAAATTTTAGAGAGCCAAACTCACTTCATAACCTGTGCCACCAAAAATGGACTAGTAAAAAAGACTGCCATTCGTGAATACAAAGACATAAGAAGTAGTGGCAAGATTGGTATTGTTCTCAAAGAGAACGATAAACTCATTCAAGTCCAAGTTACAAACGGCGAAAACTACATTCTTCTCGTTACCAAGAGTGGTAAAAGCATCAAATTCAAAGAAAGCGATGTTAACGCCACTGGTCGTGCCAGCCAGGGAGTCAAAGGTATTAGTCTCAAAAAACAAGATGAGGTTATAACTGCGGCTACCTTCGAAATCAATCCTCCCAAGCCAGATGATAAAAGACGCAAGTTCTTCCGCGAACTACTTGTTGTAACCGAACACGGGCTTGGCAAAAGAACCGATGTTGGTGAGTATCCAGAGCAGGGTAGGGGAGGACAAGGTGTGAAAGTCGCCGATCTCTCAGAGAAAACTGGTAATATAGCTGCCGCGCGCCTCATTACCGAAGATGATGAGCAGGCCGTGATCACAACCAAACAAGCTCAAGTAATCAAACTCCCGATCAAAAACATTAAGGTGCTAGGTCGCTCCACTCAAGGCGTTATACTAATGCGCCCCCACGCTGGCGACGTTGTGACCGCCGTGACCACTCTCCAGGAAACCGATGAATAAAAGTAAGTTCTCTATTATTATCCCTAATTTCCACTATGGAATTTCTCGTGGATATCATGGAGTTGAGGATTGGTCACATGAGTATAAATCTGAGTCGTTGCAATGTTTTTGTGCCCCAACATCTCCTGCACCTCTCTCAAGCCAGCTCCATGGGAGAGAAGATCAGTTGCAAATGTATGTCTTATGACATGCGGCGTCATCGCAAAAGGCAGATGAGCAAGTCTACCGTAGTGATGTATAAGCCTCTGTACGCTTCGCGCGGTCAGCCGCATACGCTCGCTCGCTTTCGGATCATCAATATCTGGAATTTTCCCCGCATGTCTAATAAAGAGCGGCTCATACGCATCCTCACGCCTCGCCAGGTACGCCTCAACCCACCTTACAGCTCGTTTGGATAAAAATATCACACGCACCTTTTGCCCCTTACCCATTACTCCAAACTCGCGCGTAATCAGGTTCACTGTTGATCTATTGAGAGAAACCAACTCCGAGACTCTAAGCCCAGTCGAAAACAAAACCTCCATTATCGTCCGATCACGCATACCCAATAAAGTATCGGTGTTTGCCTTATTCATCATCTCCTCAAGTTTGGCAAAATCCAGAAACTTCAAAGACCTTCCTTTCCCTTTCGGGAGCTCCAATTTGTCTGGGGACACAACATCATAGTCTTGACGAATCAGATATCTCAAAAAAGACCTAATCGCAATCGCATAATAACCTTGAGTTGCAAAAGAAAGGCGTTCTCCCTTTTCATTTTTATGCTCAGCCAAGTATCTGCGATATTGCTTGAGTATCTTTGAAGTGACAGCTGATAAACTTATTTCAGGATAATACTTGTTAAGCCACTCATAAAACTTTGTCAAATAAAATCTGTAGTTTCGAATCGTATATGGAGACACTTGTCGTTCAATCGATAAATACTCGAGGAACTCCTCAAGATAGTCCGATAATGCGCTGGTAGGGGTATTATCACTCATATACTCGTGACTGCCAAAAGTCTAGAAACGAAATTGGGAACGATATATCAAATAAAAACACAAATACATATCCTAGGCATATAAAATATGTCTTTCTCAAGCTACCAGAGGAAAAAAACACAAATCCTATAGTAACAGGATAGTTTCGACCCCCGATAGATATGGTCAGGTTTTCAAGCAACCTCTCCAACACCCATTGTGCGATACAAAAAACGCCCTGTCAACTACTCAAAACTTATAGATACTACCAGAGGTAGAGGTGATATGGCTGCCATATTTAGCCAAATACAGATGAAGCCTACTATTCTTTAGGCAATTTTATTCGGGTATAGTACGGGTAATCAAAAAATAGGGACAAAAACAAGATGGGGGATATATCAAAGACTAAAACAACCAAAATCACACCAGAGTTCAAGTAACAACATTCATAACTTCATAAATAATGATTTGGCGACAATATCGTTTTAGTAGGGGGTCTCCAAAAATAGTCATAAAAGATATATTGTGCGACATAGCAGAAATCCATCCTATTATCCATCTATAACCCAAATAGAGCAGGTTAGAGCCACACACAAAATAAATTCGTTCATTTAAGTTAATATTATTAAAGTTAACCACTCACCTTCTAATATAGAACTAGCTCTCGGTTAATAAACTACGCATCTCGTTATTACCCTACTTATTATCAGACCATTACCGCATCCATACTCTGCTGCCAGAGGTATAATCTGGAAATAGATACAAAATAGATCATTGTCAAATATAAGGATCAGTACCCAAAGTTATCCACACCTAATTTCGTGAAAAATTATAGGATATAATGTGAAAAGATATTGATAATTATAGGATATATAACTATAGGACTTCTCCCCTGCCCTCACTCTTATCTCATCCATCTAGATAGTACGACCACCAAAATAATAAGAAAAACCAAAACCCCAAAACCTACATACTCCTGCAAAGTGCGAGCGAACAATCTTTCTTCCAGTTCATGCTGAAAAAGACCCAAAACTACATACAAAATCATCGATAAAAAGATTGATACCAAAGCTACATCTACCAACCAAAAAGAAATCGCCACCGCAGCCTCTACCATCACCACCCCTCCCACGAATGCATAAGACAACTCCTTGCCACTCAACTTCTCCTCTAGAGTGTATGACCAAATCCCAAACAGAAACAAAGCATATGAAACAACTGCAACAAGCCCTGCAATCTCCAAAACCCCTACCCTAAGCGAGAATATAAAGTGATAAAGAAAAGCCGCAGTCAAAATTGTCAACAAAAAACCCACAGCTCTCGCCGCACGCAAAAGTTGAATCGTTCTAATCGATGCTACCGCAAAAATATTCGTTGTCAGCAAAAGTGCATACATCGAGACTGCAAAAAGAGCCCCTACAACTATCCTAGTAATATCTGATTGAGGCAACAAAAAATAAAAAAGCCCCACCGCCACCGGATACAAAGTTGGCAAAATTAGGTTGGTAACCCAAACAATTCCACGCAGTTCTTTAAATATGCTCCAAGCGCAAAGCAAGTATGACATCAAACCATAAACTCCAAACGCCATGATTCTAGATTCAAGCGAAATTCTCTGCACTAAGAAAAGCCCAGCCGTCAAGAAAAGTGAAACCAATACAAATCTTCGCCTCTTACTTAACGACAACCTAGCTGTTATCGCTCGCTTGTGTTTTATCTTAGACATTCGCAAAAACCTCCTGAACATCATCGTGATCTTCCAAAGCCTCGATTAATTCTTGAATATTAGCAAGCTCTTGAGAGCTTACAATCACTTTCGGCTTGTAAATCAAACCCACTTCGTCCACAGCCACATCCGCTTGCTTACCAAGAAAATCACTAATAACTTTTGTCTTAGTTGACTCAGTATAGATAACATTACAACCCTCTTGTTCGACAAACTCGATCGCCCCAAGGTCAATTAGCGCCAACTGGTCATTTTCCGAAATTAACCCTCTATACTCAACTACTCCAACTCTATCAAAAAGACAAGCTGCGCTTCCAGAAACTCCCATCCTTCCCTCTCGTTTCTCTAGTATAACTCTAAGCTCGTTAATGGTGCGGTTGCTATTATCAGTAACCGCCTCAATAAGAAGTGCCTCGCCTCCCTTTGCAAATCCCTCAACCAAAACTTCATTTAACTCCCCCCCACTCCCCCGACCCATACCGCTTTCCATTGCTCGCTTAATATTCTCCATCGGCATATTAACTGCTCTTGCTTTAGCAATAGCTAGTCTCAAAGCAAAGTTAATCTCTGGATCACCAACTCCACCCCCTTTTTTGACTGCAACAGAAATTGCCTTGGCCATCTTCGTAAAGACATTACCACGCACATGATCACGTGCCGCTTTTTTATGCTTAATCGTACTCCACTTACTATGACCTGACATACACTGCAATTTTACACCAGAACATTGGTTAATGATGTAGTTGACAAAAATAACTAGCTTCTTGATAATGCTCACTCAGATAATAACCATGCATGACCAAATTGATCAAGCCATAAAACAAGCACTACTCGGGAACTGGAAAGAAGCAATTAGCCTCAATCTTTCAATTCTTGTTGAGCTCCCAAATGACATTCAAGCGCTGAATCGCCTTGCTCGCGCCTACAGTGAACTCGGCGAAAAAGATCTAGCCGAGCAAACCTATCGCCAAGTACTCAAGCTCGACAAATATAACGCAATAGCCAACAAAAATCTTCGCCTTCTACCCCACACCAAAGCTTACAATCAAAAACTAGCAAACGAAGACTTCATTGAAACGCCCGGAGAAACTCGCACAACTTCTCTTATCAAAGTCGCCAATCGCGAAACACTCGCCAAACTATGTACCAAACAAGAAGGATATCTCCAATCAAAAGGGCGCTTAATATCTGTCTCTGTTGATAAAAAAACTACCATTGGTTGCTTGCCGGATGATCTTTCTTTTAAAATCCAAAGGCTCCTAGCCAAAGGATACAGTTACAAATGTTGCATCAAAGCCATTTCCGAAAACTCAGTTACCATCTTTTTGCGCGAAGTTAAAAGACCCAATCGACCTGGATACACCGCAACTTTTAGCAAATCACTTACCTACTCAAAACTCAAAAAATAACTAAAACATCTCAAGTAAATCGCGACCCACTCTTACCACCACCTCACTTCTAAACTCGGCTAAATCACGCCCATACACAAACTCGGCATTACCCAATATCATTCTAAGCACTACCTCGCTTGCCGATTTTCCACTCTCTGGCTTTGCAAAAACAACTTGCGTTGTCTCTCGATTTTGACTAGCGTCGCTACGTACAGCAATCACATCCATACCAACATTCATTAAAAAATCAGCCACATCACTACCCAATCCATCACTTCCAGTTTCATTCATCACGACCACTGTCACCCCCTCATTTCCCACTCGCCAATCAAAAAACCTCGACCCGACAAACTGTTTCAGTCTCTGTGCTAAAACTTCATATTCTTGGTTTTCTCTCTCAACAATCACCCCTTCGCGCACTAATTCATCAGTCGTAATTGTCTGAAAACTATAAGCATAGCTACTATAAAGCAAGTAAAGGGCATCAATTCGAGAAATAGTAGAATAAGAACCTTGAAAAATCTGTCGCCACAAAGCATATCTCAACCCATCCCTTCCCTCCTTGGTACTAATCAGATAGCTAGTTAACGGTAACTTTAAAAATCCTTGAACCTTACGCTTCACAAATGCTCCCGGCTCACCATCATAACTTCCAAGCGTATAAAGTTGTGTCGCCTTATATTCTCCCGCCGATCTTGAACGAACTAAGAGTTGAGACAAAGGAATCATTACCACCCTCTTTTCCGATGGATCAAAAGATACCACTGACACAACCCCATCTACACTAGTCATCACAAAGTTATTGCGCACTTGATTGTTAACAACTACTGACCGAGAAAGCTCCCTTATCATCAAACCACACCCCACAAAAACCAACATTATCACAACTACCAAAGCAATAGGACTTCTTTTTTTTGTCTGTCGCATTCTCTGCATATCACCATCATACAGCAAACTTACACCGACTCTCAAAACTCACCCAAACACCCGTTACAGGATGAATAAAAGATATCTTCTGCGCTTGCAAGGCCACCCGTGGAAACCACTTCCTATCCTCGCGACTTCTTTTTCTTCCAGCATATTGTACGTCTCCTACTAGAGGATGACCAACTGCCCGAGCATGAACTCGTATTTGATGTGTTCTTCCAGTTTTTGGAATGAATCTAACCCAACTAAATCCTTGATAGCCCGAGACATCAACCTTCAATTCTTTCAGAAACTCATAGGTCTTCACTTCGTTTATCACCTCATACTCGGTCACACTTTCTCGACCATCTTCCCTAACTCCCATTTTTTTACGATCATCTCGTCGTCTCCCGATCGGCATATCAATTTCTCCAGTCTTAGCTTGCCAAATACCGTGTGTCAAAGCCAAATATTCTTTCACAACCTTGCGTTCACGAAATTGAGTAAGCAGCCAAGTGAAAGCATTTGCGTTTTTGGCAAATACCATTACCCCTGATGTTTCTTTATCCAGTCGATGCACCATCCCGGCTCTTTCAACAAAATACTGCTCATTTTCGTTCAAAACTTCGCCAACTTCAAATCTTTCTTGATATCTTTCAACCATCCAGTCTTGTAAAGTCTCTCCCACGACTGTCTCAGCTCTATTTACCACAACTCCGCTTGGTTTATCAACAACAACAATACTCTCATCTTCGTACAGAACTTGAATATCCATATACAGGGTCTAGTCCTCCACTGTTGCACACTTAATACAAAACTCAGCTGTTGGATCTATCCCCAACCTATCGGTATCAATCATATTGCCACATTTAACACACTGTCCATAACTACCCTGCTCTATTCGCGTCATTGCCGAGCGCACTCGCTCAAGCATAGCAGTTGTCTGACTCTTCATCGCCTCTGCCTGATCGTGTCCATATTGTTCGGCAGCCTCTGTACCATCATCTGCGTTATCATCAAGTCTCGCACCATCCAAAAAAGGATCTTCTGCCTTGAGCTTGGCGCGTCGCAGAAGCAACTGACTCTCAAGTTTCTTAAGAGCGCCAAACACCGGAGCCAACAAGTTTTTTGGATATTGCATATTACCTCTCCTTATTTTTCAGTAGCGCTCTCCCTGAACGCCAATATATTAACAAACAGGCACCTAAGACTACCACAACTCCCAAAACAATGTAATAAGAAACACCATAGAAACGCCAACTATCTTCCAATATCCCTCGCAAAATAAGCCACAAACCAACAAAACCAATCGCCAAATAACTAGCTAATCCCTCTGGCGCTACCGAGCGGTCATTGCGATACCATTGATAAAAACGAAAGTTTTTGCGAACTCGGTTAATTATGACAAAATAAAAAACTGCCCATACAAATGTCATTATCTCAATTATCAAAAGCCCTCTACTCAACAAAGAAGCCACACTCCCAAAAACCAGTACTATCCCCAAACTTGCGGCAAAATTATCCAAAACCTTCCAGATCTCCCAGTCATAAGAATTGGCAAGAAGAATCACGACCCCGATAGCAACGACTCCTCCACTTAAAAAAGATAATCCAGGAAAAGCCACAAATCCCAAAACTCTATAAATATTCTCAAAATCAGATAGGTTCAAAACTACATAACCCGCTCTTGCGCCAACAAAAAACCCAGCTAGCGCCAAAAAATAAGTGTCAAACAAAGAAGTCTCCTCTAGGTTTTCATCTCTCCCCATCTTCCACCAATAATACAAACCCAAAAACAAAGCGATAAAAAACACCACTCCATATGAATAGAGTTTAAAAGATCCGATAGTCACAAGTACTGGCAACACGTCTATATTTTCTCACCGACTCTGTACACTGTCCACTATTCAAGTTAAACTAACACTTATGCTCTCAATAAGTCATGCCGCCGCTGGCGCCTTTATTGCCGTAAAAATAACCAATCCATATCTGGCAATCCCACTAATCTTAGCATCACACTATGCTCTCGATGCCGTTGCTCATTGGGATGTCGGCACTGGTTTGGGGAAAGGCACCAAATCAAGCAAACTCGCGTTCCTGCACGAAATCCCTGATCTTATCTTTGCCTGCTTGTTCGTTTTTGCTATGTACTACGACAGCTATAAACTCTTGCCAAATGAGATTTGGAACTGGCAACTAACTTCTCCCTACTGGGGCGGCTTTCTTGCTCTCATCCCAGACTTTTTAGAAGCGCCTCGCAACTTTTTAAGAAAAGAGCCGTTTTTCCTCAAACCTCTCAACCATTTTCACCATCACTTCCACCATAGCATTCCACGCCCACTAGACGGACTCGCCCCTCAACTCATCCTTCTCGCTCTCATCTGGTATTTTCATTAAACTTGGTTTCTTATTCATATAAGAGTTATTTATTTCATAATTTCTTTGCTTTAATTCTTAATGAATTTGATACGACAGAAACTGATGACATTGCCATGGCAAATCCGGCAAAGATTGGATTTAATACCCATCCGAAGATTGGGTAGAAAATTCCAGCCGCAAGTGGAATACCAACAACGTTGTAGATAAATGCCCAAAACAGATTCTGTTTGATACCTCGCATGGTCATCTTTGAAAGTTTGATTGCTTTGACAAGCTTTGAGATATCTCCGCCAAGAAGCGTGATACCAGAAGACTCTATCGCAATATCCGTTCCCGTCCCCATAGCAATGCTCACGTCAGCCTGAGCAAGTGCAGGAGCATCGTTTACTCCGTCTCCGACCATTGCGACTACTCGACCCTGTGTCTGAAGTTCTTTTATCTTTGTAAGCTTGTCTTGTGGTAGTACATGAGCAACAATATCGTCAATACCCACAAGCGATCCTATATATTTAGCGGCTTTTTCATCGTCGCCGGTGAGCATAATCACTTTGATTCCAAGGATATGTAAGTTCTTTATTGCCTCGATCGATTCTGTTTTTATTTCATCAGCTACCATAACAAAACCAAGAACGTTTTCTTTTGTAGCAATAATTACAGGAGTTTTCCCTTGCGATGTAAATCCGTTGAGTTTAGATGTGTCAAAAAAAACTTTGAGATCGTTTACAAGCTTTACGTTACCAACAAAGTATTCAGTGCCTTTGATTGTTCCCTTAAGACCCTTGCCTTGAATACTCTCAAAGTTTGAAACATCAGAGACAGATATATTTTTCTCTTTTGCGTAATTTACAATCGCATGAGCGATCGGATGTTCTGACTTCTTCTCAAGCGACACTAAGATTGACATCATCTCATCATTTTGTAGACTGGAGAAATTTTGTATATCAGCAAGAGTCGGCTTTCCAATAGTAATCGTACCAGTTTTATCAACCACAATTGTATCCACCTTGTGGAGTTTTTCCAGAGTTGCTGCATCTTTGATAAGAATTCCCTCCTTTGCCCCCTTACCGACACCAACAATGATCGCTGTCGGTGTAGCAAGTCCGAGAGCACACGGGCAAGCAATAACAAGAATTCCTACAAAAGAAACAAGACCAAATGATAGTGCTTGAGAAAAACCTAGATATTGTGAGCCAACAATCAGCCATGCACTTAAAGTAATGAAAGCAAAAACTAGAACAACTGGAACAAATACAGAAGAGATCTTATCTACCAATGCTTGTATCGGCGCCTTGCTTCCTTGAGCATCCTCGACCATTTTAATAATCTGAGCAAGTAGTGTTTCCGATCCGACTTTCGTCGCTTTGAATATAAAAGAACCACTGATATTGATAGTGCCTGAGACGACACAGTTGCCAATTATTTTCTGTACTGGCATCGGCTCGCCGGTTACCATAGATTCGTCAATAAAGGAACTACCATCGGTTATGACACCGTCCACAGGGATCTTTGCCCCCGGCTTTACAATAATCAAATCGCCATGCTTTACATCATTCACCGATATTTCAATTTCTTTGCCATCACGAATTACAAGTGCGGTTTTAACTTGCAGATGAAGAAGTTTTTCAATAGCATCTCCTGTCTTCCTTTTAGATCTCGCTTCAAGATATTTTCCGAGCGTAATAAAACCGATAACGACGATTGTAACGTCAAAATATGTATAATCTGGCATTCTTAGCAACGAGATCAAAGAGGGAATAAGAAAAATCAAAACACTGTACACATAGGCAACAAATGTACCGATACCTATCAAGGTATCCATGCTGGCTACACCGTGGCGTACAAACCTCACTATTCCAAGCAAATATGGCTTACCGACCCAGAAAAGAGCTACTGTCGCCAGCGCCATTAAAATCATATTTAAAACTTTCATCGGAATAGGAAAAGCCGGCATCCAGGGAATAGTTTCTGTCAAAATTTCCCACACCATTATAGTAAATACAGCAAAAGTAATGGGGACCATGAATTCTGTCTTATTTTTCAGTTCATCGAGCTCTTTATCTTTTGTGCTGAACTGATAAAGCGAGACTTCGCTCTGATCTTGATGAGGAATTAATGTATATCCAAATTTACCAATTTCTTGATTCATCTTTTCAATAGATATTCTCGTGTCATCAAAATCCAACTCGACTTTTTCTGTAACATAATTTACAGATACAGAATTAATATGCGGCATGGCGGAAAGCTTTTTCTTTATAACAGATGCGCAACTCGCACAGTGCATCCCTTGTATTTGTAAAGTTTGTTTAGTCATAACTATTTAAAAGGATACAAGTCCATTTATCAAAATTGATATTTTCATACTACTTTCTTTTTAATTTATAAACTTTAATAATTTCTTCTTTAGCTTTTTTTGTTTGACCAGACTTTATCTGTTGAATAACACAATCCCCCAGATGATTTTCAAGAAGCAAGTCCTCGACGTTAGATAGCCCCTGTTTTACCGCTGAAGTCTGAGTAATAATATCAATGCAGTAGGTATTATTCTCAACCATCTTTTGAAGCCCACGAATCTGACCTTCTAAAAGCTTGAGTCGACGCACGACTTTCGATTTATTATTTTCGTCTGTGTATTTCATACACAACAGTATACCCCTATGGGGGTATACTTATCAAGTCCGCCAAAATCCAGAAATAGTCGCAAAGATTTGTCTTGGTGCCGAGGATCGGAATCGAACCGATATGAGGTTGCCCTCACTACTTTTTGAGAGTAGCGCGTCTACCAATTCCGCCACCCCGGCAAACATAAAAAATATTTTACACTACCTTACCTCTTACTATCCACACCATAAAACTTCACTCTATCTCCGCGGAATCGCAGATCAATTGTCTTCAAAGCTCCGTTTCGGTGTTTGGCAATATTCAGTTTGATATTCTCAAGATCCTCTGGATCTTCTCGATACAAGAACATAACAACATCAGCATCTTGTTCAATCGACCCCGACTCACGCAAATCAGATAACTGCGGCGAACTGCCCGCCCCACGGTTCTCAATCGCTCTTGATAACTGTGAAAGCGCCAAAACCGGTACCTTCAGCTCACGCGCGAGATTCTTTAGTCCTTGTGATATCTCGCCTACCTCTTGCACTCTATTTTCCAGATTTCTACCCTTCACTAGTTGCAAATAATCGACAATCACAAGCCCCAGATTATGTTCTGCCATCAGTCGCCTTGCTTTTGTGCGCATCTCAAGCACCGAAATACCCGGCGTATCATCAATAAACAAAGGCGCCTCAGCAAGAACACCCATCGCTTCCGATATCTTCTCAAACTCCGAAGCTCCCAGTTTCCCTGTTTTTAGCTTCCACGCATCAATCTCTGCCTGAGCCACCAGCAAACGATCAACCAACTCTTCTTTACTCATTTCTAGTGAGAAAAAACCAACCGTTACTTTGTCGTGTACTGCTGCATTAAGAGCAATTGTATTTAGAGACAAAGCAGTCTTACCCATCCCCGGTCTTGCTGCTAAGATAATCAAGTTCGAGTCCTGTAAACCAGATAGACATCGATCAAGATCACTCAATCCCGTCGCAACCCCGCGAAGACCATCACCTTTCTTGTGCAACTCATCCAATCGATCAAATGATTCAGAAAGCGCGCTCTTCAAAGCTACGAATCCGCCCCGCAAATTACTCTGTGAGAGTGTAAACACCTTTTGCTCTGCCATGTCCAACACTTGCTCAACGCTCTGGCTTTCATCAAAACCCATCTCAATAAGCTCACTTCCACCGCTTATCAACCCACGACGGCTCGCATAATCACGAATAATCTCTCCGTAATGTCGCACATTTGCCGCACTCGGCACTCCATCAACTAGACTTGACAGATAACCAACACCACCAACGCTCGCCAGTTTTTTCAGATTGCGCAATTTTTCAGGAAGCGTCACAAGATCTATAGGCTCCCTTAACTCGTAAAGAGACAGCATAGCCTCGTAGATATCGCAGTGCTTCGTTTGATAAAAATGCTCTGGTTTCAAGAATTCAGAGACCTGCACAATAGCATTAGTATCAATCAAAATCGAACCAAGAACCGATACCTCCGCTTCATCGCTATGTGGTGGTACTTTAAGAGTACTCATACCTCAAACTATACACTATCTATTTAGTACAATAACTTCCGTCAACTCGCTAGGGAGACTCGTCGCGCTAACAACCAAGCTCGCCATCGCTCGACTTCCTCTTTCATATGTTTTTACAAAAGAATCTTGACTATCGTTTGCCGCAGGTAGCACATAACTTGGCTCAACCGCCTCTACAAGCTTAACCATTAGTTTGGCTTCTGACCGAATAAATATCAAAACATCAACTACTCCCAACTCATCGACACAAGCTTCGGACATTTCTTGCTCATACTCGGGAATAAACAAAACTCTTACTCCTTCGCATTGCAATAGATACGCTCTTCCACTTTCACCCAAACGATATGCAAAAACCGAAACTCCCTCAATCTCGTACTCACCCGGCTCATCTATCACAAAACCATCACTCTTTCCCCGAATTGTAACCTTCCGAGCAAGCTCTACCACTACATTCTTTGCTTTTAATCGAAAAGTGTCTTTTTCTTTCTGTGTAATTTCCATAGTGAATATCGTATCACAAAAATCGGGCATTGACATAATTTCGCCTGGAGATTAGACTGTGCGTGATATGCAAGTAAAAAAAGAAGTCTCTGTAGCAGTATTTATAGGTCTAATAATCGGTGTAGTTATTATTGGTGGTATTTATCGCGCCAAAACTGCTATTCAAACTCGCCAGCTAGACTCATCTCCCACCCCAGTAGCTACCGAGTTAAACCAAGTCAAAGGTGAAACTCAGCCCTCTCTCCCCCTCAAAATCCACTCTCCAATTGATGGCATCATCACAAACACTCCCAAAATCGAGCTGTCAGGCAGCACCAAGCCAGGCACCTATATCACCATCCTCACCGAAACCAACGAATATATCATCGTTCCCTCTGATCTTGGCAATTTTAGTCAAGAAATAACTCTTATCAAAGGCGCCAACAGTATCACTGTCAGTGTCTACACCCCAGAAGGAGATAAAGTCGAAACATCACTCAATCTGGTGTACACCACTGCCGATTTGTGATAAAGTAAACCCTCTATTATGCAGAGAAACCTAATCTTAAGCTTCCTATCCATCTTTTTTCTAGTAATAACGACCAGCTTCGCTCTCGCCTCGTCTCCCTCGCCAGCAAGCTCAGAAGCGCCAACCCCCCTTTCTACAAATGAAGTCACAGACAATCTCAAAAATAGGTTAAAAGACGTTCTTGAAGAAGGCTCCAACAACACTCCAAGCTCTAGTTATCGCGCCATTATCGGTCAAGTTCATGATGTGATTCAAAAAACCCTCGCTGTTGACACCAAAGACGGTAGAAAACAAGTCGTCGTAAACGAAGAAACAACACTACTGCGCTCACCCGGCAACGTCGTAATCAAACTCGAAAACATAAGGATTGATGACTATCTTATCGCTATGGGCACTATCAAAGACGAAGATACCTTCATTGGCAAAAGACTTATTGTCAGCACAACGAAAGTTCTCGACAATACCAAAAAAAGTGGTTATGGGCAAATTACAGAACTCAAAAAATCTAGCTTCACTCTCACCTCTTCCGGCAACGAACAAACCATTTATTTTAATAATAAAACTCGTGTCAAATCCAAAGATAATCCTTCCCTCAAAACTAGCGATCTTGAGTTAAACACTCGCCTCATCTTCACAGCCGAGATAGATGATGATGATGATCTTGTCGCTACCACTATTATGATTATTAAGTAACCTGCTACAATAATCTCCATGGTTCAGAATAAAGTTCAGACACTCAAAGGTTTTCGCGATATCCTGCCAGCTGACTCCGTCAAAAGAGCTTGGGTCAAAAACATAATGGTCAAAACGGCAGAACTCTGGGGATACGAACCAATCGAGACTCCAACTCTCGAATACTACGACCTTTTCAAAGACGAGATCGGCGAAGATAGCAAACTCATCTTCAAATTTCTTGACAATGGTGAGCGCGAGGTAGCCCTTCGCTATGATCAAACTGTCCCAACCTGTCGTTATGTCGCCAACAATTTTAGCAATCTCAACTTCCCTTTCCGCCGCTACCAGTTTCAAAATGTTTTCAGAGCCGAGAAGCCCCAGAAAGGCAGATATCGCGAGTTTACTCAGTTCGATCTAGATATATTCGGCGTCAAAGACACAACAGCTGACGCCGAGGTAATCGCCGAGAACTTGGACACCTATCTCAAGATCGGTTTCAAAAAGCCTGTGATTATCTTGGGTAGTCGCAAACTTATGAAGAGTATACCTTACGAGGCAATCATCGCTATCGACAAGCTCAAAAAAATCGGAGCAGATGGTGTTATCGCCGATATGATAAGTAAAGGGATTGACGCATCACAAGCTAAGGCATATTTTGATCAAGTACTCAATATCAAACCAGACGAAGATATCGCAACCATTATCAATTATCTCGAAAAATCAGGCTTTAGCTCCGAGTTCTACAAATTCGAGCCAACACTGGCGAGATCCTTCTCCTACTCCGACGGCCCCATTTGGGAGATCACAATCGCAGACTATCAGGTTGGCTCAGTTGGTGGCGGTGAGCGCTACGATGGTATGGTTAAGAGGATTACAGGTCAAGATATTGCTGCAACAGGAGTGGCTTTTGGTTTTGACCGCACTGTCGAAGCCGCCGATCAGCTCGGTCTTATCCCTCAAACTCTCACCAAAACGCAAATACTCACAACTATCTTCTCCCCAATCTTACAAGATAAGTCTTTGTCAGTTTCCAAAACCCTCCGCGAAGCCGGTATCAACACCGAGCTCTACCCCAACCCAAAAGACAAACTTGACAAACAACTCAAATACGGCGGCAAAAAAGACATCCCTTACGCCGTGATCATCGGCGAAAAAGAACTTACCACAAACACTGTCACCCTTAAAAACCTCAATAATCGTGAACAACTCACTCTCACTCTCGACGAAGTCATCAAACTATTGTCTAATAGATAGTTAATGTCCAAGATAAGCCAATTACGCAAGCTTGCCTACTCAGCGCTTCTAGTTAATGCGCTCATCTGGGGCGCAGCTTTCCCGATCATCAAACCCGTCTTCGACCATATCAACCCTATGCAGTACTTGTACTTCCGCTTCTTGGCAGCCGGCATTCTCGCGCTTCCGATTTTCTTCTGGTACTATATCAAAGTTAGACCAAAAATATCATACACCATCAAAGTACTACTAATTGAGCTCTTCGGTCTCCCGCTCCCTCTCTGGTTACTATATACCGGACTCGATCAAACTAGCGCGCTCGAAGCCTCTATTTTAAGCTCGCTTACTCCCCTTTTTGTCACTCTTGGTGGGATCTATTTCTTAAAAGAAAAAGAAACCAAAAGAGAGTGGCAAGGCCTTGGTCTCGCCCTAGTTGGCTCGCTCCTTATCGTGCTTGAACCACTACTCAATGGTCATAGCATAAAAGGCAGTAGTCTATCTGGTAATCTCTATATTCTAGGTTACAACCTCATCTACACAATCTATGTCATAATCGCTAAAAAGGTGTACAAGAAAAAGCCGCCCGTCTTCTTCGGCGCTCTCACTTATCTAGCCACTGCCGCTATCTACGCCATCTTGCTCAACAATGACTTGCCCAAACTTGATCTACTAACCAACCCACAAATCCTCCTCCCCGTTCTCTATATGGCAATCCCTGGTGGCATTATTGCTTTTGCGCTCTACCTCTATAGTCTTAGTCAAATCGAGGCTTCCGAAGCCAATCTCTTCACTTATCTAAACGGCGTCGTCGCGATCCCCGCCGCCGCCATCCTCTTACAAGAGTATCCTACCCCTCTCATCCTTACTGCCATAACCCTAATCACTTACGGTGTCTTTCGCGCCGAAAGTAGGAAAAATATGTTATAATCAACCACGTATGAAATCAAATATCCACCCCAAATACAATACTTTGTTAGTCAAGTGTTCTTGTGGCGCCACATTCCCGACAGGTAGTACCAAAACTGCCATCACCGTTGATATCTGTAGTCAGTGCCACCCCTTCTTTACTGGCGAGATGCGTTTTGTTGACACCATGGGTCGAGTCGAGAAGTACAAAGCCAAACAAGCCGCTGGCGCAAAAGCCGCATCCGTCAAAAAATCCAAAAAGTCCAAGAAGGCTATTGTTGCTACTTCTCTCAAAGACATGCTTACCAAAGCTACCACCAGCTAGCTCGCGCCACGCTATACTATCTCTATGCCTGATTTCCAACAAATAATTGCTGAGTACAACCGCCTAACCAAAGAGGCTAGTGACCCCAAAAATTTCTCACGCCTTGCCGAGATTGGCGAACAACTAATGAACCTTACCGACAAAGCCGCGCTTGCCAAAGATATTCTCAAACTTGAAAAGTTGATAAACGATAACGAAGAACTAGTAAAAGGCGCTGACTCAGAACTAGCCAACCTAGCGCTTGCCGAATTACCTCACCTCAAAAAAAAACATCAAGATTACATAGACGCTTTTCACACTCTTGAGCTTGCCGCAGGCTCCGCAGACGATAAAAGACCAGCCATTATGGAGTTTCGTGGGGGCGCTGGTGGCGAAGAAGCCAAGATCTGGGCTGACAACTTGAAGCGAATGTATCTGCGCTTCGCCGAAGAAAACAACCTTAAATACGCATTTATCGACGATAATACCATTCTTTTTGGTAAAAACTCATACGGTCTTTTCAAGTGGGAAAGCGGTATTCATCGGGTACAAAGAGTCCCTACAACCGAAGCTCAAGGGAGAATTCACACCAGTACCGCTAGTATCGCTGTTCTCCCCAAGATCGAAGCGCAAGAAGTCACGCTAAAACCAGAAGACCTAGAATGGCAGTTTTTTAGAGCTGGTGGTCATGGTGGACAAAATGTCAACAAGGTCAGTACCGCCGTCAGACTCATTCACAAACCAACAGGCATCACAACTGTCAGTACTCAGGAACGCTACCAAGAAAGAAATCGAGAGATCTGCCTCGACTTCTTGCGTAGCAAGCTCTGGGAAATCAAAGAAGAAGAGAGATTAAAAAAACTCGACGCCACTCGCGCCGCCGCAGTTGGTCGCGGTATGCGCTCCGAAAAAATAAGAACATACAACTTTCCTCAAAATCGTGTTACCGACCATAGAATTGGTGTTTCTTGGTACAATCTACCCTCAATCCTCGAAGGCAATATCAAAGAAATGTTGCAAACAGTCTCAGTCGAAATGACTAGCCACAAAGAGCTCGAAGCCCTTAATCCTGAGCCTTCAAAATCACACTTAAATTCTTAATCTTCTTTTCTCTATATACCTCGATCTCAACTCTATCTCCCACCTTTTTCTTACTAAGTATCTGCACTATCCCACCTTCCACCTCAACTACCTTCTGTCCGTCAAACATTACAATAATATCCCCCACTTTCAAACCCGCCATATCTGCCGAAGAAGAAGCAACTACTTCAACAACATAAGCCCCTGCTGGCACCTCGTTAAGAACCGCTGTCTCCTTGGTTATCATTTTGTATCTTACCCCCAAAAATGGTCTCTCAAACTTGCCTGTCTCGTTAAAAGTCTTCAAAGCCTCTTTCAAGACATTAATTGGCAACGCAAATCCCACATTGTTAGCACTTTGTGAAACAGCTACATTCACTCCCACGACTTGCCCCGCCGAATTAAGTAGTGGTCCTCCCGAGTTGCCAGGGTTAATTGCGGCATCGGTCTGGATTACATTATCCAATCGCTCCGCAAAGCTCCCCCAAGAGTCAGAAGCCGTAATCCCTCTCCCAAGCCCAGAAACTACTCCAGTCGTCACTGTATGCCGAAACTCCCCCAAAGCTGTCCCTATCGCAATCACATAGTTGCCGACCCTAAGCTTATCCGAGTCACCCATCTCGATAGTTGCAAACTCCTTGCCTGAGATTTTAAGAATTGCCAAATCATTACTCGGATCTCGCCAGATTTTCTCTACCTGATACTCACTATTGTCTTTCAAAACGACCTTGTATTGTTCGGGTTTTCCCGAAGCTACAACATGTTTATTTGTAACCACTAGTCCTGTTTTATCAACCACAAACCCGCTTCCAATATCTACTTGTTCACTCTTAATCTCCCCACTTGGCCGACTACCCCGAAACATCCCAAAAGGATCTAGGAAATACTGCTCAAAAACTGGTGTCTCCTTTTTGAAAGATACAGTTACAACAGCCGGCGAGACACGCTCTGCCACTTCCGTCACTACTGACTCCTCAGTCACTATGCGTTGTTCCAAAACTCCCTTTTCACTAAACTGTGGTAAAGGTAGATATTTGTCAAGTATCGGAATCTTCGCGATCCGCGAGACCACTGCACCAGAGAGGAATACTGCAATCACAAAAATCCCCGACAAAAATCCAACAAAAAACTGCGAATATCCCTTGCTTGTCATCTCAACCTCCTACACTACAATTCTAGTTTATATCACAAGCTCCATCGCTTTCTCAAGTTGCAAGTCCTTCTCGTCACTCAAGTCTTCATCAACAACCTCTACATCTGGCACAATCCCATCTTTATGAATCCAACGCCCAGATGGTAAAAGAAACTTGGCCACAGTCACATGCAAACTACTCCCATCACTCATGTCTTGCACTTCCTGCACTGTCCCCTTGCCAAAAGACTTCTCCCCAACAACCTGTGCTCGCTTATTATCCTGCAAGGCCCCAGCCACAATCTCCGAAGCCGAAGCGCTCCCTCCATTTATCAAAACTATCATTTTACCCTCGGTCAAACTCCCTACCCTGTTTACACTATAAGTCTCGGTTTCAATTCTTCCCTGTTGTTTAACAATCATCCCGCTTTTCAAAAACTCCGAAGCGACATACACAGCGCCATCTAGGTATCCCCCAGGATTATTGCGCAGATCCAAGACAACTGCATGCGGCTTAACGGCAACAATCTCTTTAACCTTCTCATCCCATTCAAGATCAGTTCTCCCTCCGAATCTATTAAGTTTAAGGTGTGCAACCTTTTTACCACCTTTATCAATAAAACTAAGCTCAACCGAAGGCACCACAATATCTTCGCGGACAAGCTCCACATCAAATGGCTTTTGTTTTCCTTCCCGATAAATACTAAGCGTAACCTTGGTTCCTTTTGGTCCGCGAATATGAGTAACCGCATCCACAATAGCAATATCCCGCGTCTCAACATCAATTTTCTTATTCACATCGGTTATCCTAATAATCAAATCGCCCGCTCTGATTCCTGCTCGCTCTGCCGGAGTATTGGCAAGTGGTGCCACAACCGCTAAATTGCCATTTTTATACCCCAACTCAATCCCCACTCCTCCAAAAGACCCAGAGAGATCTTCTTCTACCTGTTTATTTTCAGCAGGCGGGAGATATTGGGTATACGGATCTCCCAAGGACTGCGCCAGTCCTTTAATCGCTCCCCATGTCATCTTCTGGTAATCCAACACTGTTGTATCAACATAACTTTTCTCAAGTCTCCTCCATACCTCCCAAAATTTAGTAAAATCAGCTCCCAAAACCGCGCTAGACAAAGGCGAACTAACAAACTGTTTTACAAGTGGGTTGTCACTCTTGCCAGTCAACCTGTACTCAGCAGTTTTGTAGCCAACAAAAAACACAACCACCCCAAAAGCCAAGCAAAAAGCAAAATAACGCACAGTCGCAAATGTAATTCTTAGTTTTAACTTCATGTAAACAATACTACACCGAAAAACCTAGTTTGCAAAAGGCAAAAGTGCCAGCATTCTGGCTCTCTTAACAGCTTTAGTCAAGGAGTCTTGCTGTTTACTCGTCAGCCCAGTCTTGTCCTGTGACAACAATCTTCCCCTCTCAGTTATAAATCTCGAAAGTGTTGCTGGGTCTTTATAATCAAAAACCAGCGACGGGTCTGGCTTGCGCAAAACCTTTTCAACCTTAATCACTGTTTTTTTATTTTTATCTGCTATCATATTTCTACCCCTCTTTCATTATTCTTGATAAACTTGTAGTAACACAAAATAACTTCTCAGCTTAGTTAAAAGGGAATGTCATCCACCGAGACAGTCTCCTCAACAACATTCCCTCTCGACTCAACCTTTTTACTTGCTTTCTTGGACAATTCTTGAGTAACTGGGGGTTGAGCGGAAGCGGGGTCATCACTTGACACCATCATTCCAAAGTCATCCTCCCCACTCGACATTGGTGTCACACCCTCACGACTACGAGAATCCAAAACCATCATATTCTCCGCGACGATCTCGGTCATCTCGCGCTGCTGCCCGTCTTGAGTTGTCCACTTGCGAGTCTGCAAACGCCCCTCAATAAACACTTTGCGACCCTTGAAGAGCAGTTGACCAACAATCTCAGCAAGTTTGCTCCAAGCCACAATTCGGTGAAACTGAGTCTCCTCTTGGCGATCTGCTCCGTCACCAGTTGACCAGCTTCGATTAGTTGCCAGTCCAAATGTCGCCACTGCAGTCCCTTGCGGGGTGTACTTAATCTCAGGATCTCTAGTCAAGTTCCCGATTAACATTACTTTATTAAGTGATCTACTAGACATAAATCATCTCTCCTTTTTTCACCAACCCTTAACTCTGGGCATTTATTACATAAATTATAACAACTTAAACTCTCACAAACATATAACGCAAGATTGCTTCATCCAGCCGCAAAGCCGCATCAAGCGACTTCTGGTCATCCGGCTCAAGCGCCAAGACAAAATGAACATACTCGGCAACTGTATTTTTCTTAATGGGATAGGCTAGATGTTTGCTACCCCATTCTTCCACTTTATTAACTTCGCCCTTATTTTTCTTCACAAACGCCTCAATCATCTTGATGATGGCGGTTTTTGCGCTTACTCCCTCTTTTGATTCTGGGAAAAGAATTGTTAGTTCGTATGTATTCATATCTTGCTAAATTATACCAATAATCCCCTCTATCTGCAATCAACTATTTCCCTATCATAAACTCAACCACATCACCCTCATTCATCACATAAGTCTTCCCCTCCACCCTCACCTTTCCTCTCTCAGCTGCCCCCTTCCACCCCCCATACTCGACAAAATCAAGATAAGTACAAACCCTAGCAGAGATAAAGTGCTTCACAAAATCAGTATGAATCACAGAAGCAGCCTCCACAGCTGTGGTGCCTTTGGCAATCGTCCAAGCTCTCACTTCTAACTCTCCTGCCGTCAAAAAACTCATTAAGCCCAGTTTTTTGTAAGCAACAAGAGTCAGCGACTCTAAACCAGTCCTTGATAACCCTGTCGACCGCAGATACTCTAGTCTCTCTTTCTCGTCAAACCCCGCCAACTCCTCTTCGAGCTTAGCGCAAATAACCACACAATCGGCTTCATTTACCTCAACACCCTTATTCCTGAGTCCGCCAACAAACCGCAACACGACCTCGCTATGGCTCTGCGCAACACCTGTCTCATCAGTATTAAGCACAAACATCTGCGGCTTGGCAGTTAAAAGAAAAAGTTCTCGGCTCGCTAACTCCTCATCTCTTGTTAGATCAACCGCTCTCGCCGAAACTCCATCCCTCAAAGCCTCTCTTAGCTTCAAAACTGCCTCCCACCTCACCCTCTCGCTCTTTTCCGGATTACCCCTTGGTTCTTTTTGTTTCTCTAGTGTCGAAAGATCAGCTAACTGCAACTCCGTCTCAATTGTCAAGAAGGCCTCCAGCGAGTCACCACTCCCCGTAATAATCACATTGCTATCCGAGAAATTGCGCACTACATGCAAAATCATCGAAACTTCGCGAATATGAGACAAAAACTTATTCCCCAACCCCTCTCCGCCTGCAGCTCCTTTCGTAAGCCCCGCAATATCTAGAAAAGTCACAGTTGCTGGCACAAGTCTGTTTGTATGCGCCACTTCTGCTAGCTTTGGTAATCTTTCATCTGGCACTGGCACGATCCCCACATTTGGCTCAATCGTAGCAAACGGATAGTTAGCAACAAATGCTTGTTGTTTGCTCAAAAGAGCATTAAAAAGTGTCGACTTCCCTACATTTGGCAACCCCACAATCCCGACAGACAAACTCATATCGTCACATTATACCCCACTACTCACCCCGCATAGTTTTTCTTTAAGTGCTGATTATATCTCCAGAACTCATTCATCTCTCGCAACTGACTCTCAAATATACCTCGAAAATTGTAGTCATTCGCTAACACAGGGCGAGGACACGCCAGCAATAAAAGTCGGTGATAATAAAACCAATTATCAACACCAAGCTCCAAGAAAAACTCATTATCCCCAAACATCTCATAAGTATCACGACGGAAAGCTTCAATCCCACCTTGTGAGGATTTTACTTGCACAAAAGCTCTCCTACCAGGTATTTCCAATTTGCCAAAAATCTGGCCAAAATCACGCTCCCGAAACATTACCAATAAATCTCTAGCAAGTCTATCCTGTGGTTTCAAACCAGAAATTATCAAAGCAGATTTTATATATGGCAAGCTAGCAAGCCACTCCACCGCATTCTGTTCTGATTTTACTCCTCTTTCTTTCCGTTCGTACCAATTCATAATAAACCAAATTTATCATATCTTCGCCCTAGGAGTCCGTCCCCTAGGTTCTTAGTTTTTGGGGTTTAGCTTCCATACACCACCCTCACTCTCTTCTATCTGCCAACCCAATTTTTCCATCTCGTCTCGCGCCGCATCCGCCGACTTCCAATCTCTCGCCTTGCGCCATTCTTGGCGTTTGTTAGCTAAAGCAACAACTTCGTCAGGCGCCTTACTTGATGAGCTTGAAACTTGGAACTTGGAACTAGATATATCAAGCCCCAAAACTTGATCAAACTCTCGCATCAAATCTACCTTGTCATAATTGGGGATATTTGATTTCACAACTTCCCATACAGTCGCAAGCGCCACTGGCATATTTAGATCATTACTAAGCGCCGCTCTAAACTCATTTTGATACTCCTCAATTTTTTCCATTTTTTCCATTGACAGACTTGTTCGTTGCCCTTTATTCTGCAATGCATCTTGATAAGCTCGCCTAAGTTTGACCAGCGCCACATCAGAAGCCATTAAAGCTTGCCAGGTAAAGTTGAGTTGTTTGCGATAATGCCCAGTTAAATAAAAGTACCGCAGAGCCAATGGATCAGCTTTCTTTTTGATATCAGAAACGGTATATGCATTACCCAAAGACTTCCCCATTCTCCCTCCATCAACCAACAAAAAAGCTCCGTGCACCCAGTATTTCACAAAAGGTCTTTTACCGCTCGACCCTTCGGCTTGGGCAATCTCATTGGGGTGATGTGTCGAGCGCAAATCTTCACCGCCAATATGAATATCAAACTGATCACCCAAGTACTTCTTGCTCATCGCCGAACACTCAATATGCCATCCAGGGAACCCAACTCCCCACGGCGAATCCCACTCCATTTGGCGCTTAACTCCAACGGGACTAAACTTCCACAAGGCAAAGTCACGCGGATTCCTTTTTTCGAGATTTGACTCCAACCTTGTCCCCTCTTTAAGCTCATCCAAGCTCGACAACTCGCCATATTTATTACCCAAAGCCTCAAACTTCACTGTATCAAAATAAATCCCATCACTAGTCTTATACGTTAATCCTCTTTTTTCTAGCTCTTGTACCATCTTAATCTGCTCAGGGATATGTTCAGTCGCCTTACAAATAACATCTGGTCTTATAAGGTTAAGTAATTTCGCATGCTCCAAAAACTCGCTCGCATACAAGTCGGCAATCTCCCACGCGCTTTTTCCTTCTTTTTTACTAGCTTTCTCAAGCCTATCTTCTCCCTGACTACTATCTCCTTCATTATCGCCCGTCAAATGTCCGACATCGGTCAAGTTCATCACCGAATTTACTTGATAGCCAAGATACTTGAGAGTTCTCACCAAAACATCAGCCAATGTATATGTGCGAAAATTACCAATAGTTGGCGTTGAGTAAACCGTAGGACCACAAGTATACACTCCTACCTTTGACGAGTTGATAGGCACCACCTCTTCTATTCTACGTGTTAATGAATTATATAATCTCATATACCCCTCACTTCTTTTCTTTAATCTTAGCAAACTTATAAGCAAAATTAACCGAGTGTTTACGCCCTAACAATTCTTTGGCGACCAATCTAGCCAACTTCTCCAACACTGGATTAACCACCTTTCCAATCTTGTAGTCATTATTCGCATAGTCGAGCCACAACTCAGTCTCCTCCTCATCACTACCTATTAGGTAACGAGCTTCTTGTAAATAAAACTTACTAATTCTCTGCATATATACTCTCCAATAAAAAAACCCCTCTTAAAGGGGTGTTGCTTTAAGTTCATTTGTTCTTGTAACCGCTCAGCAACAACTCCCCTTCACTAACATGCATCGACAACAAATACAAAAATCCTTCATACTCGAAAATAATACCACACTATAAACCAAACCTCTACCCCGCTCCCCATGCCTTGTTCTCACCAGAAGCCTGCGCCTTAGCCGCCAAAACTGCATAGTTCTCTTCTTTCTTTTTTTCTTTAATCCAGTTTTCCTCTTGCTTCTTTCGCTCTTCGACTTGCTCTTCTTGTTGTTCCTTCTGCTCTCTTTCCATCCTGGCTTTCTGCATCCCTCCTTCAATACTTGTATCTAACCCCCATTGCTCCTCTAGTTGTCGCCGAATAGCAGCCAACTCAAGCTCATCCTTCCTCCCAGACAGAGCCAGATATCTCTCGTAATCAGCCTTCGTTGCAAAACCTCCGTTATTCGGATCAGCTGTGCCTTGCATCTGCGCTTGCGCCTGACCTTGTTCCAAGTCTTTGAGCGCTTGCCCACCATCTGCCCCAGAGACTTGTTGCACTGCCGACCGCCCCACCTCAAGCGGTTCCTGCGCAACCTGCTTCGCCGCCTGCTTTACAATTCCGCTCAAACCAGAAGTCACTTGCTTCCAAATACTCATATATAACACTATACAATACAATCACTTCACAAAAACTTCACAACCAAGATAATCGCAATCATTAAAAAAGAAACAATCAAAGTTTTTAACAAATCCTTTACAATATACCGCGAGTCAAGATAGCCAAAAGTCTCAACATCCCTCACCTCTCTTTTTTTACCCTCTTCAATCCGAAAGTTTTTCAGGCGATACCCCGACTGAATCTTTTCTTTTTTTGTTTTTTTTCTTGCCATTAGCTGTCCTCTTTATATTCCTTATTTTCTTTCATATCATTCTCAATAAGCCTGCGCAAATACACCGCCCTAGGTAGTTTTTTCTTTCGAGAAATCCAATCTAAATATGATCCAATCGTCGGAGAAATAAAAAAATTAAATCTAGTATCGCTATGTTCTTTTGCATAATCGATATAATCTGAAATAATGTTTTTAACATTGCTTGCATTATATTCAACAACATAAATTGCCTCTTGACCTTGATTAAACAAAATATGTGGCTTGCATCCAGCAGTATGCATGATCACCACTTGTTTATTATCAGCAAGCGCCTCTGCAATTTCCTGACCCACCCCAAATGACGGAGTAGAAGCCTCCACAACAACCAGGTCGGCTTGTTTCTTCCACTGACTCATCTTCTTCTGAGTAGCAAGCGCCTCTTCATCAGTTTGTTGACGAATAACCCCTGCGTCTTTATTTTTTAAATGAGACGCAATCACTGTATGCCCAAGCTCTTCCATCGTCTCGATTATCAATTGGTAGTTTTTTCTATGAAACTCCGAAACATTACTTACTGCTGCCGTAAAATATATTTTCATAATCTAAACCTCATTAACCATTAATAACATGACACTCACCGCAACGAGGTTCATACACTACTTTACTAGATGGAGGGATCAACTCAGGATCATCCGATGATGTCGGTATACCATCAACCAATCTCTGATTAAGCCTTGCTCCTCTCACTCCGCATTTCAGACATGTAGCAGTTAGTTCATAGTTTTTCGTCGCCTTTTCCTTCAATACTGCAGGCAACAAAAACTCACTCCCTTGCGCCGTATACAAAATACCCACAGAAACTACCCACCCACCTCTTCTAACAAAATCGGACACCATCTTTAAGAAGAAAGACTGTAACTCAGAAGGCAAAAACTGAACTTCATCAATAATAACTACATCATTTTTATCAAAAACTTTTATCAAATCATACTTATTTTTTACAGACAACACAGAACGCTCAACACCACTCCTTGAGTAATAGCGATTTCTTGGAACATCTGTTCTATCTACATCAGGTTGAATCGCAACAAAGGTTATCTTATTTTTAATCAAAGCATCAATAATCAAGCAAGCAAGTAATGTTTTACCTGAATTTTGCGGACCATAAATCAAAAACTGTCCACCATCACCGCTCTTCTGACCATCCAAAATCATTTGCATCACCTCAGCAACCACCAACTCAACATTATCAACAACATATGAATACAACTCTAACTCCTCCGGAGTAGCTAATTTCTTTATCTCTTCAACAGAAGTTATTTTCTGCATATTCTTTGCCTCAATTATACTATATTTCTTGTCTGCATTGCGCTTCTCAAGGTCTCATCATCCGCAAACTCTAGCTCCACTCCCGTCGGCATCCCTCTCCCGAGTCTCGTTATCTTCACTCCCCCAACACTCTTGATCTGCTCGGATATATACAACGAGGTTGCCTCTCCCTCAAGACTAGTATTGGTTGCCAAAATAACTTCTTCCGCCCCTTCTCTTCTTATTCGCGCCAGTAGTGTACCTATATAAAGCTCCTCTGGCCCTATATTATTTAAGGGTGACAAACAACCATGAAGTACATGGTAAACCCCTTTATATGAAGCCATTTTTTCAATTGCCAAAACATCCTGAAAACTCTCAACTACACAAATCATTTTTTTCTCACGAGAAGGGTCGCTGCACACCCCACACAACTCACTCTCTGTCAAGTTGTGGCAAAGCGCGCAAAACCTCGTCTTTTTCTTTAGCTCAAGAAGCGAGTTGCCAAAAAGCTCAAGATCTCGCTGTGGTACTCGCAAGAGATAAAAGGCAAATCTCTGCGCGCTTTTGCGCCCAATCCCAGGCAACCTCTCAAAACTAGATATCAAATCGTCAACAACTTTAGGTAGTCTCATCTAAAAAAACCCTACCCCATCGCTCCGCCAAGTAGTCCCTTAAGTCCGCCACTCATCTCTTGTAGTTTCTTGGCGGCAACCTGTTGTGATTTCTTGATTGCATCATTAAGCACTTTTACCAGTCTCTCTTGATATTGACCATCAATCGTCACTGTCTGAATCTTCTGACTACCTGTTATCACTACTCTCACCCCATTATCCTCAACTTCAATCACTTCATCATCAAGTTGTTTTTGCATCGCCACTGCCTGATCACGAATCTGTTTAAGTTGCCCTAATTGCTTAAACTTGTCAAAAACCATAAAACCCCCTTCAACATTTTTAACTAACAAATATTTCCTCAGCCTCAGAGATAATATCTCGCTCAGGCTCTTGTATTGTATCACTCTTACCAACTTGATACGAGACAGCTAAAGGCATCCCAAAAGTCTTGGCGACCATTTTCTCCACATACTTAGCAAAGCGACTACTCTCAAGTTGAGTTTTGTGAAAATCATAAGCTACCGACACAATAAGTCGCTTCTCCTCAATTTTAAGAGGGCTTGCGTTTGCTAAAAGAGCTTCGAGCGAATACTGGGACTTATCCATTGTCGCAAGCATCTTGCGCCACAAACCGCGCAAGCTTGCCGCTTCAATTGTTTTATCAGACACAATACTGTCACTTTCCAACTTTTCACTTGATGAACTTGGTAAAGGGCTTGAAAAACTCGACGAACCCTCACTCTCGCCCCACTCAACAATCATCACTTCCACCAAAAGCTCGGGCATCGTCGAGTTGGTTAGTTGTCTTGCTGTTTCGTCTATTTTTTTAATTAAAGAAACTCCCACTGATACGGGAACTTGCGCAATCCCGCTGGGAGGCTCTTCTTCCACTTTGTAATAAGAAAGCAAACTCAATCTCAAGCTCTGCATCGCCGAAACCAAAAAATAGCTCAAATCAAACCCTTGTGCCACTGCCTCGCGCACTAACTCCAGAGACTTTTTGGTATCATAATCAAGCATACTATTAATCCATTCCACAACTTTTGTTCTTGAACCTCGAAAAACCACGCTCTCTACCCTAGCCAAGTCAACATTATCTCCAAGCGCGATAACTTGCTCGACTAGCTTCACCGCATCCCGAAAACTCCCATCCACTTGTGTAACCAAGTAACCAAGCACTTCCTGTGAAATCATTACTCCCTCTGCCGCCACCACCCTCTGCAAACTACGCTCAAGCTCATCTGCGCTAGCTTTATAAAACCCAATCTGAACACACCTACTCACAATTGTCTCAGGCACTTTGTGTAGCTCTGTCGTACACAATACAAACAAGGTATGAAGAGGTGGTTCTTCCAAAGTTTTTAAGAGTGCATTAAATGCCTCAGTTGTCAGCATATGCACTTCGTCGATAATATACACTTTATATCTAAAAGAGCTTGGAGCAAGTCTCATTTTCTCCTTAAGCTCGCGCATATCGTCAATCCCGCGATTACTTGCTGCATCTATCTCAATCACGTCAACCGCCGAGCCACTTAAAATCTCTCGACAAGTCGAGCACTCATTACATGGTTCTGCCAATTTATCGCTGTTATTTTCACAGTTAACAACCCGCGCCAAAATCCTGGCCGAACTCGTCTTCCCCGCCCCTCGTGGACCTGTAAAAAGATATGCATGAGCTATTTTGTTACTCGCCACAATCCTCTGCATTGCCTCTCTTACTCTCACAAGATCAAGTTCTGCAATGGTTTTTGGGCGATACTTTAAGTACAAGTTCATATTCTCTAATATATACCACCTAATCACTCGTGGTGAAAGCCAAGTAGGTGCATTAGCCCGTGCTCTGCCAAATCCGCAATCTGCACATCCACCGAGACCTGTCGCTCAAGCGCCTCTTCGATAGCTATCGGATAACAAACCACTATCTCTCCCAAATACAAGATTCCGTCTGGAGGTGAGATAAAAGGCTTATCATCCATTGGGTCATTTAGCGGGAAAGAAAGCACATCTGTATACCCAGAATGCTTAAGATAGCCTTCGTTCAGCGCCTTAATCCGCCGCCTTCCCACCAACTCAACCACCACCTTCACTCTATCCCGAAGCTTATATCTAGCCAACAAGGTCACAAGCCGAGTTCGCAATAAATCGCGATCAATGCGAAACTTGCTATCTGCCACAATCTCGATCTCAACCATGCCAAAGCTCTCTCACCACTTTTGCAACTACTCCCCCGTTCGCCTCTTTGCCCAGCTCCTTCATCACATAGTTCATTGCCATCCCAAAATTATCAAACTTCTGTCCTTTCAAAACCTCAACAACCCTCACCCTCACTTCTTCTTCAGACATCTCTTGAGGCAAATAGCGCTCAATTACAGCCAGCTCATAAGCTTCATTTTCTTGAGCCTCACCTCTCCCAGCTATTCGATATGCCTCAATCGCCTCTTTTCTTTTCTTTGCTTCTTTTTTCAAAACCACTACCTCATCCACCGCGCTATCATCTATCTGTGCATACCTAATTGCCGAGACAATCATCCTGAGAGCCGACAAAAGCCTGGCATCCTTGGCTTTCATTGCCTTCTTCATTTCCTCAGTTAGTTGCGCAAGTACACTCATCTTACTTCTTCTTTCGCGAAACTTCGCGTTGTTT
>Ga0101944_10001301_pt1 | contig 53798 bp, 66 predicted proteins | sample DewCreD2012metaG_FD_75245 | JGI IMG/M metagenome (GOLD analysis project Ga0101944, IMG submission 75245) | Hot spring sediment bacterial and archeal communities from British Columbia, Canada, to study Microbial Dark Matter (Phase II) - Dewar... ... | reverse complement strand
TATCAATGGGGCAGAAGATCCTATAAAGTACAAGGAGAATTTAAGATGAGCAATGCCATAAACCCTGAATACCCCACTCTAACTATACTAGGTAATAAGGTTCTTGAGCCTATGAAGCAGATAGAATGCTTCCCTAACCCAGCGTTTGGTAAACACTGTACCATCACCCTTCATTCAGACGAGTTTACTTGCCTGTGTCCAGTAACTGGGCAACCCGACTTTGCTTCTATCACTGTTGAGTACTCCCCAGTAGAAAAGATTGTAGAGTCCAAGTCCTGGAAACTGTACTTGTGGTCCTTCAGAAATGAAAGGGCATTCCATGAGAAGATTATCAATGAGATTGCTGACTTTTTTATGAAGGAGGTTGCCCCTGTCCATGTAAAAGTGACTGGAGTATTCAAGCCAAGAGGTGGAATCGCCATAACAGTAGTTGCCAGTCGCTATTTAGATCTTGTCCAGAACCTCACACTAGAGATTTAGGGGGAAGAATGGTAGATGACGCTACTTTTCTCAAGGTCTTCAGAGATGAGATCGAGAGAGCAATGAGTAGGGTCACTGAGCAGTCTGAGAATGGGGAGAATTCATTTCTCCCCATAACTGCTATGTGGCCTCACGGAGAACAAGACCTACTAGGAATTATCTTTACTAAGGCAGCCCGTTCTGTAGGGTACGAGATGGCTGGGAACCTAAACAAGGTAGTTGAAGAGGCACAGGATATTCTGAACTATGCTGGGTTCCTACTTGCTTATATCAAAGTTAAGGAGAAATGACAACATGTTAGAAACTTTAGTACTACTACTTGCCTTTGGGTTCCTATCATTTAGTATGCTACTGGTATCCCCCTTTATGCCTACTAAGAAACTCCAGGTGGTTCTTTTCATTGCTGGTATAGTTGGGAGCATCCTAACTATATGGGTTGTACTCAGAATACCTTTACTGGAGGGGCTATGAAATCCACTATAATCCCCCCTATCAAGCACCTTGAGTTAGCAAAAGGTAGGGACTACCACCTTATCCTTGCCCACCTGGTAGAGTTATCATCTGACTATAGAGAGTTTTACAAGTCAGAGTCAGAAAATGGGTCTCACATTATCTTGGACAACTCTGCCCATGAGTTTAAGGTGGGGCAACCTATCCAGAGATTACTTGAGTTAGCACCTCAGGTAGGGGCATCAGAGATCGTTATACCAGACAAGCTCTTTGACGGACTAGCTACCTCAACTATGGCTCTTAACTCATTCCTGGAACTGACAAAGTCGCTGTACCCTTATCACTGGATGCTTGTCCCCCAAGGTAAGGATGAGGAGGACTTCTCTGCATGCCTACATACCTTGGGGCTTGTTATAGAGATGGTAAGAAGGGAATCTCCCTTACTTCTAAGTAAGGGAATAACTCTAGGGGTCTCAAAAGACTATGAGATATTTGATGGGGGTCTTTACCGGATTATCAAAGACTATGTAATCCCTTGGGCTGACTACTACCATGCAGATATCCATCTCCTTGGGTGGGGGCGTGATCTGTGGGCATATAAAAAGATAGCAGAGGACTTTGGTGGTAGAATCCGTTCTATTGACTCTGCTAAGCCTCTTGTCTATGCTACCTCCCAGATTGCCTTGGATCCTGTGACTTCTGTAGTACCTGAGTACCCGAGGCGCCCTGAGAACTACTTTCACTATGAGTTTACCCCTGAGGGGCTGGAGATAGCTAGGCATAATACTAGCATCTTTGACTCTATAACTAATGGAGTTGTATAAATGGAGGAAAGCTGGTGGGACAATTTGAAGGTTTACTTCAAGATACTAGTTTCAGTTACCTTTGTAGGTCTAGTTCTAGTATCCTTGGGGATGAAACCATTACTAGTATGCCTTCTGTCTCCTAGTATTGGTTTTGGTATCTTCTTGTATCTGGAGGGTGATAGTAATGACTAGTATCAAGGTAAAAGTAGTACCATATAAAGGCAAATATGCCCTACAGGATGAGGACTCTAGAGACTACTTCTATACTACTAAGGGTACAGTGAGGGTTTTTCAGACACCTTCTGAGGCAGTATACTGGCTAAAGAGTGTCTGTACCAGATTCCCTGGACTGGGTTATACTATAACTTTGCCTGGAGGCAAGATAAAATATGCAGGGGCTAACCCAAATGAGAGTTTTGGACCTCATAAGTGGGTTAGAGATAACCTAGTAACCCATTCAGATCTAACCGAAACTTATAGATGTGAGTACTGTGGGCTCAAGGTAAGGGCGTACTTTGGATTATCAAGACCTTCTGATTCTGGAGTTTGTAAGAAGAACCCAAAGGAGAAGCCATGATAGATAACTACTCAGGTTGTGAGAAGTGTCCCCTGAGGGACTGTCCGCCTGTTCTAGGGTACGGAAGGAAGGGCGGGATAGTTGCTTTAGGTGAGGCCCCAGGCAGGAATGAGGTACTCCAGGGAAAGCCCTTTGTAGGTGAGTCTGGAAAGCTCTTGAGGGACACTTTGAAGGCAGTAGGAATTGACCCCAATGAGGTCTACTACACTAATGCCTGCCTGTGCAGACCTCCAGATAATGCTACTCCCACTCCTAAAGCAGTACTTGCTTGCAATGGTAGGTTGATTAATGAACTGATGGATGTCAATCCTAGGAAGATACTCATGTTAGGAGGCACTGCTCTTCAAGCAATGATCTCACCTGGAAAGATTGCTAAGATCTCAGAGAACCAGGGCATGGGGCAATGGATAGAGTTTGGTATGCAGACCGTCTTAGGTGAAGAGGATCTAGTAGAAGTGCCTTACAAAGCCTTTGGAGTAGCAACTTACCACCCTTCTGCGGTACTACGGGGATGGGACTTGTTCCGTGACTTTGCATCTGATACCTATAAACTTGCTACAAGGGATACTCCTATGGAGCCTACCCAGGTTGAGGTGGCTATCTGTACTGAGAAGGGAGAGATTATCAACCTGCTAGATACACTGGATGAGTTCCCTGTTGTCTCCTGCGACTTAGAAACTACCGGGTTCTCATACTACTATGACCAACCTATATCATTAGGGTTTGGGGTGTTTCTTGACGAGGCCAACCTAATCGGATACTCAGCCATCATACCTTTTAGTAGTGCCCAGGACCCTGAAGTAAAGAGTGCAGTAAAGAGGCTACTTAAATCTGACAAGCACCTCCTCGTTATGCACAATTTCAAGTTCGATCTCCAGTTCCTCCAAAAGTGGTTGGAGGAGGAGATCCAGCCCCCAAGGATAGCAGATACTATGCTAATGCAGTATGCCCAGGATGAGAGGGGGATAGGAGGAGATGACCCCAGTATAGAAGCCCCTAAAGGCAGGAGTTACTCCATTTCTAGCCTTAAGACCCAAGTTAGGGTCCGCTATGATACTCACTATGGGTTTGACTTCAAGAAGTTCTTCAAACTGCCGGAGGAGGAGCGGGACTACCAGACCATGTATGAGTACCAGGCATTGGATGTCTACTTCACACTCAGGTTGTATAAAGACCTTTATCAAGAACTCCCGATGGAGTCACCTAAGTTACTAACTCTAGTTGAAAGGCAACTTATCCCTGCGGCAAGAATGTTCTGCGAGGTAGAAAAGACAGGCATCCCAATAGATGTCCCTTACATGGAGGAGCTCCTTGCAGAGAAGAAGGTTGAGCATGCCTCACTCAAGGAGACGCTTACCCGTATAGCTGAGGCTCATGGGGTGCCTTCTTTCAACCCAGGCTCCCATGTCCAGGTAAAGAAGGTTCTCAAAGACATGGGCTTTATGGTCCCCTCTACAGGTAAGACAGAACTGTCGCTTGAACTTGAGAAAGGAGGGCATGACTGGTCACCTGAGGTCCGTGAGTTTATTGAGACACTCATAAACTACAGGCAGGTTGGAGTAGTCATCTCAACCTACCTTGAGGGTGTGCTCAACCGGCTAGACCCAGATGGGAGGGTTAGACCTGACGTCTTGATCCATGGGACAGACACAGGGCGGATAGCCTACCGAGACCCTAACCCTCAAAACCAACCCTTGCTGATGGGGCCACTAATCCGAGATGCCTATATCGCACCCCCGGGGTACAAGTTACTGCTAGCAGACTATTCTCAACTCGAACTTAGGGTGGGTGCCTTCTACTCCCAAGATCCTACCATGATCCAGATTTTCAAGGATGGTAGAGATATCCATGCAGAATCTGCTAGCTTTGTCTTTGGTAAGCCTGCAGACCAGATCTCAAAAGGTGAGCGGTATGCTGCTAAGTGTCTCAGGTTCGGGGTACTCTATGGACGTGGTGCCAAATCTCTTGTGGAGGGTATTGAGGCAAGGATACTCGCAACTGAGTATAACCAGTCCTGGACACTAAAACAGGCTGAGGAAATACTAGAAGGTATCCTAGATAGTACTCCTGGGTTCAAGGAGTGGATTAGGAAGCAGCACGAGTTTGTCCATAAGTACAAGTATGTAGAATCAGCAACAGGCAGGCGTAGGCGCTTCCCCTTTATCTTCTACAAGAACAGAGGGGACGTAGAAAGGCGTTCTGTCAATACTCCCATCCAGGGGTTGGCATCGGATATCAACCTGGACTCTGCAGTAAGGCTCCATGCTCTTCTTCCTAAAGAGGGTGCCTGGATACTATTCTTAGTGCATGACTCTATCATGGTTCTCTGCAAGGAGGAACTTGTCCCCCAAGTTGCCCCACTGATGGTTAAAACTATGGAAACTATTCAGATTATTGACCCTGGGGAGATACCCTTCAAGGTAGACTTAGAATGGGGGGACCGCTGGGGGCATCTTAAGAAATGGGAGGGATAGACTATGAAAGCTTATTTACTAGAAAAGATTATTCTAAAAAGCCCTTTGGTCTTACTGTCTAAGAGGGGAGTAGAACTGGACGCCTTCTTTGAGACTAGATTACTATTACTCAAACATGAGAGTTCTGTAGTTCAATTCTTGCGACTACATGGCTTAGGAGAGAAGGCAATCTTAGAGTCACTAAGGCTGGCCGGGTCTGGACCTGTTACGCTCACCAACCTTAGTGGTAACCCCGCTTTCGTTATTACTAAAAAGTTAGACATGCTAAACTGAGGTGAAACTATGGATAAGTACGCTTACTTTCAGTTCCAAATAGAAGGTATGACACAGGCAGAAGCAGATGCCTTGTGGGATGAGATTTTAGATAAGGTTGAGGCTATGGGGTATGATAGATCCGTCTCAGGGACCTATAAAGTAGTCACCAATAAGGACCTTGAAGAGATCTACTACATGGAGGGCACCTATGAAGAAGACCAGGATTAAAACAGGCAAAGATGTTACAAAACTACTAGAGGGCCAAGGGTGTGAGATCCGGATGGGCAAAGGAAGCCATAGGGTTGCCAAGCTGCCCAATGGAGAAACCATGACTTACTATGAGCACGGGGAATTCCCCATAGGCACTAAGCTGTCTATTCTCAAGGCACTCAAACGGGCAGGATTCCTGGTTGCTAGCATACTGCTTATACTACTATACTTGGGATCTAACTAAGAAAGGTAGGGTACAATGAGGGTTTTAAGGTTCTACAGGCTCCTAGCTGGATTATCCCAAGCAGAACTGGGTAGGCGGGCAGGTATGTCTCAACCAAAGATATCTCAAATAGAAAATGGCCTGAGAGCGAGGTTGTCTGATTATGAAAAGCTGCATAGAGAACTAAGCAAGGAAGGAGTTTTGCCCCCTGATGTACTACCTACGGCACTAGGTGAAGACACTCAGCCTGACTGCCTAGACCCGTGAAGGAGAAAAGAGATCTCCAGTGGTGGCTAAGTCAACTAGACGGGGTCACCAAGGTAGGAGATGAGTATATGGCTTTGTGCCCCGGGCATGATGACCTGAAAGCCTCGCTCTCAATTTCTCCCACCTCTAATGGAGATGTACTTGTCCACTGCTTTGCTGGGTGCTCCTATGAACATATCCTAGAATGCCTAGGTGGGTCCCAAGAGAAACCTAGGATTACTATAAAGAAAGTGTCTACCCGTATAACCCAGGATTCTAGATCTTGGTGGGAAGCTTATACCGGGATACCGGCTATTGAATGGGAGGTATGGGGAGTAGCATTCGAGGAGAACTCAGTAGCCTTTACTTGGGAGAACCTTAAGGTACGAAAGTTAAGGCAGGCTGGCAGCAAAGAGTTCAACTGGGACCCTCCAGGCTGGGGATCCCCTCCCCTATGGCCCTACCCAAAGGAGGTAACCTCGAGGATATTCCTATGTGAAGGAGAGTCAGACACAGGAGTACTAAGGCACCTTGGGCTGGTAGCCTATGCTATGACTAAAGGAGCCTCCACGCCTCTAGAGGGTGCACTAGCCTCTTTGAAGGAGCTAGGTGTCCGTGAGGTAGTGGCTGTGCTAGATGCAGATAAAGGAGGGCGAGAGGGAGAGGAGAAACTGTCCAAAGATTGTCTGGCTGTGGGGCTGAAGTTTTTACCCTTCCCAACCCAAAAGTTGGTCAACCCCCTAACTGGAGAAAAAGACCTGCGGGACTTCTGGCTGAGATGTAGAGACACGGACCTTGCTTTAAAAACCATCCTAGAACTCATACCTGAACCTACCACAACACCTGTGTCTTTTGTGACCCTTGATGAGTTCTTGGGGTCCCAGCAAACAGAAGAGGATTGGCTTGTGAAAGATGTCTGGCTATCTGGGACTATTGGAGTAATTGCTGGTGCTCCCAAGATGTATAAATCCTGGTTGGCTTTAGACTTAGCCTTGTCCGTGGCATCTGGCACTCGCTTTTTAGGTACCTTTGAGGCGCCAGATCCCGGAGCAGTGGTCTTTGTCCCTAAAGAAGACCCAAACTTCTTGCTCCAGGATAGGTTAGTTAAGATCATGTTGAGCAAGGGTCTGGGAGGGAGATTATCAATACCCCACATCCAGTTCCCAGAACGGGGCATACCCTTCTACTTGGACCTCACCCGTGAGTTTCTCTTTACACCAGATGGGTCCCAGTTGCTGTTTGACTACCTAGATCGGGTGGCCAGTATCCATGGAAGAATACGGGCAGTCTTCTTTGACCCCATACTACGGATGTTGTTGGGGATTGACGAGTACAAGGCATCTGAAGTATCCGAGACGGTCTTTTCTGTGGCGTCTAGGATCCAGCGAGATTACCAAGCAGCGGTAATCTTGGTCCACCATAGGTCTAAGGGAGGTGCAGATATAGGTAAGCGTTCTTATGGCTCAATCGCCTTCCATGCCTTCAGCGAGTCATCCCTTTACCTGAAAGGAGAAGAACCAGACCCAGATGGATGGGTAGAGGTCATGGGGGAGTTCAAGAGCTCACAACCTACTTACTGGGCGTATAGATTCCCAGATTTAGCCAATGGGTACTACCCAGAGGTAAAAAAGAAAGAGGACTCTGGTGATCTAAAAACTAAGATACTCCAGGTGCTGGCTAGGATAGATGAGGGAGTAACTTCTGAGGAACTGCTTTCTGTAGTATCTGCCAGCGACTTTTTAGTTAGGAAGGTCCTCAAGGACCTCCAAGAGTCTGGTGAGATCGACTGTATCATTCAGAAGGGAGGGCCAGGAAAGCCTGGAAAACGTCTATACAGGCTCCACTGAGAATCTTAAATTAATCTTAAGAAGCACTGTTTATTCAATGGGGCAGAATACCCCTAAAACCTTAAAAGATTGGAGGCAAGTTAGCATCATGTTCTATATACTTCAAGATGCTTTTGAAAAGATGCAGGGCATGATTACCAGAACCTGGTTTGGGGATGATGTAGAGATGGAACCCCCATCTAAAGCTAGGATCCAGGGAAGGCACTTTGGGGCCTTTCTAGCCAACAAGGTACTCAAGCCACTCTTTGACTTTGTGGATGGCCTGAATGAGGAGGTAAACCGGTTATGAAACCAAGAGTTTCTGTAGTAGAAGACAAGATCTTCCTGCTTATAGATGGCATTACTATAGCGCTAGCGCCATCAGAGGCGAGAGCGCTTGGGAATGAGCTCAGGTCTGCAGCACTACATGTTGAGAAGATCCAGAAATCTGAGGGAACCTACAAGAGGGTAACTAAGAGGCTAAGGGGCAAGAACCGCCATGAGAGAGTTACTAAGTGAGCTAGCAAGATGTATCTTACTGACTCTTATCATCTGGTCACTCGCTTTCTTATGTTTGCTCTCAGCCTACTGGGAGTACTCCTGGGGTCTTTGGTGATCTTGAGCTTAATTATCTTAGACTTCATACTAGGAGAGTAAAATCTAAAATGGATGAGATTGGCGCATGCTGGGTAGCTACTGCTCCAGGGTATAAAGCCACTATAAAACTGGTAGCTGTAGATTATGGTAGTGTCTTTGGCCAGGTTTATTCTCAATGGGTATACTCGTATACTAAGGGGAGAGTCTCCCGCTCTGGGTGGAAAGGCAGCTTCAAGGAGGCAAGAAAAGCATGCGACCCCCCACCAGGGGTTGTCTTTAGGAGAGTAAAATGAAGGTTAGAATGCTCGTCATATTGCTTATCTGGGCTGTGTTGAGCCCCCAACCTGTCATGGGGGAAGTGGCTAAACCAGCGAGGGTTCTGGTCGTCCAGGGTACCTGTAACTCGGCCATTTTACGGTATGAGAATTTCTTGCCTGACCCTAATTTACCTGGGGCAGTTTTGTTAGAGGGGTACCCCTTAGAGGTTCAGGTGCTACTAGCTAGAGATGGTGCTGGGTACCTTAAGGCTGAGTTTAGAACTCCCCCATACCCAGGGTGGTATGTAAAGGATGCTTGGGTAGCCATCCAGGGTGGTATGGGGGTAGTAAGCCCGGGGAATGTACCATACCCTTTAGACTGCAGTTATCAGTATTTACCTGTAGTTATAAGGCAAGATTAGAGACAGATTAGAGGGAAGCACTGTTTACCTGGGAGTTTAGTAAGAAAATATTTTACCAGTGACGGGTATTTTATGACAGTGAAGGTTAGATCAAGATTAAATCTGGTGAAATCTCCTCAGTTTTTAGGGGTATCTTCTAACAGTGGATTAGCACTGTTAGAATCTCAAGAAGCACTGTTAGAAGATACCTGTCACTGGTTACCCGTTTGTATTACTATGTAATACAAACGGGTAAACAGTGTTAGGGTAAGGAGTTACCAGTGTTAGAAGGAGGTAGAAATGGAAAAACTTTATAGAACTGAGCCAGATTGGGACCTAAAGAAAAGACCTAAAAGGTCCATCCCAAGGAGGTCCAGAGCCTTTGCAGAGAAGATGGCAAAGATCCACCAGAAGGTGTGGAAAGGGTTTGTCTCCCCTGATGGGGTAGTGTATGGACCTATCACTAACCTGGCTGCTTTCTGTAGAGAGTTCGGGTTGGAACCTAACAACATGAGGTCTGTAGATAAGGGGGAGTACCAGAGTTCGAAAGGGTGGCGGAAGGCAGATGAGTTTGACTTGATGGATGCTATCCCTTGGAAGCCTCCTGAGTTAGAGTACTACCTGGAGTCCCCTGTGGGGGATATCTATGGACCCCTCAAGACGTCTGACCAAATACGGGAGGTCTGCAAGAAAGTTGGTATGAAGTACAGGACCGCCTTGAAGTTACTTAATGGTACCCTGGAGTGGTGGGACGGGTGGACAGCTGTCTCTCTACCTGAGGACTGAAAATTTATCCCTTTTTACTGCCCAAGGTATGTTATAATTACCCTAGGAGGTACTTCTGTGCTAAGCCTTTCTAACTGGAAGAAGCCCCACCGGGATCCCCATACTGGGGAGACAAAGATGGTCCCACTAACAGGTAGGGAGAAGAAGTTCGTGCTAGCCTACTTGAAGACTCTGAATGGAGTAAAGGCAGCTTATGAGGCTGGGGCGACTACTCCTGAGAGGGCTAGATCCCTGTCTTCTCTTTATCTTGGTAAACCCCATATCCGGGAGATCATTGACCAAGAGCTTGCTAACCAGGTACTTTCTGGGCCCTCGATACTGCATAGGCTATCTGAGCAGGCTACTGCTAACATTGCCGACTTCTTCAAGGAGGTCCTTGAGATCCAACCAGATGGTACGGTGCAGGTAGTCGGCAGGGAAGTAAATTGGGACCTAGTCAAGGAGAAGGGGTATCTGATTAAGAAAGTAGGTTGGGATAAGGGGAAGTTCACCTTTGAGCTGTATGACGCCCAGAAGGCTCTAGAGATACTGGGTAAACACCTAAAGCTGTGGGGGGAGACTATAGACCTCCAGGACTTAGGAGATGTCATTGTAAAGGTAGTTCAGGGTGTCCGGTATGAGGACCTCTGAAGTACCCCTTTTTAGTTAGGGAAAGGAGTTTAGACAATGTTTATTTCTCTTGTCCAAGGCATGCTGCCCTACTTGTGGGTGACTCTGGGGTTGATCTTTGTCCAGCTCATCCTGGGGGTAGCAGTAGCCATCTTTGTTACTAAGGACTTTGAGCTGAAGAAGTTACCAGACTTCTTGGCATTTTATGCTCCAAAGTTGCTGGGGTGGTTGGTCCTTGAGTTAGTTCCACTCATACCTCCTGAAGTTGTGAGAGATATCCCAGGGTACGAGACCTTCTTGATCTTTACGGCAGGAGCGGCAAAGATAGCCTGGGGCTCGATTGCTCTTGCTGCAGTAGGAGGGATCCTGGGTAACCTTCAGACCATTGGGGTGATACCAGCAAGTGCAGTACCTCTACTCAAGAGGGTGGGTGTGCCCCCTGGGGGAGATGCCCCTTCTGATGGGATGCCGACTGGAGGAGAGAGTTGACTGCTAAGTATGGCTTGTTTGTCTGGCATATCCAGGACTGCCTTCCCCTCGACCAGTTACTCATGTTATGCAGTACCTACAATATCTCTGCCCTCTGTGTCAAGGTAGCAGATGGTACCTTCAAGTTCAACCAGGTGGATGCCAAAGGGAAACAGACTGGTAATGACTCCTACCTCAAGGGTGTCTGGATCAAGACACTTGAGGAGGGTGGTATTGAGGTCCATGGATGGATCTACCCATACTCGCTCCCGGCTGTGTCTCCTGGTACTCAGGCTAAAGTAGCAGTTGAGCGGGTTAAGACGCTAGGTCTTAGGTCACTTAAACTGGACATTGAGGAGGCTGCAGGAGCAGGATGGAAGACCTCCCCTTACCGTTACTCATCTGCTAAGACCTACATGGAGGGGCTAAAGGGTCTCCCTAGTGGGCACCCAGTCGGCATGTGCTCCTACCGGTACCCCACAGCCCACCCTACTCTCCCTTGGAAGGAGTTCCTTAGGGCAGATAGGATGACCCATGTTGCCCAACAGTGCTACTGGGTGGGGGCTCATAACCCTGGGAGCCAGTTACTTAAGTCCGTCTCAGAGTATGATGACATTAGGGTTCTACCCCAGGAGCCCCTAGGTGCTATGTATTCCACTCCCTCTTGGTCTCCTACTCCAGCGGATATAGCCAACTTTATACAGACGGGTATAAGCCAGCTGGGTATTGAGATGTTCTGGTTTTGGTCTTTAGACTCTGTCGTGGCTAAAAACCGCTATGATCTGCTTGAGCCCGCTGCCTCCTTACTAGGGACCCCTTCCCAGGCTCCTAGTCTAACCCCATTCTACTTCAGGGTCAAGCCTGGAGTACTTCACCTGGAAGTAAAAGCTGGACCTGGCCAATACCACCCTAAAGTAGGGTCGCTCCCTCCAGGTGAAGTAGTGGCTTTAGGGGACATAGATGGTACTGATGCTTGGGGGCTTATCTTGGATGGCCCCTTCAAGGGCCGGTATGTCTGTATAAAGAAAGCTGTCCGGTACATGGAACCTACTTGACTTGAGGTGGACCCTTGAAGACCTCTTTTATCTTGGCTGAGTTACCTGATGACTCAAATGTCCCTGGGGCATACCGCCCAAAAGGGGCAGCCAAGGAGCTCTGGTCTAACCATGACCAGCAGGTTGTGATTGAGGGACCTTCCGAGACGGGTAAGACTCTGGCCTGCCTCCACAAGTTGGATGCTATTGCCTGGAAGTACCCAGGAGCCCAGATTGCTATTGTCCGCAAGACGTACCGGAGTATGGCAGGGTCTGTTCTTCAGACATACTCCAAGAAGGTGCTTGGGAGGGGGACTCGGGTAGTTATGCTTGGTGGGTCCAAGCCTGAACTTTATAACTACCCCAACGGGTCTCAGGTCTGGGTAGGTGGGATGGACAACCCGGACAAGGTGCTCTCTTCAGAAAGGGACTTGATCTATGTCAACCAGTGTGAGGAGCTGTCCCTAGCTGAGTGGGAGGTGCTCTCAACCCGTGCCACTGGGCGTGCTGGTAATATTCTCTATCCCCAGCTGATTGGGGACTGCAACCCGTCTGCTCCAACCCACTGGATCCTGTCTAAGTCTAGGCAGGGGGACCTAACTCTACTCCATAGCAAGCACAAGGATAACCCCATGTTGTGGGATGAGGAAAGGCAGGCATGGACATCTGCCGGGAATAGGACCTTAGCAGTTCTAGGGAAGCTGTCTGGCAACCGGAGGGCAAGGCTCCTTGAGGGCTTGTGGGTGGTACCTGAGGGTGCCATCTATGAGAGCTTTGATGAGGAGTATAATACTATTGACTCCTTTGTACCACCCCTCACTTGGCCAAGAGTAGTCGGCATTGACCCTCTGGGTGCCTATGTGGCTTGTCTGTGGGGAGCCTATGACCCTCAGAATGGGACCCTGCATATCTACCGGGAGTACATGCAGCCGTATGGGCTTACCACAGGTGGGCATGTCCAGAACATACTAGACCTCTCACGGGATGAGACAATCTGGCGCTGGTTTGGTGGGGGTCCCTCAGAACGCCAGGCTAGAGTAGACTGGTCAGGTTGGGGTTTACCCCTTGAGGCACCTGGGGTTACTGACGTTTGGGCAGGCATTGACAGAGTATCTCAACTGTTCCGCTCCCGGGTCTTGTTTATCCATAAAGGCTGTATCGGTTTACTCTCAGAGATTGGTACCTACCGGCGTGTTGTGGACAAGAACTCTATGCCGACTGATGCAATAGAGAACAAAGAAAGCTTCCATCTCTTGGACTGCCTGCGGTACATGGTGACGGGGTTACTGGGGTCACCTGTGGAGGACCAGGAGCAGATTATCTATAACCCAGTAAGGATTGGAGTGGAGTACTAACTATGGTAACTATCAGAGAACGATTGACTGAGCTAATACTGGGTAAAGAGAAGGCTCGCCTTGAGGCGGCCACTCGGAAGCTCTATGAAGCCTACATGGAAGGTCCCTATCTGATGACCCCAGATGTCTTGCTTGCCCAACTACGTGAGATTGACTCTGCATTGCTCCAAGACTTTATAAACTCTATGGGCTACGACTTGGTGGGGTCTGTAGGGTATAATACCCTTGAGGGTTCTGAGGGGGAGCGACTCAGAGCAGTTGATGAGTGCAGGCGCCTCTTCCGGTATGACGTTATCTCCCAGTGGATCGTCTGGTTGTGGACTAACTTTGGGTTTGGAGAGAATATTGCTATCTCTCCTGTAGATGAGGATGCTCAGGAACCCTGGAATGAGTTCTGGAAAGCAGACCGGAACCAACCCATCCTTGCAGATGACTCACTGCAGTTTATGTCTGAAGATATCCTAGTAGATGGAGAGAAGTTCTTACTCTTTTTTATCTCTACCCTCGATGGTAAGGCAACCTTGAGAGAGGTAGATACCAAGGAAATAACTGAGATTATAACCCACCCAGATGACAAGGACCAGGTTCTGTTTTATCATAGATCGTACAATACTACCTCAGGAGAGTTCAAGGAGCTTTACTACCCAGACTGGTTAGCGGTGTGCTCAGGGGCTCTAGACGAGGAGTATATAACCTCCTCAGGTGAGGTAGTACCCTTGGTTGAGAAGGTCCTACCTAGGGGTGCCATCCGGGCGGACCAGATGCGGGAGAATACTACAGTACTCTGCCTGCATATTGCCCACAATCGGAAAGGTGGGGACCGAGGTTGGCCTTTGATGTCTGCTGGGGCACCTTGGTCACGGGCTCATAAGAAGTTTAGAGAAGATAGAGCAGCTGTAGCTGCTGCTGTTGCTATGTTTGTCCGGAAGGTGAAGGTTCAAGGGGGATCCAGGGCAGTTGAGGCAATGAGGGCAAAGATGCAATCTGCCCTTTCTGCTGCTAACTCTCTTGAGACTAACCCGCCAGCAGTCGCAGGTTCTACCTTCTTTGAGAACCAGTCCGCTGAACTTTCTAACCTGAACTTAGGGACGTCTGCTGGTGATGCAAAGACAGACGGGGAGGCACTGCTGCTCATGGCAGGATTGGGGGGAGGGGTCTACCCACACTGGATGGGAGCTGGGGATGCCTACCGGTTAGCAACAGCTTCATCCATGGAGAGCCCCATGTACCGGCAGTTCTCACGCTACCAGAAATTCTGGGCAGCCCAATTCCGCAAGATGGTTAGGATTGTATTGTGGGCTCAAGAGGAGTACAATGGGGCAAATTATAAGACCTATGATGCTGAGATCTCAACGGATAAGCTCCTCCAGACAGACCTTGCCCAGCTTGTATCTGGGGTAACTGGGGCTGTTGGGGCATTGCTCACAGATAAGGTGCCTGAGGAGACGGCAAAGAAGATACTGGCAACCTCTTGGAATCTCATCCTACAGACTCTAGGCGTAGTAGATGCTAAAGAGTTAACTACAGATGAGGCTTTCGGTGTGGGTAGTTCTACTCAAGCTCAAACTGGACCTTCTGAGCAGGGTCATAAGGAGCGCCAAGCCCAAGAGGCTTTCTTAGAGTTCAGACAGAGAGTTATGGAAGCCTACAGGAGAGTTTCTAGAGAATGAGGGAGAGCCTCTACCAAAAGTTAGTAGAAGGAGGCCCCGGTTCTGGAAACTGGGGGCATGAGGGTATCCCAGGTGAGCAGGGAGGGTCAAAAGCAGGTACTGGGGGTATGCCTGTTAGACCACCTAAAGTGGGCAGGTTACTGCCTACTGGTACCCGGTATGGGTTCGACTCTGATGGAGAGAAGTTCGTAGAGAAGAGCAGGGTAAAAGATACTCTGTACCATGGGTCTCCTCACTACAAGGATATTATCAACCAAGGCTTCCAAGTGTCCACGGATGAACTAAATGATGATGAGGGGATCTCTTTTTCTTTTGACCCCAAGTATGCTGCTGACTATACTGGGGATGATGGAATGGTAGTTGCGGTAAAGGTCTTCTCATCTAACCCCTATAATGTCCTGACTGATGGGGGGTGGGAGAACCCAGATGTCCTAGAGTACATGGGGAAGAGGGGTTTGGACCCTGGTCTGATGGGGGATTACTCTAGAGCATTGAGATCTCTTGGGTATGATGCTATTGTCATGCCTGGGGAGGTTAGAGTGTTCTCTCCTCAACAGATACTCATCCTAGGGGGAGGGATGAGACAGTGGAAACCCCGTCTGATAGACCCTGAGGATTTATCCGAGGGAGGCCCTGGATCTGGCAACTTTGGGCATTCCGGGATACTAGGGCAACAAGGGGGATCCACTCCTGGATCGGTTTCTATAGAGTATAAGGAGACCTTTGACCAGATAACTAAAGTAGATCTAAAAGGGGCTACTTCTGCTTCTTATTTTATAGCCCCTGGAGGGCAGCTTGTAGATACAAACCAACCAGGGGTTGAAGGTGAGGGTGACCATGAGGACTTTGTGAGGGGGAACCCTGAAGTCTTTGGATTGAAACCAGAAGATCTACGGAGGGGATCTCCCCTTACTAAGGTGGAGAGGGCTGGGTTTATCAGGGTAAGGAGTGTGAAGGTTACTGGAGGCCCCAGTTATCTCAACTTAGAAACTGAGAGGATTGACACTAAAACCCTTAGAAAGCTCCAGAATCTGTATGACCAGGGGAAACTCCCTAAGTCTGACAAGATAGAGTGGGATGGGACTAATGGGTACCTCCAGGATACTTGGGATGCTCTTATGTTAGCAACTAAAGTTTCTACTTTAGGTGGGAGTGTATCCTTACGGGAGTTTTCAAGACCTTTAGAGAGATTCGCCCCTAAGGCAGGGGAGTTCTCTTTGGGTCAATCGTTATCAGAGATAAAGCTAGAGTATCAAGAGACTCTGTCTTATATTATGCTCGACTACTTGACCTCCCCTGGAAATCCTAGTATAACCCGCTTCCGGAACCAGTTCCGCCGGGCTGTTAATGACGCCTTTACCATAACTTTCTATACAGGCTGGGCAGATTCTAAGGGAGGGGAGATACCGGATGAGGCAGTTACCTGGTTAGTAGGTAGAATAGAAACTGAGTCAGGGTATGCAGACGGCCTGTGGGAAGACCTTAAGTCACTCAAGAGGGAATTAGACCCAGATGAGGTAGCAGAGTGGATCTGGGCAAGGGCTGAGGGGTACACCCACACCTTAGATGGTATTTACTCTGAGGCAAGGGTTCGGGGGGCACTTGAGATGCCCTTGACCTTTGGGGGTGAAGATGGAGAGGAGTCCTGTAGTACATGCCAGTACCTCAAGGGGAAGACCTATCCTGCCAGGTGGTGGGTAGAGAATGGGCTAATCCCAGGGCAATCTGGGAATGAGAACTTTGAGTGCAAGGGGTACCGCTGTCGGCATATCTTGCTTGACCCTGATGGGGATATTTTCACAGGTCCCCAAGCTACTGAGGTTGCCCATGAGCTGTGGTACCTGTCTCTGTTTGAAGGTGGTCCTGGTTCTGGTAACTTTGGCCATGTGGGAGTGCCTGGTCAACATGGTGGGTCTGCACCCAAGATAGAAGGAGCAGTTAGTTCTTATGATGAGATTTCATCCAGTAGCATTGGAAAGGCATATCTAGTAAATCCAGATGGGATACTCATTGATGCAAAAGGGGACCACTTCAACTACATTAAGAATACCTCAACTCCCGAGGCATTAGGTCTGACCAAGGAGGACCAGGAACCTGGTAATATGAAGGGGGCAATAGACAAGATCTTCAAGGCTGGGGTTATCAGGGTAAGAGAGTTCCCAGATAAGAGTGTTGCTATAATGACTGGGTACTTCAATACAAAGGAGCTCAAGCGTCTCCAGAACCTTATACTTGATGACAGAATAAAGGTTGAGGATGGCAAGGAGATATCTTGGTTTGAGCAGGCAGATGACTCAAAGAGTGAAGGCAGGGGGATTATACGGGCTACCCGGGATGAGTTCTTGTCTGCCTCAGGAGTATACAATGGTCAGTTGAGAGAGTCAGATGCTTCCAGTTTATCTGAAGGTGGTCAAGGTTCTGGTAACTTTGGCCACCTAGGAGTACCTGGACAACATGGAGGGTCTGCTAGTTCAGGCAAACCAGTCTCCTTCCAGCCCGGGTCTCCTAAGGGAGACGCCTTCCATGAGGAGGTAAAGGGATGGGAGGGTGAACGGGCATCTATTGGTGCTCGGGCTACCTCCTTTGGGTGGAAGTCCAAAGGTGCTAAAGGGGTGGCGATTGTAGATAGCGAGGGTAAACTGGCAGCAGTTGCCCAGATAAGGCAGTTGAGCCCAGACAAGGTAAAGAGCACTTTTGGAGAGGGAATTCCTGATGGTAAGTACATTGAGATCATGGACCTTGCTACCCGTGAAAGTGGATGGGGTAGGCAAATTATGCAGGATATAGTAGACAGAGCGGCAAAGGCAGGCTCTGGGGTGATACTAGTATCTGCAGAATCTGCTATGGGGTTCTACAGGAAGTTGGGTATGGTGCAGGGTCAAGATGAATCTGTGTTCTACTACACCCCTGAGCAATGCAAGGAGTACTCTAGAATACAGGAGGTTCTTCCGGCTGTTGCCCTTGAGGATGAGCCCATTGAGTTTATCAAAGTTACTCTAGAGATAACATCCGAGGGTGGACCTACTTCTGGCAATTGGGGGCATGATGGAATTCCTGGCCAGCATGGAGGGTCAGCACCTGGTGGAGGTTTTTCTAAGATAGGAGTGAGTTCTTATACTAGTGGTAGTAGGGATGAGATTGAGGCTAAAGCTGCACTCTACAGGGATCTGAGAGACAGGGAGAAGGAGCTAGGAGGGGTAGGGGGCAAAACTCCTAGAGGGCAGATAAAGATGTTTAATGCTGAGGACCGGGCTAAAGTCCTAGCTAATAGGTTTAGTCCAGGGTACTGGCCAGTGGACCAGAAACACCTTGATCTTACTCACAGGTGGATGGATGAATATGGCTCATCTAAGACAAAAGATATGGTAATAAAGGGGTTGTCAGGCAGATCTGGTTTAGACTATGAAACATGTAACCATCTGGTAAAGTCTTGGGCTGGATCTTCAAATGATAATAGCCCAGCCTCACTCAACCTCCAACTAGCAGCATCTGAGTTTTTTGGAACGGAACTCTCAGAGTGGCAGAAAGAGAGGTATGCAGCAGTAGAAGAAGGTGCTATGCTAGTCAGAGAAATTGTCAAGGCAGGGGATGATGCCTCCTATTATCTAAGTAGAGGGATGACTGAGGAAGCAAATGAGGCAATGCAGAGGATGGAGGGTGCTACTAGAAGGTATGACTCTCTCTTTGCACCTTGGATACCAGATAAGATGGACCTTCTAGAGGAATGGGAGGCAGCGGAGACTTGGAGGGAAACTGGGGCTTATGATAAGTTTATTAGAGCAGTTTATGATGAGACTCAAGACTTCTTCAAGTCCCAGGGGTACAAGGGGGATGATGAGATTTACCTTTACCGAGGTATCCACTTCCCTGGAGATGTGGACTTTGGGACCTTTGTTGAGTACCAGGGTAACTGCTTAGAATCCTGGACTACCAGACCTGGTACAACTGAGATATTTGGGAATGTAGCCCTTGGTATAAAGGTTCCTATTTCTAACATCTTTTCTACTGCTATGTCTGGTATTGGGTGTCTAAGTGAGAGGGAGATGGTTATCCTTGGTGGGAATTTTACTGCTTTTGTGGCAAGGAAGGACTAAAATGGCTGAGGAGAAGAAGGTTGTTATTAAAAACAACACCGTAGAAAATGACGACTGGATGAAGAAGTTGCCTGGTTACAAGGATGAGTTGAAGATCCATAATGAGATACTCAGACAACTAAAGGGTGAACCTGAGGCCCCAAAAGGGTCTGAGGGAGAAAAGGAGGAGCCATCTTGACTCAAGACGACTGGTACTGGGAGTATCGGCAAGACCTAAACCAATGGCACTTCCATGCTTCTGATTACTCCCCAGAAATCTCTTTTAAGATAGGTTACTATGATGGGAGGGTCATCGGTGCCTTCCATAGAGATACTACTATGCCCCAAGAGGTCAAGGAGATTTTATCAAGGATGCTAGTCTACATAGACCTTTACTTTGAAGCTAACAAAGGTATAACTAAGATTATAGTTCCTAGAGATGAGGTACTCCTAGCTTCAAGGCGGGTACTTCAGTTCAAGTCAATACTAGAAAAGAGAGGTAACACTAATGCTTCCAAATGTGAGACCTAACCCTCCAGGGTTTAGAAACCCTATCGTTGTAAGGGCATCGGCTGCCTTGCCTGCCGCTGGTGCCTGGGATGCCACTCCTACAGAAATAGTTACGGCAGGAGCCCAAGAAGTTGCTCTAGTCTTCACCTATACCCGTGGAGGTGCAGGGGGAGCTTTTGACTGGCAATCCCTGTACTCTATCTATGCGTCTGCAGTGGATGTCCCTGCTGGTGCTCAACAGTGGTCAACTGAACTTATCTTCTCAGGGGGTGGAGTTGTGGCAGGTGTAGACACCCGGTCCCGTGTCCAGCGTGAGTACCAAACCTACCAAGCAACTGGTGCTACTGTTGAATCTGTTATCTTTGTGATCCACCTTGGCTCGGTCATTGAGCGGATGATGGTTAGAGCAAGAGAGTCAGGTGCAGTAGGTACCCCAGGAACCCTCCAGATTACTGCTTATTTATTCTAAGGTGTCTTATGTTTGGGATAACCAGAAGGGTTGACCCAAAAGGTAACCGAGTACTGAGGAAAACTAGACCTGTAAGTTTTTACCCTACCTCGATTGTCCAAGAGGAAGAGTTTGACTGGTATGTAGACTCAGTGAATGGGTCTGATTCTAATACAGGCAAGTCGAAAGATAAAGCCTTTCAAACCATTGCTCAGGTTGAGACAGTTTGGGGTGCTGGCCAATCTGTGGGGCTTGCTAGAGGTAGTGAGTGGAGAGAACAGTTAGACGTCCCTGGGGATGGGTGCACTGTCATGGCATACGGTTCTGGTGCTCCTCCTATACTGAATGCTCTTAATGTCATTACCCCAGGTGAGTGGACAAAGACTGGTGGGTACACTAACGTATACCAATGTGTTATTACCCCACTTTGGTTCCCTGGAAAGTCATGGTTAAATGTCTATGTTAACTCCCAGTATCTTACTAGGCAGTCTAGTATAGCAAACTGTGATGCCAATCCAGGGTCTATGTATCCATCAGGGTCCTCTGGTACCATCACTTTATATATCCACTCTACTGGTTCTACTGACCCAAGGGTTGATGGAAAGACCTATGAATATACTCATAGGCAGTTTGGGTTAGATGGGTACTCTAGGTCTTACTGCAAGTTTATTGGAATCCATACCAAGAGTAACCTGCATGAAGACGGAAGTTTAAGAGGAGGACCTTTTTCTACTGTTATAGGTTGCCTAGCATCCTATGGGAATAAGCATAATCTCTATGTAAGGAGAGGGTCTAACCTGGTAGATGTTACAGCCCAGGAGGCATATTACAATCTTGCCTCAGCTACCATGTTTGTACTCAATGATGATAGCCCATCTGGGGAGACTTCAGTCTTCCTTAGATGTAGATGCTTAATGTCTGCCAAGCAGTTTGGTATGAATGGGTTCTCAGGGCATAGGAACGTCAGTGGTAACTTTGGTACTATAACCTACCTTGACTCATACTGTGAGAATATCCATATTGGATTCGCTCAGTCTAATGCTACTTCTCTAGTGATAAGTAACTGTTGGGTCCACAATACCACTTTTGGGGCTAGTTTGGGGATCCTTACTACTATAGATGGGTTCAAATGTACTGGGACATTATCAAGGGCAGTAGACTTTGGTAGTGCTACTGTTTCTGTTTCTAACTTAGATGTTGATGCTTCTCTGGATAACTCGTTAATTATCTATAGTACTGGTGCTGGGACAATCACTGTCACTGACTCTAATGTAAGGGGAACCTCATTCATAGGTCCATCCAGGGTAGTTTATGGAACTAATGCAGGGGTGTCTATAACCCTCTCTAGGGTTGTCTTTGGATTGGGGTTTGCCTCTGCTATCTATCTAACCTCAGTTCCTGCCTTTCTTTCTAGCGACTACAACTGCTTTGATACTAATTCCATCTCATTCAAGCTGGGGGCACCTACCTATTCTACAGTAGCAGCCTGGGTAGCTGGAACTGGGCAGGATACCAATAGTATAGTAGGAGGCTGTGCGCCGTGAAGTTAGTAAAACCCTTGAGTTTTGTGTTACAATGGATTCAAAGATCCATGGGAAGCACTGTTTACTTGCGCATATTACAGAGTAATATGCGCAAGTAACCAGTGACAGGTATCTTCTAACAGTGGAACTTGAGATTATAACAGTGCTAGTATGATTAAGAAGATTTCTGGTAAGTGGTACCTTTATTCTAGAGATGGGTCTAAGAAACTGGGTGGACCTTATGATACTCCTGAAGAAGCAAAGAAACGGGAAAGGGAAGTCCAGTTCTTCAAACACCAGAAAGAAGGTGAAGGGATGCCTACAAAGGTTAAAACTGAGAAAGCCCCTGAGGTTCCTAAGGGTTACAAACCTAAGTCTCTACTGGTAAAGAAGTTGCACGAGGTACTTGGAATTTCTGAGGTTGGAGGAGTCCAGAACCTCATTGATACTTTTGGGGATTGGGCAGATGGTAGTGTTACTACCTGTGTGAGTAAACTCCAGGATGTAGAAGGCATTGATGACCCAACTGTACTCTGTGCCTGGTTGAAGGACCAGTGGTCTGGGACTACTACTTGGCGTGGGGAGGAGAAAAAGGTTGGAGAGGAGTACCTTACTGGTCCAGAGCAGACAGAAATTGAGTATATTCCATCGACCATAATCACATTCAGGGATCTTAAGAATTACAAGAAACTAAATACCCTAGCAGAGGAGCTCAAAGAGATAAATAATGAGTTTCAGAGTTTAATTTGGAATGTCTTGTACTGTAACCCTGAAGATTCAGATTTAGATAGGATTGAGTTACTATATAATCTAGTTTATGAGTACTCTGAGATGATCCCTAAAGAGATAGAGAATATCCAGACAGAGGCAGGTGAGGCTGCTACTGTGAAGTCTGCAGTTATCAATGCCGTTAAGGCACTGGATGCCCTTCTATCTGAGAGGGTCCTACCTAAGTCAATTTTATCTCAAGTGAAGGCACTTAGGGAGACATTTAGAAAGACATGGAAGGACTTGGAGGTAGAGGCTGAATCCGAATCTAGTACTGAGAGTAATGAACCTGAACCTGAGCCTAGTATTGAGAGTAACGAACCTGAGCCTATGGTAGTTGTAGAAAAAGTTTCTGAGAGCTTTGACGGATCACCTGTGCTTGTTGGGGAGGTTCAACCCGAACCTAATGCCCTGGAGATGGACGTGGTTCTAATTAAACCAGGTTGGGGTAACCAGAGAGATAACCACTATTACTCCAAGGAACTTCTTGCCTCAAACAAGACAGTTGAGAAGTTCGTGGGGGCCAAGATGTATGAGACAGACCATAAGCCTGGTGAGAAGTCGACTAGAACTTGGGTCTCTACTATAACTGGGGTGAAGGGCTATACCTCGGATGGTGCTCCTATAGTAAGGGTTGCTGTCCATGACCCCAGTTTTGCCCAAAGGATTATCAACCTGGATTCTAAAGGTTTATTAGAAAAGATGGAATGCTCTATCCTTGCAGACGCTGTAGCAGAAAGGGCAACCTTTGAGGAAGGAGGAAGAAAAGGCAAGAAGATTTTAGATATACTTAATGTGGAATCAGTTGACTGGGTTACCCGGGCAGGGGCAGGTGGCCATGCACTGAGGGTATCTGAGAACGAGGAGGGATCCCAGGTGCGGTTCCCGGATGGTACCAGTCCTAACGAACCTATTACTGAAGGAGATACTACTATGCTGGATAAAGAAACTATTAAGAAGTTATTAGGGGAGACAAAGCTTCCGACTGTATCCCAGGAGCGACTGGCAGAAGGGTCCTATGAGACTGAGGAAGACCTCGGTACTGCTATAACTAAGGAAGTTGAGTACCTGAAGGCCCTTACTGGTTCAGGGAGACCCTTTTCTGTGGGAGGCTCTTCTTCTACTCCTGAAGGGGTTAAGGAGGAAGATATTGTCCAACGGTTAGAAGAGATTGACCGAGCTTTCGGTGTCAAATAAGGAGGTAAACTATGCCTAATACTGCTGAGTTCTACTTTGGTACAGACTGGGAGTCATCTTCTGGTCCTATTTTATCCCGTGCTTTTCTTGCTGCGGACTTATGGCCTCAGGGGCCAAACTCAGAGTCTGATAATGCTGGAGATAAGGATGATCTAGCTGATGGCTTGCACCCTTTCTTGGCAATCGGACCTAAAGCACTGCGTCCAATCAACATGGTTGGGGTTGTTATGACCTATAACTCTGGTACTTCTATCGCACAGGTTAATCTTGCCCCTGGGTTCTGCGCTAAAGCCTACGTGGCTAACGTGCTGACCTACAGTGCTGGGTCTCCTGCTACTTTTGACCAGTCCTTAGCAATTGGAGAACCAGTCTATATTGACGACTCAGTGGCCCTTGATGCAGGAGTTACACTGTCCCGCTCACCACTCAATGATGCAGGGAATAGTAACCCTCTTGCTGGGTACTTGTTCTATGACCAGGATGACTACCCTGACTTTTATGTTGGGGGTCCTAATACAGCGGCTGACTGGCCAAAGTCTGTTGCTAACTCCTTGGTCTATACTTTGGTTACTGTCATGCTCTGGCCTGACAACCACTAATCTCTTTGGAGGTGAACTATGCGTAGAATCGTGTCTTTACTTATGAACTATCGTCTTGCTAGGCTTGAAGGGATCGCCCCTGAGGCTAGGATCCAGGAGGTTAAGGATATGTACCGCTTTCTGGATACTGCCCTCAACGGGGTTACTGTTAACGAGTATGGAGGCTTTGATACCCCTGAGACAAAACTCCAAGAGGTTATGACCTCTGCAGACTTTACCTATGCCCTTCAAGAGTTTGTCCAGCGCCAAATGGTTCCAGGTTATCAAGAAAAGAGCTTTGAGTTTGAGCCTCTAGTAAAGCCAGATACTCTACCCAACTTTATGACAGTCACCCGTTACCAGCGCCGGGCTGGGTTAGATGACTTGGAATATGTGGGTGAGAAAGGCGAGGCTCGCCCTGGTTCTATGGTAGATGCTACCAAGCGCCAGTACCGGGTCTATAAGTTTGAGAAGCAATTCGACTTCTCAATGGAAGCACTGGTCAATGACGACTTGGGGTACTTTGCTGATACCGCTATGGAAATGGGACGTGCTGCTCGGAGAAGCCTTGAGAAGTTTGTCTCTCGGATGATGACCAACGCTGTGACTGTTGCCCGCTTGATTGCTTTAGGTGCTTTATACTCTACCACTGGTCGGTTGACTACCGCCCGGATCTCAGAGGCACGGATGGCTTTCAACCAGCGGTTGAATGACCGAGGTGAGCCAATCAATGCTTCTCTTAGGTACATTGTCTTCCCCTCAGGTCTAGTTGATACTGTAGCGACCATCCAGAATAGCACCCTAGTTCCTGAGCTGGCGACCAATGCAGTCAACGTAGTGAAAGGGACTTTTGTTCCGATTGAGAATCCCTTTATTGCTGCAGTAGCTCCTAACCTGCCTTGGTGGGCTTTTTCTGATTGGAGAGCAAATGGGATTGTACCCTTTGTACTCGCCCGCCGGCAGGGTGTGCCTGCCCCCTTACTCCTGCGGAAGCGCTCAGACATTGAGAGTATCACTTCTCTGACGGGTGGGGGTGGGGTAGTTCCTCCTATTATGGGTGACTTTGCTACTGGAAATGTGGTCGTCAAAGTCCATGACGAGTGGGGGACCTACATTGACGGTACTCAGGGTAATCTGTTTGATGCCCGAGGTGCCTACTACTCAAGTGGAACAGCGGCTTAAAGGAGAGTACTATGGCTACTAACCAACCAGATTATGTACCCCATGGCAGCCCTGAGCATGCTGCCCTTCTTGGGTTAGTCCCAGATAAAACCAACCCAACTGGGTATAGACTAGCGGATCCTACAGCTTGGGGCCCTCAAGCTACACCGGCTTTCTTGGAGGAGATACTACGTCAAAAGGTGAACTCTCTTCTTCAAGGAGCTCCTCCTACACCCCAGATCAAAGATCCAAGAAAACCTGGGTATGCCCCTCCACTGTGGGTTCCCCAGGATTTACCTTGAAAGTAAAAGGAGGTTATTATGCCTGGTGGAAACGTTATTTGGCCAATACCATTGACTAGACTCCCTCAGTGGTTCCCCGGTCAGATGGGTGTTAAGGGCTCAGATGTAGAGTTAGTTCTTAGATCTCATAGTTCTGGGGCAGTCTTTTATGTTGACCCCAACCACCCTAATGCCTCAGATTCTAATGATGGGACCCTTCCTTCTGCACCCTTAGTTACTGTTGCCCGGGCTATTGCTCTATGCCAACCCTACCGGGGGGATGTTATAGCTGTAATGGGTAATAATGCCTGGCAGTACTCTGACTCATCCCTTGGGTATGCTTTACCCATCCGGGAGGAGGTTGTACTTAATGTTCCAGGTGTCAGACTGGTAGGGGTAGCCCCTGCTGGTACTGTGGGTGTGGTATGGGAGCCAGTTACTGCTGCAGGTGCGGGTACCTGTATTACTGTTACTGCTTGTGACTGCCTCATTGAGGGTTTCTCCTTCCAGGGTGGAACAAAAGGGGGTAGAGCAATCTTCTCATCTTGGAATGGTGTTACCACCTTTGGGGATAACTTGATAGTTAGACACTGCACCTTTGACTCCAATATAGATATCGGAATAGAGCTAGATTATGTCTGGTTTGCAGAGATATCTGACTGTCTCTTTGCAAGTTTAGACTCCTATGCTATCTATGCTAACCCTGCAGGAACTGCATCTGCATACTGTATTATCCGGGATAACTGGTTTATAGAGTGCCTGGCAGGTGCCATCATAGTTCCTGAGATAACCCAGTCCTTCATTGTAGGTAACCATATTTATAACAGCAATGCCCAAGGTGGAGCTCTTGCTACTAACCAGGGGATAAATACGTCTGCTGGGTCTGGTTATAATATGGTTGCAGATAACTACTTATCCTGCCTCCTGCCTGTCCCGGCAAATGGTGACTACAATGACTTTTGCTCTGCAGATGCTAATGATGCCTGGATTAACAACCATTGTATGAATGGTCCTACTACTACTAACCCAACCTAGGAGTGGATATGTTACCTAAACATTATCAAGGGATGAAGCTGTACTTCCCAGACCTTACTTATGATGAGTGCAAGGTTCTTTTTGAGGCTGGGTTTGTTACTCCTGGAGATATAAAGGGGGCAAAGAAGGATGAGCTAGCCTCTCTTGTCTCCAAGGAGATCGCTGAGAAGATCTACCCCTCAAAGAAGAAGAAGGTAGAGGAGTGACCCTGTGGGTTGTACTGGAAGGTATGCAGAAGCTTGGCAGTATGCCTCTTTTTGGTGTACCCATGCTTTAGTTTCTGGAGTAGACATGGGTGGAGTAGTTCTCCCTGCTCCACCTAATGCCTTTCTAACTGACCCTAACCAGGATTTCTTAAGATTGGGGGGACGTGCCAATGTAGGGATGGTACTCTACAATCTTACTAGGAACTTGAGTGGGCTTATTACTGCTATAACAGAAACTACTATAACTGCTACTGGAGTAACCTGGTATAATGGTGAGACCTACAGGGTTGTCTTTATGAATGCTGCCCAGAGGGCATCTATAGAGCATTACCTGGATATAACGTCAGGGGATATCCAAGCTGCTTTAGGTGCTGCTGGTGCTTGTGACTGTAGCCTGTCCCCGTGGGGTGCAAACTTCCTTGCTGAACTAAACATAGTTCTTGCTCGGGTGTTCTATGAGTGCCCCTGTGCTCCTAGTTTGTCTGCAGATGAGAAGACTAGATATGCTGAGATGGCTAAAGATAGGCTGCTACAGATACGGAATGGAGAGATAGATGTCTGTGAGGGTGGAACAGGTGCCCTCTTCCCATCCATTGGGTGGGCTGAGCAATCACATACTGAGTGGAATGCTGCTCGGATTATAGTAAATGACACAAGTGGGAGTGTTACCTCATGACTTGTGGGTGTACTAAAAAGAAACCAGCTGGTAAGCCTAAATCCATTGGATTTGGGGAGGCAGGTCTTCTCAAACTTATCCAAGTTGTAGACCCACCTTATGATGTCTATGGAGAGTTTACTGATGCTTTCTACCCTTTTACTGAGCGTACTACAAGGTATGTAGATGTCAGGGATGCTATCTATCTACTTGGGAAGGACTTTGAGTTGGTGCAGTAGCGATGATTAGGTTTAAGGCTATAAAACCTGGGCCATATAGAGATCAAGTGATGCTTGATCTACTCAAAGAATCCTTTGACGAGTTGGGACAGTTAATCCTTGAGGACTTTAATCTAGTTACCGAGGGGTGGCAGGGTGAGAGACCTGTCTGGAAGAAGACTTACAAGGTGGGTGCAACTTGGGTGAGAATGGACATAGAGCCTGAGGACCCAGAATCTGAAGGTGCTAAGAAGTGGTTGTGGCTTGATGAGGGAACACCTCCCCATGCTATCAACCCTAAGCCTAGTAACAAAAGGGGTCTTCTATTCTTTATGTCTGAGTACACTGCTGGGTCCTCCCCTGGAGTAACTCGGACAGTTCCTGGTCAGACTGGTGGATTTCTTGTTGCTGCTAAAGGTGTCATGCACCCAGGTATAGAGCCCAGGCGCTGGTCTGAGATCCTGGGGGAGGAATGGCAGAAAGAATTTGAGATCTGGGGTTCAGATGTTATGAAACAGATAGCAGAGGTATCTGGGCATGGAGCTTAGTATGGAAGAGAGAAAATCTGTAGTAATTGGAGTGAAGGTTATCCACAAGATGGGAAAGTCAACTCTAGTTGAGTACTCATCTGAGAAGGGTCTACTTAGGGTAGTTATTCCTAGTAGTATTATCAAAGATGGAAAGGCTGCCCTTGAGGATCTTGAGGCAGGGATTCCCTATGGGGTTAGGTGGGAGGATATTAAGGTAAAACCCTTTGACCCCCACCAGTTAGCTATGGAGTTTAGAAATGAGGGTATCTTCTCACTAGATGATCTCTACCAGAAGCGGATACCTGCTCTGGCCTGTATCCAGAGAGTTTTAGGTCTAACTCTTTCTGAGATTATCAATCAGTTTAAGGAATAAAGGAGGCATACTATGGCAGATGAGGAAAAGGTAATACTGTCTACTGCTACGAGTTTATTTATCCAGTTTGAGCCGGGCAAGGAAGTTTACTACCTAGGGACTTGTACTGGGTTGGACGAGATCTCTAACCCCCGTGGAGGGTTTGACCCTATTGTCTGCAGGGATGGAAAGGGAGCTTTTCAGATCCTGGGAGAGAAGCCCTCTCCACCTGACTTGATCTCTTTCACTATCGAGAGACTGCATGCTCGGACAGCTTCTTGGATAGACCAGGCTAATTGCCCATTCACTGTTTTTGCTTTACAGAGATGTGAGGGAAATGAGGGGATCTTTGCTAACTGGATTACTGGACAGGTTGTCCACAAGGCTCACTTGGTGAATGATACTGTTTCTAATATCTCCCAGAGAGATTCTTCAGATGAGATGCTAAGATCCTACGAGGTAGTAGCAAGACCTCCTAGAGTTGATCTATGGGAGATTCTGACCTCCCAGAAGTCTACTACGGAAGTAACTGATCTTAATGCCATAACCTCCCCTCTGTATTCTACTTGTGGTGAGGGATGCTCCCAACAGATTATAGACCCCTGTAATACCATGGCTATTGGATGTGATGCTGGGGCTGGAGTTTCTGCAAATGTCCTTGTATCCCAGGATGGAGGTCAAACATGGGCGGCAAGTGCTGCAGATCCCTTTGGGGTGAATCTCAATATAACTGCTCTAAAGTCCTTTATGCTGGATGCTAGAACAGTTAGGCTAATTGCTTTTAGGATGACCCTTGCTGGGACCCCACTCCAGATGTCTTACTCTGATAACCTGGGAGCATCTTGGGCATCCCCAGTCAATGTAGGTTCTACTAATGCTGAGGCAGTTAACTCTCCTAATGCTCTTTGCATCTATGATGCTGACCAGATGTGGGTAGGCACAAGCACAGGTAGAATTTACAAGTCTGTAGATGGTGGGTTAACTTGGGAAGAGCAGACATCTGCTTTAGTAGCCTCAGGTGGTGCTCAGATAAACTGCATCGACTTCTTCTCACCTAAGTTCGGTGTAGCAGGTGGAGCAGGAGATGTCATTATCTACACTATTGACGGAGGAGTGAACTGGACGGCTGCATCTGCTACAGGTTCAGGTAATAACATTCTGGATATCGAGGTTCACAGTAGAAGTCGGTGGAGTGCTGGTACATCTGGGGGTCACCACTACATGTCTTATGATGGAGGTGGGAGTTGGGTTAGGCTGAATAACTTCCCTAATGCTGGTACAGGGTCAGTTAGAGCATTTGCCTTCCCTGAAGGGGATGAGATGAATGGGTATATGATCCATGTTATCACTGGAGGAGTTGGAAGAGTCCTTAGGACTATTGACGGTGGTAATTCTTGGAAGCTTATCCAGCCTAACACAGGACCTAATGGACTGAATGATCTCCTTGTCTGTAATCCCAATCATGTTTTTGCTGTTGGGGATGATGATGGTACTAGGGGAGTAATACTCGAGGCAGGGATAGTATAGGTAGATTATTATCAATCGGCGTAGGGCAGGATTCTCAGGTGCGCTCCCCCACAGAAGAGACATCCTGCCTTACGCCCCGGGGAGCAAAAGATGACTATACCTTACCAGTTTACTGTACCCACTGAATTCCAACTACCGGATGGAAGGGTTATAAAGTTAAAGGCAGTATCCACTGCTAGGCTTAGAGCTGCAGAGGACAAAGTCAAGGATGACTTGAGGAGACAGGGTTATAAGGTGGACCTTCCTACTTACATTCCAGAGATACCTAATTTGGCACCTGGAGTTGAGGTTAAGCCTGTACCTTATGATGATACAACTATTCTAGATGCTCCTGAAGAGGTTAAAAAGGAGTACTTTGAGTGCAAAGGTGTCCTCCAGCAGGTTCCTCAGTTGACTGCAGGGCAAATGCTATCTACTTTGATACTTAGAGGTACTGAGTTTGAGATCCCCAATGACGGTTGGGAGGAGAGACAGGAGAGGGACGGTCTTAAGGTACCATCTGACCCTGAAGAAAAGTATGTCCATTACATGCTTACTGAGGTACTTATTCCCCCCTCAGTAGCAGAAGCCTGTGCTATAGCTATTATGAGACTTTCTCTTGAAGGAGTGGACCCAGAGGTTATAAATGCCTTTGAGTCCTCCTTTCAACATAAGATACCGGGCAATAAACGGAAAAACACTGGAGGAGGTTCGGAGAGAGTTAGATAAGGGTGACTGGTGGTTTGACCCTATGTTCTCCTACTTGACCTACGCCCAGGAATGGGGGGTTAAACCCTCAGAACTTGGGTTGTGTCCTCCTGAGGATGATCCATATATGATGATAGCATTTTCTAGGGCTAAATCTACTATGGAAGCGTATGACTTGAAGAAGCAAAAGGAGGAGATGGAGAGAGTCCAAAGGAGGAGAGGAAGGAGTTAATACAGATGGGACTTGCTGAGATAGGTCTTGCTGCTGTAATGGACATGGCTGACTTCGACCGGGGGTCAAAGGAGTACATGGATACTACAAAGGATATGGGGGATGAGACAGAGAGTATTGCCGGAAGATTATCAAGTGCTTTTGATAGTATTGGTTTAGCAGTAGTAGGAATGGCTGGGGTTATAACTACCGCAGCAATTGGTGCTTTAGTTGCCCTTGGGCAACAGGCTCTCCAGGTTGGTTTAGAGTTTGATGAGGCTTTTGACTCAATGGTTATTTCTACAGGAGGGGCTGAAGAAGAGATAGAGGGTTTTGGGGGTGTTATGAAGCAGGTTATGACTGATATCCCCACAGATGCTAATACTGCATCCATTGCCATTAGTGGTCTGTACCAGAGATTGGAACTCACTGGTGATGCTCTCAAGAATGTTGCTGAGCCCCTTTTAGAGGTTACTAGACTAACAGGAGGATCTATCCAGAGTAATACTAAAGCACTTGCAGGGGTAGCACAGGACTGGAATATCCAGAATGAGGACCTCGCAAAGACATTAGATAAGGTTTTTGTGGCATCCCAGAAGACAGGTGCCAACTTTGGGTCCTTACTCTCCCAGATGGACAACTTTGGACCTATACTCAAGTCAATGGGTTTCGGGTTCGAGGAATCCATTGCCTTACTAGGTGGGCTTGAAGAGGCAGGTGTTAATGTAGGGTCAGTTATGATGGGACTCCGGATGGCTACTAAGAAACTAGCGGAATCTGGTAAGCCTATGAATGAAGCCTTTGCAGAGTCTATAGAAATGATTAAAGGTGCTGCTACTGAGACTGAGGCTTTATCTATTGCATCTGAGATCTTTGGTTCCCGCTCAGGCATTGAGTTAACTAATGCAATTAGATCTGGTAAGTTAGAATTGGAAGACCTTACGTCTGCCCTGATGAGTACTGAAGATAATATAATGAAGACAGGGGAGGCGACCATGGACTTTGCTGAGTTTTGGCAGATGTCTATGAATGAGGTAAAGATCTCAATGGAGCCTTTAGGTACTGCGATTATGGGGCTAATTGGAACAGTAGTAAAGTCACTTACCCCAGGGATAAAGAAGTTTGCTGATGTCTTCCTGACCTATGCAGTTCCAGCGATTGAGTCCTTCATACCCGTACTAACTAACTTTATCAGTGGGGTCCTTACTAAACTTGTAGACTGGTTAGGTAACATGATCCCTGTTGCGATCCAGTTTCTGTCTAATGTTTGGACGAGTACTCTAGAACCTACCTTTACTACATTATCAATACTTTGGGTGACTACACTCCAACCAATATTAGTAGAGTTATGGGACTTTATAGGAGCAAAACTTGCCCTAGCCTTCCAGTTTGTTTCTGAGAATATAAATACATTTCTAGGGGCACTAGCAGGCATTGGGGTAGTTCTAGCAGGGGCTAAGATAATAACTACAATCCAAGCGATTATTGCCTTACTACCTGTACTAGGCACCTTGATAGCCTCTCTGTTCTCTCCTATAACTCTTATAGTGGCTGCAGGAGCTCTTCTGGGTGCTGCCTGGGCTTCTAACTTTGGGGGTATTAGGGATACCACGATTAAGATTTGGAATGAAGTTCTTAAACCTATCCTAACTGATCTCTGGAATTGGTTGAAAGAAAAGTTACCCCCAGTCATAGAGAACCTAAAGAACTTCTGGGTAAATGTATTGAAGCCTGCACTTGAAGCAGTTTGGGGATTTATCAGGGATTCCCTCATCCCCACTTTTATGGAAGTGGTAGCCTGGTTGGCAGACCAGATACCCCCAGCGATCCAAAAGGCATCTGACTTCTGGAATAACGTGTTGAAGCCTGCCTTAGATGCTATCTGGAGTTTTATCAAGACCTACGTGATACCCATACTCATAGATGTAGTAACCTGGTTGAGAGATAATATCCCTCCAGCTATCCAGAAGGTGGCAGACTTTTGGAACACTGTACTTAAGCCGGCACTCAATGCACTTTGGGACTTTCTGGACAAATATGTCATCCCTATCTTCCAGAGTTTAGAGAATCTCCTTGGGGTTTTACTAACCCTGGCTATGCAGAAACTTTCAGATTTCTGGTATGACACACTTAAACCAGCGCTTGAGAGTCTATGGGATTATATCAGTGCTACTATTGTCCCAGTACTAGAAACTTTATGGGGTTGGTTGGATGATATAGCAACCATAGTAGGAGGGGCTCTTTCTACTGCCCTCCTTAACTTTAAGAACTGGGTGTTAGGACCTGTTAATAAAGCAGTAGAAGGGTTGAAGAACTTTCTTCAAGACATAAAGGACTTTATTGATGGGATTATAGAGAAATTAAAACTCTTGCCTGGAGGTGTCCTACCTACTTCTACTACTTTTCAGTCAGTAGTACCATCTCTAGGTCCTACGACAAAAGTACCAACTATGTCATCCTATTCTACCACTAAGGTGGTTAACCTCAATATGGGAGGGCAGATTATCAATGGAGGGGTGGATATTTCTACTCTGGTTACTCTTATAGACTCTAGGGTCTCTCTTGCCTTTGGAGGGTAGAATGACCTTTGACATACTTAGAATCTATGACTCTGAAACTACGATAGACCTACTAGGTAAGGATGGAACCCCTGGGTTTAAGTACTTAGGGTGGTCCCCTAGTTTAGCCACCCCTAAAGGGGGAGGGGTAAGGGCGTCTTCCCCTACTGGGTGGGGATCACGAGTAGTCTTCAAGGCATGGGAGAACATTGTAGATACCCTAACACTACAGGTAGAAGGGTCTACCACAGATGAGAAGATAGAGTTCCTCCAGGACTTGAGGAGACTCTTGGAAAAGGGTGAGAGTTACTGGAGGAATAACTGGCAAACTGATCCAGTGGTTATAGAGTGTAGGGGCTCATGCGAAACTAACTCTAGGTATGCCCTTGTTAAATCTTACCAGACACCTAGTGATTCTGATCCCTTTGTCCAACCATTCAATGTAGATGAAGGGTTGGTACTCACTATAGAACATACTTTCTGGTATGATACTCCTCCCTTTACACCTGCCTGTCTAGAAACAGGAGCTTCCCAGATAAGGTTTAATTATAGAGAGTTAACCACTGTCCCCACTGATTCTGCAGATGATGCTTATGTCAATACAGGTGGTGGGGGTTTGATCTTCACTGGGTTACCAGACCTTATTGTAGGAGGCTCGACTGGTGACCAGTACCATACAGGGATACGGTTTAGAAATAATACGATACCCCCGGGAGCGACTATTATCAATGCCTGGATAACCCTTAAAGCAACAGTGGTATCGGCAGATGGGGGCGATACCGCAGTTACTGTTAGAGGGGAACTTAATGCTACTCCTAGCATCTTTTCTACATACGCTAATTTTATGGGGAGGACACTGACTTCTGCATCCAAAGAGTTTACTCTGCCCACTTTGACGGCAGGGGACAAAGTAATCTTAGGAGGCTTAGAAGGGATTATCCAAGAGATAGTTAACCTTGGTGGGTGGGCATCAGGTAATAACCTGGTTTTATTCATTAGAGACTCAGGAATTTCTCCAGTGGTAAAGAGATTTGCTGCCCTGGAGCATATATCTTATGCAGAACCAACCCTTACAGTTGAGTATATAACCTCCCAAAGGCTTTTTGGGTCTACTCCATCCTGTACTGAAGGGTCGGCAATTATATCTAACTTCCACAGGCAGTCCCAATTGACCCATCTCTTCTACTTTGATGGAGTAGGGTACTCCGCCAATCTCATTAATACATACCCCACAGCCTTACTCCCTACAGTTCCTGCTATTGGGCATGTACTTTACATTATGACTGAGAATGGGGAATCAGGAGGGGCTCACTTCCCCAATGTTATTTTCAACCTGATCCCTGGAACTCAGTTATCTGGAGTATGGGAGTTCTCACGAGGTGGAGGTTTGTGGGCAAATCTGGGGGCTAATGCTCCATATACTGATACAACCTCACAACTTCAAAGCCCTGGAATCTGTGGAGTTTACTTTAGTACAGCTAACATGACAGGAGCAGGTGGAGTTTGGGCTCAGGATACTATTAATGGGGTAACTGGGTATGCCCTTAGGTTTAGAGTTACTGCAGTAGGGGGCACTCCAACTGCTCCTGTCCAGCAACTTGGTAGGGTTTACTCTGCTATCTGGCCTAATACTAATATACCTGGAGAGAGCATCAAAGGGGATATCCCTTGTAGGGTTAGAACCCAGATTGTACCCCAGCGGACAATACTAGATACCAAAGGGGCACTTGCTGAGGCTGAGTTACAGAACCACCGGGTCATCATGGGTACTAGGTCTAAAATTAGAGGTGAGTACTTCCAGATGTGCTTAAATGCACAGGAACCTCCTGGTTCTAACCCAGATAACCCATTTATATATCCTGTTTATACAGGGTCAGGTTGGACTCCGAACAACCCTGACCTCTACTCTCCGGTTAACAAGTCATTAACCTGGAGCCCTGCAGGGCCTAGTAGTGGTACCTTGTATTGGAGGATACTACCCCCAGTGATGCCGTCATTTATAGGTAGGTACCGGGTTTTTATGAGGTTGAAGAATGGGGGGGCAGCTTCTAATAATACTCTCCAGCTCTTTACTGGGACCACCTATGACCTACTAGGGAATACCCTGGACCAGATTTACTATTATGCCGAGGTGAAGACAATCTACCCTGTTGGTACAACCTACCAGTTAGTTGAATTAGGGGTTTGTGATCTTCCTCCAGCCCCAGTAGAAAGACCTGGTAGTTCTCCTCAAGGCATTATAGTAGGGGTGTCCATTATCAATGGGTCTGGAGCTCCTGCCTTGACTTTCTATGATCTTATATTAGTACCTGTGGATGAGTTCTCATTTGAGATCCACTCCCCTCAACGGGTCTCACCCTTAAACAGATATGGTTCCCTTGGTCTAGTTTCTTCTGGGACCCCCTTTATCTACTCTTATGCCCAGGCAGACTCGATCTGGACTAAGCAGAGTATACTAGCATCACTTTTCTCTACTGTTGATAATGAGTTACTCTACAAGTGGAGAGGGATTAGCCCGCTCTTTAATGGTCTCCAGTCCAATTCTGACCAAGAGCAGTACTTCTTGGTCAGTAAGTACTTAGGGGACTACTGGGTCGCCTACCCCTTCTACCCGTCTTCTATCCAGAATTGGGCATTGTACCAGTATCTCTCAATGAGAGGTAACAGATGACAACTCCCTCACTTTGGCGATCCATCGGGTTGTCTGCCTCGGTAAGTATACCTATCTTCCAGGGTAGTACCTTTCTATATACACTTAAAGATGAGATAACTGGATACTCCCATAAAAAGTCTGCCCAAGGAGGTTGGATAGAGGCTACCCTCACCTTGAACTGTTCTCAAGTGGACCTAGAGGACTGGTTTGAGCTTGGTATTGGTAGGGATATAGAAATATATGACTCGTCTGCTAACTGTATTTTCAATGGCTTTGTGGATATAGTAGACATCTCAGTAGGAGGTTTAAGCCAGTCAAGAGGACCCCTCTCATCCATTGCTAATAGGGTTTCAGTAATCTACTCTACCATTGATACATCTGTTGATCCACCTATTTTAGGGGTTAGGACTAGAACTTCTTACAACTCTGATCTGTCCTCCCAGAGTAAGTATGGGGTAATAACCAAGTTGCTTTCTGTGGGAGGTGTAACTGAGAGTAATGCTCTGAGATACAGGGATGCTTATTTAAGGGCCTTCAAGGACCCTAGAGTTAGTGGGTCCCTTAGTCCCAGAGTAGTAGATCCTGTAATAACTCTTAGGCTAAAAGGGTATTATGAGTACCTTAAATTCAACCCATACAACTATAAAGTAGGAGGGTTGACCTCAGTATCTTCTAAACTAACTCAAATTATAAACTCTGACCCGAATTCTATACTAACCATTGGGAGTATTGCTCCAAATCCATTACAGGTGCCTCAGTGGGAAGATGAAGACAGATCCGAGGAGTCTCTTGTTAAGACACTGGTGTCTCTAGGTGACTCCTCAAATGAGCGGTATATTTTCAAAGTTCTTGCTAACAGAAAAGTTTACTACTATAAGGCACCTCCTCCGTATGACTGCCGGTACGTTTATTCTATTACCGACAACCAGTTACTAGAGTCATCTAATCAATTGGAAGTAGAGCCTTGGAATCTAGAGCCTGGTGAGTGGGTCTTTACCAAGGACTGGTTACTAGGTAGAGGAACTGACTCACTAAGTGAGATGGAAGTTGACCCTAGGTACTTCTTTATTGAAGAGGTGCAGTACACTGCCCCTTGGTCCTGGTCTACTGTGGGGTCTCAGAAAGATAAACTAAGGCAGATAATTGCAAAGTTGCAAGTTAGAGGAAACTAAATGCCCTACTCAGGTAGAAATGATGAGATGTTAGATATGCTCCAGGGGGAGTTCCAGAGAAAGTATGAGCCTAACTTTGCCTGTGAGAACTCTATCCCTACAGGTCTAATGATGACAGGTCTTAGGGGTTTCTGGTCAATGGGAGCAGTCGACTCATCAGGGGCTGCCATAGACTCCTCTGGTTTGGGGAAAACCCTTACCTACAATGGTAATCCTGTCTATGGTACCGCAGGTTTAGCACCGTATATTGCCTTTGATGGAGTTGGAGACTTTCTGTCCCGGTCAGATGAGGCAGGCTTAGACATACTGGGTACAGAGTCATATATAGCACTCAAGGGATTAACCCTAGGAGGTTGGTTTTACAGGAGTGCTCAGAATGTATCTCAGGGTCTAATAGGCAAGTGGACTAACTTGATAGCCCAAAGATCATACCTTCTAACTCTAAGTGCCTCTAACCAGGCTCAGTTTATGATATCCATAGACGGAACTGCTACGACAGTTGTTACATCTACAGAACCAATTGCTTTGGGTACATGGATATTCTATACAGGAAGGTTTACCCCCTCTTCTGAGTTAGCAATCTGGGTCAATGGGGTAAAAACTACTAACCTAGTTGGAATCCCTGCATCTATTTTCAATAGTACAACTCAGTTGAATGTAGGGGCTTACTCAAATGGTGCCCAGGGGCTTTTTACAGGTAGAGCGAGCCTTGTCTACTTATGTGCTAGTGCCTTGAGTGACTCAGTAATTAGTAACTATTATCAACAGACACGGGCACTTTATGGAGTTTAGAGTATGAAGAGTGTAACACCTAGCTCATCTTATATAGGGACTAACTCAGAGAGAATTGCCATGTCTCCTGTACCTGATGGGTCTACCTTTTTTTGTACTGATACTGACACTATGTGGGTATATAGTTCACTTAAATCCTCATGGGTTGAGATCTCAGGCACTTCCTCCCCTACCTCTCCTGGAGGATGGAACCCATATTCCCTACCTACCCACTGGAGTCCATCTGCTGCTTTTACGACTACTCTAACACTCCCTGCAAATGGAGGCAGTATTGCTATTCCCTTTGAGGTTAATTCAAAGTTAAAGGTGATCTCCTGTTCTGTAAGGAATACCAATACATCTGTAGAAAGAGCGTGGTGTTGGGATGTCTATGTCCAAGATACTAATCTAGGAGATGCATCTGAGAATACACTAAGGAGAGTACTACGGGGTACTCAAGAGATCTTTACCCCCTCAGTTGCATCTACTAGGACTAGTTTAGTAGTAGGGGGTGTACCAGTAGTATTAGACCCTGGGGTTTACTGGGTGGTCATACAATGCCAGAACTCTGCCGGGTTCGGGTTAGGTTCAACTGCTAGTAGTTCTGCCTTTGCTCTTTCTACTGCTCAAACTAAAACTACATCTGTCCCTAACGGGGACACCCTGGACTTTGTAGGGGGTACATGGTCTAAAGTTACTGGGATCTATGCAGTTAGATTGAATGGAGTGGTATTCGGGCAATCTGTAGCCTTTTAGAAAGAAAGGATAAGTTAATGGAACTTCTGGATGACTTCCAAAGAATTATCAATGTAGTTCTAGGGTTGGGGATTTTCTTCCACCAGTTAAGATTATATATCCTAATGAGACAAGGGGGTCTAAATGGGTATAAATGGATACGGTTAGCTTACAGTATAATCGGGCTTTACTGGGCGGTGCTATACTTCTTAGTAATAGTGAAACCTCCAGTTACTGTATTTACTAAGGAGTTCTCCTCAACCTTTGTACTACCTGCTATCTCCATAACCCTGGCCCTTATCTTCGCTTCTACCATTATTGCAGTCAAAAGGACTACCTTGGATGACCGTTGAGATTATCAAGGACTGGGGAGGAATACTGGGAACCCTACTTTCTGTGGTTCTTACCTTCTTACTTGTCTATAAGTCTGCTAGGATGACCCCTAGGGAGATAAGACAAGCAGATCTGGATACCATTTCTAAGTATGCCCTACTTGCTGATACTACAGTTGACCAGTTGAGAGACGTCCTCAATGACTTCAAGGACTGTAGGGACCTTGTGGATGTACTATATGAGGGTATAGATAGTCTAACTACCCAATTGAAAAGTCTGGATGCCGTTCCGTGTTGGAAACCCCCTCCTAGGAGTCCAAAGTGAATACTCCCTCCAGGTTTGACCTCCCCTAGAACTTTTCTTCAGGGGAGGTCTTTTTTCATAAAATTCTAATTGCTCTCTTAAGTATCTAGAAGGTTACTAGGTTATAATATTTTATATTATTAGATGAAAGGGCCTTCCCTTTAGGATATGGATAAAGTGTTATTAAATGAAAGGACCTTCCCTTTAGAAAGGAGTAGACATTGATTGGCAAATCTATAGTTACTCCAGTAGGACCGGCAGTAATCTCTGGGGTGTCCCCTGATGGAACTATGGTTCTGGTAAGGTACTCAAGGAAGGATTATCAACCTTCTGACTGGTTGAGATTGTCCCCGTCTAATGGTCCTTGTATATACAGGTTTGAGCCATTGGTTAATGTCAGGATGTCTATGGTAGGGTCTACTTGGGTGAACTCCAAGTCGGGCAAGAGGTATACCATTCTAGCTGTATCAGGAACTAAAGTAAAGATACAGTCACTAGATACAAGTCTTACTTGGTGGACTACCTTGGAATCACTGGAAAAAAGGTTCAGAAAGGAGGGTTTTTAATCTTTCAAGTATTTTCTAATCTTGCTCTAAGCTTTTAGGGGTGATTAGATTAAAATATTAGAATTTTCTAATCTTAGATTAATCGGACTTTAATATACTAAATAGGTATTTCAAATATCATATATATAACCTACTGTTTTTCTGAACCTTAACAAACCACCTGAAACCCCCCTCTTACTGTAAGCGAGCCTGACGGGTACAACCTGGGGCAAGGCACCAGTCTAGAAGACCAGATATGGGCACAGAATATGGTCTGAGGGGTAAAAAGCACAAGGGTGCTGGTAGCAGGGAGGACCTACCTCAAAGGCAAGGTCTGAACTTACGTTTGGGTGGGCAGACGGAGTAAAGTAATTGAAAGGTGCACTAGGTAGCCAGAAAGGTTGGCTACAAGCGCTAGTGGCAGACCAGAACGGTTCTGGGCGTAGTAAATGGGCAACTCCTGCTAGTCGAGCACCCACCTTGGATCATAGGATCCTAAACGGCAATTTCTTATTACCTGTAACAGGCAGTACCCTGTGAAGGTAAGAGGAAATTACTCCTCTTGCCTGTTCCGGTGTGAAGCCGGCAAATTCTATTCCACACTTAGGAGGTGTGAGATGATTACTAAACCGAAAGAATTCAATACAACTGATGACATTATCAACTACCTGATTGAGAACCCTTCCCGTTCTGAGATGAAGTGGAAGGTACTCACCTACCACTCTATGGAATGGAAAGACCCAGAGGCAGGCAATGCTTGGACTGAAGAATACAACGCAATGCAAGACAACCTGCCTCCTGGACCAGACGGTAGTAAGCGCTTTCTGTGGTCTTGGGATACTGAGTTAACTGAAGAGGAGCGCAACCAGTTGTCTCAACTGGTCCAGAGGATGCCTGCAAAGCACGAGGTTACTCATTACCGTTTAGAACATTCAGAAGCTACTATGTACCGGCCGATAGTGATTAACCTGTCTGATGAGTTAGGAGCCTTGATTGACAGTTTCTGGACAAAGCGGTCCCAGGCAATGACCCTTCCAAGTATCCTGAAGCGACTGGGGTTGGATTCTGGACTGTCTGAGAAATTGAAAGAGTCCCAGGAGAAGATCGAGGCTACTCAGAAGAAAGATTTGCGGAATGCTCAAAGGGCCCGGATACGGAACCTTTATGCCGAGCTACTCCTTGAGGTCGAGAAGGCTAGGAACTTAGGACTAACTCTGGAATTTTCACTGACCAATCCAGAAAACCTAGAAGACGAGTAAAATTTCTTGCTTAGGAGGCAGAGATGACTACCAGTTGGTATAACCAATTAGATAACTTTGGACGCAGACTTCTCTCTGAGATACCAGGTGCATGGGATGGATTTCATACAGGACTCTACAATCCAGTTACCAGGGCACTCAAGGATTCTGACTTTGTTGAGAAGTACAAGTCACTACCTGGCTTCAACCGGGTAGCAGTTTGCAGAGTGGCAGTTATCTGCCAGATGGCAGTATTCGATAAACAAGGGGGCCCTGAGGGCGATGGAAGACCCAAGGCACTACGCCGTCATTGGTACAGTTACTTCAAGTCAGAAGTTGCTCAACCCCTAGCGATGCAATTGGGTGACTACATTGTCAACTCCCAAGGTGTCAAAGAGATCACGGATGATGACTGGGTATCCCGGTTGAGCCAGACTTATGCAGAACTGGTTGACTCTGGGGAAGTGACTTACAAGGACTTATGGGTCGAGGATGCTTCCCGGATGGTTGAAAGGATCTGGAGACCTCTATTCGAGGGGCTAAATCTGATGATCTGCGTGGAAAAGGACTCACTCTTTGAGGACTTCAAGGCAGCGGCAGAGGCAATTGGTGCTAGAGCACTTTACTCAGGTAAGGGCAAGAGCAGCAAGGCAGCGATTGAGAAAGTCCTGCGTGAGGCGTTTGGTTGGTCAGAATGGAATAACCCGTTTACTACGGGCACACCTCTAGTCGTACTTCACATTAGTGACTACGACTATGATGGTGAGGCAGTCATCGGTCCTACCTTTGGTGAGCAGTGCACCCGCTACTCAGATTACATCTACGAGGCACGGATAGGGATTGAACCAGAAGATGTTCTGAATGTTGGACGCACCTGGGAAGATGCCTGGTACAGCATCAAGGTTAGTAACAAAGGGTACCAAGACTGGGCTGAGGTGAAGGCGATCTACAAGTCAACTTGCCAGAACTGTAGAACTGAGTTTTCAATTGAAGGCAGGGATGGTCACCATTGTCCAGAATGTGGTGATCCAGTGAGCTTGTCCAAGGATAGCACACCTCACGGGTTTGAAGTTGAAGCACTTAGAACCCGGGATTACTACACCTTGATAGCTGATGCCCTTATGCGGGTGGTTCCATTTGAGTATATTGTATCCAAGTTACGTGAGGAGTGCACTGCAGATAGTAGGAAGGCAGTAAATATGGTTACCTCAGAGATTATCAACAGGAACCACTACTACCAGGGACTTCTAAGGGAGTTTGACCGACTGAATGCTATCAAGGCAGAGTTCGAGCGCAAGGTAGAGCAGGCACTTGAAGATGTGGTTGAGGGTCACGAGTCAGATTGGGAGGACGAGGAAGAAGATCCTACCCCTGATGATCTTAAAGCTCATCTAGAGGAAGCAGCAACTAGAGGGTGGGGAACCGTCTGGAGGCCATTCTCTAGTGAACTTAGGACCCAGAGAATGGTTGACTGGGTAAGAGAATCCCAAGTAGAACTTCTGGACAAACTGGCCAATGAGGCTATTACCTGGTAAGACCTGTAACAGGCAGGCAGACCTGTGAAGGGTGGAGAAATCCACCCTGTGCCGGTGTGAAGCCGGTATAACCTACTTTTTATTACACTTAGGAGGTGTAAAATGGCTAGAAACAAGTCTGTTGAATTTAATTCTATTGAAGACATGGTAAACTTTGTACTGAATAACCCCTATAATACCAACAAGTGGAGTCTGGTAGACCGCAGTGACCAGGTCTACATTGACCCTGAGGCAGGCAAGGCATGGGAAGAGAAGTGGGATGCACTCGAGGCTGTTATCGGTCGTGAGCTCTACTTCTGGTACTCGGAGGATGAGCTTACCCCTGAGGAGAAGAAAGCAGTAGAAGACCTAAAGAAACTGCAACCCCCAAGGAAACCAGTAACCCTCTATGCACTTGTAGAAGCAGGGGACTTCAAGCATGGATACATCCACCTGGGTCCAGAGTTGGGTAGTGCAATAGACGCTATCTGGACCAAACGGAAACCCTATGAAGGGTCATCCTGGGAGAGGAGAATCGGGGTCATGACCATTACTGGTATCCTCAAGCGGCTGGGTGCAGACAAGGAGGTTGCAAAGAGGATCCAGGAGGTAAAAGATCGGGCTGAGGCGCATACCAGGAAGGTTACTAGGAACTACGGGCGCCGGGAGATCTCAAGTTCTGCTAAGAAACTTATCGAGGCATTGAGTAAGGCAGGAGAAAGAGGACTTGACCAGTCAGCCTTTGATCCATGGATACAGAAACTTGAAGAACTTGCCAACCTAACTGAAGAGGAGTGATAGAAATGAAGGAGAAGTACTATCCTATGGGAGTAGCAGTAATTGACTTTGCCCACAAGTGGGGTCCTAAACTTGGGACCCCTGAGTACTCAGAATTTATTGAGGACTTGCGGGTTGTCTGTGCAGCGGCTCAGATGTCTTTTAGAACATGCCAGAAGGCAGACCAGTTTGTGGATGGCACAGGAGATGCTTTTCTGGGATCTGTCAAGGTTCACCCAATAGAATAATTTTATCAAGGCAGGCACCCATTGGGTGGCTGCTGGGTGCTGTTCTGGAAAAACCCTCAGGGTGAGTAACGGGAAGTTCGATTCTTCCCCGGCACCCAGGAGTCACCCAGTGACTCCCGCCTCCTAAGCGGGGGAACCTCAGAAATGAGGTTCCCCACCCGGGGGTACTACTACATTATCAACCTGGGGTGTACCACTCGCAGGGTACAGGGACACTTGTCTAGTGGGAACTGAACTGCCAAATGGCAGGGGGTACATGAGTGACAAGGTAGACCCGGAGCGTAACCCCCCAGGATTCTAACCTTGTTTAGTTTAGGATATTACTACCGGGGAGCGTCCTATGAAAACTATCAAGCAAGCTAAACAACTTTATAAAAAAGGAAGAACCCATGCAGTTTGCCCAGTACCTGAGAACGGGGCTAATGTCTACAAGGTTATCTCAGGCACCTCAGGGAGTATTTACTGGGTTGTGGTACTGTCTTCAGGCGAGGGTGCTACTTGCTCCTGCCCATGGGGTCAGTACAGACCTGACCATGACATAAGGTCTGCCTGTTCTCATGTCCAGGCGGTTGTTGCCTACCGTGAGAAGCAGAAACAGCGATCTACTTCTGCTTGGACAGATGAAGAGCAAGCAAAGCGCCAGCACAGACCCATTATAAACCTTGGAGATGGGGTGCTACTCACCTCAAGAAAGGCTGGGACAGAATGACCTACACTTTTAAACCAGTACGCCAGTATGCCAGGGGTCTGGGTTTTACCTCAGGTACTTGCCTGATCTACCAAGACGTCCACAAGGACCTAGACTCCTCTGGACGCCACTACCGGACCCGCCGGTGCCTAAGAATAGAAGTTGCCCTCCACAAGGTGGACTTTGCTGTCTGTCTCATCTATGTACTAGCTAGTTGGACTGAAAGGAACCTGCCTGGGTGCAAGGTAAAGATCTACTACCCCAAGCACTATGGAAAGTCCTACATTGGCATCTCAATCAAGTTACCAGATGAGGAGGTCTGTCATGACACATAAACCAGGGGAATGGAGCAAGCCCCCAGGAGGAGATTTTGGGGTATTCTGGGATGGAACTTCCTGGAAGACTTTTGAGTGCCTAGGGTGCGCTATTGCAGATGGAGCCCTTGTACCCAGATATAGGTTACCATGGGGTCCCAAGTTTTCTAATTTGTACTCTCGGAGGCTCCAAAGAAATATGTCCAAGGCAGTTAGAGAAGGAAAGCGCTTTCAGGAAAGAGGGGACCTCCATGACATTAAACATGACCCCACAAAGCATAATAAGTGGATCATAGATGGAAAACCCCATAGGAAGGAGTAGAGGTGATTATAATAAAGAATGAACCAGAGAGTAATGATGATTGGATTAAAGAGGTTACTAGAAGGAGATTAGCTATGCCTAGGTTTCTACTCGAATACTTAGGGTCCAGAAGTATTGTGAGGGATGTCAGTAGATTGTCAGGCAACGAGTTCTATACTTTAATTATGGCAGCTATGAGAGTAGCAGACACAGACAACCTAGAGAAGTTGAGCAAGGCATTCCCAGAGGTCTTCCAGGAATTTAAGGACCGGTACAATCTGCCTGGGGGACGTTACCCCAATGAGATGTAGTTATATCCATACCTTTGAGTGAATATTACTCCCTCAAAGGTACCAATATGACTAGGTCTAGTCAGTAAATCTCAAAGTAGGAGGTTAGAATGGTAGCATGGAATAACAAAGAAGGTCCTAAATGGAAACTGTTCTGTAATGAGGAGAAAGGTACTGTGACTATCACAAATCTTAACTCCCTAGTCCCAGATAAAGGGGAGAAATCCATCCCTTTACCTCAAGGACTTTCAATCGGTCTGATGCTCTCTTATGAGGCATCTGGTTATACTGTGAAGATTATCCAGGGGTGTAGTACTCCGGATATCTAAAATTATCAACAAAGAAAGGGGAGCAAATCCATGTCCGCTAATCTGTTTAACAACCGTTTCTATTCTTTAAGACAACCTGCCTGGCACGGTTTGGGTATGGTATCTGAGGAGCCCCTGGGCGCTGTTGAGGCGTTCTCCAGGATAACCCCCTATGACATTGAACTACGGGATCTTTTTGTCCAAAAGATGCAGGGTAATAATAAGGCTAGGTATAGTAAGGTCTCTAGCCGGGCGATTGTCCGCACCCCAGTTCCAGATGACCCAGAAGAAAGGGTCCTAGGCATAGTGGGGCCTGAATACCAATTAGTGACCCCCTTACAGGTCTGTGAGACCTACGACTACTCGGTTACTCAACCTGTGGAGACAATCGGTGCACTCGGGTTCGGTGAAACCCTCTTCCTAACTACTAAGTTACCAGAAATTGACATTAAGGGGGATCCTGTAGAGACCTACATGCTGGTAGTTTCTCCCTATACTGGGTGGTCAGCCATTCAAATCCGGATCACACCTGTCCGGGTGGTTTGCCAGAATACCCTTATTGCTGCTAAGAGGTCATCTTCTGAGGTCTACAGAGTTGTGCATGACTCAACTGCTCAAGAACGACTCAAGTCCTGGATGACTGGATTATATGAGCGTTCTGTCCAGAAGGTTGATACACTTAAGCAGGCTTTTGAGATGTTTGCTAGCTTTATGCCTAACTCTGTCCAAGTAGGGCAAATGGTAACTGAAATCTACCCAGATCCCAAGCCTCCTAGAGAAGATGCCCCTGAGGAGATAGTTCAGCGGAGAATGATTGATTATGAGTACTATGTGAGGGCCACTGAGCGCTCCCGTGAGGCAGTACTGGAACTGTTCCATGGTAAGGGAACTGGTATGGACCACCCAGCTGCAGATGGTACAGGATGGGGTTTTTACAATGCAGTTGTCGAGTGGGAGGATTATCGCCCTACAGGTAAGGATGAGTCTACCCGCCTTATCAACTCTCTCTTTGGAGACCGGGCTAGTGTTAAGGAGCGTGCTTACTCTGTTGTAGAAAACTACGCCAAATACTCGTAGTTACCCTATAGTTGAGGAGGTCTTTACTGCCTTCAAGGACCTCCTCAACCTCTTTTCTAGGAGGCTAGAGATGCCTAAGGTCTATAAAGTATCTAAAAGTAGAAAGCCCCATACCTGCGGTAGATGTGGTAGGATTATCAATGTTGGAGAGGGCTACTATTATGCTGAGCCTAGATATGGCCCCAAGGTGGTCAGGTGCCTGTCCCATTATCCTAGACCCTCAGAACTTACAACCAGTGAGAAGTTATCTATACTCTATGGAGTGGAAGAAGAAATTAGGGATATTGCCTTTGACCCGTCAGGGTACTCCTTAGACAGTTTGAAAGATAAGCTAGAAGAGGTCATTTCTACACTTGAGGAACTTGCCCCCCAGGTTACCACTGTTGGTGAGGAGTACTACCAATCGGCTGATAACCAGGAGGAGTACTTCCCAGGTTCTCCTACTATTGATGAGATAAGAGAAAAAGCAGATAACTGTGAGGCTTTTGCCTCTTCTATAGAATCTGCTATCTCAGACCTTAAGGAACTTTTGGAGGAACTGAGCTACCTCGAGGAACCTTTACCCCCCAAGGTTGATGGCTTCAGTAGTAAACAGGAGTACTTGGATGCTCAGTTGGAGTATGAATGTGAACTCTCAGAACTAGAATCCCAGGTAGATGAAATAGCATCTGAGGCAGAGTCAGTCATTTCTACCTTGGAATCAGAAATCCCTTAGGAGAATACAAATGGGAACTACTGACTTATATGACCCTAAGAAGGTCCACCATGCCTTGATGACCCATGGGTCTGATAGAGAGAACTCTCCCTTGCAGGAGGCTATGTTAGAGTGGTACAAGCAACAGCCACTTGAGGTTCAGGAGAGGACCTGTGAAGTATGCTCTGAACTTGTAAATGCAGTAGCCCTGAGAAAGGGAAGGAAGGTTTGGTTTGGTCCTTTATCTGCTCTACAGGTTATAGGAGCCCTTTTAGCAGTTATTATGAGATGGAAGAGAATAGAATAAGGAGGATTTTAATGTTAGGAATAATCCAAGTAAAAGTTTGGGTAGATGTGACTAGGGAGACTACTCCAGACCCTGAGGTTCTACTTAAGGAGGTAGAAAACTCATTCACTGAGATTGAAGTAAAATACCCTGAGTGTGTCAAGTTTTCAGAGTTCGAGCTTATCAACCTGGTTACTGGTAATCGGGTAGGAGGTGGGAATGCCAGCGAAACTTGAGTACAGACCAGGTGTAGGCTGGTTACTGTATTCTGAGGGTCTCTACTTAAGAAATGAGGATGGGATCTTACCAGGGTTGGGAGGCAGGAAGATACGGACACACCTCTGGAGATTCCCTGGGGTGTACCTGTATGCCTCCCGACTATTATCAACCTTTAGGGATGCAGTGACTGTTACTGAAGAGTCAAAAAGTAGGTTCCAGGACTGGGGATTTGAGCCTAAAGATTGCAACCAGAACAACCATCCTAAGTGGGAGAAGTTACTAAGGCACCAAAAAGAGGCAGTGACTTATCTGGTGTCCTCACCCCTGCATGGAGCTTTACTTGCACTATCACCTGGGCTTGGAAAATCAGCCTGTTCTATAGTTGCGGCACAAGTACTAGGGTTCCAAAGGGTACTAATCATCTCACCCCTAACTCTACTGCCTACTTGGGTGTCTCAATGCAGAGAATGGGGTGGGATAACTGTTAGTGTACTCAGGAGTAGAGATCCAATTCCTCTTGAAGGTTGGGTAGTTACCAACTATGACACAGTTACTAGGAATACCTTAGCCTACACCCAGGCATGGGATCTTGTAATACTTGATGAGTCAGTACTGGTAAAGAATCGTAAGACACTCCGCTTCAAGTCCATCTCAAAGGTCTGCCAGAGATCGGGTAGGGTATGGGAACTATCTGGGTTACCCATTACCAGGTCTGTTGAGGATCTATATTCTCAATTCAAGCTACTTGAGCCTAACGCCTTCCTATCCTACTGGCGCTTTATACACTTTTTCTGTAATATTAAGGAGACTGTCTGGGGTAAGGAAATTATTGGATCCAAGCATGAGATTGACTTCAAGTCAGAATTCCGGGATCTAATGTTTGTCCGTAACCTTAGAGAGGTTGTAGATCTACCTAAGGTTCTCTATGAGACCTACGAGCTTGAGATGGACAAGCAACAGAAAGATGTATATTCGGAGATCCAGTATGATCTGATTGAGGCACTTCAGGCAAAGGGATTATCAATGTCTACCCGTATAGCAAAGTTGACCAGGCTCCAACAGGCAGTTAGTTCTCCAGTAAACTTGGGGACAGGTTTCACCAATCATTCTTGTAAGGTAGATGCAATACTAGAACTTCTTGACACAGAAAGCCTTGAGGTTCCTATGCTCATCTGGGTCCATTGGAGAGGGACAGGCAACCAGTTACTCGAGGGTATACAGAACCTTTCTAAGTACCGTGCAGCCTATATCCATGGGGGGACACCAGAAAAGAAAAGGCATGAGTACCTTAGTAAGTACCAAGGGGGTGAACTGGATATACTTGTATTGTCATCTGAGGTAGGCAAGTACGGGCTGAACTCTCTTATCTGTACTCACACTATGGTTTATGTAGATAGAACGTTCTCTATGGACACTTTTGTCCAATCTGTGCATAGGGTAGAAAGGATGGGTCTTAAGCACTCCCCTGTGGTAGTTACCTTGAAGTGCCCAGGTACAATAGATGACTTAGTAGAAATGAACCTAGCAGGCAAGGTACTAGACCTCTCAAAGTTGACTGACTCAGACCTATTAGAGTTATTACTAGGTCTGGGATTCTCAGAAACTACTAAGAGTTTACTAAGGAAAACTGGCCCAGAATAATTTATAATATAACCTCACCTATCTATGAAAGGACTAAAATCATGCCTATCCTTGGAATTGACCCTGGTATAACTACAGGCTACTGTCTGGTAACTCAGTATGGAGATATACTTGAGTCAGGCAACTTACTGGAGGAGGACTTGGAAGAGTCAATTCTAGTCAAGTATGCTCAGGATGACTCAATCAAGGTAGTTATAGAGAAGGTGCCTGTACCGACCCAAGGAGAAATGAACTTAAAACTTGAAAGAGTACTAGAATGGATTAAGAAGACCTTCCCTAACGCTATATGGGTTCTACCAGGTACTTGGAAGAACGATATACTGGTTATCAATTACAAAGCCCCTAATGACTGGGAGGGAGAACCTACCCAACACCAGAAAGATTCTTTTAGGATTGCCCTCTGGTGCCTACTTAAATTGAAGAGAGAATCAAATGAAGCCTAAGATATCCATTACTGATCTGTCGTACTTCTCAGACTGCAGGCGCCAATGGTGGTTGAGCAAGACATACTCACCCAAGAAACCTCAATCCCACTTCTGGTTGGGGTCACTTGTCCATAAGGGTCTTGAGACATACTATAAGGGTAAGAAAGACCTACCCATAGTTTTAAGGTCTATGCAAGAATACATTACTAAGTCTTTTTCTTCTATGAGCGAAACTTTCACTCCATGGGAGACCTTTAGGCCAGAACTGGAGGAACTAGGGGAGCTGGCTCTAGGCATGGTACAAAACTATTCTGTCTATGACTATGAGAACCCCCTTCAGGGTAAGGTTGTAGAAGTTGAAAAGTATGTAACTATCCCCCAACCGACTTTCAACCTTTCAGGCAGGATAGACCTAGTACTCAAGAGGTCTGATGGATTATGGGTAGTTGACCATAAAACAGCAAGTTCTACCTATGACCTAAAAGGGTTAGATGTAGACGAGCAGTTAACTGGGTATGCCTACATGGTATGGAAGTTATATGGAGAGATCCCTGCTGGGGTGCTCTACAATGTACTCATCAAGGACTTACCTGCTGAACCCAGGATTCTCAAGAATGGAGAGTTGTCTAAGGATAAAGACCAGAGAACTATCTATACCCTGTACCTCCAGAAAATCCAAGAATTAGGTTTAGAGGAGGAGAAGTACTCTGACTTTCTAAGTATGCTTAAGAGTCAGGGGTGGGGGAAGTTCTTTACTCGGGATGGTTCAACTAGAAATGAGCACGAGCTACTCAATTTCGAGACGAGAGCACGTAGAAAAGGAGAGGATATACTGAAGATACTCAAAGACCCAACTACTCATGCTTACCCATCACCTTCTACCTTCAGGTGTTCTAGTTGTGTCTTTCTAGGAGTCTGTAAGGCTATGGAGGATGGTGGGGATTATCAATATATACTAAATAACCATTTTCTACCCAATTCTTATTACTAAACCTGGAGGATAAATGACTACCCTAACCATTTCTAGTAAGAAAAAGCAGGATCCACTTCCTGAGAGGGTCTCTAAGATACCTATGGTGACCCACCCAGAAACTAACCGGCTCGCTAAATGTTTGTTCTTTGGACCATCTGGCCATGGGAAGACCTATCTACTCGGAACTGCACAGAATGATCCCCGTACTTACCCCATGTTACTGCTTGACTATGAGGGTGGGACCTCAACCCTTGACGGGTGGAATCCTCAGATAGACATTGTCAAGATCCGGACTTGGTCTGACTTTGATGATGCTTACCACTGGCTAAAGTCTGGAAAGCACCCATACAACTCAGTGGGACTTGACTCAGTTTCTGAGTCTCATGTCTTTGCTTTACTCAACCAACTGGAATCCTCAACTAGAAACCGGTCTATTCCAGACCTGCTTGAGCAAGGGGACTACGGGATAGCCTTGGTACAAATGCGGAAGATACTACGTAAGTTCAGAGATCTCCCACTTCATGTCTTTGCCTCATGTATGGCAAAAGATGAGGATGACCCCCGGGAAGGCAGGGTGAAGAAGCCTGCTCTTGCTGGTGCCCTTGCAGATGAAGCTCCAGGAATCTTTGAGATGGTCGCCTACCTTGCTTTAGGGGAGTCCCAGGATGAGGATGGTAACCTGGTTACAACACGCTACTTACTTCTCCAGAACCAGGCAAAGATCCGCACTAAAGTGAGGATGCCCTATGGAGTCATTGCCCCTTCCTATTTGGAGAATCCTACTATCACTAGTATTCTCAACCTCCTTAGAATAGATACTACTCCACAGACCTATAATTCTAAGGAAGAAGAAGTGGAAACCCCACAAGAGAAAGAGGTGGAAGAAGTGGAAACCCCACAGGAAGAAAAGGAGGAAGAAACCCCACAAGAAGAGACCCAACAGGAAGAAAAGTCTAAAACTAAACTGCCTAAAACTATGACTATCTCAACCCGTAAGAACTAAGGAGAAACAAATGTCCCCAACTATTCATCTTGACTTTTCAGGTATTGAGGAGTTTGAGCCCCTGCCTAAGGGGCAGTACCCTGTGACTATCGAATCTGTAGAACTAAGGGAGTCATCCGAGAAGCCCGGTAGTTACTATTTGAACTGGACACTAACTATCTCTGATGGTGAGTACTCAGGGCGCAAGATATGGTATACTAATGGATTGACTGAGAAATCTATGTACTACCTTTACCGGCAATTCTTGGATCTAGGCGTTATTGACGAGGAGACAGTAGACTTGGACCTGGAGATTGACGAGGAAACTAACTTTCTAATCTACCCGCAGCTAGCTGGATTAGGTTGTACTGCTGATGTAGGTACCCAGATTAGGAATGGAAGAATCCAGAACACTGTCAGTCGACTTTACCTAGAGTCGGACCCTCCCTTTGAACCTAGTTCCACTCCTAGTAAATCTGCAGGGGAAACTCCAAGAAAACCTACTTCCAAGGGCAACAAGGATAACAAGCCCAAGTTCCGCTAGAATGCACAAGGGGGTAGCCCATCCTAGTTCGGTATAAACTGGATCCAGGCTCAACCCCCTTTGCAGAACCAAGCAGGTAACAAGACCTGTTAACTGCTTGGCGCCAACCCTAATGCCTGTAGGGTAGAAGATAATATTGGTGAGTGGGAAGCTTGCTTTATTACAAACTTTAACTACCCTACAGGCAAACTTTTGTTCTACGGAGGTGCAGATTATCAAGGTTTCTCGCTAATCCCGAGCTAGTAGTATTTCAGATAACCTATCTCAAAACTGAAGGAGAACTGTCATGCAAAAGAAACTGAATGTTGAAGGTTGGATTTACTTCCTACTCTTCATTTCTACTGTCTGGTTTGCCAACTACCTCATCACTCATGTAGGTACCCCTACATCTGAGGCTGGTCCCCCTTATGTTATCCCTGTTGGATTTGGGTTGTATGCTCCATCAGGAGTACTCGCAGTGGGGCTTTCTTTTACCTTACGGGATCTTGTGCAAAGGCGTAAAGGACCTGGGTGGTCAAGCGCTGCCATCCTTATAGGTGCAGTACTATCTGCCTTTTTGTCTCCTGCCATTGCTCTGGCATCAGGTGGAGCATTCCTAGTATCAGAGATGCTCGATCTGGTTGTCTACACCCCCATCCAGAAGAAAAATTTGTACCTTGCAGTAGTCGCAAGTAACACAGTGGGAGTTATAGTTGACTCTGCTGTCTTCCTGTTCTTAGCTTTCGGCTCACTTGAGTTTCTACTGGGGCAAGTAGTTGGGAAGATGTGGATGACCCTACTCGCTTTGCCTGTTGTCTGGGCTATCCGGAAGATCGACCATACCCGGGGTGTCTATATGCCTTGGGAGGTTTCAGGTGGCTAAGGCGGTAGTACTTCTATCTGGAGGGCTTGACTCTGCCACAGTTCTAGGCAGCCTTATTGCTAATGGAACTGACCCTGGGGACATAACCACTATCTCTTTTGACTACGGGCAGAAGCATAAGATGCGGGAGGTAATGGCAGCCTACATGATTAACAACTACTACCATGTAGAAAGCCACCGGAAGATCTCAATTGATACCAAGGTCTTCCAAGGGGCTAAGTCAACTCTAGTAGGTGAGATGCTTCCTAACCCTCACATGACCTATAAGGAGATAGAAGAGTCCTTTGGAGTATCTCCCACCTATGTACCCTTTAGAAATGCCATCTTCCTGTCTATCGCTTCTGCTGTCGCCTTGACTGTAGATGCTGAGTATGTTTACTCAGGGATCCATGCAGAGGATGCTCGGAATTGGGCTTATCCTGACTGCACCCCAGAGTTTGTTGGGTCCATGGGCAGTGCTATCTATATCGGGACATACCATAAAGTACGTCTTATTACTCCATTCTCTTGGTGGATGAAGTGGGAGATAGTCAAGTTAGGACTTGAGATTGGTGTGCCCTACCACCTAACATGGACCTGCTATGAAGGGAGTAGTCTTAGTATGCCTGCTTGTGGAAGGTGCCCCTCTTGTGTCGAGAGGAGACATGCCTTCTCTATCAATGG
>Ga0101944_10001298_pt1 | contig 53923 bp, 44 predicted proteins | sample DewCreD2012metaG_FD_75245 | JGI IMG/M metagenome (GOLD analysis project Ga0101944, IMG submission 75245) | Hot spring sediment bacterial and archeal communities from British Columbia, Canada, to study Microbial Dark Matter (Phase II) - Dewar... ... | reverse complement strand
TCCGGACACGCCCCTGATCATCGACCTGAGCGATCTGCCCCGCCCCCGTGCCCGCAGGCTCAAGTATCTGGGCCTGGTCCGCGACGGCAGCCAGGATGGACGATTGGTCAGCGGCTATTGGTGCCTGGAGATTTATGCCTGCTGGGGCAAGGGGCGTATCACCCCCTTGCTGCTGCATCCCTACGGCATGGATGATCCCACGGTCCGGAGCGAAAACGCCCAGATCCTGCGGCAGGTGGATCGGGTCATGCGGGCCACCGACGGCAAGGGAGTGCTGGTGATGGACATCGGCGCTGACCGGGACAGCCTTCTGATCCCCTGGATCGATGCCCACCGCAGGTTCGTCATTCGCCTGCGGGGCGACCGGCGGCTGTTGCTGGACAATGGCGTGCAACTGCCCGCCAGGCACCTGGCCGAGAGGCTCTTGCAGCAGGCCGCGGCCCAGGGCAGGCGGACGGCCTGGACGCGAGTCTACCTCCCCGAGCGTGTCGGGGAGCCGCTTTACCTGGTCTGTCGGGTCCTGCCCGGGCGGGACCACCCCCTGATGCTCCTGACGAGCCTGACCGTGGAGAACCTGGAGGCGGCCAACAAGACGCTGTGGAACTACCGCCGGTGGTGGGGATGCGAGGAATCGGCGCGTTAACTGAAAAGCCGGCTGGGGCTGGAACGATTCGCCCTGCGCACCTACGAGGCCTTCGCTCCCTTACTGTTTCTGGCCACGGTTGCGATGGGCCTGCTCACATGGCTGCAGATGCGTTTTGCATCCCTGGCCCGATGGCTGGCCCGGTCCCGACCCGGCCGCCGTGCGGTGAAGTTTCTCTACTACCGGCTGCTGGAATGGTGGGAGAGCCAGATTCTCCAGGCCCTGTCGAATCGAATCCCGCCATAGGCCGCGAAACGGGTAGTCGCGTCTATAATTCTCTTGCCAAGCCGGGAGAAGTCAGGCAGAATAGCGAAGCGTCAAGGAAGCGGTTGCCTCTGCGATGGGGCGGCCGCTGTGTACAACAGAGGATTTTTCTCGGAGAAGACGGCCATTTCTACGAACTTTCGCCACAACGAGCAGATCCGCATCTCGCCTATTCGGCTGATCGATCAGAATGACAACCAGATTGGGGTGGTCTCCACCGCCGAGGCCTTGCGCATGGCGCGCGAGGCGGGGATGGACCTGGTGGAGGTTGCGCCCAACGCGCGCCCGCCGGTCTGCAAGATCATGGACTACGGCAAGTGGCGCTACCAGCAGCAGAAGAAGGAAGACAAGAGCCGGGCCAGTTCCCGGGCGGGTCAGCTCAAGGAGTTGAAACTGCGCACCGTGAAGATCGGCGATCACGACCTGATGATCAAGATCAATCACGCCCGCGAATTCCTCAAGGAAGGAAACAAGGTCCAGTTCACGCTCCAGTTCCGGGGCCGTGAGATGGCGCACATCGACCTGGGGCGGGCATTGTTCGCCAAGGTCAAGGAAGAACTGGCTCCGGTCAGCAAGGTCGAGCGGGACGCCAAGATGGAAGGGCGGCGCATGACGCTGGTCCTGCAGCCCGACAAGTCGGGCGGAACACGGCAGGCTGCCGGCAAAACCTCGGCTCAACCGGCCGCGCAGGCCTCTGCCCAGCGACTGGTTCCCGCAGCGGCCTCGCCCGCTGCCGCCCCGGTGGCGTCGTCGGCGCAGTGACTGGCCCACTTCTCGCCGCCGTACTCAGGCATTGAATCGATGGGGGACCGTGATCTGCACGCGCGCCGGCGCTGCCTGCTCGCGGTATCGCCGGCCGGCTTCAGCCACCGCGAAGAACGCCAGCGACAGCAGCACCAGCCACAGCCCCGTCAGCGCCAGCGATGCGGGCCGGGACAGGTTGAAGTCCGGGTTTCGCTGTGCCCAGTAACGTCTTCGCTTGTTGCTGACCACGCACCGGAAGCCGACCGCTGCTCCGTCCCGAAAGGGAATCACGTACATCCACGTCGTGCAGATGATGATCATCGCCGACCCGATCACCACCAGCGCCGCGAAGGTGATGATCCCCGCCTCATGCACATAGAAGGCAAGCACCAGCAGCAACAGCGTCGTCAGCAGGGCAAGAGGCCGGAGCACGCGCGTAAACCTCACGCGCGAAAGCTGGTGGGTGAACCATCGAAGCTCCGGCTCGCTTATTGCGGCTTCCGCCGCCCGCTTCCGGCGCAGGGCCTCATCCCAGCAGGGCTGGCAGAAGTACCTGCCGGCCGCGTCCCGCGTCCGCGTCAGGTTTGACACGTCGATCCCGCAAACGCAGCAGATCCGGTCGATGTAGCGATGCCCTTCGACACGCACGTCCCGTCCGCACTCGCAATGAATCTGCGAGCCTTCCTTTTCGTCGGCGACGCGATAGCGCCGGCCGCAGGCCGTGCATTGTACCCCGATCGACATTGACCAATTCCTGTAAGCCGATGCGCTGCACCGGGTTGTCGCAAGATCGCCCGGCGAATGCGATCAGATTCAATACCAGACAGTGACCGTGACGCGTTTTATGACAAGACTGACCCGACTAATTGTTGCTGGTCCCGGGCGATCATGTCAACACTGCACGCTTTGGCGTGTTGATTTGAAGCCCGCGACGCCATAGGGTTGCCGACCATGCGTCAAATCGGGTCTCTACCGGATGAAAAGTCGGCACGGCGGTTTGAAGATTACCTGCTGACACAGGGAATCCGCAGCACCGTCGAAGAAGGCCGGGAAGGCTGGTCCATATGGATTGAGGACGATGACCATCTGGATCGCGGACGTGCCGAATTGGAGCAGTACCGGCAGAACCCTCAGGATGCCAGGTACGATGGGGCGTCCGCGGCCCAGGCCATTCGCGCTGACCAACAGCGCAGGGCCCTCCGCCGACGGGAAAACTACGTCGATTACCGCACCAGCTGGTCAAGGAGCGTTCGCAGCCCCACGCCGTTGACAATCATTCTCGTTGCCGTCAGCTGCCTGTTGTCGGTGCTCCTCTGGCTGGACCTGGCAGCAGGCCTGTTTCAGTATCTGTGGTTTTCCACTGCGCGCGAGGGTGGCTTGGCCGGCCTGGTTGAGCTTCGCCACGGGCAGGTCTGGCGGTTGATCACGCCCATCTTTCTCCACGCCAACGCCATGCATCTGCTATTCAATATGCTTTGGCTGATTGATCTGGGTGGAACGATCGAGCGGCGGAAGAAGGCGTGGTTCCTTGGCCTGCTTGTGCTGGCGTCGGCGGTGTTCCCCAACCTGGCCCAGTATTTCTGGGCGGGGCCGGCCTTCCTGGGAATGTCAGGGGTGGTCTACGGGCTGTTCGGTTATGTGTGGATGAAGGACCGTTACGCCCCCCATGAGGGACTGGCGCTCAACCCGCACACCTCGTTCTACATGCTCGCATGGCTGGTGGTCTGCATGACCGGCTGGTTGGGCCCCATCGCCAACACGGCGCACATCGGCGGACTGGTCGTGGGAGTGCTCTTCGGAGGCACGCGGCACTGGTGGCGCCGCCTGATCCGCCGGTAGCGTCCAGTGACAGCGGTCGCCGGTTTTCGGCCTATCCCGGTTCAGTCCGCAGGTTCCGTTGAAAAGCCGCCTCGGCGGCACAAGAATCGTCTCATGCAAAAGGCCCACTGTCTGCCCATCATCGCGTTCTTCCTGTGTGCGTTCTGTTCCAGTCTTCATGCCTGGAGTCACAAGGAACACATCCAGGTGACGCGCATCGCGGCCACTCGGCTGCTGGCCGATCCCGACACGCCCGAATCAATGAAACGCTGGTTGCGAGACGTGGCCGGCCATCTGCCCGGGATGGAGGGCGAGCGGGACTACTTCATGACCGCCCGGGTGGGCCTGTTCCCCCGGGGCGTCGATGGCCTGCCGTTCTGGGCGACCGTGCCCGATCTGGTCGCCATGGCAGACAAGCGGGAGGAGAAGATCGCGCCGTTTGGGGTTCCCGAGGCCAGACTGCACTTCATCGACCTCGAATTCTTCATGCCCCAGCCGGATCAGCAGATCTACAGGGACGATCTGTCGCATCGGCCGGCCATCTCCGATATTCCGCGCAACATCAAGGATCCTCGTTTCGCCCGCGCGGGAATGCTTCCCTTCGCCGTCGAGCAGATGTACAGGCGGATGGTCGAGTCACTCAAGAATGGCCGACTCAACGACAGGCCGGGCCAGTTTCCGCGCGACGATCACGCGGTGAAATGGGCCGGTTACCTGGCGCATTACCTGGCGGACAACACGCAGCCGCATCACGCCACGGAAGACTATAAGAGCCGATCATATTTCAAGGATCCGCTCCGGGCGCCGAACATACACAGCGACATGGAATACCGCCTGGTTGACGACGATGATGATGACTACCCGGAACTGCGCGAGCGATTCTGCGAGTTGTTCGCCGCGGCGCTGGACAACATGGACGATCCGGTGCGAACCGATGATGTGTGGCTGGCGAGTCTGGAAGTCTCGCACCGAAGCTACGAGGCGTTGCCGCTGATTGGCCGGGCTGCCCAGGCCGCCTATCCGCAGGCCGGCGCCGCCGGGCCGGGCAAATGGCACGCGGACGTGTTCTTCAATTATCGGGGCAACTACATGGGTCGCCAGATGAGCGTGCTGGAGCTCAAGGCTCACCAGTTGGCCTGGGCGGTGCGGCGCATTGAGCGGACCTGGTGCCAGGCCTGGCGGGAGGCGGGTCGATAGCCGGCACCGGCGGCTCATGCCGGCAAGGCCCGGATGCCGCTGACGAATCGCCCGATTCCCTCCCGGGCCGTGTGAGTCTGCATCGCGCCGTACGCGATGCGCAGGTGGCATCCTTTATTCAGGCCGAATGTATCGCCGGGGATCACGGCCACGCCGTGATGGCGAATCAGGTGTTCGACAACCTGCATCGACCCCAGCTTCGTATCCACTTCAACCAGGAAGTAGAACGCCCCGTCGGCCCGGGGCATGGTCAGTCGCCGGCCCATCTTGCCCAGTTGCTCCAGGACCATCGCTCGCACCTCGGCGATCTTCAGCATCTTCTCGCGGCAGTAGGTGGGCCCGGCCTTCATTGCGCCGACGGCCGCGTGCTGCGAGATCACCGCCGGGCAGATCAGGATCGTGTCCTGGATCTTGCGGACGGGATCGAACAGGCGACGGGGAATCACCATGTAGCCGATCCGCCAACTGGCAAAGCCATAGACCTTTGACAGCGAGAACAGCGAGATGGTGTGACCCTGGGCACCGGGGAGCGACCCGGGTGAAAAATGCGTCGCACCGTCATACGTGAAGCATTCGTACGCCTCGTCGCTGATGTGATACAGGCGGCGTTCGGCGCAGAGTCGATTGATCTGCGTCAGGGATTCGCGCGAGTAGACCGCTCCCGTGGGATTGTTCGGCGAGATCGTCACGATCGCCCGCGTGCGCGGGGTGATGGCGGCCTCGATCGCGTCAATCCTGGGCTGGTAATTCCCGTCCGTCGGCACAATCACCGGCCGACAGTTGGCCATGGTAATCGCCATCTCATGGTTGAAGTAGAACGGCGACAGGAGCATCAGCTCATCGCCCGGATCGGCGATGGCCAGCACGGCGTTCATGAAGGCCATGTTGCTGCCGGCGGTGACGACCAGGCGGCTTTCCGGTGTCAGGCGGATATCGTTTTCCGCCGACAGTTTGGCCTCGATGGCCGCCAGCAGTTCGGGGATACCATGGACGGCCTTGTACTTGTGGTTTTCGGGATCGGCCGCGAAGGCGGCAACCTGTTCCATCGCCTGCGGCGGCGGACCGTAGTAGACCACACCCTGACCCAACGAGATGGTGCCGGGGTTCTGACGGATCAACTCGGCGACCACGGGGATGATCGGCGATTGCACGGCCTGGAGGCGAAGGCTGGGCTGCATGGGAAGGGGAGATTACGTCGCGACGCCGGTGAATCAAGCCGGCGACTCTCACCTCGCCCCAGCCGTCCACTTTCGCCGGCGGGCCGGCTGGCTTACGATCCGTGCATGTTGCCTGTCGCTCGCCTGATTGCCGTTCTCGTCCTGGGACTGCTGGCCGGCTGCGCATCGGCGCGGCCGACTGCTTCACTGGATCGGCGGCTGGACGCCATCCTTCACAGCCGCGCCGACAGCGGCGCCATCTGCTCGGCCCGGGTGATTGACGCGGAAAGCGGCCGGGAACTGTATGCGGCGGACATCGACCGACCCATGATTCCCGCGTCGAATCTCAAGCTGCTGATCACCTCTGCGGCGCTGGATCGATTTGGGCCCGAACACGCCTTCACCACCCGGCTTGCGCTGGCTGGCCAGGACCTGCACCTGATCGGCGGCGGCGATCCGGCCACCGGCGATCCGCGCCTGGCCAAGGCTCGCGGCCAGACGCCCATCACCCTCCTGGATCAATGGGCCGAGACGCTGAAATCGGCCGGCGTCAACCGGATCGGCGGCGACCTGGTGTATCACGACCGCGCGCTCGACGAGCAGTGGATCCACCCGTCCTGGAACAGGAGTTTCCTGACCGACTGGTATGCCGCTCCCGTGTCAGGGCTGAACTTCAATGACAACTGCGTTGACATCACCGTCTGGCCGACGGCCGAGGGCCAGCCGGTGGCGTTCAGGGTCATGCCGCCGGCCGCGGGTATCCGCATCGTGAACAACTGCCTGTCCGGCGGCAAGCATGATCCGCGGATAGACCGGGCGGCGGATACCAATGTTTTCACCCTCTCCGGTTCTGCCGACAGGGAGGCCGAACTTGAGTCCAAGCCCGTCACCGATCCGGGCGCGTTCTTTGCCGACGCCCTTCGCACGCACCTGCGGACGCGCGGCATAGAAATCGCCGGCGTGATCCGGCGCGGCGCGTCAGTCCCAGCGGAGATGCGCCTCATTGCCACCCACGAAACCCCCATGTCCGACGTGCTCTGGCGCATCAATAAGAACTCTCAGAACCTCTTTGCCGAGGCGCTGGCCAAGCTGCTGGGCCGGCAGTTTGATGCCGATAACGGTCGCAACGCGCCGGGTTCCTGGCAGGGAGGCTCCAGCGCGGTGCATGCCTTCCTGAGGAACAGGGGCATCGATGACTCGGCCATCGTGGTGGCCGACGGATCAGGCCTGTCGCGCGATAACCGCGTAACCGCCCGCGCCTTGACCGACCTGCTGCTGGTCATGCATCGCCACCCACACGCCGCCGAGTTTCGCCGGAGCCTGTCGGTTGCCGGCAGGGATGGAACCCTCGGCAAGCGAATGAAGGATATCGAGGGACGCGTGCAGGCCAAGACCGGCTATATCGGAGGGGTTCGGGCGCTGTCGGGGTATGCCCAGTCGCAAAGCGGCCGGACGCTCATCTTCTCGATCCTCTTCAACGAGATTCCGGGCGACGTCAAGCCCTTCGAGGAGTTACAGGACCGGGCGTGTCGCGTGCTGATCGACCACCCGTAGCATGCCAGCGGCCGGAGATCGCGGGCCGCGTATTCCGAAACGGCCGGGCGTAACGTATGCTCTGGGAATGCTCGCCACCGCTTTCGCCCTGCTTTGCGCCGTCGCGGGGTGGCATTACATGTTCTTCTCCAGTGCCGCCGCGCGGCTTGAGGGCATCGAGGGCGTGTCCGCCAACCGCCGCCGCATTCTGCTGCGGCGCATCTGCGGGGGTGCCATGTTTCTGTTGGGGGTCTGCTTTTTCGCCGGGTTTCATTCGTTTGACACCAACCGCCCCGGTCGGGCGTTTTTCCTGGTGTGGATGGCCGTGTTTCTGCTCCTGGCGGTGATCCTTGTACTGGGGTCGCTTGACGTGGTGATGACCCTCAAATTGCGGCGGCGACGACAGGAGGAAAAACCATGACCCGCGACCTGATCCTGATCGTTCTGGGACTGGCGCTGCTGCTGACCGTCCTGTTCATGTCTCCCGGCGGATGCCGCTCCACCCCCGGCAGCGGCCTGCGAACCGTCGAAATGCTCATCGGCGGGCGGACCTTCATCCTTGAAGTGGCCGATACAGACGGCGACCGGCAGATGGGATTGATGAACCGGGACGCGCTGCCTTCCGGCCACGGGATGATCTTCGTGTTCGACCGCGAGCGACCCCAGGGCTTCTGGATGAAGAATACCCGCATTCCATTGGACATCCTCTTTCTGGACAAGGATGGAAGGATCGTTTCGATCCACACCATGAAACCCTATGACCTGAACACAACCCAAAGCGTTGGTCCGGCCAAGTATGCCATCGAACTCAACGCCGGGGTTGCATCGCGGTTGGGTCTCAAGCCGGGCGACCAGTTGGAGATACCGCCCTCCGCCCGGGAACCGCGGGGGTAAGATTCTCTTCGGGCCGGCGACTAGGGTTCTGGCGACTTAACCATGAGGTTTGTATGCAGATGCGTCGGAACTGGACGGGATGGATTGTGACCCTGGTTCTCGTTCTGGGTGTGGCCCGGGCGCAGGCCCAGATCCTCAAGTACGTGCCGGATGGGGCGTTTCTGGTGGTGAAGCTGAACAAGCCCGAGGCGGTCAACCAGAAGCTGGCCAGGGTCTTCCAGCGGCTGGGGGTGGCCAATCTCGACCCGGCCTTCGCCGACCCGTTGGCTTTCGTTCGAAATAAGCTCAATCTTCAGCAGGGCGTGAATCTCTCCGGCGAGGTCGCCATCGCGTTGTTTCAGCCCGGTCCCAACGAACGCGAACCGCGCATGCTGATCCTCATGCCCGTCAGCGATTACGCAAAGTTCCTGGGCAATTTTGCCGCCGGCCAGAAGGAAGGACAGATTGACTCATTTACCTTCGCCGGCAACGAGGCCGAGCCCCTGTTTGCCGTGCAGTGGGACCAGTGGGCTGCCGTCAGCCCGTGGAAAGAACTGGTTGCCACCAGACCGGCCGGCCTGGCGGTGGATCCCGCCGTCCAGAAGCAGATGGATGAGAAGGACGTCTGCGCCTATCTGAGCATCGCCTCGGTTCGGGGGCAGGTGCTGCCTGGAATTCAGCAGATCAAGGCGTTCTTCCAGACGCCCCAGGCCATGCCCGATCCGAACATCCAGCCCGAGATTACGCCCTTCCAGCGGGCAATGTTCCTCGGCGTTCTTGACATCATCGAGGGGATGTTCGTCCAGACACGGGCCGTCGCCTATGGCCTGAGCATCCAGGAGGAGGGCCTGGTCACGACGTTTATCGGCGAGTTTGAACCCAACAGCGATGCGGCCACGATGATGGCCGGCATCAAGAACACTTCCGAGGATTTCCTGGCGGGTCTTCCGGCCGAGAAATACCTCGTTTACGGCGGCGGCCTTGAGGGTGTCAACGTGCCCTGGGAGCCGATTCGCAAGATGTTCTACGGGGCGATGCGCAAGGTGCAAATGCCCGTCGAGGAGATGAAGAACGTCGAAGAAGCCCTGGCCCTGACTCAGCAGATGACCGAGTTGACGCAGAGGTTCTCGTTCGGCCTGACGCAGCCGGACGTGCAGGCCGGCAAAGGGGTCTTCCAGGGGTATCTATTGCGGTTCGGCGACGCCAGGGCGCTGTTGGTCAAAAACCGCGAGGTTGCCCGGAAGAGCGAGCCGATCATGAAGCTCAGCCAGCCGCCTGGCGTCGATATGAGGTTAAGCCTGAAGCCTGAGGCCAAGACCATCGGCGGGGTGCTCATGGATCAGTTCAGCATGACGGTCAGTTCACATGCCAATCCGCAGAATCCCGCGGAGATGCAGGCTTCGAAGATGATCGAGATCATCTACGGCAACTCGATGGACGGCTTTGTGGGGCCGGTCGGTGACACGATGTTGTTTGCCAGTTTCTGCGTGGACGAGGGGCGGGTTGCCAAGGCACTGGCGACCGCCAGGAGCGGGGCAAGCGCATTGGGCGAGCAGGAGGCGTTAAAGGAATCGGCCAGGTATCTGCCCAGGGAGCGGGTCGCCGTGGCCTACGTGGCGGTGGACAACATCGTGCAGACGGTGTTCGACACGCTGGCGAAGAACGGGATTGGCGCTCCGGTCCGCCTCCCGCCGGATCTGCCGCCGATCGCGGCCTCACTGTCGGTGGATGGAAAGGATCTGCGCGCGGATTCGTACGTGCCCCTGACACTGGTGGAGAACATGGTGTCGTTCTTTATCCAGATGCAGATTCGGCAAGCGGGCCAGCGGGGCGGTCAGTAGGGGCGAACCTTGCGGTCGCCGTGCTGATGGCGAGTGTGGAGATGCGGTCGCGCTGACGAGGGGGAAGGCGGCGTGAGACGAGGTGCGGTGGGAGGAGACTGATTGGTTCGACGATTGGTCTTCCTCCCTGTGGCGGTATGGGATAATCTGCTTTGACCCCTTGTCAGTTCCGAAAAGCTGGCCGTAGGTTTTTTGGCCGTGGTCAAGTTGGCGATGATCCGACGGTATTTCAGGCTTTTGGATTCGTCAGACAGGGGCTAGCTCTCCCCGTCAACAGCGGAGTCAATCCGCTTCAGTCAACGTTCCAGCGCTGCTGGCGTAAGAAACTGTGATGTGATCGGTCTTCTCGGAGGAACACATGCGAGCATCTGCAACTATTTATTGGGTTGTCTTGGTTGTGGTCTTGGCCGTTGTCTCCGTCGCTTCACAGAGCGTCCGAGCGGGTGTTCACCTCGGTGGGGTCACGTACATAGAGTCAAGCCCGGCAGAGACGGTAACGGTCAGTTTTGCTACAGCCGACGGTGGTGTCACCGTGAGTAGCTACACTGGATTCGTCAAGATCCAGATAGCAGGTTTCGGCGAATCCTTAAGCACTGGACTCAACGATGCGTTTTATGTGTTCACCGATGGGGAGCACAACCCCATGGATCCCGTCCATGTTCCAGGCAATTACCAACTGGCATTCGGTGTTGGGCCTCTGCTGCCTTTGGATGAAGATCGACTTGCGAAGAGATTCATTGTCTATGACTATCAGCAGGGCACTGAAGTCGTGCCCCCTTATGTGCCGCAGTACAATCCCGCCCACTATTACTCCTTCGTCTTAGACACCGGGTTGACGGTGGCCGGGCGGCTCCATTTTGGCGTGGCGGACGGCAACTATGCGGACAACACCGGCGCGTACATCATTGATGTGACGCAGTTGGTAGTACCTGAGCCGCAGTGCGGCTTGGTATTCCTAGGCCTCTCAATGCTTCTTGTCCGCACGCACCCCAAGAAAGGGTAGAAGCCTGTTTCGTACATCCGATCGAGCCTTGTCGTGAGACTGTGTTCACTGCGCCGCGGAGACACCGCATGGCCAAGGCAGAATTGCGTATCGGACGCAGTGAGGGAAGGGATCCGGAACCCGTCGCATCGTTCCCGCATGCTGGCTAATACCAGGCCTTCGATCGCATGCTGGCCAAGGGGAACCGACAGCACGTCCGTCGCGGTTCCGTTGGCTGAGGCCATTCCCACAAGATCCGATTCAAGAGTCTCTCAGGTTACCCCGCTAGCCAAATGATTCAGTCACCGATTTGTCGGTTAGCCAAGGTGACTTTGTCGCCTTATGATGCTACCATAGTTGAGACTGAGTATCAACAAAGTCAGGATCAACAATGCCGACCGAATCAACGGAAATTCAGGAACTGGCGAACCGCGAGTACAAGTGGGGGTTTGTCACCGATATCGAGGCCGACTCCGCGCCCCCGGGTTTAAACGAGGAAATCGTCCGGTTCATCTCGGCCAAGAAGCATGAGCCGGATTGGATGCTCCAGTGGCGCCTGAAGGCCTATCGCCATTGGCTGACGATGGAGGAGCCGAGTTACTGGCCGAAACTTACGTATCCGCCCATCAACTACCAGGATTCGATCTACTACTCGGCCCCCAAGCAGAAAGCCGGGCCCAGGAGCATGGATGAAGTAGATCCGGAGCTCCTCAAAACGTATGAGAAGCTAGGCATTCCCCTGGAAGAGCGGGCGATCCTGGCGGGGGTGGCCGTGGATGCCGTGTTTGACAGCGTCTCGGTCGCCACGACGTTCAAGGAGAAGCTGGCCGAGTTGGGCATCATCTTCTGCTCGTTCAGCGAGGCGGTGAAGAACCACCCTGAGCTGGTTCGCAAGTATATGGGTTCGGTCGTGCCCTACTCGGACAACTTTTACGCCACGCTCAACTCGGCCGTCTTTTCCGACGGTTCATTCTGTTACGTGCCCAAGGGCGTGCGCTGCCCGATGGAATTGAGCACCTATTTCCGCATAAACGCGGCCAAGACGGGGCAGTTTGAGCGCACCCTGCTGATTGCCGACGAGGGCGCCTACGTCAGTTACCTCGAAGGCTGCACGGCGCCGGTCCGCGATGAAAACCAGCTTCATGCGGCCGTGGTCGAACTGGTGGCTCTGCCCGGGGCGACCATCAAGTACTCGACGGTGCAGAACTGGTATCCGGGCGACCCGAAGACCGGCAAGGGCGGCATATACAACTTCGTCACCAAGCGCGGCAAGGCGTTCGAGAACTCGAAGATCACCTGGACGCAGGTGGAAACCGGCAGCGCGATCACATGGAAGTATCCAAGCTGCATCCTCCAGGGCGACAACAGCGTCGGCGAGTTCTACAGCGTCGCGCTGACCAACCATCACCAGCAGGCCGACACCGGCACCAAGATGATCCACATCGGGAAAAACACCAGGAGCACGGTGGTTTCCAAGGGCATCTCGGCCGGGTTTGGCCAGAACACCTACCGCGGGCTGATCAAGATTCTCAAGGGCGCGGCCAACTCGCGCAACTATACCCAGTGCGACTCGCTGCTGCTGGGAGATAAGTGCGGTGCGCACACGTTCCCGTACATCGAGGTGCGCAACACAAGCAGCCGGGCCGAGCACGAGGCCAGCACCAGCAAGATCGGCGAAGACCAGCTTTTCTACTGCAAGAGCCGCGGCATTTCGCTGGAAGACGCGGTGAACATGATCGTCAACGGCTTCTGCAAGGAAGTCTTCCGCGAACTGCCGATGGAATTCGCGGTGGAAGCGCAGAAGCTGCTGGGCGTGAGCCTTGAAGGAAGCGTTGGATAAACAAAGGAGGCACGGGCGAGGCGCCCGTGCTACGAAAGAACAATGGCACTACTGGAAATTCGAAATCTTCACGCAAAAGTAGCCCATGGCGATCGGGAGATCCTCAAGGGCGTGAACCTCGCGATCGAAACCGGCGAGGTCCACGCCATCATGGGAAAGAACGGCTCGGGAAAGAGCACGCTTTCCCAGGTGCTCATGGGCCGGGAAACCTATGAGGTCACACAGGGCGAAGTGCTCTACAAGGGCCGGGATCTGCTCGAACTGTCGGCCGAGGAGCGGGCGCGCGAGGGCATTTTCCTGGCGTTCCAGTATCCGGTGGAGATTCCCGGGGTGAGCACCAGCTATTTCCTCAAGGCGGCGGTCAACGCCGTCCGCAAGCACCGGGGCGAGAAGGAACTGGACGCGGTGCAGTTTCTCAAGCTGGTCAAGGACAAGATGGCCCTGCTGAGGATGGACCAGAGCTTCATGAACCGCGCGGTCAACGAAGGCTTCAGCGGCGGCGAGAAGAAGCGAAATGAGATCTTCCAGATGGCCGTGATGGACCCGAAGCTGGCGCTGATGGACGAGACGGATTCGGGACTGGACATCGACGCCTTGAAGGTCGTGGCCGGCGGCGCCAATTCGCTGCGCGGTCCGGACCGGGCGATTCTGATGGTCACGCACTACCAGCGCCTGTTGAACTACATCGAGCCGGACTATGTGCATGTGATGCTGGATGGGCGAATCGTCAAGAGCGGCGGCAAGAGCCTTGCCCTGGAACTGGAAGAGAAGGGTTACGACTGGGTTGAGAAGGAAGCGGCGGCGGGCGTGTAGGGTGCGGCTTGCCGCACCGGCCCGGTTACTGGCGAAGAAGACACAAGTCATGACACAGGTTCTCGAAGACAACACCGTTCATCTGTCGAACTTGGCGGTCGCATTGCGGCATGCTCCGGCGGAACAGCCCTGGTTGAACAAGTTGCGCCGCGAGTCGCTGGGCTGCCTGGATGCCAACGGTTTCCCGACAACGCGCGACGAGGAGTGGCGATTCACGAACATCAGTCCCATCGTCCGCACCCGTTTTGAGCTTGCATCGCCCCAGGAAACGGATGCGGGGCGGCAGGCGGTCCGCGAATATTCATTCGGGGAAGATGCTTCCTGCGAACTGGTCCTGGTCAACGGCCACTTCGCCCCGAAGCTCTCTCGCGTCAACCGGGAGTTGCCTGGCATCGCCGTATTGAGCATGGCCGAGGCGCTTCAGAAGAAGCCGGCCCTGATCGAGCAGCACCTGGGCCGGTACGCGACCTTCGACGGCAACCCGTTTGTCGCTTTGAACAATGCGATGTTCCGCGACGGAATCGTGGTCCATCTGGGCAGGGGCGCAATGCTCAAGGCGCCGATCCACCTGCTGTTTGTCGGTTCAGGTGGCCAGCGGCCCGTGGCAGCGCATCCGCGCGTGCTGGTCGTGGCCGAGGATGACGCCCATGCGTCGATCGTCGAGACCTACGTCGGCGGCGGAGCCGGCGTCTACTTCACCAATGCCGTGACCGAGATCGTCGCCGGCGACCGCACACACCTGGACCATTGCCGGCTGCAGCAGGAGGCGGCGTCGGCCTATCACGTCTCCTTCATGCGCGTCCAGGTGGGTTGCGACAGCAGGTTCATCTCGCACGCGGCCACCATCGGCGGCAAGCTGACGCGGAATGATCTCCAGGTGATGATGAACGGCCAGCGCTCCAGCGCCACACTCAACGGCCTGGTGCTGGCCGGGGGCGAGCAGCACGTGGACAATCACACGCTGCTTCACCACGAGAAGGCCAATTGCCCCAGCCACGAGCTGTACAAGCATGTCCTGGACGGCAGGGCGACGGTCATCTTCAAGGGCAAGATCTTTGTTCAGAAGGACGCCCAGAAGACCGACTCGAAACAGACCAGCAAGTCGCTGCTGCTGAGCGACGACGCGATGATGGAATCGATGCCGGCGCTGGAAATCTACGCCGATGACGTGAAGTGTACCCACGGCTCGACCACTGGACCGGTGGACGAAGATATGGTCTTCTATCTGCGTTCCCGCGGCGTGGGCACGCAGGCGGCCCGGCACCTGCTGACCTATGCCTTCGCGGCCGACATCACCCGGCGCATCAAGATCGAACCCGTGCGCCGGAGGATCGAGGATTTCATGGCGGCCCAGCATGGCCTGCCGCAGGACCTGAGAATCACGGATTTGGGCGAGCACGATGAAGCGGCTCTCTGAAAAGGCTGAACGAGCAACGCGGGCTGAACTGGAGCCCACGGCAGAGCCGTGGGCTTTTCCCGTTCATCGAGTTCGCGCCGACTTTCCCCTGCTTGCCACCACGACGGCCCGGCGCAGGCCGCTGGTCTACCTGGACAACGCGGCCACCACGCAGAAGCCGAGGGTCGTCATCGACGCGGTTCGTCGCTACTACGAGGCCGACAACGCCAACATTCACCGCGGGGTTTACGAACTGAGCCAGCGGGCCACCGACGGCTTCGAGCAGGCGAGGCGGACCGTCCAGCGTTTCCTGAACGCCGCCCACCCCCACGAGATCATCTTCACGCGGGGGACTACCGAGAGCGTGAACCTCGTGGCCGTCTCGTTCGGCCGCAAGTTCCTCAATGCCGGTGACGAGGTGCTGATCACCGGGATGGAGCACCACTCCAACATCGTTCCCTGGCAACTGATCTGCGAGCAGACCGGCGCGGTCCTGCGCGTGGCCCCTCTCAACGACCGGGGCGAGGTAATTCTCGACGAATACCGGCGACTGCTGAGCGACAGGACGCGGATCGTCTCGATCGTCCACGTCTCCAACTCGCTGGGCACGATCAACCCGGTCAAGCAGATGATCGACCTGGCGCACGCGGCCGGGGCGGTGGCCATGATCGACGGCGCCCAGTGGGTGGCGCACGGCTCAACCGACGTGCAGGCCCTAGATTGCGACTTCTACGCGTTTTCCGGCCACAAGATCTACGCCCCAACGGGCATCGGAATCCTCTACGGCAAGACGCACCTTCTGGAGCGGATGCCGCCTTACCAGGGCGGCGGGGACATGATCGAATCGGTTACGTTTGCCCGGACGACTTTCGCGCAGTTGCCCAACAAGTTCGAGGCCGGCACCCCTCATATCAGCGGGGCGATCGGGTTGGCGGCGGCACTGGGCTATCTCCAGTCCGTCGGCGTCGAGGCGGCCGCGCGGCACGAACACGAACTGCTGGAATATGCCACCGGACGCATGGGCGAGATTCCGGGCATTCGCATGATCGGCACGGCGACGCACAAGGCCGGCGTGCTTTCGTTCGTCGTGGATGATCCCCCGATTTCGGCCCTCGATCTTGGCACGAGGCTGGATGCCGAGGGGATCGCAGTGCGCACGGGGCATCATTGCTGTCAGCCGGTGATGGATCGCTACGGGATTCCCGCGACGACGCGCGCCTCGCTGGCGATGTACAACACGAGAGCGGACGTGGATGCGTTCATCGAGGCGCTTGCCCACATCATCAGGTCGGCGCCGCGCAGGCCGGCCGCGTGCGCGGTCGCCGTGTCGCAGGCGTCGCTGCAGTGGCCTGAGGCGGTTGCTCCCAGCCCCCAGGCCGCCGCCGACGAACTGGCGGAACTGTTCGACATGCTCGGCGACCGTGACGAGAAGAACCGCTATCTGCTTCAACTGGGCGAGCAACTGCCCCATACCTTTGACCTGCTCCGGCAGATCACCGAGCGCGTGCCCGGCTGCATGAGCGAGGTATACCTGATCGGCCGGCGTTCGCCGCAGGATGCCGGGTCGCTACAGTTCCTGGCCGACGCAAACGCCGACATCGTACGGGGGCTGATCGCGGTGCTGACGCGGATCTACTCCGGGCAGAAGGCGGCGGACATCCTGGGTTTTGACATTGAAGGTTTCTTCCGCCGCATCGGCCTGGACCAGTTCATCAGCTCGCAGCGTCGCAACGGGCTGGAAGGGATGGTCCGCCGTCTGAAGTCCCTCGCGACAAGTCTGGGTTCGTGATACCATTCGCGGGCTGTTGTGGACGACCTGCCGCAGGAAATCATTCTCGACCATGGCCGGCGGCCGCGAAACCACCGGCCCTTGCCGGATGCCAACCGGCGGGCCGAGGCTGACAACCCGCTTTGCGGCGACTGGGTCCGGGTCTATCTGCGGGTGGAAGACGGACAGGTGCGCGACATAACCTTCGAGGGAGACGGCTGTTGCCTGTCCCTAGCATCGGCGTCGCTGATGAGCGAGCTGCTGGCGGGTCAGACCGTTGAGCAGGCGCGTCGGCTCCACGAGCGGTTCTGCGGAATGCTGGTTGACGGCAGGACCGCCGAGGAACTCGAGCCGCTTGCAGCGCTTGCGGGCGCCCGGCAGTATCCGATGCGGGTCAAGTGCGCAACCCTGGCGTGGCACACGATGATGGCGGCCCTGCGATCGGACGGCGGAGCGTAGTGCGGCTTGCCGCACCATGGGTCACGATGGATTCGAATACCAACAACCCGCCGCGGAAGATCAGCCTGCCGGTGCTGGTTTCCTCGAACAAGGTGGAACAGCTTAAAGAGGAGGCGGCCGCCGCGGCGCCCGCCGGCCCGTCGCCCGATTATGTTCCGCACGTCAACCGCACGCGCCCAGGCGCCGCCGCCAGCCCCGAGCAGAAGGCGTTGGAGGAGCGGGTCATTAAGGCCATCCGGATGGTGTACGATCCGGAGATCCCCATCAACATCTACGACCTGGGGCTGATTTACGACATCGAGATCGACTCGGAACAGAACGTTTACATCCGAATGACGCTCACCGCTCCCGGTTGCCCCGTGGCCGGGTCCCTTCCCCTGGCCGTGGAAATGCGCGTGCAGGAGGTCCCGGGGGTCAAGTCGGCCCAGGTGGAAATCGTGTGGGATCCGCCCTGGAACCGCGACATGATGAGCGAGGCCGCCCGCCTGGAACTCGGCATGTGACGCCGCGGCGGGGCCCGGGTCGCGGCCTGGCGGCTAAACCGAACGCGCCACCACGAAGTCGGCCATGCTCGCCAGCAGGCGCGTCGCGTCGCAGTCATCCAGGCCGCGCATGGCAGCCAGGCCCCGCTGGGCGAAATCTCGCGCTCGCTCGCGGGCGTACTGGATGGACTGACCCGGAATGACGAGGTTTCGAATCCGGTCCACCTTGTCCGGATCATTGCCCGACAGCAGCGATCGCAGCAGTTCCCGGTGTTCGCGGGGGGCGGTTCGCAGGAAGTGGATCAGCGGCAGGGTCATCTTGCCCTTCTCGATGTCCGAGCCGAGGGTCTTGCCGACGGTGGTCACGTCGCCGACAAGATCCAGGATGTCATCTTGGATCTGGAACGCGACTCCCAGCGAGCGACCGAACGTGTCCATGGCGCGCGATCGGGCGTCGGATGCGCCGGCGAAGAAAGCGCCCAGCATGCAGCAGACGCCGGTGAGGCTGCCGGTCTTGCGCGTGATGATCTGAAGATACGTTTCCTCGTCGAGGCCGAAGTTGTTGCGGTTGTGAATCTGCAGAAGTTCCCCCTCGCACACCTCGTTGGTCGTCCGCGCGATGGCCCGCGAGGCATACTGGGAATCGATGCTGGAGCACAGGTGGTAGCTGTGGCTGATCAGGTAGTCTCCCAGGAGGACGGCCGCCTCGTTTCCGCGAAGGTGGTTGATCGTGGCCCCTTTCCGCCTCAGTTCCGCGTCGTCCAGCACATCGTCATGGACGAGCGTGGCCATGTGGACCATCTCGACGACCGTTGCCAGCGTGATGTGCGCGTTCTGGAGCGTCCCGCAGGCCTTTCCCGACAGCAGCAGCAGCATGGGACGAAGCATCTTGCCCCGAAAGCGCGAAACGTGCCGAACCAGCGTGTTCACGCAAGGCAGATCGCTCGACAACTCCCGCTCGAAGAGCCGTTCTACGGCCTGGAGTTCGGCCCTGATGCAGTCGTTGACCAGCGCCAGCATGATTTGGTCATCCTTTCCAATGCTGGCGACATTATAGATGCCCGGCGGCAGGACTGATCGTGTTGTCGGAAGTTTCGAAAAGATTGAAAGAAATGGGCGCGGTCGAGTTCAGCGCCCGAGTGCGGGCAGGGGATCAGGTGCGTAAGATGTGAGCGATGGACCTTGTGTACGTGGACAACAATGCGACGACGCGGCCCGCCCCGCGGGTGGTCGAGGCGATGATGCCATACCTGACAGAATGGTATGGCAACCCATCGTCCCTGCACCGATTCGGGCAACTGGCGAGGCAGGCCGTTGATGAGGCCCGCGGCAAGGTCGCGGCGCTGATCGGCTGCTCCGAGAGTGAACTGCTGTTCACCGGCGGCGGAACGGAATCCATCAACATGGCGATTCGCGGCCTGCTGGCGACGCGCGCCCCGCGAAACACCATCATCACATCCGCCGTCGAACACTCGGCGACGCGACAACTGTGCGCCGAATTGGCCAGGGCAGGGACGCGCATTATCGAGATCGGCGTCGATCGCGAGGGGCAACTGGACATCGCCCGATTGCAGCAGGCCGTTGACGAGCAGACCGCGCTGGTGACCTTGCTGTGGGCGAACAACGAAACCGGTGTGCTGTTCGATCTGGAGCCCGTGGCAGGGCTCTGCCGGGATAGGCACGTGCCGTTTCACTGCGATGCCACCCAGTGCCTGGGCAAGATCCCCGTCGATGCCGGCGCGCTGGGTGTGGATGCCATGAGCTTCGCGGCCCACAAGTTCCACGGCCCCAAGGGCGTGGGGGGGCTGTACGTGCGGCGCGGCACCAGGATTCGTCCGCTGATCGTCGGCGGCCCACAGGAGCGCGGTCGGCGAGGCGGAACGGAGAACGTGCCCGGCATCGTCGGCATGGGAGTTGCCGCCGAGCTGGCGCGTGACGCTCTGGCCGACATGCCCGCCGTTGCGGCCCTGCGCGATGAGCTGGAGCGCGGCGTGTTGCAGCGCGTTCCCGACGCCAGCGTCAACGGCCGCCCCGATCGGCGACTTCCCAACACCACCAACATCGGTTTTGCCCGCCTGCAGGCCGAGGCGATTCTCATCCTGCTTTCCGAGCAGGGAATCTGCGCCAGCGCCGGGGCGGCCTGCTCCAGCGGCAGCCTGGAGCCTTCGCATGTGCTGAAGGCGATGGGCGTGGACCCGCGCATCGCCCACGGCTCGATTCGTTTCAGCCTGTCCCGTTACACGACGGCGACTGAGATTCGCCGCGTGCTTGAGGTGCTTCCCGGAATCATCGAGCGGCTCAGGGCGGTCCTGCCGGTGGGATAGTCCAGGCCCGGGGCGAGCGCCGATCGATCCGCCGCGCACTTACTTTCGATTGTTCAAGGACTTGTTGAGTGCCGGTTCCTTGACATTCCGCGGTGGACATTGTGAAGTATGTCTCTGGGCTTGGCCGGACGGTTGAACGGGTAGTGGTTCGTCCCAGCTCCTGACTTGTAAATCATACTGTCACTTGGACTTGGAGTTAGTCCTTGGGGTACTTGCCCGCTTCCATACAGCATGGGTCAAGGCCGGCGGTTGTGGAACACACTCGCCTGCCGCACCTTCGGTTTCGGAGGAAGTATGTTCGAGCAGCTTGAGTCGCGCGTTCTGCTGGCCGCGGTTTCGCTGAGCAAGGGCGTTTTGAGGATCACCGGCTCGGATGCCACCGAGGCGATCCTGCTTCAAATCAGCAAGGGCACGCTCTACGTAAAGCAGGCCGGCGCCTCGACAGTGAAATTCGGCGCCTCCAGCGTCAAGAAGGTCGTGGCAAACCTCAACGGCGGAAACGACAAGCTCGACATGCGGAGTGTCGCATACCCGGCCACCCTCAGCGGCGGCGCCGGCAACGACACGATTCTTGGCAGCGCCAGCTCCGAGCGCATCAGCGGCGACGCCGGCAACGACTACCTGACCGGCGGGCGCGGCAATGACACCTTCTATGGCGGGGCGGGCAACGACACCATACGCGGCAACGAGAACGACGACGTGGCGTTCGCCGATGCCGGCAACGATGACATCTCGCTGGGTTCGGGGCTCGACCGGGTCGATTACTCGGCGCGATCGGAAAACCTGACTCTCACCCTCGACGGCGTGGCCGACGACGGCGGCGCCGATGAATTTGACAATCTCGGCATTGACATCGAATCGGTCATGGGCGGCTCGGGTGACGACCTGATTGTCGGCTCCAGGATCGCCAACCGCCTCTACGGCAATGCCGGCGACGACACGCTCGACGGCGGCCTGGGGACGGACACGATCGACGGCGGCGCAGGCCAGGACATGGTGGATTACTCCAGCCACAGCACCGGCGTCACCATTACGCTCGACGGCGTGCAGAACGACGGATCGCCCGGCGAGAACGACTTTGTTTACTCGAACGTGGAATACGCGCGCGGCGGCAGGGGAAACGACCGCATCACGGGCAACAAGAGCGACAACGTGCTGGACGGCGGCGCCGGCAACGACACGCTGGACGGCGGCGCCGGCCATGACATGCTCATCGGGGGCGACGGGGATGACGTACTGCTGAACAACACCGGCAACGACACCTTCGTCGGCGGCAACGGCTCGGACTTCGTCGATTACTCCAAGTCAACGGGCAACCTGCGCCTGTCGCTGGATGGCCTGATGAACGACGGGGAGGTCGGATCGAGCGAAAAGGACAACATCGGCAGGGACATCGAGAACCTGCGCGGCGGCAAGGGCAACGACCTGATCCGCGGCAACAACGGCGACAACGTGCTGGATGGCGGCGCGGGCGACGACACGATCGACGGCGGGCTGGGCAACGACACGCTGATCGGCGGCGAGGGCAACGACACCGCCGACTACTCCTCGCGCACGCGCGACCTGACCATCGCCATCGACGATCTGGACGAGGACGGTGAGTCCGACGAGTACGACCTGGTCAGCACCGACATCGAAACCGTCTGGGGCGGCGCCGGCAACGACAGCATCACCGGCAGTGCCGGCGATAATTTCCTCCGCGGCGGCGCCGGCGACGACACCCTCAACGGCATGGCCGGCAACGACACCCTCGACGGCGGCCTGGGGGCCGACGTGTTCAGCGGCGGGGACGGCCGCGACCAGGTCACCTACGCCGGCCGCACCGAAAACCTCACCATCGACATCGACAATGTGGCCGACGACGGCATGGCCGGCGAGAACGACAACGTCGGCACCAGCATCGAAATCGTGGTCGGCGGCGCGGGCAACGACTTGATCACCGGCAGCGCCAACGATGACCTGCTGGTCGGCGGCGACGGCAACGACACCCTCGACGGCGGCGACGGCAATGACACGCTCGACGGCGGCCTGGGCGCCGATGTGCTGATCGGCGGCGCGGGCAACGACACCGCCGACTACTCCGAACGCGGCGGGAACCTGGTCATCACCCTCGATAATTCGGCCAACGACGGCGAAACCGGCGAACTGGACAATGTCCAATCCTCGATCGAGACGGTCATCGGCGGCGCGGGCAACGACACGATCACCGGCAGCGACCTGGCCAATCTCCTGGTGGGCGGCGCCGGGGACGACAGTCTCATCGGCGGCGCGGGCAACGACACGCTCGACGGCGGGCTGGGCCGCGACACCATGGTCGGCGGCGCCGGCGCCGACATGGTTGACTATTCCTCGCGCACCGCGGCCGTCACCGTCATCGTTGACAACCTCGCCAACGACGGCGAGTCGGGCGAGCGCGACCTGGTCAGTCCCGATATCGAGGCCATCGTGGGCGGCTCGGGCAACGACACGCTCATCACGACCGTCGTCGGCGCCACCCTCATCGGCAACGCCGGCAACGACACCCTCCAGGGCGGCGCGGGCGACGACTATCTTGACGGCGGGCTGGGCGCCGATGTCATCCGCGGCGGCGGCGGGTTCGACACCGTCGACTATTCCTACCGCACCGGCGCGGTGACGGTGATCCTCGACGGTCTGGCCAACGACGGCGAGGCCGGCGAGGGCGACAACGTCTTCGCGGACGTGGAGGCGATCCTCGGCGGTGCCGGCAACGACACGCTCGTCGGCGGCGACGGCGACAATCTCCTGGTGGGCAACGGCGGCAACGACACCCTGGACGGCGGCGCGGGCAACGACACCCTTCGCGGCGGAACAGGCGCCGACGTGCTCATCGGCGGCGCGGGCCTGGACACCGTGGATTACTCCGATCGCGTCGAGAACCTGAGCATCACTCTCGACGGCCTGCCCAACGACGGCGCGCCCGGCGAAAACGAAAACGTCGGCGCCGACATCGAGAACATCATCGGCGGTCAGGGCAACGACTACATCGACGCCAGCGCAGGCACCGTCGGTTCCCACCTCGACGGCCAGGGAGGCAACGACTATATCATCGGCACCGGATTCAATGACACGATCCTCGGCGGAGAGGGCGGCGACACGATCCTGGCCGGCGCGGGCAACGATTCGGTTGACGCCGGCGGCGGGGACGACTCGGTCCTCGGCGGCGACGGCAACGACACGCTCATCGGCGGCGGCGGTAACGACACGCTGCTGGGCGGGGCGGGCAACGACAGCCTGGACGGGGGCGAGGGCAATGACAGCCTCGACGGCGGCGACGGCGACGACACCGTCGCGGGCGGCACCGGTCAAAACGTCCTGGTGGGCGGCGCCGGCAACGACGTGATCGACCTTTCCACCCGCACGTTCAACTGGATCATCACGCTCGACGGCCTGGCCAACGACTTCGAGGACCGCAACGGCAACGGCATTCTCGACGGCACCGAGGTCTACGAGAACATCGCGGACTTCGAGAACGTCATCACCGGCGGCGGGGACGACCTGATCGACGCCAGCATGAGCGCCAGCGCCGTGCTAATCGGTGGCGGGGCCGGCAACGACCGCATCATCGGCAGCGCTTTCAACGATACGCTGCTGGGCGGGTCCGGCGACGACACCATCTTCGGCAATGACGGCAATGACCTGCTCGATGGCGGCGAGGGAAACGACAGCCTTGAGGGCGGTGCCGGCAATGACACGCTCCTGGGCGGTGCCGGCAACAACACGCTCCTGGGCGGTGCCGGCAACGATTCTCTCGCCGGCGGCGCCGGCGACGACCTGATCGACGGCGGCGATGGCAACGACACCGTCTACGGCGGCGGCGGGACCGACACCCTGATCGGCGGTGCCGGCATCGACGTGATCGATTACTCCATGGGCACCGCCCCACTGAACCTGGTGTTGGGCCCCGCCTTCGACTTCGAGGGCGTGATCGGCACCCCCTTCAACGACACCATCGACGGCACCAACTCGGTCGCCCCGGCCTACATCGAAGGCCGCGGCGGCAACGATTCGATCATCGGCACGGCCTTCGATGACACCCTCATCGGCGGCGACGGCAACGACACGATCATCGGGCTGGCTGGACATGACACGATCGTCGGCGACGACAAGGCCGATCCCGCCGCCGTTGGCAACGATTATCTCGATGGCGGCATCGGCAACGACACGCTGGTGGGCGGTCCGGGGGTGGATATCATGATCGGCGGGCTGGACATCGACACGGTCGATTACTCCGACCACACGGCCGACCTGACGATTACGCTGGACGGCGTGGCCAACGACGGCCCGGTTGGCGCCAATACCGAGAACGTGGGCATTGACGTCGAGAACGTCATCGGCGGGTCGGGCAACGACAGCATCGAGGGCAACGACGGCAACAATCACTTTATCGGCGGCGGCGGCAACGATACCCTCCTGGGTTTTGGCGGCAACGACACGCTCGATGGCGGCGACGGCGACGACAGCCTCTCCGGCGGTGGCGCCACCGATACGCTGCTGGGCGGCGCGGGCAATGACTCCCTCGATGGCGGCGACGCCAACGATTACCTGGACGGCGGCGCGGGCAACGACACCCTCGAAGGCGGGCTGGGCGACGACATGCTGATCGGCGGCGACGGCGACGACCTGCTTGGTTCGTTCGCGGGCTTCTACACCGTCAACAACAGCACGTTCCGCATCCAGGACGGCAATGACACCATGCTCGGCGGGGCCGGCAACGATCGGCTGATCGGCGGCACCGGTGTGAATCTGCTCATGGGCGAAGATGGCGACGATACCCTGGTCAGCGACGATGGCGCCGACGACATGTGGGGCGGCGCCGGCAGGGACACCGCCGATTATTCCCACCGCAACGACAACCTCGTGCTCAGCATCGACGACCTTCCCAACGACGGGGTGCGGATTCCGCCGAACAATGCCTCGGAAATGGACAACATCCGCAAGGATATCGAGATTGTGCTGGCCGGTTCGGGTGCGGACACGATCACCGGCAGCGAGAATGCCGATTCCCTGGTCGGCGGCGGCGGGAACGACTCGATCTGGGGCGGTCTGGGCAATGACACGATCGACGGCGGCGGCGGCAATGACCGCCTCGACGGACATCTGGGCGACGACCTGATCATCGGCAGCGATGGAACGGATGTCGTGGATTACTCCACGCGGCTGGCAAGGGTCACCGTCACTCTCGACAACGTGGCCAACGATGGCGAGGCCGGCGAGAGGGACGACCTGCGGGGAATTGAGAACGTCATCGGCGGTCAGGCGGGCGACCTGATCATCGGCGACCTGGGCAACAACGTGCTCGATGGCGGCGCGGGCGATGACACGCTCCTTGGCGGCGGCGGCGATGATTCGCTCATCGGCGGCGCCGGCAACGATCTGCTCCAGGGCGGCGCCGGCAACGACCATCTCGACGGCGGCGCCGGCAACGACACGCTCCTGGGCGACGAGGGCAACGACGACCTGTCCGGCGGGGTCGGCAACGATTCGCTCGACGGCGGCACGGGCAATGACTCGCTCAAGGGCGACGACGGCAATGACGTGCTGCGCGGCGGCGCCAACGACGACACGCTCCAGGGCGGCGCCGGCAACGACACGCTCTTCGGCGACGAGGGCAACGACAAGCTCGACGGCGGCAGCCAGGCCGACGTCATCCACGGCGGCGACGGCATCGACACGGTGGACTACACCTCGCGATTCAACAGCGTGGCCGTCAGCCTTGACGGCGTGGCCAACGACGGCGAGGCCGGCGAAAACGACAACGTCAGCGGCACCGACGTGGAGAACATCTGGGGCGGCCAGGGCAATGACCTGCTGATCGGCAACGCCCTGGACAACGAACTGCATGGGTGGGGTGGGTATGACACCCTCTACGGCCGGGCGGGCAACGATATTCTCCGGCCTTATTACGGCACGATCGGCACGCCCGGGGTGCAGGAGTGCTACGGCGAGCAGGGCGACGACGTGCTCCTGGACGACAACTGGGGCGGGTCGGACATCTGGTCGGGCGGCCCGGGACTGGACACGATGGATTTCACGTTCCGCACCAGCAACCTGAACATCACGCTGGACGGTGTGGCTAATGACGGCGCCGGCGGCGAGAACGACAACGTCATGGCGGACATCGAGACCGTGATCGGCGGCTCGGGCAATGACCTGATCGTCGGCAGCGCCGCCAACAACCTGCTCCGCGGCAATGGCGGCAACGATACCCTTCGGGGCGGGCCGGGTGCTGACACCCTGGACGGCGGCGACGGCAACGACTGGGCCGACTACTCCGATAAGGTCAACCCCATCCTGGTCACGCTCGATTTGATCGCGGGCAATGACGGCGAGATCGGTGAAGGGGACACGGTCATGACCAACATCGAGAACGTCCAGGGAGGAGCCGGCAATGACACGCTGTACGGCAGCGACGCTGCCAACCATCTCCGCGGCGGGCCGGGCAACGACCAGATCTACGGCATGAACGGCAACGACACCCTCAACGGCGAGGCAGGGGACGACACGCTCGACGGCGGCGCGGGCGACGACACCTTCTTCATGAACGCGGCGGCCGACGGGTCGGATGTGCTCATCGGCGGGCCGGGCAAGGATACGGCCGACTACGGCGATCGCACGGCGAATCTCGTCCTGAGCCTCGACAACGTCATGAACGTGCGGACGGCGGACAACAAGCTGGTTGGCAATGACGGCGAGGACCTGAACAACAACGGCGTGTTCGGCGAGGCCAACTTTGACGAGTGTGACGACATCCGCAATGACATCGAGGTGGTCATCGCCGGCCGGGGCAATGACGTGATCTATGGAAGCCCGAACAACGACACGCTGATCGGCGGCCTGGGCAATGACACGATCTATGGCCTGGCGGGCAACGATGAACTTCGCGGCGACGGCATCCGGGCAACCGAACCGCCCAATCAGTCGTTGCCGGGCGTCGTGCTCGATGGACGATGGGAACTGCCGGATGGGACTCTGATCTACGACGCGAGCATCCCGTTCCACGCACCGTCAGAGACGGTCCTGGGAACCGCGATCACCTACGACGGGCTTGACGAACTGCACGGCGGCGACGGCAACGATCTGCTGATTTCCTATCGCGGCAGCGTGAACGGAATCACGGGTGAATCTGCGGCCGCCCCGTCGGGTGGCGCTGATACCTTGTTGGGCGAGGACGGCGACGACATCCTGGTGGCTTGGGATCTGGGTGCTTTCGTGACGGCTAATCCGGTTGACCCCTGGGACGATTTTGGTGTCGGCGGCCGAGGGAACGACCAGTTCTTCCGGGATACTCCCTACCCGCCGCGCGACACGGGCGTTGGCGATTGAGGTAAGCGTCATTCATCTTTAGCGAATCGGGTCGGTCCAGTGCCGACCCGGTTCTTTTTGCCCATTTTCACCTTTGGCGGAGCCGGACCACCGAATAGCGGAAAGTCTCCAGATTGCCGTGGTTCGCGGCTTTAAAGGCCGTCCGATAAATTCGGCTTCCCCGATTCAAGCGATGGGTCCGGCGATTTATCGGCCGCAGGACCTGCGCTTGATTTCGCTCAAGTTTTTTGTTGCCGCCGCTGGAAGGCGGGTTATACTTCGTTCCAAGCCAGCCATCGATCTGACCCATCGAGGCGGGTTGGCCGGTTCGACGATTGCGAAGCTCGACCCGGCGGCCTTGGAAGGGACGCAGTTGCCAGTTTGCTCGCCGAATGCGTTTGTCGCCCACGCTTGAGGACTGGAATTTATGTTCGAGATGCTGGAATCGCTTGAATCGCGCCGTCTGCTGTCGGTGGCCGCTTCTCTGGCGGAAGACTGCCAGTGGGTGGATGATGCCGCGCAGGATGCGGTGATCGAAGACCTTTGGATCGAGGACGGTGAAGTGTGGGCGGGGGATAAAGGGCTTGGATCCGCTGTTGAGGACGAGGTGAGTGACGAGCAGTGGTGGCTGTACGAGGGCGAGGAGGATTGGAACTGGATCGAGGAGGATTTCGTCGTAGAGGATTGGTATCCAACCGATTGGTCGGCGGATGACGACCAGATCCTGTTTATCCTCGAGAAGTGCGACGGCAAATTGATGATGCGCAGTCTCATTGACGACGCAGATTTTGTTGCCGACACCTGGTACACGGACGAGGATCCCTTCTACGATGCGGCCGCGGAAGTGGTCGATGAGGCGGACGGCTCCGCAGGTTCCGACGAAGAGGAGGAAAACTCGGAGGATGAAGGGACCGAAGAGAAGGTGCTCTACGGCGAGGCCGACGACCTGGTGAAGGATGCCCCCGAGGCGGATCTGTTCGCGTCCGTACTGGGCAGGCAGCAGGATCTTCTGGGCGAAGAAGCCGACCTGCTGGCGTGATGAAGGTCCGCTCATCGAACGAAACGGGGACAAGATGCCCCGCGATGCGAAACAACGGCCGGTGCGAGTTGATCGCGCCGGTTCTTTTTTTCAAGGCACTTTTGCCGATGTTGCCCCGTAGGTTGAATTGATTCCCAATCGACGGCGCGTTAGTCTCATCGGCAGTGGCGGACCGGTGCTGGTCCGCCGGTGGAACTGGACGTTCCGCCTTCCCGTGATCCGTGCAATGCCGGGCCAGCGGGATGCGATTGGGAAAGGGAAGTCCCGATGCTTCTCCACACGCTATTGCGGCGGTTCTCGCCCGATTGTTCACTCGAAGGCATCCCGGATGTTCAGGTGTGCGGTGTGCGCGAGGATTCGCGCCGCGTGCAGCCGGGCGACCTGTTTGTTGCGCGGGGCGGCACGAAGACCGACGGCCGAAACTACATCGCCGACGCCGCCGCGCGCGGCGCGGTCGCGGTGATCGCGGACAGGCCCGTGGCCGGCTGTCCCTTGCCGCAGGTGATCGTGGCGGACGCCGCGCGGGCGGCCGGCCGGCTGGCGGCGATCTGCCACGGCGAACCTTGCCAGGCCGTCAGGGTCCTGGGTGTGACCGGCACCAACGGCAAGACCACCACCACTTACCTGATCCGTCATATTCTCGGCGCGGTCAATCGTCGATGCGGACTGATCGGCACCGTGGAGATCGACGACGGCCGCTCCCGCCGCGAAGCGGAAATGACCACGCCGGGTGCCACCGACCTTGTCGAACTGCTGGCCGCCATGCGCGACAACGAATGCTGTTGCTGTGCCATGGAGGTTTCCAGCCACGCCCTGGACCAGGGGCGGGTCGATGGAATGCTCTTCGCCGGCGCCGCCTTCACCAACCTCACCGGCGACCATCTTGATTATCACAAGACGAAAAAGAACTACGCGGCCGCCAAGGCCAGGCTCTTTGAGATGCTGGATGAGTCGGGAATCGCGGTCGTCAACGCCCACGACCGCTACAGCAAGAGAATGGTCGAGCGCTGTCGCGGAAGGGTTCTCACCTTCGGTTTCTCGCGCAGCGCCGATTACCGGGCCAGGGACATTTCCATCGTGCCCGAGGGTTCCCGCTTTGTCCTGGTCAGTCCCGACGGCGAGGCGGAAGTGAGCATGCAACTGGTGGGGCGGCACAACATTGCCAACGCGCTGACGGCCTCGGCGCTGGTGATGGAGGTGTTTCACCTGTCGGTTCACCAGGTGGCCGCGGCACTGGCGACCGCGCCGGTCACGCCGGGTCGGCTTCAGCCGGTCCGCTGCGGCCAGCCGTTTTCGGTTCTTGTCGATTACGCGCACACGGATGATGCGCTAAAGAACGTGCTCAATGCGGTTCGGCCGCTGACCAGGGGCATGGTGAGGGTGGTGTTTGGATGCGGGGGCGACCGCGACCGCACCAAGCGTCCGCGCATGGCGAAAGTGGCTGAAGAACTGGCCGACGCGATCTACCTGACCAGCGACAATCCCAGGACCGAGAATCCGGCAGACATTCTCCGCGAAATAATTACGGGGTTTTCAGCCGATGTTAACTTGACGGGCGAAGCGGAAATCCTGATGTCCGAGGGTGTCCGGGGGAACGGGCGAGACGCCCGTGCTACGAGCGTGACGGACGAAGCAGGCCTCGTCACGTCCGAACGGGCCGGCGGCTCCGGCAAGACCGTTCATGTTGAGATCGACCGTCGAGCGGCCATCCGGCGCGCCATCGCCGATGCCCGGCCGGGCGATGTCATCCTGCTGGCCGGCAAGGGCCACGAAAACTACCAGATCATCGGCACGGAAAAGCGGCACTTCGATGATGTGGAAGAAGCGACGCGGGCGATCCAGGGTGCGGCGACCGCGGCCGCGTGACGAGATGGCGTAGCACGGGCGTCTCGCCCGTGCCCCGACTTGGCGCCGACACGGTGCCCGTGCTTCGGCTTAGGCAAGGGTTGTGAGATGAAACCGATCACGCTAGCACAAGTCCGCCAGGTGGTGTCGGGCAAGGCGCTGACCGTGATTCCGCCCGCCGCGGAAGTCGCCTCCATCAGCACCGACACCCGCAACATGGAGCCGGGCGCAATGTTTGTCGCCATTCGCGGCCAGAATATGGACGGGCACGAGTTCCTGCCCCAGGCGGCCGCCAAGGGTGCGGTGGCGGCGATGGTCGAGCGGGAACCATCGGTCAGGCTGCCGAACATGCACTTCATCCAGGTGGCCGACGCCCGCCAGGCGATGGGCAGGTTGGCGACGTTCGTGCGCTGCCAGATGAGCGCAAAGGTCATCGGCGTGGGCGGCTCCAACGGCAAGACAGGGACCAAGAACCTGATTGACTCGGCGCTGTGTCGCCGGCTCAAGGGCTCGATCAGTCCAAAGAGCTTCAACAACGACATCGGCGTGCCGATCACCATATTCGCCGCCGATCCATCGCAGGACTACCTGGTGCTGGAGATGGGGACCAATCACCCCGGCGAAATCGAAGTGCTGACAATGATGGCCCGCCCGGACATCGCGGTCATCACCTGCTGCGCACCGGAGCACCTGGAGGGCCTGAAGGACCTGATGGGCGTCCGCCAGGAGGAGGCCAGCATCATCCACGGCCTGGATCCCAGGGGATTGCTGGTGGTCAATGGTGACGATCCTCACCTCGTCGAGGCAGTGTCGTCATATCCCGGCAACAAGGTCACCTTCGGCCTGAATCCGGCCAACGATCTGTACGCAACGGATATCCGCCAGACTTTCAGGGGTGTTTGCTTCAGGCTCAACGGCCGTCGCGAGGTTTTCGTGCCCCTGCTCGGCCGCCACAATGCCTGCAACTCGCTGGCCGCCATCGCGGTGGCCCGCCGCCTGGGGCTGGGCGAGGATGAGATCGTCGATGCCCTGGCCGTTGCACACGGCCCGGAAATGCGGCTTCAGTTGCAGAACCTGCACGGAATCAACCTGCTGAACGACGCCTACAATGCCAATCCCTCTTCGATGCAGGCGGCTATCGAGACCCTGTTTGAACTGGATGCCCCCGGCCGGCGGATCGCCATCCTGGGGGACATGTTCGAACTGGGCGAAAGCTCCGAACGCTATCACCGCGAAATGGGCCGTTTCGTCGCGGGTCTGCCCCTCGATCTGCTGATCTGCGTCGGCGCGCAGGCTCGCCTGATTGCCGAGGAGTCGCTGGCCGGCGGATTCAGCCCGTCGCGAATCATTCACTGTCCCGATGCCCCGGCCGCCGCCCGGATCGTTCCATCGGAGCTTCGCGGCGGCGATCTGGTCCTGCTCAAGGGTTCTCGCGGCATGCGGCTGGAACGCATCGCACAGGCCATCGGAGCGGGCGAAATGATTCGAGCGGCATCGTGATGCGCGGCCTTGCGACCCGGTGCAAGGCATACTCCGGCCCTTCCCATGCTCTACCTCCTGATCAAGCACTCTCTTCCCTGGCTGGATCAACACGGCCTGGGGTTTCTCAACGTCTTCACCTACGCCACCTTCCGCGCCATGGCGGCGATCGTCCTGAGCTTCCTGATCTGCATCGCGATGGGTCCGGCGGTGATTCGCTGGCTGCGGAGACAGAAGATCGGCGACCTGGCCAGCTTCGATCAGGCGGATATGGATGCGCAGATGAAGGACAAGAAGGGCACGCCGACAATGGGCGGCATCCTGATCATCAGCGCCATAACGATCGTGACGCTGCTGCTGGGGGATATCTCGCCCCAGCGCGGCTTCTATGTTTTGATGGCACTGGTGTGCATGCTCTGGCTGGCGGCGGTCGGGGCCATCGACGACTGGCTCAAGCTCACCGCCGGCCGCCGCAGCGGGTCGCGCCAGGGTTTGTACGGCTGGGAGAAGCTCGCTTTCCAGATCGGCTTGTCGGTCATGCTGATGTGGTTCACCTATCAGCACGGCCGGCAGATCGACGCGGCCCACACCCTGTATGTGCCGTTCTTCAAGAAAGTCCAGATCGAGCTGGGACTGCTGCCTTTTATCCTGCTGGGCACCCTGGTGCTCACCGGTTCGTCCAACGCGGTGAATCTGACCGACGGCCTTGACGGTCTGGCCGGCGGATGCATGGGCATCGTGTCATTCACCTTTTTCATCCTGGCGCTGATCGTAGGAACGCCGGTCCTGGTTGGGGGGCGTGAACTGGCCACTTACCTTTACCTGCCGCACATTCGCACCAGCGACGAACTGGCCGTCATTGCAGGAGCCATGACCGGCGCCTGCATGGGGTTTCTCTGGTTCAACTGCAATCCGGCGTCCGTCTTCATGGGCGACACCGGCTCCCTGGCCCTGGGCGGGGTGATCGGCTACATCGCCATCGTCATCCGCCAGGAATTGATCCTGTTCATCGTGGGCGGGATCTTCGTGATCGAGGCGCTGTCGGTGCTCATCCAGGTCGGTTACTACAAGTACACCAGGCGAAGATATGGCGAGGGCCGGCGGGTATTCCTCATGGCGCCAATACACCACCATTTCCAGAAAAAGGGCTGGACGGAAACGCAGGTGGTGGTGCGCTTCTGGCTGATTACCGCGATGCTGGCGGCCATGGCGCTGGCCACCGTCAAGCTGCGGTAGAATGGCGTGCGGCACAAGCTCCCACCGGCCTGAGACTGATCTTTCTGGATTGGGAGCTTCTTTTCCGGCACGGTACAATCCTTTCCCATGAACATCGCAACATCGACCCTTGCGGCGATCGTCGTGATCGCGGGCTTGGCCTTGGGCGCAGGCCCCGCGCCCTTCGGGGCTCTTCCCACACCGCAACAGCTCCAGTGGCAGCGGGGAGAACTGACCCTGTTTCTGCACTTCGGCGTCAACACTTTCACTGGCCGCGAATGGGGCGATGGCAAGGAAGATCCGAAGGTCTTCAATCCGACCAAGCTCGATGCCCGGCAATGGGCGAAGGCGGCCAAGGCGGGCGGATTCACCCTCGCGATCCTGACGGCCAAGCATCACGACGGGTTTTGCCTCTGGCCCAGCAGGTACACCGAACACTCGGTCAAGAGCAGCCCTTGGAAGGACGGAAAGGGCGACGTCGTGCGCGAATTCTGCGACGCGTTTCGAGCCGAGGGGATCAGGATCGGGTTGTACCTGTCCCCGTGGGATCGCAACGCGCCCTCCTACGGCGATTCACCGAGGTACAACGATCTCTACTGCAATCAGCTCACCGAACTGCTCACCAACTACGCGCCGGTTTACGAGGTGTGGTTCGACGGGGCCTGCGGTGAGGGGCCCAATGGCAGAAAACAGGTCTACGACTTTCCCCGCTTCTGGGGGATCGTGCGCAAGCTGGCGCCCGATGCGGTGATCTTCTCCGATGCCGGCCCGGACGTGCGCTGGATCGGAAATGAGCAGGGGATCGCGGGCGATCCGTGCTGGAGCACGGTGGACCCGGCCGTGTGGCTGGAGCCGGGCAAGGCCGCCGACGGGGCCCGCGATCCGATCAAGCGACTGCAGCACGGCGACAGGGGCGGGACGGTCTGGCGGCCGGGAGAGAGCGATGTCTCGATCCGGCCCGGCTGGTTCTACCATCCGCAGGAGGATTCGAAGGTCCGCAGCGTGGAGAACCTGGTGGACCTTTATTTCAAGAGCGTGGGAAGAAACAGCCTGTTGTTGCTGAATGTGCCGCCCAATCGCGAGGGGCTGCTGAGTGACGTGGATGTCAGGCGGCTGGCGGAGTTCAAGGCACGGAGAGACGAGGTTTTCAGGCACGATCTGTGCGCGGGCAGGGGGGCGATGGCGAGCAATGCACGCGAGGGGTTCGGCTCCGCGAAGGTGACCGACGGGGACGTGGACAGCTTCTGGGCGGTCGAAGACGGGATCACGTCCGGCTGGGTCGAGGTGGACCTGGGTCGGCCGGTGAAATTCAACATCGCCTGCATCCAGGAAGCCATCGCCCTGGGCCAGCGGGTGGAGGAATACCACATCGAGTATCTTGACGGGGGCGACTGGCAGACGCTGGCCAAGGGAACGACGATCGGCCACAAGAAGCTGGATCGCTTCAAGACGGTGACGGCGCAGCGCGTTCGCCTGGTGATCGACAAAGCACTGGCCTGCCCGACGGTGGCGGCATTCTCGCTTTATTTCGACGAACTCACGGACCAGCGCAAATGAACCGCCCTACACAACGCCCAGGTCCTTCGTGGTGAACAGCGCCTCGAACCGGTATCCCGCCTTCTCGATGTTCTCCCGCGCGCCTTCCATGCGGTCGATCACGCCCACGATCCGGTCGATCTTCACCCCCATGGACTCCAGGTTCTTCACCGCCTCCAGCACCTGTCCGCCGGTGGTCAGAACATCCTCGACGATCATCACGGTCTCCCCCGCGTTCAGCACCCCCTCCACCAGCTTGGCCGTGCCGTAATCCTTCTTCTGGTTGCGGATGAACACGCACGGTTTGCCGCAGGCCATGCTGGTTGCCGCCGCCAGCGGAACCGCCCCCAGTTCCGCACCGGCGATGCGATCCACGTTTGGCCCCACCCGTTCGGCAAAGAGCCTGCCCAGTTCCCTCAGAACGTCCGGCTGGGTCTCAAAACGGTACTTGTCCAGATAGTAATTGCTCTTGCGGCCGCTCCGCAGCGTGAACTCTCCCCGGAGCAATGAAACCTCGGCGATGCGCTTGGCAAGGTCTTCTCGTGTCATGAACGTGAGTATGGCGTGGGGTGCGGGAATGTCAAACGGCCCGTTTATCGCGACAGTTCGCGGTGTTCTGGTGAGGGAAAACCGGGTGTTGATCTTTCAACCAGGCTCTGCGGGGTCTGCACAAGCAGGAGAACGCGGAGGTTGTGCCGCAGTGCGAGTTGGTAAGCCTCGTCGGGCCCGCAGGCAAGCAGTGCGGTGGACCAGGCATCGGCCACTGCACAGGTGGGTGCAATGACACTGACCGACACCAGCGCATGATCGACAGGGTAGCCGGTGCGCGGGTCCAGAATGTGAGACAGACGCCGGCCTTGGCCGTCGATGAAATTGCGATAGTCGCCCGATGTCGCGATTGATTCGCCGGACAGAGCGATCACGCGGTACAGGCTGCGGACGCCCGGCGTCGGGGTCTCCACGCCAATGCGCCACGGCTGTCCCTCCGCGTTCAGGCCCCGTGTTCGCACCTCTCCGCTGAAATCGACGCAGTAGCGCAAAACGCCCAGCCTTTCCAGCGCCTCGGCCGCCTTGTCCACCGCGATTCCCTGTCCGACGCTTGACAGGTCAACGTAGACACCCGGCCGCTTCTTCCGCAATGCCGGCGGATCCAGGTCAACCTCAACCAGGTCCAGACCCACGTTCGAGCGTGCCGCCAGAATCTCCCCGGGCGTTGGCGGGGCCGCTCGTCGCGTTGTCGGTCCGAATCCCCACAGGTTCACCAGCGGTCCCACCGTGATGTCATAGGCACCGTCGCTCTTTTGTGCCACGTCCATCGCCAGTTTCACCGCCAGCGCCAGCTCCGCCGGAACTGCCTGCCAGTCCGTGCTTACCGATCGGTTGAATTGGGACAGCGGCGAATCTACCTGATACGTGCTCAACATCGCGTCAATCCGGTGCAGTTCCCCGCCGGCAACGCTCCGCAGCGTATCAACCGTCAGTCCCTTCGGCGGGTCTACCACCGTGATGCGGTACTCCGATGCCATTGCCTGACCCACGATCGCCATCGCCTCGGGCCTGGATGAAACGACCGGAGCCGGCCGCTGCAGCCACAAGTAGATCCCCGCGAACACGAGGTACACGATCGTCGCTCCAACGATCGCCGCCCGCGACCACCGTCCAGGCCACGCGGCCGCGGGCAGTCGGCGTGGCAGGTACAGATGATTCAGTGCAAACAATCCCCCGCAGTAGATGACCGTCCCCACAAACCCGAGCACCGCCGTCATGAGCATCAGTTGTCCCGGCTGCCGGAAGAACATCGTTACGCTGGTCACCACCGTCAGCACGATCACAATCCCGCGATACCATGCCCCCCGATTCCGCTCGATGCCCGGCCACAACGTGCCCAGCACGTCCAGATGCAAACGCGCAACCCCGTCCACCGTTCCCAGCCACGTGTCGGCCAGAAACGCGCCGGCGATGAAGAGGAAAAGCTTGCGACCCGGCTCGCCCCACCATTGCGCGAAGAAATCCGCCTGGACCACCGCGATCTGCCACTCTCCCGGGAACTTCCCCTGCGGCCTGAGTATGGCGAACGCCAGCAGGCAGGCCAGCATGGTCGTCACCAGGTTTCCCACAATGCCGATTAGCGTCTCGATCGAGAGATATGTGCACCATTGTCGAATCGAACCGCCCAGTCGAGGTTCATCCTGCGGAATCGCAAGCGTTCCTTCGCTGACCGCCGCCATTCCTACTCCCTTTTCCCGCATCCAGTAGGAATAGAACAGCGTCCAGAACCCGCCCAGGCCTACCCACGCGACGGCCGTCAGCAGCGTTGTCGCGTCCTTCGGGTCCCAACTCCGCATCGCCTCCCGGTCGGGCATGAGGATGCCGATGAAGAACGTGCCTGCGGCCGAGCGCGCGGTCGGGTGCAGGCATGCAAAGAGCATCCCCACGAGTGACACCACCGCCACGATCCGCATCACCCACTCGATCAGCGCGTACACGCGCCGCACATACAGCAGCGCCGCCGCGAAAACCAGGATCGAAAGCTGCCCCCAGAAAAGGCTCTGTCGCTCCGGTGTCCAGAACCCCCCGCGCGGAAAGTCCGTCAGCGCCGCCAGCGCCGTTCCCCCCGCGCTGGCGAACGCTCCAAACCACAGAAAGGATGCCGTGCACAACAGCCAAAGCAGAATCCCGAATACCCGGTTCAGCCGCAGGAAACCCCGGAAGATTCCTTCTCCCGTGAGCAGCGTGTAACGGCCGATTTCAAAGACCACCGGGAATTGCAGAAAACAGGCCGGCACCAGCAGAAACAGAAACGCCAGGCCGTACTTGGCCACGATGTACGGCCACCAGATCAGTTCGCTGCTTCCCTGCGCCAGGGCCATCCAGACCAGCCCCGGCCCGATGAAACGCAGGTAACCCGGAAATGCCGGCATGGTCTTGCGCAGCGATTGTTCGGCCAAGAGACGCATCGTCACAAAGCCTAGCCGCCCGTCGGACCCGACGCAAAACCTCTCAGGTAGTTCGTCACTCCCCAACTCTCCTGGTTTTCTCTTGACGCGTGCACGTTCGTCGGACAACATCCCATCCATATCGCTCAAGGAATAGCTTAGGAGCACTTCGCATGCCGCACTCCGATCACCTCAGCCGTCGTGGTTTTCTCAATCAGTCGATCATTGCCGCTGGCGGCGCAGGAGCCTTGGCCGCGGGGAGTGTCGCCCGTGCCCAGGAGACACCCGCACAGCCCGGCGCGCCTTCGGTTCCCGCCGACATGGCCTCCAGAATGCCCTATGCCACCATTGGCAAGGCGAAGATCAGCCGCCTCATGTTGGGCGGCAACCTGGTTTCCGGGTATCTACACTGTCGCGACCTCAAGTACGTCCACAGCCTCTTCCGCGCTTACGTCACCGAGCAGAAGATGATGGAGACGATGGCCCTGGCCGAGAAATGCGGGATCAACACCGTCTTTGAAACCGGGGTCAGTTTCGTCGAGAAATATAACAAGCAGTTTAACGGCAAGATGCAGTTCCTGCCGCACATCAAGGTCGACAAGGATCAGACCGAGGCGGAACTCAAGGACCACATCAAGGCCCAAGTCGATACCGGCGCTGTCGCCCTGTACGTCTGGGGTGTCGCGTCCGACACGCTGATGGCCACCGGTCGGCCTGAACTCATCGGCCGCGCCGTGGAATTGGCCAAGCTCCACAACCTGCCCGTGGGCGTGGGCAGTCACTCGCTGCTGGTTCCCATGGAGTGCGAGAAGCGACAGGTTCCCTGCGACTTCTACGTCAAGACCCTGCACAGCGACAACTATCCCTCGGCCACGCCAAGAGAACTCCGCAAGGAGTTCATCTGGCTGACCGGGGGCAAGGGGTGGTACGACAACATGTGGTGCATCAACCCCGAGGAAACCATCGCTTTCATGAAAACGGTCAACAAGCCCTGGATTGCTTTCAAGGTGCTGGCGGCCGGGGCTTTCACGCCGCAGGAAGGGTTCAATTACGCATTCCAGAACGGGGCCGACTTGATCGCCGTCGGCATGTTCGACTTCCAGATTCAGGCCAACTGCCAGCTCATGCAGCGAGTCGTTCGCGAACACCAGAAACGCGAGCGTCCCTGGTTTGCCTGATCCCGACCTACGGGGCGATCCACGGGTTGCCCGTACCGGCGAAGTAACGATCGTACACGTCCCGATACACCTGCGACGTGTCGGAGGTCACCTGTGTTCCCTTTGGAACCCAGAACTCCGGATTGCTTGCCTCCAGGTCCCCCAGCGTCTCCACGTGGCCGTCAAAAAAACCCACGTTGAGCCGGTAGGCGTCGGCCGGCCCACCCTGCTGGCGATAGCCGTGGCGAAAGCCGTAAATGCGGGCGTCCGTTCCGCTGTTGACGCCGTTGCCGGGAGCCCGGCCCCGCGACCAGGAGTTGGAGAACTTGCTCCAGGAGCCCACGTCGGCATAGGACCCGCCGAACCCCCCATTAAACCCGAGGTCCATGTCCGGCGCCACGGTGGGGGATGAGTACCGCGCCCCGTCGGCGATGAAGATCTTCCGCGAAGGATTGCCGATCTTCGTGATCTTCGGAACGTAGCCAACCGGGACGTTGTACTCGCTGCGCGAGTTCTTCTGACCGGTCTGCCCTCCGGGCGTGCCAAACCGCACATAATGGAAAACCGCGGCCGAGTTGTACGAGTTGATGTTCATCAGCCCTCGACCTCCCGCGCTCCAGTCCACCGATCCGTACGGCGTGGCCAGAACGTCGTTCTCCGGGCAACGGAACATCGGCAGTTCCACCAGGTAGCGGAATCGATCGATGCGGTCGTTGAGGCTCGATCCCTCGTTGAACTTGATCTTCATAGACTTGGCGATCGGTGCCTGCCAATCCCAGATTTGCGATATCGACGGACAGTTGGCGTCATTAAAGCCGCCGGTCAGCAGAAACGCTCCCGACGTGTTGGCCCCGCCCGGAAAGTACCCATCGTTTTCCTGCACGTAGAGCTGCATTCCCTGGAGGATCGATCGCAGGTTGGAGGCGCAGGTCAGGGCGCGGGCGCTGCGCTGGACCCGGCCCAGTGCCGGCAGCAGCAGCGAGATCAGGATGGCGATAATGCCGATGACAACCAGGAGCTCGACAAGAGTAAATGCGCGACGCGGCGATCTGGAGTGCGGCCCGCCGCACCAGCAGGCTGTCGTCATGGTCATCCTTTCAGTCATTTCGCTCCGGGCCTCGAGTTGAAGGTCTGTACTCGGCCTTTGTGGGCGGCGGCTTGCGGTTGGGGTCGGCAGGGGGGTTATGAGGGACAACGAGCCGGCCGCAGGTCGGGCAGAACGTTGGATCGGGCTTGCCCAGGACGCTGTTGAGCAGGACCGGGGTGAAGGTGTCCGACACGCCACCGGATGGGGTCCAGTTGCACAGTTCCGCGGGGTAGCCGGTGTTCCTGCCCGAGTAAGGTGAGCGAACGGGCAGGGTATCGCCCCGCCTGAGCGTATAGTTAAAGGACTTTCCGGTCTCCGCACAGATAAAGACGCGATCAGCGGAGGCTACCCCGGCCGGGCTCTGACCCAGGTAGTTGCGCAGGAACAGAAAGCTGCCCACGGCACCAATGACCGCCAGGGCAGTAATGGCGGCCTTGACTGCCCTTGATTCGAGGAGCGTGCCCTTTTTCTCCATAATACCTTTGCTCACATTATAGAAGCATCTTAGCGGGAGGGAGGATTGTGGTCCAAGAGATGTTTTCGGCCGTGACAGAGGCTTAATGAAAGATCGCCGGGATGTAAACTCCCGGCGATCGGAGGTTGGCGGAAGATTTAAGAGGCTGCTGTAACTCTCAAACAGACCAGGGGCTGCGGTAATCGCGGGTGAGCCACTTGGGGTCGCCGGTGCCGTCGGCGAAAGCCAGTCTCCTGGGGTCCCACTTGATTCTGGCGTGGTTGTAGTAGGCTTGGTTCATCAGGTGACAGCAAATGGCTGAGCGGCCTCCGACCTGCTCACTGGTGATCGGCTTCTTGCGGGAGGCGACACAGTTCATGAAGTCGGTCATGTGGTTCTTGCTGTCATAGAGCCTGATCCTGGCGTTCTCAAGGAAGGCCTTCTCGGCTTTCTGCACCTGTGCGGCGCAACTCGTGCCCTTGTCCTTCTCCTTGTCCCCGGTGTAGGAGGCGATCCACTCGTCGCCGCGTTTGAAGGTGAACCTGCCGCGGTTGACCTGGACCTCACCCTCGGTGCCGAAGAAATGAACCCCAAAGCCGTTCTTGTGCTCGACGACCACGCCGTTGGCATAGACGAGTTTGGCCCCGCGTTTTGCGCCCGGCTTTTCCGGGGGAAGGATTTCCACCGGGCCGTCGTCGCCCAGGGCCCACTGGGCGATGTCCAGATGATGGGCACCCCAGTCGGTCACCATGCCGCCGCCGTACTCGCGGTAGTTGCGCCAGTTGGGGAAGTGATCATGCAGACCGCGCGGGCTGAGGACCGAGCTGTAGCCGCGCTTGGGTGCGGGGCCGAGCCACAGGTCCCAGTCAAGGCCCGGCTCCATCTCTTCTTCCTTCAGGTCGCAGGGGATGCCCGGGTCGCCAAAGCTGCACTCGACGCGCTGGAGCTTCCCGATGCAGCCGTTGACCACCAGTTCGCAGGCGATGCGGAATTCCTTGCTGGACCTCTGCATCGAGCCGGTCTGGAGGACGCGCTTGTTGGCGTCCACGGCCTTGATGACCTCGATGGCCTCGTGGATGTTGTGCGTCAGGGGCTTCTCGCAGTAGACATCCTTGCCGGCGCGGAGGGCTGCCAGCATGATGATCGCGTGCCAGTGGTCGGGCGTGGCAATGCAGACGGCGTCGATGTCCTTGCGATTGATGATTTCGCGGAAATCATTGTAGGCGGCGCAGGAACCGCCGCCCTGCTTGTTGTAATACTCGTCAACGCGCTTCCTGGCGTCGTTGCGGCGTGTGGTGTCCACGTCGCAGACCGCGACCACCTGCGTCTCCTGGCCGAGAAACGCGCCCAGCAGATGCTTGGACTGCTTGCCCATGCCGATGAAGCCCATGGTGAGCCTGGAGTTGGGCTTGGTTTCAGCCGCCCAGATGTGCGAGGAGAGAATGAACGGGGCGGCCACGGAGGCGGCCGCGCCCTTCAGAAACGTGCGACGCGTGGATTGCATGGCGTTCTTCCTGTAAGTGATGGACTGATGCACGGGTTGTGTCTGCAAAGGCACAAACGCCCCGCATGAAAAAATACACCCGGTGAGTTGAAGTGTTGTCGGGTGTCGGCACACCGCGACTTGGTCGGTCAATCCACGGTAAAGGAAGAGCCCGCGGAGTTTGGCCACGGGCTCTTGCGCCCCCTGAAGTTGTCCGTCGATTCATGCCGGTATCTTGACCAGGTCGGGTTCGGGGACATCGACCAGGTTGATATTTCGAGCCACGACCTTGCGGTAGCCGAGTTGCTTGATGACCTCGAGCACCTCGGTCCACGTTGGGAACATGCGCTTGTTGACCTTCTTGTAGGTTTCGATCGCCATGATGAATTCGAACTGCTCGGCGGTCATCTCGCCTTCCTCGGCCGAGCGGCGGTCATCCGAGCGTCGGCGACCGGGACCGCGGCGGCGCTCCAGGCCGGTGCGGCGGTCGCCCATGCGGCGTTCCGGGCCGGTGTAGCCGGACTCCTCGGCGGTGCGTTGGCGGCGGTCGAGTCCCGATCGGCGATCGACGACGGTTTCACGGCGATCGCCGCCCCGTTCATCTCGACGTTCTTCCACGACGGGCTCACTTGCAGGGTTCAGAGGATCCATGCGTTGCACCTCAAGGGATGGATCGTCCGAAAACAGGGGGAGGTTTAGATGGATGGTGTTGTCTACCACTGAGGGGACGGCGATCCCGGAGAACAGGTGGAGAAGGCCACGCGGCGCCATCTATCCCGCCGGCCTTCCAGGTCCCACTTGATGGGTGCCCCGGTTTCACGTCGGAGCGTAGGCGTGATAGAGCATCCAATAAACCAGCACGCCGGTGACGGATACGTAGATCCAGACCCAGAAAGTGGGGGTCGCGATGCGGCGATGCTTGTCCCATTGCCGCCGTGCGGCGCGGTAGAGCGTTGTAAGGATCATGGGGACCACGGCGGCCGCCAGGAGGGTGTGCGTCAGGAGGATGGTCAGATAAATCGTGCGGACAAATCCCGCATCCGCCGGAAACCGTCGGCTTCCGGCATGGGCATGATAGATCAGGTAGCTGACAAGAAATGCGGTTGAGGTCAGCGTGGCGGCCGCCATGAGCCAGCCGTGAGCCCGGAACTTCCGGTTGCGGATGCACACGTACGCCAGCGCGATCAGCAGCGCGCTGAGGGTATTCAGGGTGGCGTTGAGATGGGGCAGATCGGCGATGCTCATGGTTATCGGGTCAGGCTGGCCAAGTCACGGAGGAGTTGCTCGACTTCGCGCGGCTCGGTGGCGGCGTAGTAGCCGCGAATCCATCCCTTCTGATCGACGAGGATGAACTTGGTGGAATGGATGATGGGGTTTTCACCCTCGGCCGGTTTGGCGAAGATCTTCATGCCGGCGGCGATGTCATAGATGTCGGACATCCTGCCGGTGGCGAAGATCCACTTTTCCTCGTCAGCGTTGTTGGCCTTGGCATAAGCCTTAAGGACGGCTGGCGTGTCGTACTCCGGATCGACGCTGAACGAAACCAGCCTCGCTTTGTCGGCGTGTATGGCAGGCTGGAGTTCCGCCATTTTTCGCGTCATGATCGGGCAGGGTCCCTGGCAGCGGGTGAAGACGAAATCGGCAATCCATGCCTTGCCCACGAGGGAAGCGTTGGTCAGAGTTCGACCATCCTGGTCCAGGAGGGAGAACGCCGGCGCCCGCGAGAAGGCCGGAAGTTCCTCTTTCTGAAACATCGTCCGAACCAGTAATCCAGCCATCAGGACCACCACCAGGCACCAGAGGGCGACGGTAAGGGTCTTCTGAGCTTTTCCCATAAAGCACCTATTGGAGATCGGCGTGAATGGTCCGCCGGGCAATTCGGCTGGCGAGGATGTAAAGGATGACCGCAAAATCAAACGTGATCAGAAGGCTGATCAGCAGGCCGGGGCCGGGCAGATCGGCGGCGGCGCCCGTCGGTATGAGCATGGCGTGACGCAAGGCGGAAAGTCCGTAAGTCAGCGGATTGGCCAGCATGATCCAGCGCAGTCCCCACCAGGCACCATCGGCGGGGAACAGTGCGCCGGAGAGGAGCCACATCGGCACGAGGAAGAGGTTCATGATGGCGTGGAAGCCCTGGGTCGAACTCATGCGCCAGGCGATGCAGAGGCCCAGCGCCGTCAGCCCGAAGGATACCAGGAGCATCACGGCCAGGCAGAGCAGGGCGGATTCAACGGTGAAATGAAAGCCCACCAACGGGGCCAGCAGCATGAACACGATTCCCTGGCCTGTAGCCAGAACCGTGCCGCCGAGCACCTTGCCAAGCACGACGGCTCCGCGGCAGACGGGGGCCACCAGAACGGATTGAAGGAACCCCTCGCGTCGGTCTTCAATGACAGAAATCGTCGAGAAGATGGCCGTGAACAGAAGGATCATCACGACCGTGCCGGGGAAGAAATAGTGGATGTAGCTTTGTCCACCCTGCCCGGCGAAATGCAGGCTTCGTCCGACGCCGCCGCCAACCAACAGCCAGAAGACGATGGGCGTGGCCAGCGCGCCGATCACCCGGTGTCGCTGGCGGATGAAGCGAACCAGTTCGCGCCGACAGAGAGAAAAGGCGGGGCGAAAAAGGCCCGGCGACGTTGCCATGGCCCCTGCGGCGGATTGATTCTCGATGTTCAGTGCCTGATCGGTCACGGGAGCAGATTGTAGGCCCAGGGAGCATCATGCAGCAAATGCCCGGATCGCATCGCGGCGGCTTCGGCCGATCGTCTGGAGCCACGCAGCACAAGCGGCTCGGCGGTTTCCAAGCCCCGCGAGGATATCGACGTGGAGACGGTCCGCGGTATCGCCGCTCGGTACTCCACCCAACGTCGAAACGGTCACCGGGCCAATTTGCGGCATTCAGGCGATTTGCGTTTGACCGGACCCGTGGGCTGGCGGAGAATGGGAATAGAGGTCCGCGATGGCCGAGTCCGTCAAATGCGCCTGCCCGAACTGTTACTGCCAGGTGGCTCCCGGTACCGGCGTGTGGCGCGACGGCAAGCTCTATTGCAGTGAAGTCTGCGCCTACGAGTGTACCCAAACCACCTGCGTCTGCGTTCACGACCGGTGCGAACCGAAACACTGATCTTCCTGCTTGTGCGGATGCAGTGCATGGGTTTTGTGGCGGCGTAGAATAGGGCATGCTCGATCCACTGCTGTCGCTTCACCAGGAGGCGGGTGCTGAGTTTCAGCCTTACGCCGATCGGCAGATCGTCACCACTTTCGGTTTTCCCCAGGCCGAGTATGCCGCTATTCACAAGGGGGCGGCCATCATGGATTTGTCACATCGGGGCGTGCTGGAACTGACCGGCCGGGATCGGCATGTCTTCCTGAACAATCTGCTGACCAACCAGACTTATGACAAGCAGGCCGGGCGGGGCATGGAACTCGGCAGCGCCGTGTATGCGTTCTTCCTGAACAACAAGGGGCGGATCTTTGCGGACATGAACGTCATTGAGCTTGGGGAGCGGACGTTCCTGGAGATGGATGCTCGCATGGTCGAGCCGGTGCGGCAGACCCTGGAGAAGTATCTGTTCGCCGAACAGGTGCTGGTCGTCAACCGTGTTGGGCAGTTGCATGTTTTGCTGATCACTGGGCCCGGGGCATTGCAACTGGTTGGAACGGATCTGTCGCCGATGCGTTGTGCCACCAGTCGGCTGCTTGGAACCGAAGTTGTCCTGTTCCGGGATGACCTTTGCGGCGTTCCTGGGATCGTGGTCATTTGCGGTGCTGGAGATGCGGCGACCTTATGGCTGCGTTTTGCTGCTCGGCCGCCGGAGCAGGTTGCGGGAGTCAACAGCCGGCCCGCCGAGGCGGACGCTACCCCCGCCAGGGAACTGGCGGTACCGGTCGGGTGGGCCGCATTCAATGCGGCGAGGATTGAGGCCGGCAGGCCCTTGTTTGGTGTGGATTTTGACGATTCGGTGTTGCCGGTGGAGACGGGGCAATTGGATCGGGCCGTTTCATTCACCAAGGGATGCTACCTGGGACAGGAAGTCGTCGCGCGGATGCACGCTCGCGGGCAGGTTGCCCGACGGTTGGTTGGGATCCGCATGGAAGCGGATGCGCTGCCCATCGCAGGAACGAAGGTTCTGGATGATCAAGGCAACGAGGTGGGTGGGATCACCAGTTCGACGGTTTCGCCGTTGTTGTCGAACGCCTGTATCGCGATGGGGTATGTCAGGCGGCCGCTTTTCGAGATCGGCACGCGGGTGCGTGTTCCTGCCGAAGGAGCGATCAGGACGGGCGTGGTGGTGGAACTGCCGTTTGCCGGAACCCGGAAGTAATCGAAAAGGAGCGACCCCCGCGTGCGAAACGCGGAGGTCGCGTGGAATCCATCTTGAATGACGAACGTCAAGAGCAATCAGTAGCGATCGCGACCGCCGCGGTCGCCACGGCCGCCGCCGCCAAAGCCTCCTCGGCCACCGCCGCCGCCGCCCCGACCGCCGCCAAAGCCGCCTCGACCGCCGCCGCCGCCACCGCCGAATGATGGGCGGTTCTCGCGGGGCTTGGCCTCGTTGACGGTGAGGGTGCGGCCGTCGTGCTGCTGCCCATTGAGGGCGGCAATTGCGGCCTGGGCCTCGGCGTCGGTGTTCATCTCAACGAATCCGAAGCCCTTGGACCGGCCGGTGTCCCGATCTGCGATGATTTGCGCGGACACGACCTGCCCATGCTGGCTGAACAACTGTTCGAGCTGCGAGCTATCGACACCGTAGCTCAGGTTCCCGACATAGAGCTTCTTACCCATGAAAGGGTCTCCTCATGAAATGCAATGGCCCTGCTGCGACAGGCGATTCTTTCCGGGCCTGGAAAGAGGTTGACGCCAACCGATGCGGGGAGATGCAGGCTAAGGAAGGCTTCGAACACGTACAAGGCACGATGCGTCATTCCTGCGACCGATCCATAAAACCCGCCACCTGAGCAATGATGATTTATAGCAGGCTGATCGACTGCGGGAAAGAAAAAAGTGGGAAAAATCGGGTCGCCGATACCGGGCTGAAAACGGGGTTGACCATCCCCCATGGCGCAGATTCGGCGCGATGGGTAAACCGCGGCATCCGGCGTGTTTGTACGCAAACCTGACGGGAATTTGAGCGTCTATACTGATAGAGAAGGCGCGTAAGATGCGTGGAGGGCCGTGGAGCCGTGAAAGGGCGAGAAAACCATCGCGGTCGATGATTCGGCCGCCGGCGCAGAAAGGAGCGGCACCATGATCAAGGTCAAGCACCTGCTGGACGCGGTGGAAAAGGACGATGGCGTTCGGATCTGGATCGAGCCGTTCGGCTTGACGCGGGATCTCCGGGAATGGTGTCGAATCGATCATGTGCTGAGCCATCTGGGTCCCCCGATGGGGCTCTGGGAATGGTTTGAAGAGCATCCGGAGGGGTATGGCTACTTCCGGGCGACCTACCACGACTGGCTGGGCCGCAGCCGCTATCGTCCGGCCCTGCAGGAACTGGCGTGCGCCGGGATGCGTGAAGGGATCACGCTCGTGCATCAGGGAGAAGACCCCGAGCATAACAGCGGGGTGGCGCTGTACGAGTTCCTGAGCGAGCTTTCAAGCTATTGTCCACCGGACGCGGGAACCTGAGCGGTCACTTTTCCTTCACGCGTTCGATCTGTGCCCCAACGGCGGCCAGTTTCTGTTCAATCTTTTCGTAGCCGCGGTCAATGTGATAGACGCGATCCAGGCGAGTTGTGCCCTTGGCCACCAGTCCGGCCAGGACCAGCGCGGCCGAGGCCCGCAGGTCCGAGCACATCACGCGTGCGCCCTGGAGTTCCTTGACACCCTGAATGACGGCCGTTGAGCCTTCCTTGCGGATGCGGGCGCCCATGCGGTTCAGTTCGCCCACGTGCAGGAAGCGGTCCGGGAATATGCGTTCGGTGATAACGCTCATGCCGTCGGCCAGGCAGAGCAGGGCCATGAGCTGGGCTTGCAGGTCGGTCGGGAAGCCGGGGTAGGGCTGGGTGGTCATCTCGATGGGATTCAGCCGGCGGTCGGAGGAGACGAAGATGGTGCCGTTCTCACGGCTGATGTGGACGCCGACTTCGTCAAGGCGGTCGGTGACGGCGATCAGGTGGTCGAGATTGCAGTGCCTGAGTTCCAGTTCGCCGTTGGTGATGGCGGCGGCGATCATGAACGTGCCGGTTTCGATACGGTCGGGGATGACGCGATGCTCAACGCCGACCAGCTTGTCCACGCCTTCGATGCGGATTTCTGGAGTGCCGTGGCCGGTAATGCGGGCTCCCATCTTGTTGAGCATGGCGGCGCAGTCAACCACCTCCGGTTCGCATGCGGCCCCGACGATGACGGTGGTTCCCTCGGCCAGCGTGGCGGCGCACATCACATTGATCGTTCCAAGGACGGTCGGCCCCTGGGCGCCGCCCAAATAGAGTTCGCGGCCCTTGAGCCGGCCCTTGACGGTGCCGACGATGTTGCCGTTTTCGGTGTGGAACTCCGCTCCCAGCTTCATCAGGCCGCGAACGTGAAGGTCCACCGGTCGATCGCCGATGGCGCAGCCGCCCGGAATGGAAACGATCGCCTTCTTGCGCTTGGCCAGCAGCGGCCCCAGCACGCAGATGCTGGCCCGCATGGTGCTGACGACCTCGTAGCGGGCCTCGCACCTGGATTCATCCCGCACTTCGATATCGAGCGGGCCGTTCAATGCCGGTCCCGGTCGAACGACATCGCCCGCAGGCACCTCGTGGCGATAGACGTGGCATCCCAGCTCGCCCAGGAGCTTGCTCATCGAGTCAATGTCTGACAGGCGCGGGACGGCCTTGAGGGTGGTCTTGCCCTCGGCCATCAGGCATGCCGAGAGGATGGGCAGGGCTGAGTTTTTGGAGCCGGAGACTTCGATGGTTCCTTTGAGGCGGGAGCCGCCATGAATGATGAAGCTGTCCATTTGGCCCTTCCTTTGGCCCCGAGTTCCGAAGGTGGATCGCGGGTGAACGGTCCCGCGACGTCATTCGGATATCGGCCAGTCCGTCGGCCGACGATCAGTAATACTGTGAACTGATCGATGCCCGGTTTATCGGCCCGCAAAACACGGAGATGCACCTTTCGCGTGCCTTGGGAGTATTCTGCAAACGAGCGGGCGCGAATGCAAGAAGATAGTGGTGAAAAAGGGTCCGGAGGGCGCGCGACACCCTGTGCGGTCGGCGGTTCGGGATCGCGGGGGCGGATTCCCTGGCAGGGGCGTCCTTTCCCGTGCCCACGTTCCGCGAAGGCAACGACGCCCGGAAGATCCTCAACAACGCCGCGTGTTCCTCCACCCGACGCGGAGACTGCGACGGACCCCGGGGCAGGGCCAATGATCCGAGCAGGACACACCGTCTGCCCGTCGATGGGCGAACTGCGGGAATCCTGGCCGGTGCTGGAAACCGGCTATCCGCAAGATCGAGCGGTGCTTACCGGCGGATTACGGTGCGACCTGGGAAGCCAGGTTGGCCTTGATCCTGTCGAGGATCTGGTTGCTGAGCGCCTCGTCGCCGAACGTTCCGATGCGAATGGAAACCTTGCTGGATTTCTCTGTGACGCCCTTTACCTTGACGACGACCTTCTTGTCGGTGGCGGTTCGAGCGATCAATTCGCCGTCCACGGACGAGGCATTGGACGAGGTGGTGGTGAACTGAAGGTCGTTCATGGCCGCCTTGGATGCCTGGATGATTCTCTGTGGCGTGGCATCGAGGTTGGCCTCAAGGTCGCCGCGGACATAGGCGACGGTGGCGCCGGTACCGGCGGCAGCGGCGGCGACGAGGCAGCCGGACTGGGTCGCCGCGATGAGGGCCAGAAGCGCGAACAACACGACGGAGTAAACGACTCGCATGAAGATGGTTCCTTCCAAAAAAAAAGAGCCCGCAGCATCGTGCTCGTGTGCTATGTGTACGCGCCGGCGGCCAGACTGTCCAGATGGCGGGTCAGGTCCGCGTGGCCGTCAGGACGCGGTCATGACCGGCGTAATCCTTGAGAATACGGATGTCGCTGAAGGCTGAATGCTCGGCCGCCAGGGCGCGGGCCAGCTCGCCCTGGTCGAAAGCGATCTCCAGGAAGATGCGTCCGCCGGGCAGCAGCCGGTCGGGCGCGCCGGCCAGAATTCGACGGTGGATCGCCATCCCGTCCGGACCGCCATCGAGGGCCGGCAGTGGTTCGTACTCGCGCACATTTCGATCCAGTGCGGCGATCTGTCCGCTGGGGATATACGGGGGATTGGCAACGATCAGGTGGAAGGGCTGGGGATCCACCATGTCGCGGATTGCATCAAACAGGTCGCCCTGGCGAAGCTCGACCCGCGTCTGCAGACTCAGCCGATGCACGTTCCCGGTTGCCACCTCGATGGCCTTGTGGCTGATATCGGTGGCGACCACCGTTGCCGCCTTCAGGTTGTGGGCGATGGCCGCCGCGATGCAGCCGGACCCGGTGCACAGGTCAAGGATTCGCGGCGACTGCATGTCCGGCCAGTGACGCACGAACTGCAGGACGTTCTCCACCAGTGTTTCCGTGTCGGGCCGCGGGATCAGCACATCGCGGGTGACGCGGAATTCGAGGCTGAAGAAGTGGGCCGTGCCGGTCAGGTAGGCGATCGGTTCATGCTCGGCGGCGCGCTGCACCATCGCACGGAACTCGGCCAGCTGCTGCTCGTTGAGCACCCGCTCGTAGTCGGTGTAGAGCCGGATGCGCTGGACCTTCAGGACATGCGCCAGCAGCAGTTCCGCGGAGAGCCGCGGCGAATCGACCTGCTTCCGCGTGAAGAAGGGAGTGGTCCATTCCAGCAGTCGGCGAACCGTCCATGGCTCCGTGGCGGTCATGCGGGCAATTGTAGGGCGCGACGGGTTACTTGTTAATGAGGGGCGCCGTCCTCGCCGCGGTGTAGATCTGCCGGGCCGCCGCGTAGGCCGTGTGTTCTCCGTGCCGGGCGCGAACGAAAGGCGCGGTTGCGCCCAGCATCGAGACCAGCACGCTGAATCCCAGCAACAGTCCCGCTGCGGTCCACGCCGCCGGATGATGGCCCTGGCGGAGCAAGGCCCCGGTCCAGAAAACGATCATCGGCAGAAAGGGCACATACCAACGGGTGGCGAACATTGGCTGGTCCCAATCGGCCCCCAGGATCGCGTACGCCAGCACCACGATCAACGCGGATGCCAGGGTGACCACGGCCAGCATCTTGGTGGCAACCGGCCAATGGCGATGCAGCACGACGCCGATGCCGCCGATCCCGAGCAGGACCAGCGGAAAATGGCTCAGCAGCCCGTGCGGTCCCAGCGTGCCGTCCAGCAGGCGCAGCAGGGCCCGTTCCATTGCCGTTGGTCCGGCCGGTGCTTCTTCATCCTCCGCATCCGGCGGCGCTGGCGGCGGATCGGCGACGGCCGTGATCGGACGAAGTTCCGGGTGAAGAAAGCCGGGCAGCAGGTCGCCGGTGATCGGAACGGTAAGGGCCGCATGCAGCGCCAACGGCGGGAGCGCCCCCAGCAGATACCAGAGGATGCCGCCGACCCGAGCCGTCGGCGACCACCGCATCGCCAGGATGACCAGGATCAGCAGCACCATGAAGACGAGCGAACCCAAATCAATGACGGCCGCCAGGGCGGCTGCAAAGCCTGCCAGTGCCAGCCAGGAGTGGCCTTCACCCCTGTTTCGGGCGATGGCCGCATGATAAAAGCTGCCGCAGGCGGCCAGCATCAATGCGGCGGCCGGTGCGTGCGCGTTGATCACGGTCGCGTAGCTGATCAGCCCGCTGCCAAACACCGAGGCGAACGCCAGAAGCGCCCGCCAGAGCCGGTGCAGTTCGAACAGCCGTCCCAGCCGGTACACGATTCCCGCCGCCACGGCGACCGGGAGCGTGCTCCCAAGGAGCGTCAGCAGGTAGGTTGTGACCGCGTAATTGTGCTCGAAGGTGAAGCCCAGCCGGTGGAGAAGCCAGTAGGGAATTGCCAGGCAGGCGGCCAGGACCGGGGGTTGGGCGCTGTAGGAGCGATGTGCCGACTTATCCGGATTGCCGTCCGGCAGGCAGATCCGCTCCCGGATGTTCCACAACTGTGCCCCGTCGATTGCCAGGCTCTTGCGCTCGACGATCGCTGCAACCGTTGCCAGCCGCGCCCGCTCGTTGTCCGACTGCTGGGTCGGGTCTTCCCAAAGTGGACGAAGCAGCGGCAGGCAGACGATCAATACCGCGATCGGCGCAGACAGTCCCCACGGCCGAACGTACGGCGATTCGGGGCTGCCACGATACCAGCGACGCAAGGCTTCAAGCATGGCCAGTGTTCAGGATGGCGTAATCGGCTCTCGCGCAGGAACGTGTCGGCAACCGCGTCCTGGAGCGAAAACTCAGTAGATCCGCAGGAACTGCACGAAATTCCGGAGAATGCGGTCTCCCAGCCGCGCGTGCCGGGGGTAGAACCTGGTGGTGTCTTCGCGGATCCGCGCATCGCCGTCGGGTCCGAGCACCTTCTGCCAGTCTTCTTTGGCGCAGGCCAGCATTGCTTCGATGCCCGTTTCGTCCATCTCGAAATGAAACTGGAATCCAAACAAATGGTCCTTGAAACGAAACGCCTGGTTCCTGCAAAGCCGGGTCGAGGCAAGCAGAACTGAGCCGGTTGGCGGAGGGGGACCGGGCGTGGGCGAGGATGGGGCTGTCGGCGGTGGGAGTCGGGGAAGGTCGAAGGTGTCAAAGTGCCAGTGGAACATCGGTCCGCCGTCGGGAATTCCCATGACGATCGGCTCGGTGCCGCCAGGGAAGGGCAGGGTGATCGGTCCCCAGCCGATCTCCGGTGCCGGTGCCGGCGGATCGCCGGCCAGGTTGGGTCCGACTTTGGCTCCGGCCGCATGTGCCAGCAACTGGGCGCCAAGGCAGATGCCCAGCACGGGACGGTCTGCGGCGATCATCTTCCTCAGCAGTTCGACTTCCTCGGCCAGGAAGGGAAACCTGGGGTTGCCGATGTCGGATACGCCCATAGGGCCGCCCATCACCACCAGCACGCGAAGCTCGTCGATGTCTTGCGGAACCTGATCGCCTTTGTCGAGGCGCCGGATTTCAACGGGGATGCCAAAGTCGCGGAATACAGGAACAATTCGGCCGGGGCCTTCATGGGGAACGTGTTGGAGGACAATGGCCGTGCTCATAGGACCGGCCATGATGGGCCGAAGGACAAGTGATTGTCAAGCTTGCGGTTGCACTTACGGCGGCCGCGGCTAGCTTGGCGATGGACTGGGGCTGCAAATGAGCCGATCCGGCAGCGGCCCTCAACAAGATGTGTGGCGGGTGCTTCATGGATCATTCCGGTTGACGCGACTACCCGTTTCGCGGCCTATGGCGGGATTCGATTCGACAGGGCCTGGAGAATCTGGCTCTCCCACCATTCCAGCAGCCGGTAGTAGAGAAACTTCACCGCACGGCGGCCGGGTCGGGACCGGGCCAGCCATCGGGCCAGGGATGCAAAACGCATCTGCAGCCATGTGAGCAGGCCCATCGCAACCGTGGCCAGAAACAGTAAGGGAGCGAAGGCCTCGTAGGTGCGCAGGGCGAATCGTTCCAGCCCCAGCCGGCTTTTCAGGAAACGCGCCGATTCCTCGCATCCCCACCTCCGGCGGTAGTACCACAGCGTCTTGTTGGCCGCCTCCAGGTTCTCCACGGTCAGGCTCGTCAGGAGCATCAGGGGGTGGTCCCGCCCGGGCAGGACCCGACAGACCAGGTAAAGCGGCTCCCCGACACGCTCGGGGAGGTAGACTCGCGTCCAGGCCGTCCGCCTGCCCTGGGCCGCGGCCTGCTGCAAGAGCCTCTCGGCCAGGTGCCTGGCGGGCAGTTGCACGCCATTGTCCAGCAACAGCCGCCGGTCGCCCCGCAGGCGAATGACGAACCTGCGGTGGGCATCGATCCAGGGGATCAGAAGGCTGTCCCGGTCAGCGCCGATGTCCATCACCAGCACTCCCTTGCCGTCGGTGGCCCGCATGACCCGATCCACCTGCCGCAGGATCTGGGCGTTTTCGCTCCGGACCGTGGGATCATCCATGCCGTAGGGATGCAGCAGCAAGGGGGTGATACGCCCCTTGCCCCAGCAGGCATAAATCTCCAGGCACCAATAGCCGCTGACCAATCGTCCATCCTGGCTGCCGTCGCGGACCAGGCCCAGATACTTGAGCCTGCGGGCACGGGGGCGGGGCAGATCGCTCAGGTCGATGATCAGGGGCGTGTCCGGA